>Ga0207700_10001876_pt1 | contig 11925 bp, 4 predicted proteins | sample LARL82metaG_FD_184348 | JGI IMG/M metagenome (GOLD analysis project Ga0207700, IMG submission 184348) | Corn, switchgrass and miscanthus rhizosphere microbial communities from Kellogg Biological Station, Michigan, USA - LAR L8-2 metaG... | ecosystem: Host-associated > Plants > Roots >...
CGCCGCAAGCGGGAGCGACACCATGGAAGAATGCCGGCTTGACTAACTGCACTCAGATTGCCGGAGATGGCCTGGTTAACTTCGATCGCCTGGCTTCACGATGGGTCATCAGCGCCCGGACAAATAATGCGAACAACTATTTCTTCTGCGTCGCGATTTCCAATACGGACGATCTCTCCTCCACTTCCCTGAAGTGGTTCACCTATGCTTTTCCGCTGAATTCAATCTTGGGAACGAACGGTCAGGGGAATGTGTATTTCCCGGACTGGCCTAAGCTCGGTAGCTGGAGTGACGCGTATTACATGTCGACCGACCTTGAAGATCCGGGTAGCAACTTCAAGGAAGTCGGCGTTGTGGCCTGTGCTCTTGATCGAGCAAATATGTTAGTCGGAGGAGTCGCCAGATCTCCGCAGTGCTTTCGCGATCCCGCGTCGGGCGGAAGTACCGTGTATCTCGGCCATAGTTTGATTCCCGCCGATCTCGAAGGCACCACCGCTCCCCCCGTGGGACGAGATGAATATTTCGTCGCCATTCAAAATCCCGTACTTGACGGCGTCACCACCACCTCGAACTCTTTTAATATTTGGGACTTTCACGTTGATTGGTTGCATCAGGCAAACTCCACATTTACCGAATCGACACAGCCCGTAGTCCCTTATACGCCCGGCTGCTACACTGCAGCCCAGCCTGTCAACACCGTTTGCGTTCCTGAATCGACCACGAGCATCACAGGTATCCGCATCGATTCGGTAGGTGACCGTTTCATGCCGCGTCTCGCCTACCGAAATTTTAGTACGTACGAGTCGTTCTTGTTCAGTCACACAATTCTGACGGGATCTGGAAACAGCAAGCAAACCGGTGTCCGTTGGTATGAACTTCGAGGCGCCGGCACTCCCGCGCTCTTCCAGGATGGGACCGTGAGCCCGGACTCGTCGTTATTCCGATTCATGCCGAGCATCGCGCAGGACGGCAGCGCCGAGGCCGCTGTAGGTTACAGCGTCTCCAACGGATCGACGCATCCGGGCATCAGTGCCTCATGGTGGAACCTTGCCAACCTAAGCGCCCCAGCTGAATTCAGTTTGTTTCCTGGAGCGGCGGACGAAGAAAATAAGAGCACGTGGGGCGACTACACCAGCATGACGGTGGATCCCGTCGATGACTGCACCTTCTGGTACGTGAACGAATACTTCAGCCAGAACCAGACCGGAACGCAACACAATTGGCAAACGCGCATCTCGAACTTCAGGCTTCCCGGATGCGGCCAGACCACACTTTCACCTGCTACCGGCCTGGCATTCGGCTCTGTGGCAACCGGTACCACTAGCGCTTCGCAAGCCGCGATCCTGACCAATGGACAGAATGCGACGCTCAACATCGGCAGTATCGGGTTCTCCGGTGCAAACAGTTCCGACTTTGCTCAGACCAACAACTGCGGATCGAGCCTGAGCGCCGGTGCGAACTGCGCGATTGACGTGACTTTCACTCCCGGTGCGCTGGGATCACGCTCAGCAACTCTGACGGTGACCGATGACGCCAGCAATAGTCCGCAGACGATCGGCGTCAGCGGGACTGGAATCACTCCCGTCACGGTGTCACCCACAAGTCTCAATTTTGGAAATGTCACCTTAGGCGCGAGTAGCACCGCGCCGGCGGTGACTCTGACGAACAATCAGAACGTCGCGCTCACCAACATCAGCATCGTAGCCAACGCCCCGTTCAGCCAGGTAAACACCTGCGGAACCTCGATTGCTCCAGGTGCGAAGTGCAAGATCACCGTGACATTTACCCCAACCGTCCTCGGGACAAAAACAGGAGCTGTGACAATCTCCGACAGCGCAACGAACAGTCCACAGACTATCGCCGTGCGGGGAACGGGAGCTAGCCCGGTCACGTTTTCTCCCACTTCGTTGAACTTTGGGGCGGTAGCAGTTGGCGGCTCCAGCAATCCGCTACCTACGACGCTGACAAACCACCAAAAAACGCCGCTCACGATTAGCTTGATCAGCATTATCGGTACGAACAGCGCTGATTTCTCTCAATCCAACGATTGTCCCAGTTCGTTGGCTGCGGGAGGAACCTGCACAATCTCGGTGACCTTCAGCCCGCGTGCTGGCGGAAGCCGCAGCGGAAAATTAAAGGTCATCGACAACGCGGTAAACAGCCCGCAGAATGTCGCACTTTCAGGTACCGGACAGTAGGGATTCGTTTGCGAATTTTTCTGGCCACCGTTCATGGAAGGCCTGCGTCGAAGGCGCGGGGTTTCGATATTACTTTGGAGGATCCAGATGAGAAGTAGCAATTCGCTCGTCGGAAGAAATCAGCGCACATCGAATGCGAGCCATGGCTCAACGCTTGGTCGCCAGGAAATAATGAACAAGTCATGGACATTGACTCGACTGCGATCCGTCCTCCTGACTGCATCCGTGGCGTTGATCTCGAGTGTTTTTCTGACTGGCCAAGTCAGCGTTCTAACGAACCGGTACGACAACGGCCGCACTGGCCTGAATCCGAACGAAACCTTCCTGAACCCGGCGAATGTCAAATCAGCCACATTTGCCAAACTGGGCTTTTACAACGTGGATGGTTACGTCGTCGCGCAACCGCTATACATTCCAAACGTCATCATTGGCGGCACCTCTCACAATGTCGTTTTTGTGGCAACCATGCATGACAGCTTGTACGCCTTTGATGCGGACAACATTACCGGCGCTCCATTGTGGCAGCGCAGCTTCATTAACCCCGGTGGAGGGATTATTCCAGTCCCAATTGCCGATCAGGGATGCGGCAAGGTCAATGGCTATAACGAAGTGGGCATTCAGGGCACTCCTGTCATTGACCCTGATGCTGGCACCCTCTACGTTTCCGTCAAAACAAAAGAAGGGACCGCGCCCAATTACAGTTATGTGCACCGGTTGCATGCAATCAATATCAAGACTGGCGACGAGCAATTGCATAGCCCAGTTCAAATCAGCGGTTCGGTACAGGGTTTGAACGGCACGGTAACATTTGATTCGCCCAAGGGATGTCAACGGGCTGGACTGCTTCTAACCAACGGCACGCTGTATGTCGCCTTCGGATCAAACGGGTGTGACGGCGCTCGCGGCTGGATCTTCGCGTACGACCCGGTTTTGCTGCAACAGCTGGGGGCATTTTCGACGGCTCCGAATCAAACGCGCGGCGCAAACATTTGGCAGGGTGGCGCAGGCCCTGCTGCCGACGCAAATGGAAATGTGTTTTTTCTCACAGCTAATGGGGTGTTCAACGCGAACTCGGGCGGATCCGACTTTGCTGACAGCTTCTTGAAGCTGACTCTCACGGGCAACTTCTTGACCTGGAGCGATTACTTCACTCCCTTTGACCAAGCCAATATGGGTGCGAACGATCTCGATCTGGGGTCGGGCGGTGCGATGCTGCTCTCCAATCCGAACGTCGTGATTGGCGGCGGAAAAACTGGTTCCATTTACGTTGTGGATCCCAACGATATGGGCGGGTTCAACCCCAACAATAACAATCAGATTATCCAGTGGCTGCAAGATGCGCTGAACGAAGTCGATGGCACGCCGGCATTTTGGAACAATACTGTCTTCTTTGCTCCCGCTCAGGGTCCAGCAAAGGCATATTCCATAGATAGCACCGGAATACTCACGAAATTGCCGCAGCAAACCGCACCCATAACCGCGGTGGCTGGACCCACCTTGTCATCAAACGGCTCCAGCAACGGAATTATGTGGCTGATTCGAAACGCCGGTGGCACTGCTAAGCAGCTCTCTGCCTTTGATGCGGCCGCGATGACAGAGATCTACAACTCTACCGTCGCCGGCAGCCGTGACACCCTGGGAACAACCGCTCATTTTGTAATTCCCACGGTGGCGGATGGCAGGGTATATGTCGGAACGCAAACGCAACTCGTCGTCTACGGGCTGATGCCGGTGATCTCCAATGTCTCTGGTGGCAATCAAACCGGAAAAGCTGGAAGCACGCTGTCCTTGCCTTTGACGATCCGGGTCACGGATCCGTACACCGGCAACCCGTTGTCGAATGTTACCGTCAACTTCAGCGGACCCGGAAATGGGTCGTTCGGTAACCAGAATCCCACCACGGATAGCACTGGGACAGCCAGCACAACCTACACCCTGCCGACTACGTTCACATCCAACATGCTGACAGTCACTGTGAGCGCCCCTGGCTACACATCAACCACATTCGTAGAAACGCTAACAGCCGGCAGCCCAGCCTCCATTACACCGGTTTCAGGCGGGATGCAAACCGGCATCGTGGGCACTATATTGCCCAAGCCGATTGTCTTCAAAGTGGCTGATCAGTTTGGAAACGGCGTACCCGGCATCTCGGTGACCTTCAGCGACAGTCCGAATCAGGGTACCTTCTCGTCCAAAACGGTCACCACGGATAACCTGGGCAAGGCAACCGTAACGTACACATTGCCGACCAAGGCGGGATACAACACCGTCACCGCATCAGGCGGCGGCTTCAACGCCAGCGTGCAGGAGCGTGCCGTGGCAGGAAATCCTACAACGCTATCGATCGTGTCGGGCAACAATCAAACAGGTCATCCCAACACGTTACTGCCGCAACCCTTAAAGGTTAAAGTGACCGATCAGTTCATGAACGTGGTTGCAGGTGTCACGGTGAACTTTACCGATAACGGAGCGGGGGGGACTTTGGCACCGAGCGTAATCACGAACTCGTCCGGCGTCGCAAGCGTTTCGTACACGACCCCAAACAAGACCGGCAACGTGACTATCACCGCGTCATCTACGGGGCTGAACTCAGTGAACTTCACGGAGAAAGTCCAGTGACCTTTCACTGTTCGCGATCTAACGATCTGAAATACCGGCAGGATCGGTCTAGGCGACCGATCCTGTCGAGTACCGCTGCATATTCGAATGATTCCCAGGCGCATGACAGTGTCGACTCAAGAGGATGTTCCACTTTCCTTTTGCCCGGCGGCTTTGAAAGTAAACGGGCACGGTGTGGAAACGCGCATTCTTCCTGACCAGCCTTGCCGCATGCGATTGAGAAAGTATGCAAATTCCTTCATCTTGACAGGCCCTTTCTGCGTTCTTCATACTCGACCGAACATCTCCCTCATGGCGGTTGATGATTCCCCCGCGGATTCCATAGCTATTCTGACAATGTCTCAACATGAAGCGTTCCCAGTAGCCGAGATGAAGGGATCTTCAGATTCATTTTGGACTGAGTTTTCTCACTGCACTCAATTCTGTCGGAGGTAGTTTGTGACACGTACCCGTTCGATCAGCGTAATGGCAGCCGCGGCTCTGGTGATTGGTTTGAGCCTTCAACCTGTTCCAGCACACGCCCAGAACATCATCAGCACCGTAGTCGGCGGGGGAACCACTCCAAGCACGCCGCTTACCGCCGACCTTCCCGGACCCACATCCGCGGTCCGCGACCAGGCGGGCAACACCTATATTGCCGCGCCCACCTCGACCGACATATTCAAGTTGACGACGGCTGGAGTACTTAGTGTTTTCTCCGGCCAGGGCTACGGCGGCTTCAATGGTGACGGTATTCAGGCGAGTAACGCACAGTTGGGAGCTCCGGCGGCAATTGCCTTCGACAGCCACGGAAATATCTTCTTTTCTGATTTCGGATCGTCGCGCGTGCGTCGAATCGATGCGACCACCGGCGTCATCACGACTGTTGCCGGAAGCGGCGAAAAATGCGCTCACGGCTTCAATCCTTGTGGCGACAACGGACCGGCCACATCGGCCCTGCTCAATCTTCCGCAGGCCATCGCTCTGGACAGCGCCGGGAATCTTTTCATCGCTGACTCCGTTGACAACAAAGTCCGCCGCGTCGACGCCATCACCGGAATCATCACCACTGTCGTCGGAGACGGAAACCCATGCGCAAATCCTTCCAACGATTGTGGCGACGGCGGAGCCGCAACTTCTGCGCAACTCAACCTCCCGGAAGGCGTTGCGGTTGACGCCAGTGGCACTTTGTATGTTTCTGACACGCTCGATCAGCGCGTAAGAATCGTTTCGGGTGGGAACATCAATGCGTTCGCCGGCAATGGCGGCTTCTGCCGTAATTCTACGACAACATGCGGTGACGGACATCCCGCAATCCTGGCGAACCTGCATCAGCCACAGCAGTTGGCTTTGGATGGGTCCGGCAACGTCTACATTGCTGACACCATGGATCACAAAATCCGTGTGGTTGACAGCACTGGGACCATCACCCTCTTCGCCGGCACGGGAGCTCAAGGCTTTGGTGGGGACAATGGCTCTGCTACGAGCGCATTACTCGATCTTCCAGTAGGAGTCTCCGTAGATGGATCGGGAAACATTTTGATTTCTGATACCGGTAATCAACGCGTGCGGATCATTTCCGGTGGCGTGATCAAGACTCTTGCTGGCGGCGGGACCGGCGGCGACGGTGGTCCTGCGACCAACGCCATCCTCGCAGGCCCTTACACGCTAACCGGAGATGCCGCTGGCAATTTATATATTGCTGACCGCGGCAATAACCGTGTTCGCAAGGTCTCCGGCGGCACCATCACAACCATCGCAGGAACCGGCAGTGTGGGATACTCTGGCGACGGTGGCGCGGCGACCAGCGCCATGCTCAACGGGCCTACCTCTGTTGCCATCGATTCGGCCGGCAACATTTTCATAGCCGACACCGGGAACCTGGTGGTCCGCAAGATCGATGCCTCTACTCACAACATCAGTACGGTCGCGGGCAATGGCAACTCCTGCTTCCCAACCACGTCCGCCTGCGGAGACGGTGGGCCGGCGACCAGTGGAAACCTCACTTGGCCTCTGACCGTGACGGTCGATGCCAATGACAACCTCTTCATCGCCGATTACTTTGCCTTCAAAATCCGGAAGGTCAATGGATCAACCCAGGTCATCACCACTTATGCGGGAACGGGAATCGAAGGACGATCGGGTGACAATGGGCCAGCGACCAAAGCAAATCTGGACCATCCTTCGAGCGTTGCGGTCGATGGAAGTGGAACTCTCTTTATCTCGGACCAATACAACAACAAAGTTCGGAACGTAGATACCGCCGGCATCATTCACACCTACATGGGCACGGGCAAAACGTGCTTGTGCGGTGACGGCGGCCCTGCAATTAACGGCAGTATGTGGAACCCGCTAGAGGTCGCGACTGACCCAAGCGGAAACGTCTTTGTGGGCGGCGGCAATGCCAACGTAGTGCAGCGCATCAACGCCCAAACCGGCATCTGGGGAACGGTTGCCGGAAATGCCAAGAAGCCTCTGGTTGGTGGGTTTGCTGGCGACGGTGGACTCGCGACCCTGGCAACATTGGCCAACTTCGGCCTGTGGGTTGATGCCAGCAACAACCTCTTTATCTCAGACGAGGGCAACAACCGCATTCGCACGGCTCATCTGACTTCGGCCGTAACCATGCCCACACAGCCTTTGAATTTCGGTAATGTGGCAATCAACACCGCCAGCGGCTCGAAATCAGTTAAGACGCAGAGTACGGGCGGCGTGGATTTGAATATCTCCAGCATTGCCATTACCGGAACCAATGCCAGCAACTTCAGCCAGACCACTACCTGTCCGAACCCGGGATTGCTGGGTGTGGATTCACTCTGTACCACCAGCGTGGTCTTTACTCCCACGTTCTACGGAAACGCCAAGGCCAGTCTGACGTTCACCGACAATGCCACGAACAGTCCACAGACCATTTCGCTGACGGGATCAGGACCGGACTTCAGCGTCTCGAACTCGTCGAATACTTTAACGGTAGCGCGAGGCAATGCAGGTTCTGTTACTACAACGTTCACTCCGATTGCTGCATTCAACAAGACCATCGCGGTTAGTTGCAGCGGTGCACCCGCGGGAACCACGTGCAAGGCGAATCCGACGTCGGTTACGCTCAACGGCGTCAGCAGCGGGACAACGCAGATTACTGTCACCGTAGGAACTTCGGCTACGCCCGGGGTTTACAATTTGTCTGTGAGAGGGTTATTTTCCCCCTTGCAACACGCTGCGGCACTTACTCTGACAATCCAGTAACGAAAAGACAAAGGGGCGGGTTCTGGAACCCGCCCCTCGTTCTTGCTTCGTCGGATGCTTGTTGATCTCTAGTCGGCCTCAGTTCTTACAATCCAGCCTTCGACTTGTCGATGGTTTGTGAGAGCAACCCGCGAGATCGGCGTTCCAGAATGAGTTTCTCGACTCTTTCTTTATCCGCAGGTGGCCACATCTCATCAAGAGCCTTCCACGCCTCGTCCTGACGGCCGCTATACAGATAATTGAGCACGATGGTCAGAACCTTTTGCACCGTGGGCAGTTGGTCAAACAGCATTCCTTGACTGTAGGTTGATTTCTTGAGCATATCCAACTCGTCGGTAGTCAATTCGCGACGAGCCTTCTCAATCTCGAGATCGTAATCCGCAATGTGCTCGGAGCCGACGTCCACTAGCTGGTCGCCATCCAAACGCATGAAAATCCGCGGAATGACAGAATTTGCGTGAGGAACCAGAAAATAGTCGAAGACTCCCTCCCCGGTGTCCAACTCCACTCGTCGGTCATCTCGGCTCTTGAAGACAACGGGGACCTGGTTGTGAATTTCACGAACCACGGGCAGCCCCTCCGTCAAGCCGATGATGCGATACGTGTAACAGCAATGGGCTCCGCCAGAAAACCCTTGCACAATGAGATCCGGCTTTCCGTCGCCGTTAACGTCGGTCCCGGACAATGCATTGATAGAGACGGCCCAATCTGTAGCCACTCTCTTGCCGGCAGTCTTGCTTCCGGGAGCGGTTACAGTCGCGAAGCACCGGTTTGCTCGCGCGGAAGAACCGGACAAGCGCACGCTATATCCCGAAAACTGATGAATTTGGGGCACGCCTTTTGGTGCCGGACAAACGAGCACTGGCTTCTGGGCACTCGCTTCCGGCTTCATCAGAAAGATAGCGGCACCAACCAATAACAAACCAAGAGTCGACCGCATCGGACTACCGGAGCTAATCATCGAAATGGACATGCTATTAATTTACCCTTGAACCGACCAGCCTTGGCAAGCGGAGATCGCCCGAGTTCCATCCCAAGTAACTTCGTCCGAGAGCCCCAAACCTCACCGTGTCTGCCAAACCATCCAAAAAACAAACACTCAGCGCGCATAACGCGCTGAGTGTCAGCTCAATCAGGCTCTCGCGACCGCTGATATGCTACTGATTCGCGAGCAGTATAGGTTTGTAACCGATGGGGACGGTTGTTCCAGAGATCGTATGGCTCTTGCCCGCCAGGTCCAGGTAGTGTGTATAGTTCTGACTGGCAGGCGGGAACTTGTAACTGGTAGTGCCGCAGACCCCGTTACTGCAACTCTTGGACGTGTCCCAAACTGCAAGAGCCTGGTATCCCCCCGAGCGGGTCAAACCGCAAGTCCATATCGTTCCAGTCACAGAACATTGCTGATTCAAGGTCGACCCGACCATCCAGGATTGCACTTGCTCGAATGCAATACCCGTCCCGCAAATGAAGCCCGTTCCGCTAGGATCGGGAGTAGTACAGCCCTTCACGCTATCCACAGACCACAGTGGGGTCGTGTCTTCCCAGGCGTACCAGTAGGTGCGGCTGACGCCAGAACTCCAGTGCAGGAGCATGGAGCGGCCGACAAATCCAGCTTGCTCATCCGGATCGGGAAATGCCGCGGTTCCCCAACTGAATTCGTCGTCAAAAATCGGCTTGCTCAGCATGTTGAAACTGGTGAGGGCACCGTCTCTTACATTGCTCACCAACCCGGTGATCTTCTCTGGACTGTTGCCGCTGTATCCATGCAAGCCAATGACGTCCGTGACGGCGTCACCGCCCGCGGCGAAATATCCCAGCAACCACGTGTTGATGGCGCCGCCACCCAACGCTGCGGATGGCGTCACCATCATCGCATTCGGATCGATGCCGGCGTTGTTACAGTTCGGACCGATGCCTTTGATGATGCACGAAGCATCCTGCGCCATCCGGACCAATTGCGCGGTTGTGCCACGCCAGAACCCGGAGATGTTGGGTTCATTCCAGATTTCGTAATACTTGATGTGACCCACGCCGCTGTTCACGCTATGCTTCGCCAGCGCGCTGACCCAATCCTTCCAGTGCTGGTTCGTTCCAGTGCCGTCGGGGTTCAGATCATCGGGCCAATAACATTGCCCGGGACCGCCGCCATAGGTTGTTCCTTCAAACGCGCAACCCGGTGTCTGGTTGCAGGAAGAAGCCGTCTTGGCACCGCACTGCGCCCAAACCGGAGTCATGGCCATCGTGTAAAGAACGTCCACATTGTGTTGCTTGGCGTCCGCCAGTCTCTGGTCCAGTTCGGTCCAGTCGTAAGTCCCTGGCGCTGTATTAATCAGTGCCCAATCCGAACCGGCATCCCAGAACCTCTGCCCCGAAATCGGAGCGCTGGGCCAAGGCGTGTTGACGTGGTTAACGTGCATATTGAACATGTTCGCGGGAACAGTCTTCCCTGCCAGGTTCAAGTTCACGGTTAGAGTGAAGGCCTGTTTTGCAGTCGCCTTCCTTTTCGCTGAATCGTTCACATGGACATTAAACGTAAACGATCCGGTCTCGGTCGTGGTCCCGGTAAACGAACCGTCGGAGTGAATGTTGATTCCGGTTGGAGTCGTGCCCCAAGTAATACTCCACGTGTAGGGTGGAATGCCGCCGGTGGCTTTGAATGTTTGCGAGTACTTCACTCCCGCGAGTGCGTTGCTTAGTCCGGTCGTTGTGATAGCCAACGTCGCAACCGGAGTTACGTTCACGGTTGAGGTCGATGACTTGGTCTTGTCAGCCACGCTGGTCGCAGTCACGACGGCAGACGTCTCGGTCGTGACGTCGGGAGCGGTGTAGAGTCCGCTGGGAGAAACGTACCCAATCGACGAAGACCAGGTTACCCGCGTATCACCGGTGTTTTTTACTGTCGCCGTAAACTGCTGGATCTCGGCTGATGGAACGCTGACGTTTCCGGGCGCGCTGGACACGCTGATTGGGGGATTCACCGTGACCGATACCGAATTCGAAACCTTCGGATCCGCCACACTCGTCGCTGTTACCGACACAGTTGTAGTCGTGCTGACTGTGGGCGCCGTAAACAATCCGCTGCTGGAAATCGTCCCTTTGCCGACTGACCAGGTGACCCCATTCCTAGTGCTGCCGGTTACCGTCGCTTTGAAGTTTTGCGTCTTTCCCGAATTCATGACGACGCCAGTAGGAGTGACGGAAACCTTGACCGGTGGCATGACCGTGACTGTAGCCGTCGCTGACTTGGTGGGATCGGCAACGCTGGTCGCCGTCACTGACACCGTGGTGTCGCTCGACACAACCGGAGCCGTATAGAGCCCGGTACTCGAGACTTTGCCTTTCGTGGTTGACCAGACAACTTTCGTGTTGTCTGAATTCGTAACCGTCGCGGTGAACTGCTGAGTCAGCGCAGAAAAAACATTTACGCGCGCCGGAGAGATTGAAACATGTACTGCCGTACCTGCGTATGAGGACGAGACTGCAACCAGGAGAATAAACGCGATGGAAGTCGCTACGTAAACGCGCGAGGTGTGGATGGACTGAAAGCTGGATCCATCAATCTTACGGACCGAGCCATTGCATCTTCCGGACGGGGGATTGCCGGACATTGGGAACCTCTAGATATGAATTTTTCGAGCTAATGGAAACACTGTACGAAGCTTGGGGTCAACCCGGTAGATTCCAGAAGTACAACCCGTAGTTTGGCGTTAGTACGAGCGTAATCTTGCCAATGCCAAAGTGGGCCTAAGCCCTTGTGTTCGGGGACTATGCAAGAATCTGCATACCCGCCGAAGGTGCCATTTACACCCTTGCCTGAACCGATTAAAGTACCAGTTAACTGTCTGTGGATTTGGGCTGCCAAACGGTGTTCGCTGTTCAGGATAGC
>Ga0207700_10001880_pt1 | contig 11914 bp, 10 predicted proteins | sample LARL82metaG_FD_184348 | JGI IMG/M metagenome (GOLD analysis project Ga0207700, IMG submission 184348) | Corn, switchgrass and miscanthus rhizosphere microbial communities from Kellogg Biological Station, Michigan, USA - LAR L8-2 metaG... | ecosystem: Host-associated > Plants > Roots >...
ACGCCACCCAAAGCTTCACCCTCGCCGTCAACCCGGCCAGCCCGGCGGCTCCCGCCGTCAACAGCGGCAGTTCGGCGTCCTTCACGGTCGGCGCGCAGGGATCGTTCTCCGTGCTCACCACGGGCAATCCCACCGCGTCGATCGCCGAGTCCGGCGCGCTGCCGTCCGGGGTGAGCTTCACCGACAACGGCGACGGGACGGCCACGCTGGCCGGTACCCCGGCGTCGGGGACCTCGGGCAGCTACCCGCTGACGATCACCGCGGCCAACGGGGTCAGCCCGAACGCCACCCAGCGGTTCACCCTGACCGTCGCCCCGGACGCAGCCGCGCCGGTCATCACCAGCGCGGGCGCGACCACCTTCGCGGCCGGGCAGCCCGGCTCATTCACGGTCACCACCACCGGCGTCCCGGCGCCGGCGCTGTCGGCCACGAGCAAGCCAGCGCTGCCGTCCGGGGTGAGGTTCACCGACAACGGCAACGGCACGGCCACGCTGAGCGGTGCGCCACCGCCGGGCAGCCAGGGCACCTACCTGCTGACCGTCAAGGCGGCCAACTCGTCCGGGACGGCCAGCCAGAGCTTCCTGCTGACCGTGAACAGCGGGCTGGCCATCACCAGCGCGGCGTCGGACACCGCGACGGTGGGCAACGCGTTCAGCTTCAAGGTCACCACCGTGGGCACGCCCACGCCCACGCTTGGCCGGGCTGGCGGCCTGCCGGCCGGGGTCACGTTCACCGACAACGGTGACGGAACGGGCACCCTGTCCGGCACGCCCACCGCCGCCGGGTCGTTCCCGCTGACGTTCACCGCCAGGAACACGGCGGCAACCACGAGCCAGGCGTTCGTCCTGACCGTGGACAAGGCGCCGGCCTTCACCAGCGCGGCGACCGTCAAGGAGACCTCCGGCCAGGCCTTCACCGCGATCGTCGCCGCCAGCGGCTTCCCGGCACCGAAGCTGAGCAGCGGGAACCTGCCCGCCGGAGTCAGCTTCTCCGACAACGGTGGCGGGGCGGCCACCCTGGCCGGGACGGCCGCGGTCAAGCCGGGGAGCTACCCGGTGACGGTCACCGCGGCCAACGCGGCCGGTACCGTCACCCAGACGGTCACCTTGTCGGTCAAGGCGCCCGTGCGGACGCAGGTGGCGGCCTTCACCAGCGCGGCGACCGCGACCGCGACGGCGGGCCAGCCGTTCCTGTTCACCGTCACCACCGCGGGCAGCCCGCTCGCGCTGCTCACGAACATCACCAGGAACGGTGCGCTCCCGGCCGGCCTGACCTTCACCAACCTGGCCAACGGGACCGCGCTGCTGGCCGGCATCCCGTCCGGCTCGGGCGGGGGCACCTACCCCCTCACCCTGTCCGCGACAAACGCCGGGGGGACCACCACCCAGGCGTTCGTGCTGACGGTCAACGCACCCCCGGCGATAGTCACCGGGACCAGCGCCAGCGCTACGGTCGGCTCCGGGTTCAGCTTCACCGTCAGGGCCAGGGGGTTCCCTGCGCCCACGATGACCGAGACGGGTGCCATCCCGCAGGGGCTCACCTGGACCAACAACGGGGACGGCACGGCCACCCTGGCCGGCGCCCCCGGGGTGGCCCAGGGCGGGGTGTACAAGCTGACGTTCACGGCTGCCAGCGTGACCGGGACGGCAACCCAGTCGTTCACCCTGACGGTGAACCAGGCCCCGGCCGTCATCAGCGCCCCCGCAGCGACCGCGGTCCACGGGAAGCCGTTCAGCTTCACCTTCACCGGGACCGGCTATCCGGTGCCGGCCATCGGTCACAGCGGCTCGGTGCCCGGCCTGAAGTTCGGCACCAGCAGCAACGGGGCGCTCACGCTGTCCGGCACCCCGACGGCCGCGGGGACCTACAGCCTGACCATCACGGCCAGGAACTCCGTGGGCTCGATGACCCAGGCCTTCACGCTGGCGGTGAGCTGAGCCGATGAGGCGCGAGCCGTCACCCAGGGCGCGGGCCCTGGTGGCACGCGGACGCTGGGCCGGGGCGCTGGTGGCGCGCGGGCGCGTGGCCGGGGCGCTGGTGGCACGCGCGCAGGGGGGCAGGGCCGCGGTGCTGGCCGCGCTTGCCGTAGCCGTGCTGCTCGCGGGGGTGGCCGGGCTCGGGGCCGCGGGCGGCTTCGGTCGTCCGGCGCGCACCGCCACGGCACCGCGGGCCACCCTGGTCCCTGGCTCGGGAACGCGGGCGGCACGGTGGCTCGCCGGGCCGGCGGGCAAGCTGCTCAGCGCGGTGAGCGCCGATCTCGGCAGGCTCACGGTGGCCGAGCGGGCCGCGGACCCGCGGTTGGCCCGGCCAGCAGGCCTGCGGCTGTCCGCGGACGCGCGGTCGGCCGTGCTCGGCCCGGCGCCCCCGCTGGCCGCGCGGCTGTACCGGTCGGCGCTCACCGAGCTTGAGCGGGCCGGCCGCAGCGCGGCAGACGGCCGGATGCGGGCCGCGGCGGCCAGCCTGCGGGCGGGGGAGAGCACCATCACCAAGGTGACCGCGGTCGCCAACGCCCCCGCCGGGGCGGGCGCTCCCGGTAGCGGCCCGGTTCCGGAACCCGCCGGGCAGTAGCGCTCCGGGTCAGGCGCCGACGACCGGCGTCCACGCACGGATGGCGACGATCCTGACACCCGGTGCTGTGTAGTAGGGGTCGGCATCAATCCCGGCCCGGGCACCTGGTTCGTCAAGCCGGAAGATGAGCGGGGCGCCCGAGTCGTCATCCCACGGCCCGGCGGCGGCCAGCACGCCGCTGGTGGAGTTCGGCCAGGCGCTGCCGGTGAGCCGTGGGCCCCGCCAGGCGCCGTGGGTCATTGGTAAAGGCCAACTCGGCACAGACCACAACGCCGACCCTAATGCGGCTTGAACCGTTCCAGCCCACCAGGCCGGCCGGGCCGTGAGTGCCCGCCCCTCGGCCTCGCGCGGGACGTTCGGCCCGGGCCTTCTGCCCCCTCTGCGGGGGCCGCACAGGGCCCTTCGGCCCAGGGATCCCTGCCCGGCAGGACGGGAGCTTCTCCTCTGAGAATTCAATTCGCTAGCCCACAGGATGGTGACTGCCAGCAACGACAGCCAAGCAGGAAGAGGCAGAGCCATGAAGTCTGCAGCCATCATCGTCAGTGGGCTCGGCCTGCTAGCTGCTACCTGCGCCGCAGGCCCGGCCATAGCCGCCGACCACGCCCCAGCCTCACGCGCATCGCAGTCCGCCACGTGGTGGCAACCGGCCAACTCCGGCCCGAACAACGGCCCCGAGTGGCAGTGGGAACTCGACCACCCGCTGCGCGTCGGCAACGCGGCGGACATGGGTGCCGCGGCAACCAACGCCGCCGGGCAGGTGGCCGCCAACCCGACCGTCTTCGACGTCGACGGCATCGAGAACCCCGCATCGACCGTCACCGCCCTGCACAAGCTCGGTGACAAGGCGATCTGTTACGTCGAGATCGGCTCGGCCGGCAACTACTACTCGGCCGCCGACGAGGGCGTCCCCGTCACCTACTTCGCGCAGCTCAAGGCGGCCGGTGACCTGGGTGCCAAGATGGCCGGGTACCCGGAGTACTACGTCAACGTCAACTCCCCGTCCACGGTCTCGATCATGGAGTCGATGATCCGCCAGCAGTGCGCCGCCAAGGGCTTCGACGCGGTGGAGCCGGACATCGGCGACTCCTACACCGACAACAACGGCTTCGGCACCACCGAGGCGCAGAACGCGGCCTACGACAACACGCTCGGCAACTACGCGCACAGCCTCGGGCTGGCCTGGGGGCAGAAGAACGGCGACCAGGACCCGTCCTTCGCCAGCCTGCAGGCGCCGGTCGCGGACTTCCTGCTCACCGAGGAGTGCAACTACTACCGCACCTGCCAGGGTGTGACGGCGCCCTACGTGGCCGCGCACAAGCTCGTGCTGAACGCCGAGTACACCGACGACTGGGGCTCGAGCAGGGTCCAGGACCTGCACAAGTTCTGCTCAGCCGACATCGCAGGGGGCATCGACGGGGTCCTGTTCACCTCGGCCCTGTCCGGTCAGCATCACCCCTGCCAGTAAGCGTGTGACCCGGTTCCCCGTCCTACCCCCGGGGAACCGGGTCACCGTCAAGCACGATCAAGGCCAGCGCCCGCTGCGGGGCGCTGGCCCTTGATCGTCTGGGGGAGCGGCCCCCCTGGGACCCCCGGTGGCCTGGGGGCGACCCCCGGCTGGCCGGTTAGCCCCGGCATACCTTCGCGGCCATCGCGTTCTCTGCCGCCCAGTAGTGGGGCAGCGAACGGTAGGGGTTCCGCCCGGCCATGCTGGTCACGTAGACGTAGCCAGCGTGCCGCCGCAGGGCCAGGCGGAGCGTTTCGGCCAGGCGTGCGCCCGGGGTGGCGTACACGACATGTGCGAACCGGGCGGCCGGATACCTGGCCACCCAAGCGGGTACCCGCAGGCTGGCGTAGCGGGCGTAGCTTCCCTCGTAGGCCAGCACCACGTCACCGAGGGCCAGGTACCGCCGGCTCGGGTAGGCGCCGGGGTTCAGCATCACCACCGCGCCCGGGTCGGCGTGCCTGATGTAGCCGGTCAGCCGCTGGTAGTAGGAGAACTCGCCGGTCCCGGTCGTGGCCTCGTCGAGGAAGATGCCGCTGACGTGGTACCAGGCGCGGTAGTGCCGGACATCCGCCTCCACCGCGGCGGCCGGGCGCCGCGCGTAGCCGGTGCTGGCATAGCCCAGGACCCTGATCCCGGCGGCCCGGGCTCGCGCGACGGCCGAGGCGTAGGCCCGGTTCGGCGCGCTGCCCGCGCCGGAGCTCGTGATGTCCAAGATCATGATTGCGGGGGCCGGCCGGCTGCCGATGGCCCTGGTCCAGGCGGTGCCCGGATAGAAGTAGGCAGGCACGCTGATCTTCTCGCAGCGTGCGCCGGGCCCGGGGCGCGGCCACAGCATCAGCAGGCCGGCCGCAACGAGAGGCAGGCCAGCCAGCGCGAGCAGCAAGCGCGGCCGGGTCCGGTGGCCGGTGCGGCGCGGCAGCAGGCCGCCTGCTGGCCCGATCACATCGCCCGCTGGTCGAGCTGGCCTGCCGGAAGGCGGTCCCACGGGTTGGGGCCGCCCCGGTCGGTGATGTACACGCTGCCCGCGTTGCGCCTGGCCGCCAGCCAGCGCGCATCGCGGAAGGACTCGGCCGGCACCGAGTGCGGGAGGTGGTAGAACTGCGCCGCCGGGCGCGATCGTGCCCAGCGCGGTATCGCCAGGTCAAGATAGGCGAGCCAGGGACCTTCGAACGTGCCGAGCAGGTCAGCGTGCTGCGCGTAGGCCTCCACCGGGTGGGCGCCGTGGTTCAGCGCCACCTGCCGCACGCCGAGCCGCCGCGCGCCGCCGGCCAGGTCCGCATAGTGGCCCAGGTGCTCGGCGCCAGTCGGCGCACGGTCGAAGAACACGCCGGTGACCTGGTACCAGTCCAGGTGGCGGCCGAGGTCGGCCAGGGCTTCGCGGGGCGGCCGCAGGCCGTAGTTGGTGTCCACGTACCCGGCCACGGGCACACCGGCCGCGTGGAGCTGGCCCACCGCCGACCGGACCACGCCGTCGGGTGCGGTGCCCGGCCCGTCGGCCAGGTTGAGCACGACGAGCCGGACCTGCTCCGCCTGGCCGGCCAGCCAGGCCCACTCGGCGGGGTGGCTGGCCGGGTGGAAGTAGGCGGGCACGATCAGCCGTGGCATGACCAGTTCCGAGCCGTCCATGGCGCGCGCGCTCATCCGGTCGCCGCCCACAGGTCGGCCAGCGAGGTGGCGAGATCGCGGCGCGGCCGCCAGCCGAGGTCGCCGGCCGCGCGGCTGATGTCGGCCCGCTGCCAGGGAATGTCCGGCGATCTCGGCTGGCCGGGCGCATCCTCACGCACCACCGCCCGGTACCCGCTGGCCGCCACCAGTTCGGAAACCATGGTTCGTACCCGCACGCCCAGGCCGCTGCCCACGTTGAGCACCAGGTGCGGCAGTGACCCGGCGGTCACCGCCGCGAGCGCGGCGTCGGCGACATCGCGTGCGTCGACGAAATCCCGGACGGCATCCAGCGGCCCGAGCCGCACGTCGGTGCCGTGCGCGAGCGCCCGCCGCAGTTCGGCCGCCAGGCGGCCCGGCAGGCTGGCGGCGGGCGCGCCGGGACCGACCGGGTTGAAGACGCGCAGCACCACCGCGTCGAGCCCGGCCGCTGCGGCGGTGCCGACGAGCCGGGTGCCGGCCAGCTTGGTCACCCCGTACAGCCCGGCGGGCCTGGCCGCGGCCTGCTCACTGACCGGGACGCCGGGCTCGGAGGCGCCGTATTCGGCCGCGGAGCCGAGGTGCACCAGCCTGGCCGGCTTGGCCCGCTGCATCGCCGTCACCAGGGCGTACGTGCCATCGATGTTGGCAGCGACCAGTGCGGCAGGCGGGCCGGAGATGGCTCCCGCGCAGTTCACCACGGCATCGGGAGCCATCTCGGTGAGTATCGCGGCGATCGCGGCCGGCCCGTCGGCGGCCAGGTCCGCGAGCCGGTGGCGGGGCGAGTCAGGCAGCGGGGAGCGGCCAGCGGTGACCACGTCCAGCCCGGCCGCCAGGGCGTGGCGGCGGACGTGCGCGCCGAGAAACCCGCCCGCGCCGATGATCAGCAAGCGCATGCCTCAGGCCCCCTTGAGGAGGCTTCCCTTGATCAGGCCGAACTCGGCATTGACGCGGTCGTAGTCGTCCGGGCGCCCGATGTCGAACCAGTAGCCGTCGAACGCGTACTCCGCCGGGAACGTGCCCTGCGCCAGCAGGTCGAGCACAAGCTCGTCGAAGCCGAAGGGCAGCCCCGGGGTATAGCCGGTGAGCGTCCTCTTGCTGCAGGCGTAGATGCCCATGCTGACCCGGTAGTCGATCGTGGGCTTTTCCGCGAACTCCACCACGCGGCCCTCCCGCGTGGTCAGCACCCCGTATTCGATCCGCTCCTGGCGCAGGGAAGTGGCCACGGTGAGCGCGGAGCCCTCTTCGGCATGCCGCCGCATCAGGTCGGAGTAGTCCAGATCGGTGAGCACGTCGCCGTTCATGACCAGGAAGTCCTCCGGCAGCCGGTCGAGCAGCCGCAGCACCGGCCCGATCGTGCCCAGCGGCATCTCCTCCGGAACCCCGTAGTCGACCTGCACGCCCCACCGGCTGCCGTCACCGACGTAGGACCTGATCAGCTCGCCGAGATGGCCGATGGCCAGAGTGACCCGGCTGAAGCCGCACCAGGCGAGCTGGCTCAGCAGGATTTCCATGATCGAGTGCTCCTCGCCGATCGGCACGAGGGGCTTGGGAAGTCTCGTCGTGTAGGGCCGCAGCCTGATGCCCTTGCCACCGGCGAGAATGACCGCGTGCATGATGCCTCCGTTGCTCACTGGTTGTATTCGTCCGGGTTGTAGCGGGCCAGGTTGCCGGGCCGCTGGAACCACTCGATGGTTTGCTCGAGCCCCTGCTCACGGGTGACGCGCGGCTCCCAGCCGGTGCGCTCGCGCAGCCTGGTGGCGTCGCAGCACAGCCGTAGCACCTCGGAGTCCTTCGGGCGCAGCCTGCGGGGGTCCTCACTGATCTCGGCGTCGATGTCCATCAGACGGGCGATGTCGGCCGCGAGCTGCCCGACCGAGGTGTCCATGCCCGTGCCGGAGTTGAACAGCTCACCGACGACGGCGGACGCTGGCGCATCGCCGAGGTCGATGAACGCCTGGGCGGTGTCGCTGACATAGGTGAAGTCCCTGGTCGGATCCAGCGCGCCGAGCCTGAGCTCACGGGAACCGGCCGCGAGCTGGATGATGATGGCCGGGATGACGGCCCGGGCCGACTGGCGCGGGCCGAAGGTGTTGAACGGCCGCAGCGTCACCACCGGTGTGCCGAAGCTCAGGTAGTAGGACTCGGCAAGCTTGTCCGCGGCGACCTTGCTGGCCGCGTACGGTGACTGCGCCTGCAGCGGGTGGGCCTCGCTGATCGGGACCGAGCGGGCGGTGCCGTAGGTCTCGCTGGTCGAGGTGTGCACCAGGCGGGGGGTGCCGCAGGCCCGCACCGCCTCGAGCACGTGCAGCGTGCCGATCACGTTGGTGTCCACGAACGACCGTGGCGCGCGGTAGGAGTACGGCACCGAGCCCAGTGCGGCCAGGTGGTACACCACGGCAGCGCCCTCGACCACCTGGCGTACCAAGGCCGGGTCGCGCACGTCGCCGAACACCACCTCGATCTGGTCGAGGACGTCGGCGGGCAGTTCCCCGAGCCAGCCGCGTGAGCTGTGCATGTTGTAGAGCACCATGGCCCGCACCCGGTGCCCGCGGCGGACCAGCATTTCTGCCAGATGGGAGCCGATGAACCCCTCGGCCCCGGTGATGGCAACTTCCTCCCTCATGGGCTTCCCCCCTCCAGTTCTTGCAGATAGCTGCGTCTGGCCCGCGCGGTGCCGGCGGGCCTAGCAGGTGTGCCGCGTCGCGCTGCCAAGCACCAGGGCCGCGTACCCGGCGAGCCCGATGAGCAGCGCGGTGCAGGCCAGAAGTTGCGCGGTGAGGCCGTCGCTGCGGCACACGGCCTCGACGGCCAGCGCCACGGCGCAGCAGGCCAGCGGGACCACCCGGCTGCCGAAGGCCTGCAACAGCAGCGCGGCGAACATGGCGCCGCCGACGGCCAGGTAGGCGGCCACCTGCGGCAGCACCGCGAGGCCCGGGTCGGCCAGCTTGGCCACGGCGGCCGCCGCCGCGACCACCGCGGTCAGTGCGGCGGTCACGGTCAGGTACACCAGCAGCGCGGCGAGCAGTGCCAGCCGCGCCCGGGCGGCGAACGCCCGCAGTTCCCCGGTGGCGCGCAGCAGCCGCTGGGTGCGTCGCCGGAACCAGATGAGGATCCACTCGGCCGCGCCCATGCTCATCGCCAGCGGCAGCGAGACCAGCACCCCGGCGCTCGCGTGGCCGGGCAGGCCGGCCGCCACGGGGAACGCGAACAGCCCGGCTGCCACCAGCCCGAATCCGGCGCTTGGCAGCGCACCGCGCAACTCGGTGCTGGTGACCAGGCGGCCGCCGTCCCGCCCGGTTCGTGCCTGCCCGGTTCCCGGCCCGCCCCGGGCCCCCGCATGCCTGCCGTGCCCGGGGCGGCGGCCGCCCGCCGCGCGGGTGGCCGAGGCTGCGCCGAGCGCCAGGGCAAGCAGCGGCGTGGCCGTCAGTGCCGCACAGGCCGGTGCTGTGAGCTCCGCTGGCCGCCCGAGCAGGAGGAACACGGCGCCGCCCAGCACGCCGGGGGCCGCCGCGGCAAGCAGCAGTCGTTCGGCACCAAGCACGATGAGCACGGTGGCGCCCAGCATGTACGCCCCCACCCCGGCCGCGAACAAGACCGCCGGGAGCCGGACGGGCAGCACCAGGCGGGTCACGGCCAGGGCGAGCAGCACCCCGGCCAGCCCGGCGCCGAGCCCGGCCCGGAGCAGCCGCGCCGCCCGTGCCGGGTCTGCCTGGCCGAGGCGCAGGTAGCCGAGGTAGGCCAGGGACTGGCTGATCGCCCAGGAGACCAGCGACACCACGACCAGCAGGCCGACCACGCCGGGCCCGGCCAGCAGCCTGGCGGCGGCCGGGAAGCAGACCGTGGGCAGCCCGTAGAGCAGCCCGTGCAGGGCCGGCCTCACCGTGGCCAGCTGCCACGGATCCGGCGGCTCGTCCGGATCCACGGGCCGCCGCGGCACTCGCACGTACATCTGCTCGGCCAGCGCGAACACGTCGCGGATCCCGTAGGACTCCCTGACCGCCTTGTCGCTCCAGCCCTCGAACTCCAGCGCGCAGCAGATCTCCAGCGGGTCCACCGCGGACTCGCAGACCGGCGCGAACTGCCTGCACAGTTCCCCGACGTCACGCGGTCCCGGCTCCGCGTCACGCGGCTCCGCCGCGCCGGCGGGCTCTGCCGGCGCCCCTCCGCCGCGGCCGCCTCTCTGGCTGCCGCAGGCGTGCATCCGGGCCGGCAGGATCGCCGCGCTCATCGGGTGCCCGCCGTGGGTGCCGCCGGGGCGGCCGGCAGCGGCTGCCCGGAGCCGAGGAAGTGGTAGATCTCGTCGAAGGTGTTGATGGCCTCGTCGACGGTGAAGTACTCAAGCGCGCGGGCACGGGCCGCCGAGCCGAGCCGGTGCCGCATCTTGTCGTTTTTGAGCAGGGTGAGGCATGCCCGGGCCAGCCGTTGCGGGCTGCGCGGCGGCACGACGAGACCGGTGTCGCCGAGCGCCTCGGTGACACCGCCCACGTCCGTGGCGACGCAGGCCCTGCCGCAGGTCATCGCCTCGATCAGGCTGTAGGGGAAGCCCTCGGACACGCTGCAGAGGACCACGATGCTGCCGGCCTGGTAGGCGTCGCGGATGTCCGCCACCCGGCCCTCGAACGTCGCGGCATCGGAGATGCCGAGTTCGGCGGCCAGCGCCTGGCAGCGCTGCAGGTAGGCCTCGCCGCCCGGCGGCGCCGAGCCGAACAGCCGCAGTCTCGCGGCCGGGAGGTCGCTGCGCACCAGGGCAAACGCACGCAGCAGGGTTTCCAGGTCCTTGATCGGATCGATCCGGCCCACCCACGCGATGGTGGGGGCGGTGGGCGCACCGTCCACCGCCGGAAAGCTGGCCGGATCGACGCCGTTGTACACGGTTCTGATCCGCGACGGCTCCGCGCCGAGCCGCTCCTCCCACCGCCTGTTGTAGGCGTTGCCTGGAGTGATGGCCCCCGCCTCCTGGTAGCCCGTCGCGCAGAGGTACCGGAGGAACCGCAGGTACAGCGCCTTCACCGGCCACCGGTACGGGCTCCTGCGGTGCTGCAGGAACTGTTCGCGCAGGTAGATGCCGTGCTCGGTGAGCACCACCGGCGTGCCGTGCTGCCACTTGGCGGCCAGGGCCGGCAGCAGGCTAAGCCCGTTGGCCACCGCGTGCCCGAGGTCGGCCCGGACCGGCGGGTAGCACAGCGGGCGGAGGGAATGGTCGAGCAGTTGCAGCGCGGTCACCGCGTCATGCAAGGTCGGCGCGGGCCGTCCGGCGTCGGCCTGGCGGTCCCGCCACGCCCGGGCCAGCAGGTGCACCGCCCTGTCGCTGGCCAGGCTGGTGCCGAGCGTCCCTTGCTGGGCACAGCACTCGTGCAGTTCGCGGAGCACCACGCCGAAGCGCTGCCGCGCGCCTGCATAGGGGTCGAGCAGGGTGTCGATGAGCTGGCGCAGCAACCGCAGCGGCAATCCCGCGCGTCGGCCGCCGCTGTGCCGGCCACCGCCGCGCCGGGCCGCCGAGGCGACCGGCGCCGGGCCCCACAACGGCAACTTGACCAGCGAGACGACGTTGCCGGGCAGCGTCCAGACGGCGGGCTCGGCCGCCGTGGCCACCAGCGCGACCACGTGGAACTCGTAGCCAGGCATCCCGCGGATGAGCTGATCGCACCAGACGCTGACGCCGCCAAAAGCGAACGGATAAGTACCTTCCGTCATCAATGCTATCTTCATAAAAGACCAATAACCGCCTGAATCGCACGGGCAAAGACTGGGCTGACTCCTCGAATTACCGAGTTCCCATGCGCGTGGCGGGGTGACGCGCGGAAGGTGCATTACGGAATGCACTCATAATGTCGTCACGTGAGACGACCGGGCTAAGTACTGATACATCCGTCCCGCTCTCCTGGCATCCGCATGCAGGCACACTTCAGCCAATGTGGGCAACGAGGTGATACCGGGCGAATCTCGCGAACGTGCCTGTTGAGCCGCCCCGTGCAGGTAACCCGGGCCCGAAGTGCTGTCGTTACTTCAGACCCTAGAATTACATTACCCAGAGCATAACAGTATTCAACACGGGGGTGCCGCTTCTCCGCGCCGGTGTGGGTCACAAGAGACCGGACTGTGGCTGACGGCCGTCAATCTCTTCCTGACATTTCAAGGAGAAGCCAGGCAGGGTCCCCTCAGCGCCAGCCGCCGCCCAAGTGCCGGTCCCGTGTCCTG
>Ga0207700_10001881_pt1 | contig 11909 bp, 8 predicted proteins | sample LARL82metaG_FD_184348 | JGI IMG/M metagenome (GOLD analysis project Ga0207700, IMG submission 184348) | Corn, switchgrass and miscanthus rhizosphere microbial communities from Kellogg Biological Station, Michigan, USA - LAR L8-2 metaG... | ecosystem: Host-associated > Plants > Roots >...
CAGACGCTTCTTGCCGAAGGAGATCTTTTGCAATCCCAAATGCATTGACGATAAAAACGTACTTACCACTCGATTACTGGAGACGAAGCGGTCGAATTGATGCCCGTGCAGGGCCAAGTGCGTCATGCCGTCAAAGTCCCAGGCATACTCGCGATAAACTCGCACGCCGACCAAATGGGACATGACCTGTGTCAGCCCGTAGTCATGGTTTCCTTCCACCCATACAATTTCAATCTCGCGCTTGGGATTGGAAAGCTTGCGGATGTATCCCAGAAACTGCCAATGCTCCTTCTTGAGTCTTCCAAAATTCAGGTCGGAGAAAATGTCGCCGAGAAGGATGAGGCGATTGAACGAAGCCGACTTCAACATCTTCAACGCCGCAGGGGCGCGGCTGACTTCCGAGCCCAGGTGCAAATCCGAAAGGATAATCGTGTCCGCGAAAATCATGTTCCCCAATCCAACCGTAACCGTGAAGTGAGCGACGCCAATGCCGCCCGTTGCAGTGCAGGCTTACCCTCAACAGGAACCACTGATCCGCTGGCGCCGACAGAACTGCGCTCCATAATTTGATCCAGAAATTCCGGGATTTCGTACAGTGCGTTGTTCTTGTAAGCGCTCGCGTTCGCGCTGTATTCCGCGAAGGTAGCGGGCTCCAGCAGTTTCTGAACGCCGTCGTTGATCTTGCCGAAGCTGTTGAGTACGACACCCAGCTTCTTTTCCGTCACCCACTGTGCGTTGTATCGCTCTTGCGGCAGCGTGCGCCCGTTGCACTCGACAATCACGGGCAGGTTGAATTGCAGGGCCTCGCTGATCGACCCCGGCCCCGGCTTGCCTATGAAGAAATCAGATAAAGCCATGTAACAGTCCACGTCCTGCGTGAAGCCCACCGCGTGAACGGCAAATCTGGTTTTCAGCTTCTGCGCCGCAGCAAGCAATTTCTGATTCTTGCCACACATCAGGATCAGTTGCAGGTTGGCCTTGCCGGCGTTCAGGCTTTGTACGATGCTGAGAATCGTCGACGAGCCATGGCCGCCAAACAACACGATGCCAGTCGTTTTTTGGGGATCCAGTCCAAGCTTTTTTCGCTCTTCGGCTCGATCGACTGTCTTCTTCGCATAGAACTTCGGCCGCATGATCATGCCCGACGCTCGAAAGACGTGGCCACGATCGTGCCCGCATTCAAACGCCTGCTGTTCCGCCTTCTCGCTGCCGCAGATCAGGTATTCCGACTCCTTCTCAATCCAGAAATGCGGCGGATAATCGGCAATGTCGGTGATCAGCGTAACGAACGGAGTTCCGGGCATAGTCTTGCGAACGCTCTCCACCATTGCCCGATTGAAATGTGGAATGACCGAGAGCACGAGGTCCGTCGGGTGCTCTTTCCAATACTGGGTGAGCACCTTGACGGTTGGGCGGTGGTACACGCGCACCACGCTCTGCAGCACCGGCAGTAACTGCGGCGTCAGGCGGGTCCAGCCTTTGCGGAGGACAAGGTTATATCCGTCTTGAATGCGGAGGCCGGTTAGCTTCTTCAGCACATCAAGACGGTCGAGCAACTCCTGAAGGTTCAGAAGTTCCACTTGCCACGGCCGCTGCTGCGATTCGAGAACGGCTTTCAGCGCTTCGGCCGCGCTGCGATGGCCGCCGCCCGCCTCAAAGAAGACGATCGTTATCTTCCGATCCATCGTCTGTCCTCCCTTGGTCTGCGAGTGGCAACATTCGCCACTTCTAGTCTCGCCGCTCGCAGCTTACAGGATGATGAGGCCTGCGTGAACCGTTCGTGAATTACCTACTTAGTAACTCAGGGCGAATTCACCATTCGTTGATCTTGCCTTAACGGTGTTTTTAGGAGCCTGCGGCTACTCTCATCATCTCAGGGGTTTGCTAATTCAAGGAGGTTCGTCCAGTGATACAACGTCGTCTGCTCCCCCTGCTTGCGGCTGCGGCTTTGTTGTGCGCCACTGCAGTCCAGGCTGAAACCCATAATTCGAAAATCAAACATGTTCTCCTCATTAGCGTCGACGGCATGCACGCCGTGGACTTCATGAACTGTGCGCATGGCCTGTCCGGCGTCAACGATGGGGAGCCGTATTGTCCCACTCTGGCCGCCCTTGGCCAAACAGGTGTTCATTACAACGCGGCGAGCACGTCAAAGCCGTCCGACTCATTCCCTGGCTTGATGTCTATCGTTTCCGGTGCGACTCCGCGCACTCTCGGCGTGTATTACGACGTGGCGTATGACCGCTCACTCGATGGTCCCGAGTTGACTACCGGGAACGGCAATGCCGCTGCTCCGTGTACGCCCTACGCTCGACCGACCGGCTACACGACGGAGTATGAGGAAGGCATCGATCTGGACCAATCGAAAGTTAACGGTGGAGCGCCAGGCGCAAGCTTGACCGACGGCACGGCCGCCTCTATCGATCCAAAGAAACTTGATCGTGATCCCGCGAGAGGGTGTGCGCCGGTCTATCCTTGGCAGTTTGTTCGCACCAATACGATTTTCGGGGTCATTCATAATGCTGGCGGATACGCATCCTGGTTCGACAAGCATCCTGCCTACGCTTCGGTCGCTGGCCGGGACGGAATCGGTGTGCTTGATGATTTCTACGGCCCTGAGATCAACTCCAACGTTATCGGTCTGCCCGGCGTCGCCACTCCGCTTGGCATGGATTGCTCCAATGTTGCCGATCCGTCGCAGACTGGCTCGTGGACCGACAGTTTCCAGAACATCCAGTGCTATGACACGCTCAAGGTCAATGCGATTCTGAACCAGATCGCTGGGAAGAATCACAACGGCGGCCCGGGCAAAGTCCCCACAATTTTCGGGATGAACTTTCAGGCCGTCAGCGTCGGAGAGAAGTTGATCGAAAAGAACGTGGGCTCCGGCGGTTATCTCGACGCCGCGGGAACACCGAGTGATCTGCTGCTCGGCGAATTCCAGTTCGTCGACGCGTCGCTTGCAGAGATGGTGCAAGCGCTCAAAGCGAATGGCCTGTGGGAATCAACCCTCGTGATTGTAACCGCGAAGCATGCTCAGTCACCGATTGATCCCAATCGGTTCTTCCCAATCCCTGGCCACAGCGGCGCCAACGGGCAGTCGCCGGCGACGTTGCTTGCCAATCTCCTGCCCATGTCCGAATCTCCAGCCAATCCGAACGGTATTGGGCCGACCGAAGATGACGTCTCTTTGCTCTGGCTCGCAGATTCTTCGAACACCTTGTCCGCAGTTGCTACTCTCGAAGCCAACGCAGCTCAGGCGGGAATCGGCCAGATCCTCTATGGCCAGAGTCTTTCCCTGAACTACAACTGGCCGGGGCTGGGCGCGGGTCTTGATCCGCGCACGCCCGACATCATCGTCACCCCAAATTACGGCGTCACCTACACCGGTAGTTCGAAGAAGCAGGAGGAACATGGCGGTTTCTCCCACGACGACACCAACGTGATCCTGCTAATTTCGGGCAGCGGCATTAAGCCGGGGACCGTCTTCAGTGAAGTTGGTACCAACCAGGTCGCGCCGACCATTCTGCGCGCCTTGGGGCTTGATCCCAACGAACTCGACGGCGTACGGCTGGAAGGCACACAAGCGCTGGCGGCACTGCCGTTCTAACTGAAGCTTGCTCTCGAGCGGGGACTTTCGAGTCCCCGTTTCTCATTGAAATGGCGGCCGCGAAACGCCCTTGGGCACCGCGCTCCGCCAGTAAACTGCTTTCCCACCCTCGAACCCTCAACCGATGTAACCAAAGTAGCAACACTTGCTGGCCTTCCTTTTCCGGTTGAAGACGCAGATCATAAGCAGTACAACTTCCTTTATACCTTCGCCCACGGGAGCCCATGTTGAAACACCTTTTTGTTTGCGCCACTTTGCTGTTGAGTGCAAGCCTGTTGACCGCACAGACGTCGAGCACTGCGGCAACTGTTCCTGCGACCGCCAGCGTGTCCCGCGTTCTGAAAGCGATGCACTTCCGACAGGGCAGCGGTGTGAAGGTGGCGTTCCAGGCGACAGACCAGATGCGCGGCGCCTCGGGCGAAGCCAAAATCGAAGGAAAGAAGGCGAACGTCACCATTGATGCGAAGTTTCAGGGCCTCGACGATGCCACGAAATTCGGGCTTGAGTATCTGACCTATGTGCTATGGGCAGTCTCTCCCCAGGGTCGCGCGGAAAGCCTCGGAGAACTGGTCGTTGAAAAAGGGAATGCGCATCTCAAGGCCTCCACCGATATGCAGACGTTCGGGATGATTGTGACCGCTGAGCCTTACTTCGCCGTCACACAACCTGGAGACACGGTGGTGGCCGAAAGCGTCGCTCCAGAAGGCATGGCGCAGGGCGAGAACATTGAAACGAAATATGAGTTGCTGGGACGCGGAACGTATTCGGCAGCCAACCAGAAGATCCAGAACGCAATTTTTGGAATCGATCGCAGCACGCCGATGCAGTTGTTCGAGGCACGCAATGCGGTGCGGATTGCGCACATCGCGTCCGGTGACAAGTATGCGACCTCAATCCTGCCAAAGGCCGATCAGCTCTTGATGCAGGCTGAAACCTCGTATCGGCAGAAGCAGGGCAAATCGGCGATCGAAGCCGCCGCCCGCGAAACGACGCAGACGGCAGAAGAAGCGCGTGTGATGGCTGTGAAGCAGCGCGCCGAGGATGAAGCTCAAGCCAAGGCTGCCGCAGAGAAGGCGGCCGCCGAAGCACGGGAAGCGAAAGCCCGTGCTGATGCCGAGGCTGAGGCTCAACGTCGCGCGCAAGCCGAGGAGGCGCAGAAGCAGGCCGAAGCCGCAAAGGCCGAGGCCGAAAAGGCAAAAGCTGAGGCTGAACAGGCTGCGCAGCAGGCTGCGCAGGCAGCAGCGGAAGCAGCGCGTCAGAAGGAAGAAGCGGAGAAGGCAAAAGCTGAGGCTGTCGCCCAGCAACAGGCGCTGGCGGCAGAAACAGCCAAGGCCCAGCAGGCGGCCGCGCAATCCGAACAGTTACGTCAGCAGGCCGAGAAGGAGAAGCAGGAGCTCCGCGCTCGCCTATTGCAGCAGCTCAATTCAGTGCTTGCCACTCGCGATAGCGCGCGCGGGCTGATCGCCAACATGTCCGACGTGCTGTTCAAGACGGGCAGCTACGAGCTAGCGCCCGGGGCACGCGAGCGTCTGGCGAAGGTATCGGGAATTCTGCTCGCTTATCCGAGTTTGCATGTCCAGATCGAGGGCCACACCGACAGTGTCGGCAGCGACGAGTACAACCAGACCTTGTCAGAGAATCGCGCCAACGCAGTGAAGGACTACTTCGTACAGCAGGGCATTTCGGCGGCATCCATCGAATCTCGCGGTTTCGGCAAGACCCAGCCGATCGCCACTAATGACACGGCGGAAGGACGCCAGCAGAATCGCCGCGTGGAACTGGTGCTGTCAGGGGATGCGATTGGGAACACGGAGACGCAGGCAGTACAGCAGTGAACGCCAGTTGCCAGTAGCTAGTTGTCAGTTCTCAGCTTGCCGTACAAGCGCTGCGCTTCTGCCCAGTGTGGTGCAATTGCTCGGCACTATTCAGTTCCCACTGGCTCCAGAGTCGCTTCGCTCTCTTCGCGGGCCGATTCCAGCAGCTTCCAATCACTCCTCACCGACTGCTCGGAAATGCGCGGTTTCTTGGCCTTGAGCTGCGCTTCGAGTCGGGAAAGAACTAAATCCTGCACCAACTCTGGCGACCTGGAAACGCGCAAAGCGTTGCCAGAGCAAATACCCACTGGCACTTCCCTTCCATCAAAGTTCACTTGAACGAAAGGCCGGCCTTGTGCGTCGATCTGTGGAGTGGAGTGCGATTCGAGGTGGCGCCAGCTGGGAAACTCGTCAAGATCATTGGACCTGCGCATCAGTGCGACCAACTCCGAATAAGACCGGCGCTGCGCAGCTGTGAGCGGCGGATCAAAATCTTGCATAGGATTGGCAGCCGAGGCGTTAAACACCAGCGCGTTCTTTCCGGGATTAAATCGCCAACCGGCGAGATATGCGCCCTCGACCGCACCGACCACGAAGGGGTGGAACATCAACACCGGAGTCACATACTTCTTCTGGAAAAACACCGACTCCAGAACTCCATGTACTGGTTTGCTCGGCTTAAGACCGGGCACCTGCGGGATGATAAAAGTCGTGAGCTGTGTTTCGTGGTGGTGCTTGCTGTAATGCACCAGTGATTTTGCGGTCTGCTTCGGCGTGGTCACCCCGAGGTCGGCGATGATGCTGCGGTGCACGGCATGCGGGTAGTAGAAGTTAATAATCTGCTTTGAAAAATCCGCGCAGTTGCGCTTCAAAAGCGTGTATGCCTCTTTGTTTGGTCCGGCGTTCAGGACGCGGATCAGGGCGTCATCCTGGTCAGGCCGCGTGGCAATACGAAATCCATAGAGGGTGCGATCGTAAGCGGAACCGGCGAGCTCGTATCGCGGCTCAGCACCCGGATGCGACTCAGGCGGAAGCGGCAGTGAATTCAAATACTGCTCGCGAAGAAATGACACCACCTTGGGATTGACGTAAAGCGGAATGTCTTCGGGACTACGCACCGCATACAAGAATGGAATGAGTGGAACCGCAATCCAGTCGTGTCCGGCGACGCCGTGATACCGGCTGATCACCACACCCTTTTCGCCCGGTCCGCAGCGACGAAGCTGAAAGGGAGTTTCGGCGCAAACACGTGCGAGATAGACCGCACTGTGGCCTGTGCCGGCAAATGTCCCGTCATAGCTGTATGGCTCTCCTAACAGCAGGGCGGCCTGTCCCCAGGCACACGAACTCCCCAGGGCCAGCAGGAGGGCACTACAGAAAACAAAAGACTTATAAGACTTCAGCACAGCACACCTATTCCCTAATTCTAACTAACCCCGTTTTGGATGCAGAGTTCCGGAATTTTGTTAGCTATTGGGACTTTGGTAATGGGAAGCGAAACCTTGAACCACAGAGGACACGAAGGCACACCGAGGAACGCCACAGAGGAAAACAAAGATCGTGCAAATCAGAACTGCTGCTTGAATTCCGCGAGCTCGCGGCGAAGCCCGGCCACTTCGCTACGAAGAGATATCAGTTCGTTTTGAAGACTCGAAATCCGCGATTCGAGTGATTCGCCGCGTGGCTGCGAAACCGCTGGCGCAACGTAATCGACAGCGATATCCCCGGAGAATAGGTGCATAAACCGCGATTCTTTTGTCCCCGGCTGGCGCGGGAGAACTCGCACCAAAGGAGGCTGGCGATCCATGAGCTTCTGCAGGCCCGACTGTACGTCGTCGAGGGTCTCGAAGCGGTACATACGCTCGGCGCGCCCACGCAGTTCGCCGGGCGTTTGTGCCGCACGCAGAAGAAGCACGCAGACCAGCGCCGTCTCCCGCCGATCGAAATTGAATACCTCCTGCAAACGGTGCTCGTATTTCGTAACGCGGCTGTCGGCTCCACCCGCCGGACCAGCCAACCGCTTCTCCTGCAATGAAGACAGAGCATCGCGGACTGCGGTCTCATCGAGATTCATTACTGGCTCGCGGTTGTTCTTCTGGTTACAGGCATTCACCAGCGCGTTAAGGGAGAGCGGATAGTAATCGGGCGTGGTGATGTCTTTTTCGATGAGCGCGCCTAGAACGCGAGCTTCGACATCGCTGAGTTGTAATCGCATTTCGGCCATAAAAATGAGTTCTGCAAAAGTTTAACAGCCCTTGACCAAACGGTTCACCACAGAGGCACAGGGGCTCAGGAAACGCAATTTCTTGTTTTCTCAGTGACCCTGTGACTCTGTGGTGAAGACAATGCCTGCTGCTCCCGATCGCATGCGACAAGGGGTATACTGCCGGAAACTGACCGCTCGTTCCCTGGGTTGCAACTCTTCGAAGGAGGCCTTCCATGAAACGCAGAGAATTCCTGAAGAATGCCAGCTACGGTGTTGGTGCAGCGTGGTTGGGATCGAACCTGAGCAAGCATGTTTGGGCCATGCCTGGTCTTAACACGAAGTTCAGTGCATCGGATACGATCACCCTTGGTAGCACAGGGATCAAGACCAGCCGGCTCGCCATGGGAACCGGAACTGTTGGCGTTGGTCATCACTCGCACCAGACTGCGCTGGGCGTGAAGGGCCTCTCGGACCTTTTGCTGAATGGCTACGACAAAGGCTTGCGATTTTTCGACGCCGCTGATTCCTACGGAAGTCATCCTCACGTTGCCGAAGCCCTCAAGCATGTGCAGCGCGACAAGGTCACCGTGCTGACGAAGTCGTGGGCGCGCGATCCTGCAGGCATGCGCGCCGATATTGATCGTTTCCGCAAAGAACTTGGCGTGGACTATCTCGACGTTCTGCTCATGCACTGCTTGACCGAGGGCGATTGGACCGAGCGCTACAAGGGCGTCATGGACGTGCTCTCCGAAGCCAAGCAGAAAGGCGTCATTCGCGCGCACGGATGCTCGTGCCACTCGATCGAGGCGCTGCGCGCCGCTGCGGCGTCGCCGTGGGTTGAAGTGGACCTCGCGCGAATTAATCCGACCGGCGCTTCAATGGACGGCGATCCGAACACGGTTATCCCGGTGCTGAAGCAGATGAAAGCTTCAGGGAAAGCCGTTGTGGGAATGAAAATTCTCGGCGCCGGCGAATTGCGCAACCGACAGGATGAGTGCCTGAAGTTTGCGCTCGGGTTGGGCGTGCTGGACGCCTTCACCATCGGAGCTGAGAGCGTCAACGAACAGGATGACCTGATTCGCAGGATTGCGGCAGCGTAGGGGAGGTTTCAGGTTTCGGGTTTCGGGTTTCAGGTTTTAGGTTTTAGGTTTTAGGTTTCAGGTTTTAGGTTTCAGGTTTCAGGTTTCAGGTTTCAGCTTTCAGCTTTCAGGGTTCAGGCTCCAGGGTTCAGCCGGCAGGCGTCAGGCTTTAGCTTTTTGCTGTGGCTCTCCTGTTTGTTCGACAATTCCGAGAGCCTGCTGGATGCGCATGCCCTTGCATTTGGATAATCCAGCCGCGCAGCGGCGGGTAGATAAATAACCCAGCACGTCAGTGCTGGGAAAGGCACGAACAAATCACGAGTCCCCTTCAGGGGACGACACCCGTGGTTTCTGAATAGAATTCTCCTGTGTCTTCCTATCGCGGTCGTCTGGCCCCCTCTCCTACCGGCTTCCTTCATCTGGGACACGCACGCACATTTCTGATTGCGGCGCAGCGTGCACAGCAATTCGGCGGAGAGCTCATTTTTCGGAACGAGGACCTCGATCCGGACCGCTGCCAACCCGATTACGTCGCCGCCATGTACGAAGACCTGCGCTGGATTGGACTCCAGTGGACCGAGGGTCCTGACTGCGGCGGCCAGTACGCACCGTATTCCCAAAGCGAACGCCGTGACCTCTACTTGAATAGGTGGCGAGCGCTGCGGGACGGCGGCTTCCTCTATCCGTGCACCTGCTCGCGCAGAGAACTAGCCCTCGCGGCCACTGCTCCCAACGACGCTGACGACCAACCCATCTATCCCGGCAACTGCCGCGGACGCTCGGATGCAGGCTCGTTCGATTCTCCTGCGGGTGTGAACTGGCGCTTCCGGGTTCCCGATGGTGAAGAGATCTCGTTTGATGACCAGCATCTCAAATTACAAACTTTCATTGCCAGCCGCGACTTCGGAGACTTCGTAGTCTGGCGGCGCGATGATGTTCCGGCGTACCAGTTGGCCGTTGTCGCTGACGATCATGACATGAACATCACTGAGGTTGTACGCGGTGCAGACCTGCTGAAGTCCACTGCACGGCAATTGCTGCTCTACCGTGCTCTGGGCTTTGCTGCACCCCAGTTCTACCACTGTGATCTGGTGCGAGATGAAACCGGCGTACGGCTTGCTAAGAGACACGACGCACTCAGCATCCGCCACTTGCGCGAGAGCGGCTGGACAGCGCAGCAGGTGCGAGAACGCGCGCTGCAACTCTGAGCGGAGTCCCTTTGCCTGCGGGAATAACTGACCACGAAGGACACCAAGTCACACGAAGGAAGGCCAGGAAACTCCGCCCCCCGTTGTCCCATCGAACTTATGCCCTACCGGGCAGGAGAGTCCACGATGGCGAGCAACCCGAAGCTCCCCGACTACCCTGACATTCCGCCACGCAAGCCAGCCGACGACCACACCAAAGTTCGCATGATCCGGCAAAGCAAGTTTCCGTGGTCGATCGTGGTGATCATCATTGCAGCAGCACTGATTATCGCGGTCATAGGTTTCTTCCCGAAAGGGCCGCGCAAAGTCACCGCACCTGCGGGTGCGCAGATTTCGCCGCAACCGACAGCAGCTCAGGTCGAGTTCACAGGCGTGCAGATCGACCCCTCGACTGTGGGCGATGCTTTGTATCTGAAAGGCGTGCTTCACAACGCCGGCGACACCACGATCACAGGGGTGCAGGTCAACGCGCAGTTTCTTGGTGCAAATGGTGCAATAGCGGGAAGCGAATTGGGCAAGGTGCAGGCGATGTTTAGCGGAACTTCGGCGGAAGATCTGACGCAGGTGCCCATCAAGCCGAACGAGTCGCGACCCGTGCGGATTTACTTTGAGCACACGCCCAGAGGTTGGAATCACCAACTACCGGCATTGACCGTGACCACTGTGACGGGGACAACTCCGTAAGAACGGTTGCTGGTTGTTGGCTCTCGGCTCTCGGCTCTCGAAAGTTCTACTTGAAGTGCAGTGCTGATTCGCGCTTCTCTTTTGGCGGGCGAGGCGCCCGCCCCACACGAGTTTGCGGGATCCCGTACTTTGGCTTGATGTCATGACAGCCGTTCTCGCAATACACGCCGCCTTCTGCGGATTCAGGCAAAGGCATGGGTGAATTCACCGCGACATCTCGCTCTTGCTCCAAATACGCGTCGACTTCCGCAAGCAGGGCTTTGTGTTCTTGAGGTGATATCCACTTCTTCACGTTGAGCAGGTAATTTTCGAGCCGAGTAATCGGATCGCGCCGACGCCAATACTCCAACATCGATTTGGGAACGTAGTCGGCGGCATCGTGGATGGCGTGGCCTTTCATGCGCATCATCTTGGCTTCAATCAGCGTGGGCCCTTCTCCCCGGTGCGCGCGCTCGACTGCCTCGTGGGCCGCGTCGTACACCTGGCACGCATCGGTGCCGTCGATGATCACACTGGGAATTCCATACGCAATCGCCCGCTCAGCGAGGTCTGTGACTTTGTATTGCATTTCAGAAGGCGTGGAGTACGCCCACAGATTGCTTTCGACAAAGAGAACGAGCCCGAGATTCTGGACCGCGGCGAGGTTGATGCCCTCGTAGGTGACGCCTGTCGATTGGCCGCCATCTCCGATGTAGGTCATCACGGCGATGTTGCGCCCTTGCAGGCGAGCCCCAAGTGCGACCCCGGCCATCACGGGGATGAGATCTCCGAGCATGGAGATCGGCGAGACCACGTTACGCTCGTAGATGTCGCCAAAATGTGAGGTGCCGTCGCGGCCCTTGGTGGGCGAATCGGCTTTGGCCATGTACTGCATCATCATGTCGCGAGGAGTGAATCCGCGGACCAGCAACGCGCCCTGGTTGCGAATCATCGGCGCCAGCCAGTCATCTTTCGCGAGGGCATAAGCGGAAGCGCACGAGCACGCCTCCTGTCCCAGGCCGAAGTAGACGCCGCCAACAACTTGGCCCTGCTTGTAGAGGTTCTCGAGAGCCTGCTCCATCTTGCGATTGAGCACCATCCAGCGATAGATCTCGATGGCTTGCCGCTTGTTGAGGTGCTTGGAATCGCGAATGGGCGGCACAGGTGCGCTCAGATCGCCTTCGACTTCGTAGCAGCAGGTGTCATCTTTACGCACCTGGTGCACGGTGAAGGTCGGCTTTTCGAGCCGGTGATCGGGGATCGTGTAGGTTCGTTGCTGAGGCAGAGCAGTCTTAGCCGCGAGCGGCGCCGGTCGGCGGCCGCCGTTCT
>Ga0207700_10001884_pt1 | contig 11901 bp, 15 predicted proteins | sample LARL82metaG_FD_184348 | JGI IMG/M metagenome (GOLD analysis project Ga0207700, IMG submission 184348) | Corn, switchgrass and miscanthus rhizosphere microbial communities from Kellogg Biological Station, Michigan, USA - LAR L8-2 metaG... | ecosystem: Host-associated > Plants > Roots >...
TCTGGCGGTCGCCAATGATCAGTTCGCGCTGGCCGCGGCCAATGGGAATCATCGAGTCAATAGCTTTAATGCCGGTGGCCATGGGCTCACGCACCGGCTGGCGGTCAATCACGCCCGGCGCGATGCGCTCAATCGCAATCTGTTTGTTCGACGAGATTGGCCCTTTGCCGTCGATGGGCTGGCCCAGCGCATTCACCACGCGGCCAATCATGCCTTCACCCACAGGGACGGACATGATGGTTCCGGTGCGCTTCACCTCGTCGCCTTCTTTGATTTCAGTGAATTCGCCCAGCAGCACCGCGCCTACCTGGTCTTCTTCCAGGTTCATGGCCAAACCGGAAACGCCGTGCCCGAACTGGAGCATTTCACCGGCCATGACTTTATCCAGGCCGTGGATGCGGGCGATTCCGTCACCCAGAGAGATGATGGTGCCCACTTCATCCACGGAAACTTTGGATTCGTAATTTTCAATCTGCTCGCGGATGAGCTTCGTTATTTCGTCTGCTTTGATTTGAGCCATAAAACTTGTTTTCCCCTGCGATCCTTCTTGGTTGAGGTCCTTCGACTCGCGGCCGCTCGCTCAGGATTTCGGCAGCAGGCTCCCGCTACGCTCACGCCTGCTAATCGCCTCAACTTTTATCTGAGCCATAAATCCTTTTTTTTTCTTACGCACTTGCCAGTTCCTGCCGCATACGTTGCAGCCGGCCATGCACTGATCCGTCGTAAATCGTGCTGCCCACGCGCACCAAAACGCCACCGAGCAGCCCGGGATCTTGCGAATATGTTGCCCGGACAACTTTGCCGGTGATCGTCGCCAATTGCTGTTCCAGCGATTTCTTTTCTGCAGAAGACAGTTCGCGCACCGAACTCACCTTTGCATCGGCGATGCCCAGGCGCCGGTCCAGCTCACGCTTGAATTGTTCCAAAAGATCGCCAATGTTGCCGATGCGGCGATGGTCGATCAGCACGGCCAGAAAGTTCCGCAGCATTTTGCTGGCGCCAATGTGCTGAATGATCGAATCCAGCAGCTTAAGTTTCTGCTCGCGGGTTACAGCCGGATTCTGCAAAACATTCCGCAGTTCGCGGCTGCTGTTCACCACATCAGCCATCTGCTGAAATTCAGCAACCGTCTTTTCAGGATTTAGTTTGTACGTGACCGCCACTTCAGCGTAAGCGCGTGCGTACCGACCCAGGACTGCTGCCATTTAGTCGCCGTCCTTTCCCATTTGCGCGGTAAAAGCACGCACCAGGGCTTCGTCAGTATCGTTGCTCACGCGAATTTTCTTTTCCGCCAGCTGCACTGCCAGTTCCGCCACGTAGGCTTTCAATTCGCGGCGCGCGGTATTGGCGGCCATCTCAATTTCCTGTTCGGCGGATGTAACGATGCGGCGGCGCTCTTCTTCACCGGCAGCCAGCAAGCGCTGCTCTTCGGCTTTGGCGTTTTCGTCGGCTTCACGCTGCATTGCGGCGATATCGGAATCCAGGCGCGAGAGGCGTCCTTCCACCTCAGCCAGACGGCGGCGCGCGTCTTCACTCATCTTGCGCGCTTCCTCAATGCCTTTTTGAATGGTCGACGTGCGTCCCGTGAAGTAGCCCGGCAGCGTCTTGCGCAGGAGGCCCGCAATGGCAAAAAAGATGACGGCAAAATTCAGGCCGATGCAGAGCCAGTAAGCCTGATTTTTTGAAAGCCCTGTGTGCTTGGCGATCCACTTGACCGCGGGAGCGTTGCGGATGGCATCCGCTTCGCCGCCTTGTTCGAGTTGCTGTTCACCCTCATGTCTGGGTGACGGCTCCGCCGGCTTTGCCTGACCGTGAGGCGCGGAAGTAGTCGCGGGATTCGGATTTTCCTGAGCGCGCAGGGAAATCGGCGTGAGCACGATGCTCAGCACCGTGATCGCGGCGCAAATCCAAACTCTTTGGCCGAAACTTTTCATCTATCGGCCCCCTGCTGCCGCAGCCGGCTTCAAAACTGTCGCGATCACCTGGTCGGCCAGCACATTGGCCTGCTGCTCCAAAGCTGCTTTAGCGCCGAGAGTATCTTTCTCCAGAGCGGCACGGGCTTGCTTCACCATTTCACCGGCGTTCTTGCGCGAATCCGCCAGGGCGGCGTTGCGTTCATCCATCACGCGTTGCCGATTGGCCTGCTGTGTCTTATAGATCTGTGACCGTGCTTCGCGCACCCGCTGCTCGTATTCCGCGGTGCGCTTTTCAGCAATGGCGATTTCCTGCTGCGCGCGTTCAATGGCGCCTTCCGTGAGCGCATGACGCTGCTCCAGAACCTGACGCAGCTTGTTATGCACAAGAAAAGTGTACGCCGTCCACAAGATCAGCACAGAGATGATCGTGGGGATGGAATTAACCAGTAATTCGCCTATTTGCCTGAGTATCGCGTCCATGCAAAATAATCTTTAAGTTGTTGTGAACAAGAAGCGGTCGGGGCTGCTAGTAAACTCTCTAACTTAACATTCGGTTCGCAGCAGTGTCAACGCGAGGAGCCTCATGCAAACGGGCACTTCGCTGGATTGGAGACGTTAGTTTTCGACGTTCACCGCTCCTTATCCAGACTTCGCTCCTTCAATATTTTCAACCTGCTCGATCTTCAATAAGAAGCTACTTGCGTCTATCATTCCGGCCATGACATTTCTCTACATACTGCTTGGCCTTGTGGTGGGCGTGTTTTCCGGGATCGTGGGAATTGGCGGCGGAATCCTGATTATTCCCGCGCTGGTTTATTTGTTTCATATGAGCCAGCACAAAGCCCAGGGAACATCACTGACGGCGCTGTTGGCACCCATTGGCGCGCTGGCATTCTGGGAATATTACAAGGCAGGAAACGTGGACCTGAAGGCCGGTTTGCTGATCGCTTTAGGCTTTTTTGTGGGCGGCTACTTCGGCGGACTCTGGGCACAGCACCTGCCGGAAGTGGTCTTGCGCAGGGTGTTTGGCACTTTGCTGGCAATCATTGGCATCCAGTTACTACTGTCACGGGGATGATCGCGTTCTGCTGCATTTAGCTGCAAACCGGCGCAAGCCATTTCTCCTTTATTTACAGTGGTTTCCGCGAGACGCGTAGCCCGGTTATCAAGATGATTATGTAGGTATAAAAAGAGTTCGCAGACCGCTTGACTTCGTCCCTAAGTGGCCTAGAATAAATACATCACCTCCGATCCGATTCAGGATCGAATGGGCTTGTGGGCAAGGAAACCGTCACCGCTTCTTGCTCTCAGGCCCATTTTGATTTTTGTGGCGCTTTGCGCCGCAAAAATCAGCTACTAGCTGCTGGCTATTAGCTTCTGGCTTTTGTCTCGCGCTGCAAGCTGATTTCATTTTTCAGAACGAAGTTCGTTCCAATTTGAGAATGAAGTTCGTTCCAATTCGGGGCTCTTCCGCTGGTTCCCATCCGGAGTTAACTTAAGAGGAAATGAGAAATGTAGTCTTCGGAATCAACCTCACTCTGGACGGCTGTTGCGACCACACCACACAATTTGCGGATGAAGAGACCCATGAATATTGGACAGACGTTCTGCGAGAAGCTGACCTGCTCGTCTATGGGCGCAAGACCTACGAGTTGATGGTCCCTTTCTGGCCTGACGTGGCAAAAACGCAGTCGGCGACAAAGGAATTGAACGAATTTGCGCGAGTGTTTGACTCCATCAACAGAGTTGTTTTTTCACGAACATTGGACAGCGTTGAAGATAGAAACACGAGAATCGTTCGCGGGGACCTGCGCGACGAAATACTTAAATTGAAACAGGAACAAGGCAAAAATATTTTAGTCGGCGGCGTAGATCTCCCTTCACAACTGATCGAGCTTGGCCTGGTGGATGAATATCTTTTTGTGGTTGGCCCAGTCATTGCCGGAGAAGGCAGACGATTAATGGACGGGGTGAGCCTGCCGGAGAAATTGCAGTTAAAACTTGCTGAGTCAAAGATTTTTAAATCAGGATGCGTTGCGCTGCGTTATTTGAAACAGTAAATAAGCTCTTAGCCATTAGCTCTTAGCTTTGTCTCGTTATTCCAGACTGATTTCATTTTCGCATGAAGGCCCATTCGTTCCACGCGGTGGATTCGGAACATCCAGGCCCTCGTTTCTTCACGTTTTTTGCGAAGAGCCTGCACTGAGCTTGAGGAGATTGCCTTGGAACGATCTCCGCTATTATTGTCAGCACTGTTCTATGCGTCCGAATGTATACATAATTGCGGGACCGAACGGGGTCGGCAAGACGACGTTCGCGCGGGAATTTCTGCCGAATTACGCGGATTGCAAGAACTTCGTCAACGCAGACCTGATTGCTCAGGGTATGGCTCCATTTTCGCCGGAAACCGCGGCCTTTCGCGCCGGCAGACTCGTGCTCAATGAAATTGATCTTTTTGCGCAACGCAGGGCCGATTTTGGTTTTGAGACCACACTCTCAGGCAGAAGCTACCTAGGCTTGATTCGCCGCTTGAAGGGCCAGGAGTATGCTGTGCATTTCTTCTTTCTCTGGGTGTCGGGCGTTGATCTTGCGCTGTCCAGAATCGAAGCGCGCGTCTTGCAGGGAGGCCATGACGTGCCGGAGGCCGATGTCCGCCGCCGTTTTGATCGCTCCATCAAGAACTTCCTGAAGTCGTATCGTCCATTGGGGGATTCGTGGTATCTCTTTGACAACTCACTGAGAACGCCTGCTGCTATTGCATCGGAAGAGCAAGGCAGACTGCGTATAATGAACCCAGACGCATATAAAGCTTTGGTTGCGCAATATGGGAAACACAACTAAACCGCCGGCAAATATTCTCGAATTACCCATGGGGGAACGCGCTGAAATGGCCCTCAAAGCGGCTGTTGAGAAGGTCATTGAATCGCATATACGAGACGGGCGTCCGATCTCTATCTGGCGCGATGGCAAGGTGGTTGAGGTGTCCGCGCAGGAGTTGCGAGACACGCCTGTCAAACCGCAGTGATTCCTGCCAAATCAAATTTAGCCTTCTTCCACGCCCCAGCTTTTTATTCTGCTCCGGGCACGTTATGCAGAGCCGCATGGTCTTAGTTCTAGGGGCCTTCGCCTTTGGGAGCCGACTGAGCTCCTGGGGGTTCGCGGAAAGGATCCATCGGAATCGGCGCGTAGTCGACGCTGATGATCTCGAGATGCTCTGTCTTCGCTGGTGCGCGCAGGGCCACGCTGTCGCCGGGGCTGGCCTTCATGAGCGCATTCGCGAGAGGCGAGCGCCAGCTGATGTAGCCACGATCGAGGTCCACCTCGTCGATGCCGACGATAGAGACGACGTGTTCAAGGCCGGCGGCGTCCTTGTAAGTCACGGTTGCGCCGAAGAAGACGCGCGTAGCGGCTGATGCGGGCCGCGGAGCGGCGGGATCGACGACCACGGCCGCGGCAATGCGTTTCGAGAGAAAGCGAATTCGTGAATCAATCTGGCGTAAGCGCCGCTTGCCGTATTGGTAGTCGGCGTTTTCACTGCGGTCGCCGTTACCGGCAGCCCACGCCACGACCTCCACCACCGCCGGACGCTCGCGACTGAGCAGGAACCTGTGCTCATCTTTCAGCCGCTGCAACCCGGCGGGCGTGATGTAGTTTTTGGGCGCGGGCCCCGCGTCCTCGCGCACCGGTTCTCGGAGCGGGCGTTTTTCTGGCATAAATCAGCTCTTAGCTCTTAACTCTTAGCCATTAGTTCCTGGCTTTGTCTCGTTATTACAGACTGATTTCATTTTCGCATGAAGGCTCATGCGCTCTCCTGCGCAGAGATCAGGGAACAGAAATCAGGAATCGCAAAAATTCACACTTGACATTGGCAAATAATCCACTACCATATGGTTGTGGATAGATTGGGTACAACATTTGCGGCTTTGTCTGATCCAACCCGGCGGGCAATGATCGAACGGCTCTCCCAGGGGCCCGCTACTGTGCATGGATTGACGAAACCGTTTGCACTCTCGCAACAGATGATCTCAAAACATATTGCCTACCTGGTGCGGGCACGGATTGTGATCAAGACAAAGCGTGGACGGGAGAGCGTATGTACGCTCAGGCCCGAGGCGATTAAGACAGTCAGCGACTGGGCGATTAGCTATCGTCAATTGTGGGAAGAGCGTTTCGACAGGCTGGATGCGGTTGTGAATCAAATGAAAAAAGAGGTTGGACATGACAAAAAGCACATTGAATGAGACAGAGCGGATGGTTATCACAAGAGTTTTTGATGCACCACGCGAATTGGTTTGGAAGGCGTGGACAGACCCCAAGTACGTGATGCAGTGGTGGGGACCGAAGGGCTTTACTGCGCCCGTTTGCGAGATGGATTTTCGCGTTGGGGGGAAATTTCTCTGCTGCATGAAGGCGCCGGATGGGCAGGAGTTCTGGAACGCGGTTGAATACCACGAGATTATTCCGTACCAGAAGATCGTTTCCTTGATGTACTTTTCCGACTCGAAGGGAAACAAGATTGACCCTGCGCAGCTGGGAATAGAACATGAGGCCATAGAGGGTGCGTACGATGTGACCCTCTTTGAGGACCTGGGAAACGGCCGGACGAAACTCACCTTCATTGGAAATGAACCCATGGAGAGCGCGAAAAACAGCGGTCAACTGGAAGGCTGGAACCAGATATTCGATAAACTTGCTGAAGTTGTGGCGGGGCTGGCGCAGGCCAAGTAAGTACCTCGAAGTATTGTTGATGGGTCGACCTGCGCGAGCTACGGAACGTAAAGCAAGCGCAGGTCGATCCCGGAGCGCATGTGCGAGATGGGCATTCGCTCTATTCTGGCGAGATGGCAAGGTGGTTGAGGCGTCAGCCCAGGGGTTGCGAGACACGCCTGTCAAGCCGCAGTGAAGGCAGCGTCAACGTATCTGATTGCATCCGCGCCTCCCTCTCATGGGGAAACAAAATCTTTGAAACGCCGCCCAGAAAACCGGATATTCTGAAAGTACATGGATTCGCCGCACTATTTCCGGCAAAAGGGCGCAGACGCGGAAAGAGTCATCCACGATCTCGCGAACAAGACTTTTTTTGTGGATTGGTGCTATCCAAACCCCAAGAAGCCCGATGGCAAGGAGCTTTGTGACTGCTTAATCGTGTTCGACGATACGGCTATAATTTGGCAAATCAAAGACCTCAAAGTTGACGAGCAAGGTAGATACAAGAAGGCTGAAGTTGAAAAAAACCTTCGGCAGCTTGCGGGCGCGCGCCGAGCACTTTTTGACTTACGAGAGCCAATCGTCCTGATGAACCCGCGCCGGGGCGCAGAGCAGTTCAAGCCTGAGGCGATAAAGCATATCCACCTTATTTCAGTGTTAATGGGTGAGGGCGAAGAACCCTTTCCTTTTGTTCAAGAATACAAAAACCGCCAGATACATGTTTTTACTCGTGAGTTTGCGGATATCGCGCTTTCTGAATTGGACACAGTGGCCGATTTCCGCAAATACCTGCAAGACAAGGAACAGATTGATCCCACTAAGCATCTCATCGTGGCGGGCGGTGAACAGAACCTACTTGCGAAATATTTGGAAAATGAGCACAGCTTTAAATGGATGGATCAGGCAGATCTCTTTTATTTCGATGAAACAAACTGGCCTGCTTTCATAAAAAATCCTCAGGTCATCGCCAAGAAGCACGCCGATAAGGTCAGCCAAGGTTGGGACAGCCTTATAAATCGCGCTCACGAAGGCTCAGCACGTTACGAATTGGTGGCACGTGAACTTGCGCGACCGGATCGGTTTACACGCCGGGTTTTGAGCCAATATTTCTTAGAGGCTTACGCTGAAATGCGCAATGGTAGGCACGAGCTCTTTCGACGCAATTTTGCTCTCAAGGATACGACTTATTGCTTTTTGCTCACCTACGATGCCGGTGACACACGGCGCGAACAACGGCGCAATATGTTGCAGGCAATGTGTTTTGTCGCCCGAGGACTGCCACCATTTAATAAGCGGGTAGTCGGAGTTTCCACCGATAGGGACAATACAAATTACGATTTCTGCTTCTTACATATGCCTGAATGGACAGGCGAAGACGAAAAGCGCAAAAAACAGATTCAGGCCGAGACGGGAATCTTCGTTTCGCCACGGCTTACAACGTCGAGTGAGGATGAATATCCGGTTTTGAAAAAAAGGCCTTAGCGGATATGGCAGTACTTGTTTAGGGAAGTATGCCGAAACGAATAGATTTCGCAAAACGGCGCAGAGCGGAAGCGCGGTCGCTAAGCCACGCTGCCCATGAGCTTGCTGATTTGATACAGCCAATAGCCAATCAAAACGGAATCGACCTCCAGGCACGTTTAAGGGACGCGTTGGCGCAAAAATCAGAAAAGCGATACCTTCTAGCCGAGCGCCTACAACAGTCCGTATTGCCTTTATTTACAATGCGAAGTGGGCACCCCGACAGAATTGGTTCTTGCGTCCTCGTGCGCTTGAACTCGGATTTTTTCGCGTTTACTGCCGCTCACGTAATAAGGGACGCGAACTCCGCGCCACTTTTCGCTCCCTCAGGAAGCGTGGGCGGAAAGTTGCTCCCGCTGCCACCATGCACAGGCTATCTAAGCCCGTCAGGACGTAATAATGACCTTGATATTGGGGTATTGGTATTTGCGGAGCGCGAGCTAGGTCCTTTTCAGCAGCGCATTTTTCTAAGCGGCACGGATATCGATACAGATGACCGATTAGACGATCAAGGTTTGAAGTCGTTCTATTTCGTCCTTGGCTATTCTGCATCGAGGACACAGGTGAAAGTTGATAGAACCGAGCGCCGAATTCATCAGCGCTCATTTCACTGCGCCACGTCTCCTGTGGATGCCGCGGAATACGTACAGGAGCATATCCCGCAAGCGGATCATGTACTGCTTGATTTTGACCACAAGGAAATACGGGTCCGAGGTTACCGCGCCGATCCACCTAAACTCCAAGGGGTCAGTGGCGGGGGGATATTTCACATCAACAGAGAAACAATGCAAGGCCCGCTCGTTGCGATCGCTACGCAAAACCGGCGGAGTTCGCGGTTGATTATAGGCACACGGATCAAGCACTTTTTAGCGTTCGTTCGTGAGCTGAAAACATTCACGTGAAGGCGGCGACACACTTGCCGGGAGTTGACAGGTAGGACATTTTCGTCGAACTCGAGACTTCACGGAGCAAAAACATCTCTTTCGCTATTGCATCGCCCTAAAGAATGCGCTATTCTCCAGCAGCCCTCAGGGGTGGAGTCCCTGCAAAAGGACGGCAGTTTTGATCTTTTACAACAGAATATTGAGTTACCGACTGCTGTGCCCCTTTTGTTAACAGTCGCAGGCGAGGGCGCCTCCAACCCCAGAACGCGCAAAACCGGCACGTTCCGGGGACCCCGGCGCCTGCGGTCCACAGGTCTTCTATTGAAACAGCGGTTGCGACCCTCTGCCGATTGGGATTGGGATTGGGTTTGGGTGACCCTTGGGTGACCCAAGCGTGACCCAAGGGCCACCCAAGCGTGGCGCAAGGGCCATCCTTGGGTGAAATTGGATAAGTGCTTTGTTTGCAACAAAACCTGAAAAATGGGGGTGGGGGATGTGGGCTTCGCCAATTTAGGTCCTTCATTCGTGGCAAAAACGACCGCTCTTTCAGGATGACAGGTTGAGGCGCGGCGATTGTGCGCCGCGCGCCTTCTACGGATTGCGACCCTCTGCCGAACCTTGGGTGAGGTTGGGTGACCTTGGGTGAAATTGGGTCTACATAGGGGGTAGGGGCAGGGGGATCGGGAAATCGGGGACATCTGGTCATCGGGGCATCTGAAAGGCAAGGACTTAAGCGGTGGTGGCGGTCAAAAAGCAGCAGAAAATGAGCGGAAAATCGCGTGAAATTGAGTGATTTCTACAGGGGTACAGCAAGAGCAAGCAGAGGGTCGTAAAGTCAGTAAAGCAGATGGTAGGGATCCCTCCCCTTCGCAAAGAACGCTTCGGGTCGGGATTTCAGAAGAGGTCGGGATTTTAGAAAGAGCTACCGACTCCTGGTCCTCACCTCATATTCCCTGAGCACGCGCGCCAGCGATTCCGGGGCATCGACTTCCATCTGCACTTTGCTGTCACGGTAAGAACGCTTGAGGATGTGCGCACGCGATTCAATCAGCGAGAGCAGTTTGCCTTCACTTTGCGGAACGCGAATGCGCATGTGCTCGATGGCGTCGATCTTCAGGTGGTCGTCGATGGTGGAGAGCAGATCGTTGAGGCCAAGTTGCTTCTGGGCTGAGATGTAAACGGTGTTCGCGGTGTTCTTGAATTCGCGGCGCTGGGCCTGTGGCACAAGGTCAATCTTGTTCATCACGCGAATCTGCGGACGGTCCATGACTTCAAGATCTTTCAGCACGCTTTCCACCTGCGTCTGCTGGTCATGGGCGGAAGCGCTGGTGACATCGGCCACATGCAACAGCAGCGCGGCGCGCTGGACTTCTTCCAGCGTGGCGCGAAAGGCTGAAACCAGCGTGGTGGGCAGGTTGCGGATGAATCCGACGGTGTCTGACAAAAGAACTTTGCGCTTGCTGGGCAGCGTGACGCCGCGAACTGTGGGATCGAGCGTGGCAAACATTTTGGCGGACTCAAGCACGCCCGCGCCGGTGAGCACGTTGAAGAGCGTCGACTTGCCAGCGTTGGTATAGCCCACCAAGGCCACGGTCGGGAGAGGAACGGATTCACGGCGCTGACGCTGCTGGCCGCGGATGCGCTTTACGTCCTCAAGCTGCTGCTTGATGTGGCGGATGCGGCGGTAGATTTTGCGCCGGTCAGTTTCAAGCTGCGTTTCACCGGGACCGCGCGTGCCGATGCCGCCGCCGAGCTGCGACATCTCAATGCCTCGTCCGGCGAGCCGCGGCAGCATGTATTCGAGTTGCGCCAGTTCCACCTGCAACTGGCCTTCACGGCTGCGGGCGTGGCGGGCAAAGATATCGAGGATAAGCTGGGTACGGTCAATGACGCGCGCGTTGACTTCTTTTTCAATATTGCGCTGCTGGGAAGGAGAAAGCTCGTGATCGATAAGAACCAGGTCGGCATCGACGGAAGCTACAGCGCCGGCAATTTCCTGGAGCTTGCCTTTGCCGATGAGCGTGGCAGGATCAGGCCGGTCACGATGCTGAATGAATTCACCGGCAATCTCCGCACCGGCGGAAGCCACCAGCTCGCGGAACTCAGCCAGCGATTCTTCCACGCCGACGCGAAAGACACTTTTGGCTTCCGCACGGTCAGACGCAACGTTGCGCGCAAGCACGGCGCTGGGCGGCACGTTCAAGTCACGGTCAGAACGGGAGCGGTAACGGAATTCCAGAGCTACAAGGAACGCGCGCTCCGGACCATCACGACCAGTCTTGATCCCGGCCGACGGTTGAAAACGGCGGGAACGCTGCCCAGGAATAAATTAGCCCTCCGACTTGCCGGAACCGCTGTCGCCTTCTGCCGCGGAGCCGTGCGAACGGCTGTCAAAATGGCTGCCTTTGGCCATGACCACGGTTGAGATGGCGTGTTTGAAGATGAGTTGTTCCTGATTGTTGGTTTCAAGGACGACTGAATATTTGTCAAAGGACCGGATACGGCCAGTCAGCTTCACCCCGCTCAGCAGATAAATGGTGATCTGACTCTTGTCCTTGCGCGCGGTATTCAGAAACGAGTCCTGTATGTTTTGTGCCGGCTTATTTTCCATCTGCCGATCTTTCTCCTGTGCTTGCATAGGGACGCGGAAGCCTTGGTGGCTCTCTTGATCATTGTAGCTTTTCAAGGGCTTTCCGGGCAAAAGGGGCTGGCTAATGTTGCGTTGCCACCAATTGGGGAGCGCTCGCTACCGAAGGCCTTGCGGCGGGACATTGGCGGCGGAATGCTAGAATTTTATGAGTAGCAATTCTTTAGTGATGAAAAGCGCAGGCCACAAAACGGCAGCCGATGTCCCCATGCTGGATCTCTCACGC
>Ga0207700_10001886_pt1 | contig 11896 bp, 10 predicted proteins | sample LARL82metaG_FD_184348 | JGI IMG/M metagenome (GOLD analysis project Ga0207700, IMG submission 184348) | Corn, switchgrass and miscanthus rhizosphere microbial communities from Kellogg Biological Station, Michigan, USA - LAR L8-2 metaG... | ecosystem: Host-associated > Plants > Roots >...
GTCGACGACGCGCTGGAGAGCATGGAACACAGAGGGCGGAAGGTCGATCGCCTCGCCGCCGGGCCCAACCAGGCGTGCCGGCTCATCGCTTGACCCGATTTCCGAGAGTTCGTCGGATAGGGCCTGGATTTCGTGCTCCTCTGCGGGATCGGGTGCCAGCAGGGTGTCAGGAGCAAGAAGTGCTGTGCTCACGGTGCTCTCCTCTGCCGGCGATCCTACCCGAAAAACGGTCTAAAAGCAACATGTGAAATAAGCGTAACCGCATCGATGGCCGTCAGATGCCCTCGTGCTGAGCCGCCGGCGTGCCCTTCCCCGAGCCCGGCCTTTGTTGCCCATTTGTTGCCCAAGCTGCCGACCCGGGTCGTCACCGGATGACATGAGGTGACACTACCGCTGTCGGGTTCTGAGCTCAGCGCAACCCTGTCCGACCCCCGGCGACACCCGCCGTCACACGTCCGTTCGCACCTTCAAGGTGGCAACCGGGGCTCGACTCCCCGTGCGGGTAGGCCCTACACTTCGCTGTGGTACCTAGACTTCCACCCGAGGCACCCGGAATCAGCCATGACCGTTCTCGGTACGTGGTGGACCATGCGACCCAGGCGTTTCCTGTCGCGTCACCTGTTGATCCTCAGTGGGAGGTCGAGCGGCTGCTGTTCCTGGGAGACGACCGCCACGGTGTCGCGCTCGAAGTCATGGGCATCGAGCTGGACGGTGGCGGCCTGCTGGTCATCCATGCGATGAAGATGCGTCGCGCTTATCGTCCGCTCTACCGACAAGCGATGCAGGACCGCTCGCGATGAAGACGAAATCCGGAAAGCCTGTAACCGCCGACATGATCGAAGCGCTGAGCGCCGAGGCCGAGGTGGGCTATGATCCCGCCACTCTGCGCCGCCGCCGGATCGGACGACCGTCCCTGGCAGGCGAGGGGGAGTCGCCGCGCGTCCAGTACCTTGTTCCGCCGACCACGTACAGCCGCGCGCTCCGACGTGCTCAGGCGCAGGGGATGGCTACCATCAGCGCGCTCTCTCGGGCACTTCTCGAAGCGTATGCGGAAGGCAAGATCAAGCTCCCACCGGCTGTCAAGCGTGTGACGCGGCCTAAGACGCCCCGATAGGCACCTGTTTTCGCGACTGGCTGGGCAGTCCGCAGTCAGGTCAGTATCAAGAGCGGCCCAGCCACAGGCACACCAGCGTTCGACCTGCGGGAGATTCGGAGTAGGCGAGCGTCACTCGCCTTGAAATGGCTGGTGTTCCGGTGATGCACCGCCCCACAGTTGCAACACGCGCAGTGTGATGTCCTCGTAATCCCGCAGGAAGTCGGCGCCGGTACCGAGGTGGCCGGTGGTGACGCCAAGCCGCGCCAATGCTGGCTGCCATTCCCGCCACCGCCGCTGGATCTCCGCGGCCCTGGCCATCGCCGGTGTCTCCGCGACGTCGGTTGCTTCCATGAAGCCGGCCATGATGGGAAGGACGTCCTGCCAAGGCCTGCTGCGCTTCGGATCGGGAAGAGGCTCCAACAGGGCGGCGACCTGTTCGCCGCGGCCCAGGCGAAACAAGCGTTGGTTGCGCATCCCGGCCGCTTTCAGCAGCCCGCCTCGATGCAGGTTTTCGAGCGCGTCCGCCACCGCGTCCTTTCCGAATGCCGCGGCAGCCGCAACCTCGCTCACGCCCATGAAGCGGTCGCCCTCGATGAGCATGACGCGGAGCACTTCGGCTCGCGCCGAGACGCCCCAGAGCGCGCGCAGGCGCAGCTGGAGGAGTGCCGGGCGGCTCACCGTCGGCGCCGAAGACCGGCCTGTCGCTGTGAATGACTGAGGCGACGTGGCGCCCGGCCAGCGGAGATGGGTGTGGGCGTTCACCGTTGCCGCGAACCACCCGAACGACTCGCGAGCCGGCTGATCGGCTGATGCCATCAGGTGCTTGATCCGCACCACGGATGCGATCCGACCATGAGCGACGCACCAGTCCAGTGCCTCGTCGCGGAGCCGGGCGTCACGGTGCCCAAGGCGCGCTGTGGTCAGCATGAGCGCTTCCAAGTCGAGGGACGAATCCTGGTGGTGCCGGTCCCACCCACTGACGCCCAACTCTGCCCACATGCTCCAGAGCGTTCCCAGGACGAGATCGCGAACCTGGTCTCTATAGCTGGACATCGTCCACACCGAACATCCGCAGCGCGCTACGCAGCTCGTCGCGAAAAGCAGGTGACGGATCGTGGGTTCGTGCCCACGTTGCGGCGACGCGCAACTCATCTGCGGTCGGAGCGAGTGCCCGCAGATCCTCGACGTGCTTGCTGGTCGGACCCTGGTCGACCGCGGCGTACAGCTTGAGGCAGATCTGATCGGGCCGGCTGGCCAGGTGGAGGACGAGCGCCCCGTAATCTCGGATCTCGGTCCGCTGCGCGAAGCCCTCGGGGAGCCCGAAGTCGAGCAGTGCCGCGGGCTCGGCGTTGAGCCATTCAGCGCCGATGCCCAACACCTCTCCGACATCTCGAGCGGCGTCGCGTAGGGTCGGGGGAAACGGATCAGCTTTGACGTACTTGCCGTTGTCGACCACGGCCACGATGTCGAGGTCACGGGTGGCCCGGCTGAGCAGGCCGAGAAGGAGCAGGCCGCTGCCACCCACTGCGACAAGCTCGTATCTGACGTGACGCGCCTCGAGCGTGTCGGCGAGCGCCTGAAGAGCCTGGTCCAGGGGAAGCATTGGGATATTATAACGGCGAATCGCCGATTTATTCCCCCCACAACACCCGCCGAAGGCTGGACTTCAGCCCCGCCAGTTGGCCCGACCGCCGTCCCAGAACTCGTCCGCGGTACGGCGCGCGTCCGTCGACGCGGGGTCGTAGCCGGAGTCGATGAGTCGCGAGGGGTGCATGCCGTCGACCATCCCCATGAACGGTGGATGGATGCTGTAGCCGAGCATGGCGCGGACGCGCGGCGAATAGTCGAGGGCGTGGCGACCGACCGCCAGCATCATGTTCTCCTGCTGCCGCGCCCAGGGCTGGCAGTACTGCGGGCTGACGCATAGCCGTCGCGCCGAGCTGCCGTTGGCGCCGCCGCGATGCCACAGCGTGCCGCTGAAGATCACCGCCGAGCCCGCCGGCATGGTCACGCTGATGCGCCGCTCGTCCTCGCCCTGCGGCAGGTCGGAAGCCCAGAGGTGGGAGCCGGGGATCACCTCGGTGGCGCCGTTGCTGGCGGTGAAGTCGTCCAGGGCCCAGATGGTGCTGATCGACACCGGCGGCCGCGGGCGTGGCAGGGTGTAGAAGCCGTCGTCGTAGTGCCAGGACTGCGCCGTCTCGCCGGGCAGCAGGTTGATCGCCAGCGCGGCGGAGAGCAGCCAGCCGGGCTCCAGCAGCGAGTCGAGCATGGCCAGGACGTGCGGGTGCTCGACGATCGCCGCCATGGCGGGCACCTTGGCCAGCAACGCGTAGACGCGGTTGGTGCTGCGACCCTCGAAGTCGTTGCGGCCCAGCGGCGCGCCGGAGCCGAGGTGGGGCGACAGGCCCTCCAGCACCGCGTCGAGCTGATGCGGCGCGAGCAGGTTCTCGACGACGACGTAGCCGTCGCGGTGGAAGGCCTGCAGGTCGGCGGCGACGCGGTCGGCGGAGGCGGGCAGGGTCGTCATGGGAGAGGCGCAGCCTGCGGCACGGACGGCGCGGCGGTCAACCTGGACCGGCTACCATCCGCCGCACCATGACCAACCTGGCTCACGCGCTGATCCCCTCCGACGAGGAGCTGACCATCCGCGAGGCGGTGGCGGCGATCTGCTCCCAGTTCGGGCGCGCCTACATGCGCACCAAGGTCGAGGCCGGCGAGCCCGCCACCGAGCTCTGGGACGCGCTCGCCACCCAGGGCTTCCTCAGCGTCAACATCCCCGAGGAGTACGGCGGCGGCGGGCTCGGCATGCTGGAGCTGGCCGCGGTCGGCGAGGAGATCACCGCGGCGGGCTGCTCCCTGCTGCTCATCGTGGTGTCACCGGCGATCGTCGGCACCATCCTCGCCAAGCACGGCACCGAGCAGCAGAAGCAGCGCTGGCTCACCGGCATCGGCACGGGGCGCACCAGGATCGCCTTCGCCATCACCGAGCCGGACGCAGGCACCAACTCCCACAACCTGGCCACCTCGCTGACGCCGGCGCCCGACGGCAGCTACCGACTGAACGGTCAGAAGGTGTTCATCTCCGGCGTCGAGTCCGCCGACGCCATCCTGGTGGTGGCGCGCCTGCGCCAGCCGGACGGCTCGCTGGGACTGCCCGCGCCGGTGCTCGTCGACGTCGACGCCCCGGGCATGCAGCGGACCATGCTGCCCATGGCGATCCGCGGCGCCGACCGCCAGTGGCAGCTCTTCTTCGACGACGTCGAGATCAGCGCCGACCGGCTGGTCGGCGGCGAGGAACGCGGCCTGCGCATGCTCTTCGACGGCCTCAACCCCGAGCGCATCATGGGCGCGGCGATCTCCAACGGGATCGGGCGGCTGGCGCTCGACAAGGCGGCCGAGTACGCCAAGAGCCGCACGGTGTGGCAGGCGCCGATCGCGACGCACCAGGGCATCGCCCACCCGCTCGCGGAGGCCAAGATCGACCTGGAGCTGGCCCGGCTGATGACTCGCAAGGCGGCGGCACTCTACGACGCCGGCGAGCGCGGTGCGGGCGAGGCGGCGAACATGGCCAAGTTCGCCGCGGCTGAGGCGGCCATCAAGTGCGTCGACCGCGCGATCCAGACCCACGGCGGCAACGGCTTCAGCCTCGACTACGGGCTCACCGACCTGTACTGGGGAGCGCGCGTCGCCCGCACCGCGCCGGTGTCACGCGAGATGGTGCTCAACTACGTCGCGGAGCATTCGCTCGGGCTTCCCAAGTCGTACTGAGAACGGAGGCACCAACCGGCGACGGCCGCGTCACGGCAGGACGAGGACGCAGCGGATCGAGCCCAACCCTGAAGCCACGCCGCTCCACGACGCGCCGCCGTCGCGCGATGCGTACACCTCGCCACCTTCGGTGCCGAAGGCGGCAAGCTCACCACCGGGCAGGGCGTCGAGGCACAGGCTGTCGAGGTTGCCCTCGAACCATTCCGGCAGCCCCTCGCGACAGCGCTCGAACTGCGTGGCGTCGAGATCCGATCGATACAGTGCCGCATGCCGTCCACCCGGCCCCTGCGACGCCGAGAGCAGCACACCAGGTCCGCACACCGCGACCGACCGGCAGTAGGCCGCGTGCAACCCGGCGGCGCTCAGCCGCCAGGTGTCACCACCGTCGTCGCTGACGGAGAGCCCGGTCGCACCCGCCGCGTAGACACGTCCATGCCCGGTGACGACGCGGTGCACGTCGGCGTGCAGGTCGATGGTCGGCTGCCATGTCGCCCCGTCGTCGCGCGAACGCAGCACGCCGCCGACGTGCACGTTGACGTAGACACTGCTCCCGTCCTCGCTGATGGTGCGCGTGTCCGCCGGTGCGCCCCACGGGGTGTACCACTCGTCGCGGCCCGGCGCGCCATCGAACCCGGCGAGCGGCAACACCGACAGGTCGGCGCCCACGCGCAGCAGCCGCGCGCCCGACGTCCCCACGAGCATCCCGCCCATCTCGTTGGCGCGCGTGTCGGCGAGGCACAGGGCTTCGAGCCCATCGCAGCCCGCGACGTCGGACAGCGCGACCACGCGGCTCCACACACCGCCTTCGTCGCGGCGCCAGATCGAGCGTCCGTCCACGATCGCCCACAGCCGCGTCCACGACTCCGGCGCCAGTGCGCGCACCTCATGGCCTTCCAGTGCGCGCGCTCCCGCAGCGCCAGAGGCGTCGAAGCTGTGCAGCCCGTCCGCGGTTCCGACGAGGATGAACGGCATGGCGCTACGAGACTACTGCCGCGAGCACGTCGCCTGCCACGATCGGAGGGCAGGGCACGGTCCCGCCGCGGCCCCCGTCCCACGGCGCCGTCGAGCCATGCGACGCGCCGGTAACAGCCCGCGCAACGATCGTGAGCTTGCATTCGCGGCGCGCCCGCCGTTGCTACGGTGCCACCCCATGGTCTGCCCGAACTGCAACGCCACCGTCGACACCGCCGCCGCGTCCTGCGCCGCCTGCGGCGCCCCTGCACCAGCACCCAGCGACGCCACCGCGCCGGCCCCCATCACCGCCGAGAGCGTGGCCGCCACCGCGCGGCAGGTTGGCGAGCAGCTCGACCAGGCGCGGCGCTCGCTGCCCTACGGCTCGATCCACGTCGCCGCGGCCGGCTTCGCCGTTGCCGCGCTGCTGCTCAGCCTCACCTCCTTGGGCGCGCGTGGCTCCTGGCTGCTGACCATCCTCGCCGTCGCCGGCATCGCCGCCACCGCCGCCGCAGACCTGCGCCGCCGCGGCGCCTTCAGCACGCAGAGCTGGCCGCTCAGCGCCGCGTACGAAGCGAGCGTCGCCGCGGCCACGCTCGTCCTGCTCGCCGCCACCACCCTGGTCAGCCTGCACATGCGGCTGGGCTCGCTGCTCTGGGTGCTCGCCCTGGCCGGCTTTGCCTGGGGCGCCTGGCCGCTGCTCCGCTCGCACCTCGACCTCCGCCCCGCGCGCCTGCTCGGCGGCTACCGCGCCCTGGCCATCGCCGGCGTGGTGATGTTCCTGGTGGTGCTGACCCAGACCTGGGGCCAGGCCTCGAGCAGCCTGATTCCTGGCTACGGCTACACCTGCACCGAGCTGGGCTGCGCCGACCAGTACGGCTACGGCTTCGGCGCCATGACCATCTTCGGCGTCGTCTACCAGGGCACGTCGGTGGAATGGGCCGAGATCATCGTGGTCGCCCTGCTGGCCGGCCTGGCCGCGCTGCTGGTCGCCGACTCGGCCGAGGCGCGCCGCCCCGCCTGGCTGCGCTTCGTGCCCGCCGCAACCGCGGCGCTCACCGTGGCCTGGCTGGTCTGGTCGATGTCCGGCAGCGTCCTGGTCAAGGGCGGCACCAAGCAGCTCGCCTGGTGGCTGGCCATCGCCGCCCTGGCCGCCTACGTGGCCGGTTCGGCGCTGATCGCCGCGGGGCAGGACGACGGCGAGTACGCCCCCGCCCGCCTGGTCCAGCGCCTGCGCGGCAACCGCGCCGCCACGAGCTGACCCGGAGGCGGCCGCGACCCTCACCAAGCCTGTCAGCCGCAGCCCAGATTGACAGGTATGGCAGAATACGCGTAACTGCCCATCAGGGCACTCATGTTCGAGGGAGAGGCCGTGGAGGGGAAGCGCACAGCACCGGGGGCACTTGAGGCCCCAGTCTCTCAGTCGGAGGGGACTGAGCTCGTCCTCACCGGGCGCGCGGTGCGGCAGCCGCGCCAGCCCGTCGCCGCCGGTGTCGATCGGCTCGTCGAGCACGCGCCGGTGGGCATCCAGGAGATCGACGCCGAGGGTCGCTGCCTGCGCGCCAACCCGGCCTTCTGCCGCATGACCGGCTACCTGCCGGCGGAGCTGCAGGGCCGCTCCATGGCCGACCTGGCCGCCGCGCCGGAGTACGTCGAGCGCCTGCGCGACCTGCTCTACGCCGGCGAGGGCATGGACCGCTTCGCGATGCCCCTGGTCCGCAGCGACGGCTCGCTGCTCGAGGCCCTGGTCACCGCCTCGGTGGTCCCCGGCGAGGGCGCCGGCCCCGCCACCCTGCTCGCCGTCGTCGAGGATGCGGCTGGCGAGCTCCCCGACGGCGAGGACCCGGCGGCCACCGTGGAATCGCCCGTCGACGCCGTGGAGATCGTCGCCGCGGCGGTCGAGCACGCGCGCGAGGCTGCGCAGGACCGGGGCGTGGCCGTCGCCTTCATCTATCCGGGTGAGCCGCTCTGGATCCGCGCCGACGCCACCGAGATCGGTCGCGAGCTGGAGCACCTGCTCGCCAACGCGGTTCGCTCCATCCCAGCCGGCGCGCTCGCCGTGCGCTGCACCAGCGGCGACGGCGGCGCGCTGGTCGAACTGGTCGAGGTCCCCGACGCCGGCGGCATCGGAGCCGACCTGGCCGCCCTCTTCGCCAGTGACGAGGGCGAGCGCTACGAGCGCGAGACCGACGCGGGTCGCATCACGCTGAAGCTGACGCCGGCTCGGCGGTAGAGCCCGGCCCGGCGCGCCCGGCGGCGCGACCGATCCCTGCCCAGCGGGCGCGCCCATACACTGTCGGGGCACATGCCCTGGCTCTGTCTCGCGTGCTCGGGGAGCAACCCCGACGGCACCCGCTTCTGCGGCCAGTGCGGCTCGCCTCGCGCCGCACAGCCTGCCGCACCCGCGGAGCCGCAGAGCGAGGACAGCGCCACCAGCATGGTGGCCGACGCGCTGCGCGGCCTGGTCGCCCGTCCCGCTGCCGACGCCGCGCCGTCCGAGGGCCCCGCGCTGCGCGACGAGCGCCGCCTGGTCACCGCGCTCTTCGCCGACATCTCCGGCTTCAGCGAGCTGACCAACCGCCTCGACCCCGAGCAGCTCCTCGAGGTCATCGACCCCGCCATCTCCACCCTGAGCAACGTGGTCGGCCGCTACGAGGGCGTCATCGAGAAGTTCGCAGGCGACGCGCTCATGGCCCTGTTCGGCGCCCCCGTCGCCCACGACGACGACGCCGCCCGCGCCCTGCACGTGGCCATGGACATGCACCGCGAGCTGGCCAAGCTGGTGCCCACCCTGCCGCCCGAGGCGGCCAACCTGCGCCTCCACGTCGGCGTCAACTCGGGACACGGCATCGGGCGGCTGATCGGCAGCGAGGTGCGCTTCGACTACGCGGTGCTCGGCGACGTGGTGGTGCTCGCCCAGCGCCTGGAGGCGTCGGCGCCCACCGGCGAGACCTACGTCGGCGAGACCACCCACCGCCTCACCCGCAAGGACTTCGACTTCGAGTTCCTCGGCGAGATCGCGGTCAAGGGCAAGGACAAACCGGTGCCCGCCTGGCGTCTGGTCGGCCCGCGCGAGCGCCGCTCCTTTGCGGTGCGCACCGACTCCGCCGGCGCCATGGTCGGCCGCGACGACGAGCTGCAGCGCATCACGGAATTCAGCGAGCGACTCGAGGAGGGGCGCGGCGGCGCCGTGTTCGTGGTCGGCGAACCCGGCGTGGGCAAGACCACCCTCTGCGACTCGCTGCACGCCCACGCCATCGCGTCGGGCTGGCAGTGGTTGACGGCGCGCTGCCTCTCCTACGGTCGTGAGCTGGCCTACTGGCCGGTCGCCGACCTGCTGCGCCGCCTCTTCGACATCACCGAGGCGAGCGGCGACGCGGCGCTGCCGGCGCTGCGCAGCGGGCTGGCCGCGGCGGGACAGGAGGAGGCGCTGCCCGTCATCGGCACGCTGCTCGGCGTCGAGGGCACCTCGGCCAACGGCATGTCACCGCAGGAGACGCAGCGGCGGCTGCACGAGTCGGTCATCGGCATCCTGCGGGCGCGTGCGGCGCAGAGCCCCGTGGTGCTGTGCGTCGACGACCTGCACTGGGTCGACGGCCCGACCCTCACGTTGCTGCGGGAGATGGCAGAAACAAGCGCGCGCGCGCCGCTGCTGCTGCTCGTCTCCGCCCGCCCCGAGGGCGGCCCCGCCATCGACGAGATGCGCGGCGGGCTCGACGGCAACGCGCTGCGTCTCGACCTGCGGCCACTGGCGGGCGACGCGGTGCGGCAGATCGCCGCGCGCGTGCTCGGCGCCCCGCCCGCGCCGCTGCTGGCCGGTGCCCTGTACGAGCACACGGGCGGCAACCCCTTCTTCCTCGAGGAGGTGGCCCGCTCGCTCCTCGAACGCGGCACGCTGGTGCAGCGTGACGGCGAGCTGCACACCGTGGCCCGCTGGGACGACGCGCAGGTTCCGGTCACCGTGGAGGGCGTGCTCTCGGCACGCATCGACTCGCTGGCCGCCCGCGAGCGCGGCGCGCTGGAGGTGGCCTCGGTGATCGGGCGGCGGGTCGACATGGAGCTGGCCCGCGCCGTCAGCGGCGACATCGACACCGCCATGCCCACGCTCACCTCTGCGGGCCTGCTCGACCCCGTGGAGGGCACCGACCGGGTGCTGCTCTTCCATCACCCGCTCACCCAGCAGGTCGTCTACGCGCGCCTGCTGCGCCGCCGCCGCGCCGAGCTGCACCGCCGCGTCGGCCAGGCCGCCGAGTCGCTCTTCGGCTCCGACGAGGGCTCCGTCGACCTGCTCGCCCGCCACTTCCACCTCGGCGAGGACGCGCCGCGCGCCTATGACTACCTGCTCCGCGCCGCCGCGCGCGCCGAGCGGCTCTTCGCCAACGAGCAGGCCATCACCTGCCTCGACCAGGCGGCCGAGGTCGTCGAGGCGGCCACCGGCTCGGCGGCGCAGCAGCCCGAGCTGTGGCTGCGTGCGGCGCGGCTCGAGGAGGTGCGCGGCGGCTACCCGCGCGCGCTGGAGCTGTACGACCGAGTTCTGGACAGCACCGGCGACATCCGGGCCGCCATCGGCCGCGCCGCGACGCTGCGCAAGCTGGGGCGCTACGAGGACGGGCTGGCCACGGTGGAGCGGGCCCGCCTCGACCACGCGCCGCTGCGCCCGGAGGACACCGGCGCGCTGGCGCTCGAGGAGGGCTGGCTGCGCGGCCTGCGCGGTGAGGTGCAGGAGGCCATCGACGCGCTGCGTGCCGGGCTCGCCGCGGTGGCGGGCGGCGACCACAACAGCCTGCAGGGGCAGGTGCTCATCCACCTCGCCCGCATCGAGGAGCTGGTCGGCGACCACGCCGACGCCGTGGGCCATGCCGAGGAGGCCCGCCGCCGCTTCGAGGCCGAGGAGGACCTGCCCCGGCTGGCCACCGTGCTGCGCGTCCTGGGCGGCATCTACCAGGACGCGGACCCGGACGACCGCGAAGCCATCCTGCGCTCGCGCCAGATGCTGGAGCGCGCCCTGGTCCTGGCCCGGCGGGTGGGCAACGCCGAGGAGGAGGCCGCCTCGCTGGTCAACCTGGGCCAGACCGTTGCCGCGCTCGGCGACCTCGACGAGGCGCTGCGCTGCGACCGCGAGTCCATCGCCGTCTTCGACCGCGTGGGCCTCAAGGCGGGAGTGGCCTGCGGCTACTGCAATCTGGCCCAGCACCTGCTGGAATCGGGACGCTCTGCCGAGGCCCGGCAGGCCGCCGAGGCGGGCCTGGCCGTGGCCGAGGAGATCGGCCACCTGGGCTGGATGGCCGGCGCCAGGATGGGCATCGCCGACGCCGCCCTGGCCCTGGGCGACGACGAGGTGGCGGCGTCCGTCGGGGAGGCGGCGGCCGAAGCCAAGCTGGCCGTCGGGGAGCGGCACAAGGCCCGGTCCGCGTTCGACACGGCGGCCCAGGCGCACGAGCGCCTCGGCCATCACGAGCGCGCCGCCGAGCTGCGCCGCCGCATGGCCGAGATCGAAGCCTAGCCGCCCTGCCGGGGCTCCTCGTGACCCACCGCCGGCGGTGCGGAGGAGAGCTTCACCGGCGTGCCCACGTCGAGGATGGCCAGCGGCTCGCGCTCCCAGATGCCCACCAGCAGGTGGACGCGGCGCAGCCAGCGCGGCGCCCACCAGTTGCGGTCGCCGAGCAGCCGCATCAGCGCGGGCACCAGGGTGGCGCGGATGACGAAGGCGTCGACGAGCACGGCCAGCGCCAGCCCCAGCCCCATGATCTTGATGGTGGTCACGCCCGAGGTGAGGAAGGCGAGGAAGACGATGGCGATGAGCAGCGCCGCGGAGGTGACCAGGCGCCCGGTGTGCCGCAGGCCCTGGGCCACGGCCTCGTCGTTGTCGCCAAGCCTGTCATATTCCTCCTTGATCCGCGAGATCAGGAAGACCTCGTAGTCCATGGAGAGGCCGAAGGCGAAGCAGAAGAGCAGCACCGGGGTGCGGATGCTGATCGTCCCCGTCGGGGTGAAGCCGAGCGGTCCGGAGAGATGCCCGTCCTGGAAGACGAAGACCAGGGCGCCGAAGGTGGCCGAGAGGCTGAGCACGTTGAGCACCAG
>Ga0207700_10001895_pt1 | contig 11874 bp, 10 predicted proteins | sample LARL82metaG_FD_184348 | JGI IMG/M metagenome (GOLD analysis project Ga0207700, IMG submission 184348) | Corn, switchgrass and miscanthus rhizosphere microbial communities from Kellogg Biological Station, Michigan, USA - LAR L8-2 metaG... | ecosystem: Host-associated > Plants > Roots >...
GTAGTCGCCCAGCGCCGAGTCCAGGCCGGCCTGGTCGGCGGCGCGGTCGGCGATCACCGCCATGCGCACGCAGGCGCCCGAGCCGTGGTTCCAGGCCACGTACTCGTCGCCGCCCCAGAGGTCGGCCGCGCTGCGCGCCTGGTTGGGCGTGTCGCCGGCGGCCTCGAAGAGCAGGATGAGCCCGAACTCGCCGTTGACGCCGTGGTCGAAGGGCGTGCCGTCGGCGTGCGGCACGGGCACCGTCCTGGGCTGGCGCCCGGCCAGGTAGGCGTTGACGTCGAGGATCTGCGCGGAGCTCACCGGCGGGTGCAGGAAGGCCTGGTCGACCTCGGGGTTGCCCCCCGCGTGGTCGAGCGCGTCGACGAAGCGCGGACCGGCGATGTAGGGGAAGGTCAGCATCTCGATGAGCACCGGCGGCACGCTGCCGGGGATGCCGCCGGCCTGCGACTGCTCCTCGCGGTCGGCCTCGTCCTGCTCGGACGCGCTCATGGCCGCGTGGTACTCGTCCTCGATGCGCACCGCGTCGCCCTCGACCACCGCCTGGAAGGCGGCGGCCTGCTCGTCGTCGGCCTTGTCGAGATTGGGCCGGTCGATGCTGAAGTACTGGTCCTGCAGCGCGTGGGTCAGCTCGTGGACGAGCACCTGGCGCACGTATGGCGTGGCCGACACGCCGCGCACGTAGAGCGCCTTGGCCTTGGGGTCGTAGAAGCCGGAGACGCCGGCGCCGAGCAGGTCGTCGGAGGCGCTGTTGAGGTCGACGCCCTGGGCGATGAGATGCAGCGCCTTGAGCTCCTTGCTCGCGTCGGCGATGGCGGTGCCGCCGCCCGTGTCGCCGAGCAGCTTCCGGCGGAAGGCGGCGTCGTCGAGCAGGGTGACCTGCACCGGCGTCTTGAAGGCATGCCCGCGGTGCTCGGCCACGAAGCTCTCCGCGACGGGGATGAACTGCTCGATCGTCGGCGCGCCGGCGGCGGGCGTCGACGGCTCGGCGGGCGGGGTGGCCAGGGCCTCGGCGGAGGGCTCCGGCGTGGCCTCGGACCCGGCGACGGAGAAGTGCAGCCAGGGAACGTTGACCTGCGTGCTGCTGCACGCGGTCAGCAACAGGGCGGCGGCGGCGGCGCCCAGCAGCGGCGCGGCGCGGCGGCGCCTCGGGGATGGAGCTCTCATATCGGTGGCCAGGCGACAGTCTGCCCGAATCCCGCCGGCGGCGCGCCTCCGTCAACGCTCCGCTACGCGGGCACCGCCACCGACCACCAGGCACGCAGGCCGGAGGGCAGCACCGCGGCCACGTCGCCGGCCTCCTCGGGCACCCGCCGGCGCAGGGTGACCAGCACCGACTCGGCGACGGGCGCCACGGTGCGCTCGTCGAGATGCGCAGTATCAGCCACGATCGCCAGGAACTCGTCGACGTCGCGGACGCGATGGGCGCTGCCGCGCCGGGCCGGCGGGCGCAGCATGTGGCGCACGTCGAAGGGCAGGTGCGAGGCGAGGTGGCGGCGCTCGTCGTCGGGGATGCGCTCGGCGAGCGTCTGCAGCACGGCGCGGACGGTGCGGTCGGCGGCGCCTCCCTCGACGCCCCAGGCGGCGGCGCCGGCGAGCAGCTCCTCGAGCAGCGGCGAGGCGTGGCCGGTGGTGCGGCCCACCGAGGGCGGCGTGTCGCCGGAGGCGAGGCCGACGTGCAGGTAGGAGCGCACGCCCCAGACGCCGCTCACCTGCAGCACGCGGCGCTCGACGGCCTCGACGTCGGAGTCGCTGATCACCTCGCCGTGCAGGGTGGCGACGTGGTGGCGCACGGTGACGTGCAGGTGCGGGACGTCGAGGTGCCGCTCCAGGCGGCCCAGCTCGCTGCGCACGCGGTCGGCCAGGGTGATGTCGTCGACCATGGGGTCGGGCTGGTGGCCGGCGGCACGGTATTCGGCGCCCTGCATGACGCCGCGGAGATGGCGCGCCCGCCGGGTGGCGAAGTGCACGGCGTCGCGGGTGCGGCGGCGCAGGTGCGGGTCGCGCGCCACCAGGGCGGCGCCGGCGACGAGCACGCCGGCCGTGCAGAGGGAGCGTCGGCGGGACATGGCACGCACCTCCGGTCGCGAGTGTTCGTGGCCACCGCGATCGCGCGCGGCCTGGGACGGCTCCACTGTCGTCGCGGCGGGCGGCGCGGGACAGAGGCGAAGGTCACCCGGCGCACGGCTGGTGGGCCCGGGGGCTTTGGACCCTATGGACTTCCGGTGCCCCGCTGGGATGATGCCCTCGATGGCCGTCGACACCGGACGACCCGACACGCCGTCCACGCCTCCCCCGCCGCCCGCCACCGCCGCGCCGCGTGGCGATTCGGCGCGCGGCAGCGGCTTCATGGGCGAGAGCCTCTCGCTGGGCCGCGTCGCCGGCATCCCCGTGGGCGTCAACTGGAGCATGCTGCTGGTCTTCTGGCTGGTGGTCTGGAGCCTGGCCGGCCAGCTCCTCCCCGACGCCGCGCCCGACCAGCCCGCCGCCGCCTACTGGGGCGTGGCGCTGTTCGCCGGCCTGCTCTTCTACGTCTCGCTGCTGGCCCACGAGGTCAGCCACGCACTGGTGGCGCGACGCCGCGGCGTGGTCGTCGAAGGCATCACGCTCTGGCTGTTCGGCGGCGTGGCCAAGCTGAAGGGGGAGGCGGGCACCGCGGGCGCGGAGCTGCGCATCGCCATCGTCGGGCCGCTGACCAGCCTGGCCATCGCGGTGGTGTTCGGGCTGCTGGGATTGCTGCTCACCGCCACCGGCGCGCCCGCGCTGGTGGTGGCGCTGCCGGTGTGGCTGTCGCTGGTCAACGCCATGCTGGCGGTGTTCAACGTGGTGCCGGCGTTCCCGCTCGACGGCGGCCGCGTGCTGCGCGCCTACCTCTGGCGGCGTCGCGGCGACAAGCTGAGCGCGACGCGCAGCGCGGCGCGCGCGGGGTCGGCGTTCGGCTGGCTGCTCATCGCCGGCGGCGTGCTCGAGCTCTTCACCACAGCCAGCATCGGCGGGCTCTGGTTCATGTTCCTCGGCTGGTTCCTGCTCACCGCGGCGCGCGCCGAGTCGACGCAGTCGATCATGCGCGACGCGCTGCGCGGCGTGCGCATCGCCGAGGTGATGACCGCCGATCCCGTGGTGGCGCCGGACTGGGTGGTGCTCCAGGAGTTCCTCGACTCGTACGCGCTGCGCCACCACCACACCACCTTCCCGGTGCGCGACTTCGACGGGCGCATCACCGGCATGGTGTCGCTGGCGCAGGTGCGCATGGTGCCGCCCGAGCGACGCCTGGCCGTCCGCGTGCGCGACGTGCAGGTCCCGCTCAGCGCCGTGCCGCTGGTGCGTGCGGACGAGCTGCTCACCGAGCTGCTGCAGCGCATGAACGCCTACACGGTGACGCGCGCGCTGGTCTTCGACGCCGAGCGGCTGGTGGGCATCGTGACGCCCGCCGACGTCACCCGGATGATGATGATCGCGGAGTCGCGGCGGCCGTAGGACCGCGCTCTCAGCGCGCCGCGGTGTGGCGGCCGAGCAGCTGCACGCTCAGCAGCGGCGCCTCGACCGCATGCGGCGTGACCAGCAGCGGACCCTGCGCGGCGCGCAGCACCTGCGTCGAGACGCTGCCGGAGCGCAGCCGCTGCAGCGCGCCGAGCCCGCGCGAACCGCAGGCGATCAGGCTCTCGCCCTCCGCCGCGTCGAGCAGCGCCTGGGCGGGCGCCGCGACGCTGACCTGCACCGTGGTGCGCGCGGCGACGTCGCCGGGCAGCGCGGCGGCGTGGTCCTCCAGCTCGCCCCGGGCGAACTCGAGCACGTCGTCGACGACGCGCGCCTCCAGGGCGTGCGCCTGGCGCAGCTCGTCTTCGAGATGCGGCAGGGCGCGCACCAGGGTCAGCCGCGCACCGTAGATCCCGGCGAAATCCGCGGCGAGTCGCAGTGCCGCGGCGGCGTCCCTCGAGGAGTCGTCGCCGACCACGATCTGCCGCGGCGGCCAGCAGGTCGCGCTGCCGCGCATCACCAGCACCGGCACGCGCGCGTGGTGCACCACGGCTTCGGCGACGCTGCCCATGACCAGGCGGTGCACACCACCGTGGCCGCGGCTGCCCAGCAGGATCAACCCGGCGCGGACCTCGGCCGCCACCTCGATGATCGCGCTGCCGGCCTGTCCCTGCCGCAGGTGCGCGCCGGCCACCGCACCGCCCGCCTCGCGGATCAGCGCCAGCTCGGTGTTGAGCAGGTCCTGCGCGCCCTGCTCGTGCAGCAGCGGGTAGGCGACGGGCACGACGCCGCCCATCCCGTAGTAGTTGTCCCAGGCGTGCACGACGTGGAGCGTCGCGTGGGTGCGCCGCACCATGTCGGCGGCGGCGCGTCCGGCGGCGCGCGCGTCCGGCGACCCGTCGGTCGCCAGCAGGATGGTGGCGGGGATGCTGGTCATCGCGGTCTCCGGTCGTCGTGCACGGGACCACCGTGCGTGCGGCCCAGTCTGCGGGCGCCTGGACCGCGCGCACAGTGCCGCGCGGCTCGACATGCGGAGGACCTTGGTCCCGCGGCCGCGGTGCGGGGCGAAGGGCCTTGCGGCAGGGGTCGGAGGACCCTGGCGCGGCGCTTCGACACCCGCACAGGATGGTGGGCGAGTAGGAGGACGGTGATGGTCCAGCCCGAGAGCACGCTCACCGTCGCCGCCCCCGAGCACCGTCCGCGGCGGATGGCGGCGCGCGGGTCGGTGTCGGCGAGCATGCGCGCCGCGCGGCTGCACGCCTTCCGCGAGCCGCTGCACGTCGACCATGTCGCCCGTCCCACGCCACGTGGGGACGAGGTGGTGGTGCGCGTCGCCGCGGCCGGTCTCGGCCGCTGCGACATCGAGGTCATCGACGGTGGCGGGCGGGGCATTCCGCTGCCGCTGACCCTCGGGCACGAGGTGGCCGGACACGTCGCCGCGGTGGGTCCCGACGCCGGCGGCCTTCGCGTCGGAGAGGCGGTGCTGGTGCACAGCGCCTGGGGCTGCGGTCACTGCCCCGCGTGCGTGCGCGGCGACGAGCATCTCTGCCGTCGCGGGCACATCTGCGGCACCACCGCGCCGGGCGGCTTCGCCGACTTCCTGCTGGTTCCCCATGCCCGCCACGTGGTGCGCATCGACGGCCTGGACCCGATCCACGCCGCACCACTGGCGGGTGCCGCGCTGACTCCGTACCGCGGCGTGCAGCGCGTCCGCGAACGCCTGGTGCCGGGCAGCGCGGCCGTGGTGATCGGCTGCGGAGCGCTCGGTCAGTACGCCATCCAGATCATCGACGTGCTCACCCCCGCGCTGATCGTCGCCGTCGACGTCAACCCGCGCAAGGAGGGTCCCGCGCGCGAGGCGGGCGCCGACGTGGTGCTCGACCTGCTCGACCACGACGCCGTCGGCGCGGCGCTGGGCGGCCGTCCCGCGGTGGCGGTGTTCGACTTCGTCGGCTCCGATTCGACGCTCGGGCTGGCGGTGCACCTGGTGGCGCCGCAGGGCGACGTGGTCGTCGCCGGATTCGGCGGCGGCACGGTGCGCGCACCGCTGCTCTCGCTGCCACCGGAGGCGGGCATCAGCACCGTGCGCGGCGGCAGCCGTCGCGAGCTGGAGGAGGTGGTCGCCCTGGCGCGCACCGGACAGCTGCGCATGCGCGCACAGCGCTTCCAGCTCGACCGTGTCAACGACGCGGTGATCGCGCTGCGGGCGGGCTGGGTGAGCAACCGCGCCGTGATCGTTCCGGCGATGACGTGATCGCCATGCCGCGCCGGGCCGACGAGCACCCCGACGCGCCGGGCCGCGCCGCGGTGGCGGAGACGCACGTCTCCACCGTCTTCTTCGCCGGCGACCTGGCGGTCAAGGTCAAGAAGCCGGTGCGCACCGGGTTCCTCGACTTCTCCACGCGCGAAGCGCGCCGCCGCGCCTGCGAGCGCGAGGTGGCGCTCAACCGGCGGCTCAGCCCCGACGTCTACCTCGGCGTCGCCGACGTGCGCGGACCCGACCGGCGCATCTGCGAGCACATGGTGGTGATGCGGCGCATGCCCGCCGAGGCGCGGCTCTCCACGCTGGTGCGGCAGGGCGCGCAGGTCGACGTCGCGCTGCGCCGCGTGGCCCGCGCGGTGGCCAGCTTCCACGCGGCGGCCGAGACCTCGCCGCGCATCGCGCGCGCGGGCAGCGCCCGGGCCGTTCTGGCCAACTGGTGCCAGAACACGGAGCAGATGCACCGCTTCGCCGGCAGCCTGCTGGAGCCCGCCCTGCTGCAGGGCGTCGACGCCATGGCCCGCCGCTACGTCGCCGGGCGCGGCCCGCTCTTCGCGGCGCGCATCGCCGGCGGCAAGGTGCGCGACGGCCACGGCGACCTGCTCGCCGACGACATCTACTGCCTCGACGACGGGCCCCGCATCCTCGACTGCATCGAGTTCGACGACAGCCTGCGCCACGGCGACGTGCTCGCCGACGTGGCCTTCCTGGCCATGGACCTGGAGCGGCTGGGCGCGCCGCAGCACGCCTCACGGCTGCTGCGCTGGTACCTCGAATACGCGGGCGAGACCGCGCCCGCCTCGCTGGTCGACCACTACGTCGCCTATCGCGCCCAGGTGCGCAGCAAGGTGGCCTGCCTGGCCGCCGAGCAGGGCGACGTCGACGCCGCCGCGGACGCCATGCGACTGCTGCGGCTGGCCGCCGCGCACCTGTCCGCCGCGCGGGTGCGGCTGGTGCTGGTGGGCGGCCTGCCCGGCAGCGGCAAGTCGACGCTGAGCGAGGGCATCGCCACCCAGCGCGGCTGGATGGTGCTGCGCTCGGACGAGATCCGCAAGGAGCTGGCCGGGCTCGACGCGCACGCCAACGCATCGGCGCCCTACGGCCGCGGCCTCTACACCGCCCGCTGGACCGCCACCACCTACCGCGAGATGCTCTCCCGCGCCGAGCGCGCCCTGCGCCACGGCGAGAGCGTGGTGCTCGACGCCTCGTGGACCGACGCGCGCTGGCGCCGCGCCGCCGCACGCATCGCCACCACCACCGCCGCCGACCTGGTCGCCCTGGAGTGCCAGGCCTCCAGCGGCATCGCCCGCCAGCGCCTGCGCGACCGCGCCATCCGCGGCCCCCGCATCTCCGACGCCACCCCGCAGATCGCCGAGCGCATGGCCCTGGCGGCGGCCGCCTGGCCCGACGCGGTGCAGATCGACACCACCGGCCGCGCCGACGTGGCCCTGGCCACCGCCATGCAGGCCGTCGACACCGAGCCCGACGTGCTCCGGTTCGGCTTGACCCGCTGATCCAAGGATTCCGACCTGCTGGTCGATTGGGCGAACGCAGGTTCGGCGCTACACAAAAATTCCTTGTGCCTTTGCCCTCAAGAGAGGTAGGGGCAAGTGCCGGCGGTTCTTACGACCGCTAGTCGATACCGACCAGGTACTTCGATCGCGCGGCTGTCCCGTCGAAGTAGTTGGCGTGGGTCAGCCGGACCGTGTCCAGGGAATCGGACCCGATCAGGACGATCTCAAACGCACTCTGTTCGCCGAGGTCCCCGATCTCGCGTTCCTTGGCCGCGTAGGCCGCAACCGCCGCCTCGCTGTCCGTGCCGAATTCTTGAAGCTCGATGAGCTTGGCCTGATCGTGGTCGAACACGAGGAGGAAATGCCTGATGTCGCTAGCCATGGGTGCCTCGTAGGTATGGTACCGCGGCTGCCCTGAGTTCAGTGATGTGTCGATTCAGGGCCTCAGACACCGTTTCTCCCCTCTCCTCGAGGGCCATGGCCTCGGAGACGGCGGCGAGCAGGATGAGGAGTTCCTGGGGCCCTCGCCCGGACTTGAGATCGTCCCGCAACCGGCCGGACAGCCGCTCCACCGTGATGGCCCACTCGTGCATTACCTTAGTCCTGAGCTGTACCTCAACGGAACGGCGGACGCCGAACTCGTCTCCGTATCCCACCACGACGTGGATTGCACGGTACCCCGACTCCCGAGGCGCGATGATGTAATCCGAGTAACGGATGGGAGGGCGGTTCTTCTTGAGCCGCTGTTCAACCCGTCGCACCTCTCGGGTGGTCGAGAGGACAGCTCGGCATCCACCGATGTCCTGCATGGATGCCAGCCGCATCGTCGGCTCGCGACCGAGCTTGTCGAGGATGGTTGTCATCCTCTTGAGCCGCTGCGAAACCTCCATTTCACACCCTTCAGTACGGACCACAGAGCGAAGTCCCATCGTGGCCTTCGTCAAGGGGTAGGTATGTGCAGCTCGATAACGCCAGACAACGTCGAGTGCGACATCGACGAGCGCATGGTCCCGGATCTCGCCCCTCAGCCACCGACGAAGCGTTTGACCCGCCTTGTTGACTTGCGACGAGGTGGGAGGGGAGACAACCTGTGCCACGAGCAGGACACGCTAACACTCTCCGCAGGCATCCGAACTGCGGCGTCGGCGGCGAAGGGGTATTGCCGACTGGTGTCACCAGCCAACCGCAGCGCCGGAAGCGGGTGAGTTCAGGACAGGGTTGTCAGGGCGCGGTTGCCGCGGAGCCAGTGCGGCAGGGCGCCGAGGAGGACCTGGGGGCGGGTCTGAGCCTTGACCAGGTATTCGACGGCGCCGAGGGCGAGGGCGCGCTCGACCAGGGGGCGGTCGCCGACGTTGGAGAGGACGACGACGGGGATGTCGGCGGAGCGGGGCCAGCCGCGCAGGGCTTCGAGGAATTGGATGCCGTCCATGCGCGGCATCATCATGTCGAGCAGGATCAGGGCGGGGCGCTCCGCGCGCACCATGGCGATGCCCTCGACGCCGTCGAGGGCGTGGCGGCTGTCGTAGCCGCGGGTGCGGAGCAGCACCTGGTACATGCCGGCGATGGTGACGTCGTCCTCGACGAGCAGGATGTCGCCGCTGCGGATGCCTTCCTGGCGGGGGGCGGGCAGGGCCGCGGCGGCGGGCTTGGGCGCCGCCGTGCCGAGCAGCTCGCGATCGCCGGATCGCGGGCGCCGGGGGGGCGGGCCGCCGGCCGACGCGGTGACGGAGGTGGCGGAGTTCCAGCTGAGTGACGGCAGAGGGGTGCTCGCCGTGGCGCGGCGGGGGCGCGCGGCCGGGGGGTCGGCGAGCGGGACGGCCACCTTCGCGGCGGCGCGGGGCGCCGGCTTGGCGGCGGCGACGCTCGCGGACGGAGGCGGTGGGACCGCGAGGGCCGGGCGGGCCGAGGCCGTGCGCCCGGGCGCGGCGGCACGCGCGCTGGTTGCCGCCGGGCGCCTGGCCGGCGGGTCCGCGGCGGGCTGCGAGGTCGCCTGGGCAGCCCGGGCGGTCGAGGTCCCGTTCGACGGCGCCGTGGCGGACCGGTGCGCCGCGGGCAGCGGGAGCCTCCCCGGCCGGGCGGCGTTCGGGCTCGGCGCGGGTGGCCGTCCGCCGGCGGGTGCATGGCCGTTGGCGCCCTCGCGCGGCAGGTGCTCAGTCCTGCGGCCGCGCAGCAGCGGGACGTGGATCAGCGGCTCGTCGTCCTCGTCGGGGCCGAAGATGTGGAAGCCGTTGAGGCGCTTGAGCGGCTCGTCCGCGATGCGGCGGGCGGCGCCCACCCGGCGCGTGACCACCAGGACGGCGAGCAGGCCGACGAGGGCGAGCAGGATGGCTGCGACGAGCAGCCGGCCAGGCGAGAAGGCGATCGCCGGGGCGATGTGTTGGGGGCGCATCGTCACATATAGCAACGCGCGGGACACCGAACCTCCTGCGATATTTCACGATACGGACGAACGCAGCAAACCGACCAGCGCTCGGCTCAGGCGCGACCCGCGCCGCGCCGCCGCAGCCGCGGATGGCTGCTTATCGGTGGGGGATGGCCAGCTCGCCGCGGCGAAGGGCTGGTCGAGCACCGCCATCGCCCCGCCGTCCGGCGTTTCAGCCAGAACCGGCATCAACCGGCGGTCGTGGTCGAAGGGCACCGGCGCCAGGCTCCCGCGGCGCGCGGTCGAGGACGTCGCGTCACCCGCCGCCCCCGCGCGGCCGGTGACGAACGTCGCGCAGCGCGATCCGGGCACAACCGTGCTATCACCAATGCAAATGAAGCGCGACAGCGACGGGTACGACGGCGCGCCATGACGGTCCATGTCGGCACCTGCGGCTGGCAGTACCGCGACTGGCGCGGCCGCCTCTACCCCGCGACGCTGCGCCAGGCGGACTGGCTGGAGCACTACGCGGCGCGCTTCCAGACCGTCGAGGTCGACAACACCTTCTACCGCCTGCCCGAGGCAGGCACCTTCGCCACCTGGCGACAGCGCACCCCGCGCGACTTCTGCATGGCGCTCAAGACCAGCCGCTTCCTCACCCACGTCAAGCGGCTGCGCGACCCCGCGGAGCCGGTGCAGCTGTTCATGGAGCGCGCCGGCAGGTTGGGTGACAAGCTGGGCCCGCTGTTGCTGCAGCTGCCCCCGACCTTCAAGGCCGACCCGGTGCGGCTGGCCGCCACCCTCGACTGCTTCCCCCGCGGCGTGCGCGTCGCCTTCGAGCCGCGCCACGAGTCCTGGTTCAGCGACGCGACGCGCGCCGTGCTCGACGATCGCGGCGCCGCCCTCTGCCTCGCCGACTCCCGGCAGAAGCCCGCCGGTCCGGTGTGGCGCACGGCGCGGTGGACCTACGTGCGCTTCCACGAAGGGCTGGGTCACCCGCATCCCTGCTACCAGGAGGCGGTGCTGCACGAGTGGGCGGAGCGCATCGCGGCGGAGTGGGGCCCGCGCGCGCAGGTGTACGCGTACTTCAACAACGACCCCGGCGGCTGCGCGGTGCGCGACGCGCGGCTGTTCGCCGGCGCGGTGCGCGCCGCGGGACTCACGGCGACTCGGGTTCCCGCAGAGGACGAGACTCCGGCCGGCTGACCGACGGTCCAGTCCTCGTTGCACGTTGCCTGCTAATCCAACTGTCACCAACCAGTCAACCATGACATGGGGATGTGACATGGTGCCGGTCGAGGAGTAGAGTTGCCTTCCGGCGGAACCGACCTGGAAGGAGATCGCGGGACACAATGAGCCTCTGGCACGCGCCGCGCGTCGACGGGGACATCGACACGGCCCGGCCGGGCAGAGCTCCGGGCAACAGCCCGTGCGCGCTGCCGCGCTGTCCCTACGCGGTGCGCGGCATCGACGACGACGCCGTGCGCGCCTGCCCGGGTTTCAGGCCCGCACCGCTGCCCTTCCACGGCGTCGGCGCCGGCGAGTCGATCCGCCCCGGCGAGACCTGCGCGCACCTCGACGTGCAGGCCAGCCCGCGCGGCTACGTCAGCGCCTGCACCCATCCCGGCGGCCTGCCCGACGGCGCCACCGAGCTGGCCGGGCGGCTGCCCCGCAAGCTGCGCGCCCACCCGGTGCGCTGAGGCTCGGCGTCCGGGGGATCGCGGCTGCGGCGCGCGGGGGCAGGGCCTATCCTGCACCGCGATGGACGGCGAGGTGCTGCGACGGCTCGGTGCGGCGCTCGACCCCGGCGCGCTGCTCACCGCGCCCGAGGACGTGCGCCCCTACGAATGCGACGGCCTCACCGGCCACCGCGCTCTCCCCGCCGCGGTGCTGCTGCCGGAGAGCACCGAACAGGTGGCCGTCTGCGTGCGCATCTGCCACGACGCGGGCGTGCCGTATGTCGCGCGCGGGTCGGGCACGGGCCTGTCCGGCGGCGCCCTGCCGGTGGCGGGCGGGGTGGTCGTCTGCCTGGCGCGCATGAACCGCGTGCTCGACGTCGACCTCGACAACGAGCGCGTCGTGGTGCAGCCGGGTGTCACCAACGCGGCGGTGACGCAGGCGGTGGCCGCGGTGGGCTACTACTACGCGCCCGACCCCTCGTCGCAGCAGGTCTGCAGCATCGGCGGCAACGTCGCCGAGAACTCCGGCGGCGCGCACTGCCTGAAGCACGGCTTCACCGTCAACCACGTGCTCGGCCTGGAGAT
>Ga0207700_10001898_pt1 | contig 11872 bp, 11 predicted proteins | sample LARL82metaG_FD_184348 | JGI IMG/M metagenome (GOLD analysis project Ga0207700, IMG submission 184348) | Corn, switchgrass and miscanthus rhizosphere microbial communities from Kellogg Biological Station, Michigan, USA - LAR L8-2 metaG... | ecosystem: Host-associated > Plants > Roots >...
CGCTGGTAACCGACGGTGACCTGCGGGGGATGCACGACCGGGCCGCGAACACCGTGGTGATCAGGATCTGACCGGCGGAGACGACGCTTGCGGTGCGCGGTGCGCCGTGCCGGTAACCGGCGCGGTCGCGGGCTCAGCGCATCCTGGGGCGGGGCATCTTCGGCGGGCGGCCGGACCGCGGTATCGGCCCCTTCGGCGCCTGCAGGGACTGGGGCAGCGCCTTGAGCCGGTAGTTCAGGTCGGACACCGCGCTGGACTTCAGGTTGCGCGGAAGCTTCATCACGCGACGCTGCAGACGGCGGATCGGGACCTGGCCTTCTCCCTCGCCCACCTGGATGTCGTAGATCGGGATGTCGTAGGCGACCCGGGAGATCCGCTTCTTCTCCGCGGCCAGCAGGTTCGGCAGCCTGGACGGCGAGCCCTCGCCGACCAGCACGACGCCAGGCCGGCCGACGGCGCGGTGCACCACGTCCATGTTCCGGTTGGCCGCCACGGCCGGCGTGACCGTCCAGTTCCCGCGCATCGTCTGCAGCACGGCCGCCGCCGCCCCAGGCTGTCCCTCGATGGCCGAGTACTGAGCAGACTGCGCGAACCGGCCGAAAAGGATCATCGCTATGAGCAGCCCGAGCAGCACGCCCAGCGGGATCAGGAAGTAGGACCCGGTAACGACCCCTACCACGATGAGGATGGCCATCGTCCCCAGCCCGGCCAGCGCCACCAGCGGCAGAGCTCGCGGATTGGCTTTGCGCACCAGGCCGGCCGCCATGCGGAGCTGCTGGATCCGGCCGGGCTTGCCACCGTCGGCGGCCGCAGCGGGGGCAGCCGGAGAGTTAGGGGACTTTCTTGCCATGCACGCAGCTTATATGCGGGGGGCCCGGGGGGTCGTCCCCCGGGAAAGCACTATATGCGGGGGGGCCGGTAGTCGTCGTCCGAGCTACCCTGCGCCACCGGACCGCCGGGAGGCGATCGCCTCCCGGTACAGGCGGCCGGCCCGGTAGGACGAGCGCACCAGCGGCCCGGACATCACCCCGGCGAACCCCAGGTTGAGGGCGGCGTCGCGCAGCTCGACGAATTCCTCCGGGTGTACCCATCGCTCGACCGGATGATGCCGCGGCGACGGCCGCAGGTACTGCGTGATGGTCAGCAGTTCGCAGTCGGCCTCGCGCAAGTCGGTCATGGCCGCGAGGATCTCGTTCCGCTCCTCGCCCAGGCCGAGTATGAGGTTGGACTTGGTGACCAGACCAGCCTGCCTGGCCTGACGGAGCACGTCGAGGGATCGCTGGTAGCGGAAGCCCGGCCGGATCCGGCGGAAGATCCGTGGCACGGTCTCGATGTTGTGCCCGAGTACCTCCGGCCTCGCGTCGAACACTCGCGCCAGCCGTTCGGAATCGGCGTTGAAGTCCGGGATCAGCAGCTCGACCCCGCAGCCCGGGACGGCCTGGTGAATCTCGACGCAGGTCTGCGCGTACAGCCAGGCTCCGCCATCGTCCAGGTCGTCCCTGGCCACGCCGGTCACTGTCGCGTACGCCAGGCCCATGCCGGCCACCGACTCGGCGACTCGGCGCGGCTCGCCGGTGTCGAGCGCGGCCGGCTTGCCGGTGTCGATCTGGCAGAAGTCGCACCGCCGGGTGCACTGGTCGCCGCCGATGAGGAACGTCGCCTCGCGGTCTTCCCAGCACTCGAAGATGTTCGGGCACCCGGCCGACTCGCAGACCGTATGCAGCTGCTCGCGGCGGACCAGGTCCTTGAGCGCGGCGTACTGCGGCCCGGTGCGCAGCCGCGTCTTGATCCACGCAGGCTTGCGCTCGATCGGCGTCTGGCTGTTGCGGGCCTCCAGCCGGAGCATCCGCCGTCCTTCTGGCGCGAGTACCACGATCTCAGGGTACGTTCCCCGGCCTGCTGGCATGACAGCCCGGGGGATCGCGTCCCGCCGCCTGCGCCGTGCCGGGGCGTTTCGGGCGCCGGATCGGCCGCTCGACGCCGCGAGGCCGCGGATGGCCGGTCAACGGCGGCTATGACCTGAGGATCCCGGTACCGGGGTGAAGCAGCCGGCCGGCCTGTGGTTTCGCCGCCGCCGACGTCAGTTGAACGCGTCCGTGATCGGTGTCGTGCTCGCGCTCTTGCCCAGCGCCTTCAGGCCGTAGGCCTGCTCAAGCGTGCGCAGCACCCGGTAGTGCGTGACCCGCTCGCTGTACTTGCCTGCCTTGACGTGCGCGCCGGCGAAGATCGTGGCGATCTTGTTGCCCGGGCTCCCGTCGTTCTCGTCCCAGGTGACGATCAGCAGGCTGTTGTGTCTCGTGGCCCAGGTGACGTAGCTGCCCATGTTCGTCTTCAGCCAGCTGTCGCCCGCGGCGATGGTGCCGTCGTGCATGTCGTCGAGCAGGTTGGGGTCCACGAACGAGACTGCGGGCAGGCTGGCGTAGGCGGAACTGCGCGGGAACTGGGCGAACGTCTGGTTGACCGAGGCCGGCAGGTCGGTGTAGTTCGCCGCCGGGTTGTGCTTGCGCGCGTACTCGCCGTTGGTGCAGCGCTCGTAGCCTCGCGACGGCATCGACTCGGAGTAGTCGGCGTAGCTGAGCTTGGCGGCGATCAGCTCAGAGCCGATGTTGGCCTTCGAGGTGGTGAACGGGCACACGTCGGAACTGAGGCCGTACGTCGATCCCGAGGTGATGGCCATGTAGTTCGGCTCGCTGGGGTGGGTGATCGCGTGCGAGTTGGTGAACAGCGCACCCTTCTTGGCCAGGGAGTTGATGTAAGGCGCCTGGGAGTTGCCGATGATCTGCGAGTAGGAGTGGTTCTCTTCCATCACCACGACGATGTGCGAGTAGCTCGGCACCTGCGCGGAGTGCGCGCGGGCTGTTCCGGCCCGGCCCGGCCCGGACCGCGTCGCGGAAGCGGTGGCAGGGGCGGCCGATCCGGCGGCGGCCCCGGCTTGGTGGGTCGTGCACGCGCTGGCGGGCATGATCGTGCCCGCGGCCAGGATGACCGGAACTATGGCGCTGATCGCGACGCCGACGGAGCGGGCTGTCAGGCTGGTCACAGACGTCTCCCATCACGAGGCGTTAACTCAGGCCGCTGGCTCGGGTGGTGACTCGGGGCGGCACGGCCGGCGTGCCGCCCTGAACACCCTGAGGGGCCGGACGGGGCCACGCAAGACCCATAGGGCAAAGATTGGCAAGCCGTTACGTGCTGCTCACCCGGCCGGGGGACGTGGTTAGGCCGGGGGACGTGGTTAGGCCGGGGGGCGTGGTTAGCCTGCCAGCACGGGCGCGGCGGCCGGTACGCGCCGCCGCCAGTGCCGGGCGCCGAGGGCGTCGGCCAGCGCGCGTTCGGCCGACGGGAGAACCTCGGCCACGGTGACCTGCCGCCCGGTCTCGACGGACAGCGAGGTCACCCCGGCATCCCTGATGCCGCAGGGAACGATCCTGTCGAACCACGACAGGTCGCAGTCGCAGTTGAGGGCGAAGCCGTGCATCGTGACGCCGCGAGACACCCGGGCGCCGATGGCCGCGACCTTGCGGTCGGGCGACGGTGCCCCGCCCGCCGGGTCGTCGGCCTGCTCGCTGCCGAGAACCCAGGCGCCGCTGCGGCCCTCCACCTGGCGGGCGGTCACGCCGAATTCGGCACACATGCGGATCAGCGCCTGCTCGAGCGCGCGCACGTAGGCGATCACGTCGATGGGGTCGGTCAGCTTGATGATGGGATACCCGACGAGCTGGCCGGGGCCGTGCCAGGTGATCTTGCCACCGCGGTCGACGTCGATGACCGGCGCTCCGGGGTCGCCGATCGGCCGGTCACCCGGGGCGGTCCGCTTGCCGGCCGTGTACACCGCAGGATGCTCCAGCAGCAGGCAGGTATCGGGGATCTCGCCGGCGACGCGCTGTTCGTGCAGTCGCCGCTGGAGCTCCCAGCCCTGCAGGTAGGGCACGGCTTCCGCGCCGAACCCCGAATGGGCGAAAACTAGTTCCCCGGTCACATCTGCCAGCATATCGGCGGACGGGTGGCACCCGATATCGGCGCATATCGTGGCACTCGAATTGGCGAGGCCCGGGCAGTCCCCGGAATCCGCCGCGGGACCGGACGCGTTTTTGGGGGCCAAGCCGGGAAGAACGATATTCGGTTGGAGCGTTTCCCCCCATGGGGTGAGATGGGTTCAGCGAGGTACCGGCAGCGCGGTCGCGGGTGAAGGAGGAACCGGATGCTCGACGAAGCCGAGCTACGGCTGATGAGCCCGGAGCAGCGCGCCCGCGTGGCGCGCACCCTCGCTGTCATGGACGCGCCGCGCTTCCTCGATGACCCGAAGGCCAAGAGGCGCCGGAAGCTAGCCCTGACCCTGGCGATCGGCTGCTGCATCTTCCTGGCCGCCTGGATCGGCGTGCTCGCGGTCACGTTGCCCAGTCGGTACAGTTCCAGCGGCTGGAGGGGTGCCTGGGTCGGATTCGATATCGCGCTGCTGCTGGCGTTCGCCTCGGTCGCGTGGACGGCGTGGCGGGGCAAGCAGTTGCTGATCGTGGCCCTGATCGTCACCGCCACACTGCTGTGCTGCGACGCCTGGTTCGACCTCACGCTCGACTGGGGCACCAGCGGCATCTGGTTCAGCCTGCTCTCGGCGATTTTCGCCGAGCTCCCGCTGGCCATAGTCATGGCGCTGGGGGCACGGCGGCTGCTGCGGCTGACCATAGCGACCGAGATGGCCCTGGAGGGAGCCACCGGGCCGGTGCCGCCGCTGTGGCAGGTTGCCCTCCTCGGTCCGAGGCTCGGCGCGCGAGACGACACCTCCTGTCTCGACGGGGGCTCAGACTCGGGCGGCACCGCGTCTGGCCCGGCAGGATCCGGCCAGGTGGAGCCGGGCGGGGTAGCCGGGCGCGGCCGGGCCGCCGCGGCTGCTGGCGACCGGGAGCCGGCCGCCTAAGGGCACCCCGGCGGTGCCGGGTCAGCCGAAGTCGGGGTTGTTCTGCTGCACGATCCAGCCGTTCCCGTCCGGGTCATCGAAGGTCTTCCACCTGCCCCACGGCGCTTCCTCGATCTTCTCCTCATGGAAGCTCACGCCGCGCGCGTCCAGTTCGGCGAGCGTCTCCTCCAGGTCATCGCAGCCGAGCACGGCGCCCCTGAGCGACCCGGCCGGCATCGTGTCGAACCAGTTGACGAGCGTGATCCTCGTCCTGCTGCCGGGCGGCTGCAGCATGACCCAGCGCATGTCCTCGCCGAACGTGCCGTCCATCACGACCGTGAAGCCGAGCTGGTCGGCGTAGAAGCGCTTGGCGCGATCCTGGTCGCTGACCGGGACCGAGACGACTTCCAGGTTGTTCAGTGCCATATCGTGCTCCTCACTTCGAAGGGGTCTGCCGCCAGCCGCGGAAGACGGTTAGATAGGCCCGCCAGCCCCCGGCGCCCTGATCGGGAGCGGGCCGGGTGCCGAGCCCGGCCGCGCTGTCCAGGCGGGCGGCCAGCCGTTCGCGCAAGATGCCCGGCCACCCGCTGGCCAGGATCCGCCGGGTGATCTGCGCGCCGAGGCCAGCGAAGCCGACCTGGTGCATGCGCAGCCTGGTCAGCTGCTCTCCGGCGGGCTCGAGGGTGAAGGTCACGGTCGTGTCGATCTTGCTCGCGGCCCAGGACCAGACAATCCGGCGCGGCGGCTCGAGTTCCAGCACCTGGCAGCGCACGATGCCGTCGAATCCGGGGGCGGGCTTGGTCTGGAACGTGAAGCGGTGCCCGACGACGGGCTGAAAATCGTTCGGCATCAGCCAGGCGGCGAGCGCTTCGGAGGAGGTCAGCGCCGCCCAGACCCGGTCGATCGGGTGCGGGTAGGTGACCGTGAGATCGATGTCGGCCTTCACCATGCCTCCCGGAAGTTCACGAAGACCCTCCGAGGTAGTCGCCGAGAGCCGTGAGCCGTTCCTGCCAGAACCGCTCCAGCTCGTCGAGCCAGTCGCGCAGCTCCGTCAGCCCGGCCGGGCGGAGCTGGTAGTAGCGCCGCCGCCCTTCCTTCCTGGCCGTGACCAGGCCTGCCTCGCGCAGCACCCGCAGGTGCTGCGAGACCGCTGCCTGGCTCATATCCAGGTCAGAGGTGAGCTCGGAGACCGCACGGTCCCCGGCAGCCAGCCGTTCGAGCAAGTGCCGCCTGGTCGGATCGGCCAGTGCTGCGAACCTGTCGGTTGGCCGCAACGGGTCGTGAGCCGGAGCCTGCTGCCTCCTCGGTCGTCCCGGCCGACGGGGCATGTCCTGATAATACGTAAGTTTTTATTTATATGTCAACCCCGCCGGGCTCCGGGCACGACGCGCGCCTCGCGGGCGCCCGGGCATGGGGTACGGGGTGGGTGCGGGGCGATATCGGGAGCGGGTAGGGCTGGGTGACCGGGTCAGGGGAGGGCGTAGGCGAGTGCGGAGGTGATGTCGGGGTGCTGGAAGGCGTACCCGGCCTCGAGCAGGCGACGGGGGAGCACCTGGGCACTGGCCAGCAGCTCGCCCGACATCTCGCCGAGCGCCACCCGCAGCGCCGGGGCGGGCACGTGCAGCACCGAACCCGGCAAGCGCAGCCCGGGTACCGGCAGCCCGAGCACGGCCGGGCGGCCGAGCGCCGCGTTCAGAGCCTCGGTGAACTCGGAGTTCGTCACCGGATGAGGCGCGGTCAGGTTCAGCGGGCCCGCGACGTCCGGCCGGTCGAGCAGGAAGCGCATCGCCCCGATCTCGTCGGCGAGCGAGATCCAGCTCATGTACTGGCCGCCGGACCCGAGCGGTATGCCGAATCCGAGCTTGAAGATGGGCTCCAGCCTGCCCAGCGTGCCGCCGCGTGCGGAAAGGACGAGGCCGGTGCGCAGGTGCGCGGTCCTGACCCCCGCGGCCCGCGCCGGGTCCGCCGCCTGCTCCCAGTCCCTGACGAGGTCGGCCAGGAATCCCGCGCCCGGCGGCGCGGACTCGTCCGCCGCCCGGCCGTGGGTGTCCCCATACCAGCCGATGGCCGATCCGCACAGCAGCGTGGGCGGCGGCTTGTCCAGCCCGGCCAGCCCGGTCGCGAGCGCCCTGGTCCCGCGAACCCGGCTGTTCCTGATCTCGGCTTTGCGCGCCGCCGTCCAGCGCCGGTCTCCGATCCCCGCGCCGGCCAGGTGGACCACGGCCGCGACGTCGGTGAAGGCCCGCGGGTCGAGCCCGCCGTCCACCGAGTCGGGGTCCCAGGCCGACACGGCATCACCCGGCGCCGCGGCGTCGTCCGCCTGCGACCCCGGGTCGGCGCCACCCCCCGGCGCCGCCGCACGGCGGACCAGCCGGGTCACCTGGTGCCCGTCGCCGCGCAGGCTGGCCGCGAGCGCGGTGCCGATCAAACCCGACGAGCCCGTGATCGCGACTCTCGTTCCGATCACCTCCCTGGTGCGGGTCGGCCGGGCCAGGCATCCGGCGGCCGGGCAGCGGCCCTCCCGGTGTCAGCGCGGCGCGCTACAGGCCGAGCTCGGACTCGAACGCACCCTCCTCGAGGCGGTTCTTCACGGTGGCGAGGAACCGAGCGGCGTCCGCTCCGTCGATCAGCCGGTGGTCATAGGTCAGGGCCAGGTAGACGACCGAGCGCACCGCGATGAGCTCGCCGAGCTTCGGATCCTCGACGACGACGGGCCGCTTGACCACCGTGCCGGTGCCCAGGATGGCCACCTGCGGCTGGTTGATGATCGGCGTGTCGAACAGCGCGCCCCGGCTGCCCGTGTTGGTCAGCGTGAACGTCCCGCCGGCCAGCTCGTCCGGGCTCACCTGCCCGTCCCGGGTCCGCTGGGCCAGGTCGGCGATCTTGCGGGCCAGGCCGCCGATGTTCAGGTCGCCCGCGTTGCGGATCACCGGGACGAGCAGCCCGCGCTCGGTGTCCACCGCGACGCCGAGGTGCTCGGCATCGTGGTAGGTGATCTCGGCGGTCTGCGCGTCGAGCACGGCGTTGAGCTTCGGGTGGACCTTCAGCGCCTCGAGCGCGGCCAGCGCGAAGAACGGCAGGAAGCTCAGCCGCACGCCCTCGCGCGCCTCGAATTCGGCCTTGGCCTGCTCCCGCAACCGCGCAATGTCGGTCACGTCGGCCTCGACCACGGTGGTGAGCTGCGCCGAAGTCTGCAGCGACTCCACCATCCGCTGGGCGATGACCTGGCGTAGCCGTGACATGTGCTCAGTGGTGCCGCGCAGCGTGGAGGGCACGACATCCGGGCGGGTCGCGGCCGCGGCAGGCTGAGCGGCAGGCACACCCGGCGCGGCGGGTGCGGCCGTCGGCGCCTGCTGCGCCCGGGCCGTCCCGGCGTCACGGTGCGCCTGGGCGGCGTCGAGCACATCCTGCTTGCGGATCCGGCCGCCGACGCCGGTGCCGGACACCTGGGCCAGGTCGACGCCGTGCTCCGCGGCCAGCTTGCGCACCAGCGGCGTGACGTAAGGCCCATCGGGGCCGATCGGGAGCGGAGGCGCTCCGGCGTCCACGGCCCGGCCGTCGGCCGCCGGGGCCGCCGGGGCCGCCGGGGCCGATGGCAGCCCGGACGGCGGTGCCTGCACCGCAGGCTGCGCAGCCGGGCCGGACGACGGCGGGGGAGCCGCGGGCGCTTCCTGGTACGGCGCGGTCTGGGATCCAGGCGGCTGGGATGGCGCGGATACCGGCGGTCCCTGGAACTGGGAGGCCGGCGACGGCACCTGCTCCCGCTCCGCCTGCGGCTGGGCCGCCGGCGCCGGCTCCGCGGGGGCCGCAGCGCTGGGAGCCGGAGCAGCCGGAGCCGGAGCGGACGGCGCGGGAGCAGGTGGAGCGGGCGGCGTCGGCGCGGCGGACTGGGCCGCGGCAGCCGGTTCCCGGGCCTCGGGAGCCTGCGCCGCGGGAGCCTGGACCGGCTCGCCTGCCCCGCCGGGGACGGGCCCGCCGGCAGCGGGCCCGCCGGGGGCACCCGGGCCCGAGTCCGGACCGCCGTCGGCCGGCCCGGCCTGGGCCGGAGCCGCCCCGGGCTGTCCGGCGCCCTCGTCCTCATCGATCAGGGCAAGCTCGGCGCCGACCGCGACCGTCTCGTCCTCGGCCACCGCGATACCGCGCAGGATGCCGGCGGCAGGAGACGGAATCTCCGTGTCGACCTTGTCGGTGGAGATCTCGAGCAGCGGCTCGTCCCTCTCCACCCGCTCGCCCTCCTTCTTGAGCCAGCGCGTGACGGTGCCCTCAGTGACGCTCTCCCCGAGCTGGGGCATGGATACCGAGACCGACATGGATTTCCCGACTCCTCTGCTGTCGGCGCTTACTGCGTCTTAGGTTGGCGTGTCTTAGGTTGGCGTGTCTTAACAGTGCCGTGTCTTGGCTGCGCGACGCTCACCCGTGGAAGTGCAGCGGCTTGCCCGCCAGCGCGAGATGCGCCTCGCCGATCATCTCCGACTGGGTGGGATGGGGGTGGATCAGCTGTGCCACGTCGGCCGGCACCGCCTCCCAGTTGTAGATCAGCTGGCCTTCGGCGATCAGCTCACCCACCCGTGCGCCGACCAGGTGGATGCCGAGCACCGGTCCGGGCTGCCCGCCGCCGTCGGCGGGCGCGGTGGCGATGACCTTGGCCGCGCCCTGGGTCTGCAGGATCACGCTCTTCCCGTTCCCCCCGACCGGGTAGTTCAGCTCCACCGTCTCGATCCCCCGCTCGGCCGCAATGGCCGACGTGATGCCGACCGAGGCCACCTCCGGGTGGCTGTAGGTGATCCGGGGCACGCCGTCGTAGTCGATGGGCGTCACGTTAAGCCCGCCGGCCCGCTCGGCGACCAGGATGCCCTCGGCGAACCCGACGTGGGCCAGCTGCAGGCCGGGCCTGAGGTCGCCGACCGCGGAGATCGTGGGCACGCCGGTGCGGCAGTACTCGTCCACGACGACGAACCCGCGCTCGACGGTCACCCCGGCTTCCTCGTAGCCGAGCCCGGCCGAGACCGGCCCGCGGCCCACCGCGACCAGCAGCAGCTCGGCGTCCAGCGTCTTGCCGCCTTCCAGCGACACGGTGACGCCGCCGCCGGTGTCCTTGACGCTCTCGAATTTCGCGCCGAGCTCGAACCCGATGCCGCGCTTCCTGAAGGCGCGCTCCAGCTGCCGTGAGCTGGACTCCTCTTCGGTCGGCAGCAGGTGCGGCAGCATCTCGACGATCGTGACCTCGGCGCCGAAGGACCGCCAGATGCTGGCGAACTCCACCCCGATGACCCCGCCGCCGAGGATGACCACCGAGCCCGGCACCCGGTCCAGGGTCAGCGCGTCGTCACTGGAGATCACCCGGTAGCCGTCGATCTCCAGCCCGGGCAGGCTGCGCGGCTGCGACCCGGTGGCCAGCACGATGTGCCGGCCCTCATAGATGTCGTCGCCGACGGCGACCTTGGTGGGGGAGACCAGGCGGCCGTCGCCGATGATGGTCTCGATCTTCCGGCTGGCGATCGTGGACTGCAGGCCCTTCCAGAGCCGGTCCACGACGCCGTTCTTGTAGGAGTGCAGCCCCGGCATGTCCACGCCGTCGTAGCTGGTCTTGATGCCGAAGGTCGCGCTCTCCTTGGACTGGTCGGCGATCTCGGCCGCGTGCAGGAGGGCCTTGGTCGGGATGCACCCCCGGTGCAGGCAGGTACCGCCGACCCGGTCCCTCTCGATGAGCGCCACGCGCATGCCGAGCTCGGCCGCTCGCAGCGCGCAGGCGTAGCCCCCGCTCCCGCCGCCGAGCACCACGATGTCGTAGGGCCTGCTCGCTTCCGCCACCGAACGCTCCTTGTCGTTATGCCTCTCCGGGCTACAGCAGCCCGTCCGCCACATCTATCGCGATCTGGACCAGGGTCCGCATGGCGGCCCCGGTCCCGCCCTTCGGTGTATACCCGTAGGCCTTCTCTTCATTGAAGGCGGGCCCGGCGATGTCCAGATGCGCCCAGCGGGTCCCCGCGGATACGAACTCCCGCAGGAACAGGCCGCCGACCAGCATCCCGCCGCTGCGGTCCGAGGTTATGTTGGCCAGGTCGGCCACGTCAGAGTCGAGCCCGTCGCGGAGCTCCTCCGGCAGCGGCATCGGCCAGAACGGCTCGCCCGCGCGGCGCGAGGCCGCCACGATCCCGTCCCGGACCGCGTCGTCGTTGGCCATGACGCCCGCGGTACGCCGGCCGAGCGCGACCAACTGCGCCCCGGTGAGCGTGGCCACGTCCACCACCAGGTCGGGCGAGTCCGCGGCGGACCGCGCGATGGCATCGGCCAGCACCAGCCGTCCCTCGGCGTCGGTGTTCAGCACCTCGACGGTCTTCCCGCCGTAGATCGTGATGACGTCGGTCGGCCGCTGCGCGTGGCCGCCCGGCATGTTCTCCGCGGAGGCCAGGTACCCGATCACGTTGACCGGCGGCGCCAGGTCGGCGATGACCTGCATCGCACCGAGCACGGCGGCGGCCCCGGCCATGTCCGACTTCATATGCTCCATCGACTTGGGCGGCTTCAGCGACAGCCCGCCGGAGTCGAACGTGATGCCCTTGCCCGCGAACACCACGGTCTTGGTTGCGCCGGGGTGACGGTAGCCGAGCCGGATCAGGCGCGGCGGGTGCACCGAGCCCTGACCGACCGCCAGGATGCCGCCGAACCCGCCCTCGGCCAGCGCCTTCTCGTCCAGCACCTCGACATCGAGGCGGCGGTCGGCCGCGACCCGCTCCGCCTCGCCGGCCAGCGTGGCCGGAAACAGGTCCGAGGGCCCGGTGTTGACCAGGTCGCGCACCAGCGTCACCGCATCGGCGATCGACTGGGCCCGGCGCCCGACGGCCGCGGACGCGCCGTCGCCGGCCAGCGTCAGCTCGATCGAAGGCGGCGCGGGCGCGGTCGTGCGATACCGGGAGAATGCGTACCCGCCCAGCAGCCCGCCGAGCGCGACCGCCTCGGCTTCCGCGTCGTCCCTGGACG
>Ga0207700_10001901_pt1 | contig 11870 bp, 7 predicted proteins | sample LARL82metaG_FD_184348 | JGI IMG/M metagenome (GOLD analysis project Ga0207700, IMG submission 184348) | Corn, switchgrass and miscanthus rhizosphere microbial communities from Kellogg Biological Station, Michigan, USA - LAR L8-2 metaG... | ecosystem: Host-associated > Plants > Roots >...
CCGGCTTCCTGCTGGACGCGCTCGCCCCGACGAACTTCCTGCTGACCAATCCGGCCGCGCTGAAGCGGATGTTCGAGACCGGCGGGGCCAGCCTGGTCGCGGGGACCAGCCACTTCGTGGACGACGTACTCAACAACAAGGGCCGGCCGCGCCAGGTCGACACCCGGCCGTTCCGGGTCGGCGAGAACCTCGCCGCCACCCAGGGCAAGGTCGTGTTCAAGAACGACCTGATGGAACTGATCCAGTACGCGCCGCAGACACCCAAGGTGCACGCGATCCCGGTGCTGGCCAGTCCGCCGTGGATCAACAAGTACTACGTCATGGACCTGGCCCCGGGCCGCAGTTTCCTGGAGTGGGCGGTGCAGCACGAGCGCACCGTGTTCGCGATCTCCTACCGCAACCCGGACGCTTCCATGGGCGGCACGACCCTGGACGACTACCTCATCCACGGCCCGCGCGAGGCGCTCGACGTCATCGCCGAGATCACCGGCTCGCCCAAGATCGACATCATCGGCCTGTGCCTGGGCGGTGCGCTGACCGCCATGCTGGCGGCGTACCTGGCGGAGAAGGGCGACGACAGGATCGGCTCGATCACGCTGCTCAACACGCTGCTCGACTACAGCGAGCCCGGCGTCCTCGGCGCCTTCACCGACGAGAAGACGGTGCGGCGGCTGGAGAAGCAGATGGCGGAAAAGGGCGTCCTGGAGGCCAGCCAGATGGCCGGCACCTTCGACATACTGCGCGCCAACGACCTGATCTTCAGCTACGTGGTGTCCAACTGGCTGATGGGCCAGGATCCGCCGGCCTTCGACATCCTGGCCTGGAACGGCGACAGCACCCGCATGCCGTCCGCCATGCACTCGTTCTACCTGCGCTCGCTGTACATGCGCAACGAGCTGGCCCGGGACGAGCTCGAGCTGCTCGGGCAGCAGCTGTCGCTGTCCTCGGTGAAGAACGACACGTACGTGGTCGGCGCGATCAACGACCACATCGTGCCCTGGCATGGCTCTTACAAGACGGTCGGGCTGATGGGTGGCAACGTGCGCTACGTGCTGTCCAGCGGCGGCCACATCGCCGGCATCGTCAACCCGCCCGGCCCGAAGGCCTGGCACGAGGCGACCGGCGACGACACGGCCGCCGTGCCGGACCCGGAGGCGTGGCGCCGTTCCGGCACCAAGCAGTCTGGCTCGTGGTGGGAGGACTGGACCGCCTGGTCCGAATCCCGCGCGGGCGAACTTATCAAGCCGCCGCACATGGGCAGCAGGAAGCACCCGGCCATCGCGGACGCTCCTGGGGAGTACGTGTTCGGCTGATCGCGGCTGTCTGCCCGACCGTACGACACCGAACGGAGGTTCAAGGCATGGCCGACATGAACGGGCAGGTCGCTTTGGTGACCGGTGGGATCCGCGGGATCGGACTGGCTATCTGCGAACGACTGATGAACCGCGGCGTACACGTCGCGGCCGGTTATTCGAGTAATGCTGATGCCGCCCAGCAGTTCTGCGACAAGTACGCCGACCACGGCGTGACCGTCCATCAGGGCAACATCGGCTCCAACGAGGACTGCGAGCGGGTTATCTCCGAGGTGCTCGAGCAGCACGGGCAGATGGACATCCTGGTCAACAACGCCGGCATGACGATCGACAAGACAATGCGGAAGATGACCCCGGAGGAATGGGACCACGTCATCCACGTCAACCTGTCCGGGGCGTTCTACCTGTCCCGGGCGATCCTGCAGCACATGCTGGACCGCAACTACGGCCGGATCGTCAACATCTCCTCGGTCATCGGCTCGTCCGGCGCCTTCGGCCAGGCCAACTACGCGTCGGCGAAGTCCGGGCTCTTCGGGTTGACGATGAGCCTGGCGCTGGAGACCGCGGCGAAGGGCATCACGGTCAACGCGGTCACCCCTGGCTACATCACCACCGACATGACCGCGGCCGTCCCCGGCAACGTGATGGACAAGCTCATCGCCAACATCCCGGTAGGACGGCTCGGTGAGCCCAACGAGGTCGCCCGGGTGGTGGAGTTCCTGGCCGACCCCGAGTCGGCCTACATCACCGGGCAGGTCTACCCGGTGAACGGCGGGCTCTACATGTAGCCACCCGCACGTAGCCACCCGCACGCAGCCGCATCGCCCGGTCCGCTAGTCTACGGCTGGCCACGCCACCCTCATCGCCCTACCCGGCCCCATTGGCCACACCAACCGCACCGTCCCCCGGGGCCACAGGTAGGAATTCAGTGGTTGTGGCGTTCTACCGGATCTATTCGGTAGAACGCCACGTTCATTGGTTGGCTGGGGGCGGTTAGCAACCCGGAGGGCAGGTCAGGTTGGCGGAGGAATTTGCGGAGCGGATGCTCCGGACCATGAACGAGGCCGCACTGGCCCTGATGGTGAGCGTCGGCCACCGGACCGGGTTGTTCGACGCCATGGCGGAGATGCCCGCGGCGACGAGCGCCGAGATCGCCTCGGCCGCAGGGCTCGACGAGCGGTACGTCCGGGAGTGGCTGGCGGTGATGACCACCGGCCGGATCGTCGAGCACGACGGCGAGGCGGGAACCTATTCACTGCCCGCCGGGCACGCCGCCTGGCTCACCCGGGCGGCCGGCATGCAGAACCTCGCCACCGGGATGCAGTACATCGGGCTGATGGCGATGGTGGAAGACCAGATCGTGGAGTGCTTCCGGCACGGCGGCGGGGTCCCGTACTCGGCCTTCCCGAGGTTCCAGGCCGTCATGGCCGAGGACAGCGGCGCAGTCCACGACGCCACCCTCCTCGACGGAACGCTGCCGCTCGTGCCGGGGCTGACCGGCCGGCTCGCCGACGGCATCGACGCCGCGGACGTTGGCTGCGGGTCCGGCCACGCCGTCAACCTTATGGCTGCGGCGTTTCCCCGGTCGCGGTTCACTGGCTTCGACTTCTCTGAAGCCGGGATCGCGGCCGCCCGCGCCGAGGCCGCACGCCGCGGCCTGGCGAACGCGCGCTTCGAGCAGCGTGACGCCGCCCGCCTCGACGAGAACGCCCGGTTCGACTTCGTCACCACCTTTGACGCGGTGCACGACCAGGCGCGGCCGGACCTCATGCTCGCCGGGATCGCGGCCGCCCTGCGGCCCGGCGGCGTCTACCTCTGCGTCGACACTTCGGCCTCGAGTCAGCTCGCGGAGAACCTGAACCACCCGCTCGCCACGTTCCTGTACACCGTCTCGTGCATGCACTGCATGACGGTCTCCCTGGCCGACGGCGGGATGGGCCTCGGCACGATGTGGGGCGAGCAGACGGCGCGGAGGATGCTCGGCGAGGCGGGCTTCACCTCGGTCGAGGCGAAGCGCGTCGACGGCGATATCGTCAACGCCTACATCATCGCCCGCAAGGACTGAGCCAGATCGGAGCCTGGCCAGGCTCCGATCGAGGTACAGCAGATGATCAGATGCCCGCTACCGTCGCGTTGGCTGCGGGCAGGTCAAAGTGGCTGGGGTCAAAGTCCTCGTCCATCCACTCCAGCATCTCGTCGCGTTCCGCGCTGTCCGGCCCGGCGAGGACTTCCTTGAGTTCCGCGAAGCCGTAGACGCCACCGCAGTCCTCCGGCGGGCAGGCGCCTTCACCGGCGAGGCAGGCCGGGTAGGTCTGGCCGTCCCCGGCGACCGTACGGGCCTCGACGACAAGCTCGTGCTCCCAACCGTCGCCGAAGTCGTATTCGTAGGCGATCCTGGTCCTGACCCTGGCCACGTCGGCGAGGCGCGCCTTTGTCTCGTCCGCGTATCCGAGTTCCTGTTCCGGATCGGGACCGTAGGTCGTCTTGCCGATCTGGAACGCGTGCAGATGGCAGTCCTCCCATCCCATGGCGCCCTGGATCACCCGGTGGACCCGGCTGAGGGGGTAGGCCGCCGGGATGAGCACCTGGCGCCATACCGGCGGGTCGTCGACGTACCTCAGCGTGATTCGCACCTGCAGCACCGGATCGCCGGTCTCCGCCATGCCGCGGAGACGGCGAATCGCCCACCGTCCGAGATCGGTGAGCCCGGCTGTGTCGCTCGCCTGGTCAATCACTGCTACGCCGATGACGTCCAGCGCCGCCACCGCGATCGCTACGTCGGTCTCGATCGTTTTCCGCAGCATCTCCATCTGCAGTTCGCTGAGCCCATGGAACGTATACATCGCCGCGATCATGTCGAGGACGGCTTCGTGGAGCTCGCTAAGAGGGCAGGCATCCTGGCATGTCAGCAGCCTCGTGAGAATCTCAGGGCCGATGAAGGCGAACTCGTCGCCGACGAGCGACTGGCGCCAGGCATTCCTCGGAAATAGCGATTTACCAAGTCGGGGATAGGCATCCAGCAGCGCCAGCATCAGGTCGAGTGGCCTATCGGCCAGTCCGGCGTTCTTCTTCACCGGCACGAGCCGGGTGCCGGTCACCCGGATGAGCCGCGCGGCTTTCATCCAGGCCTCTACCCGGGTGAGATACGGGAGTTGCTCGCTTGACCTGGTTTTAAAGATCCGGTCGCCGATCTCCGGGTCGATTCTGTCTCCCGTGTCGAGTAGCTCCACCAGGCGCCGGGCATCGGCCAGCCCGATCCGGCCGGTCTGGGTGAGCTTGCGGCCCTCGCCGAGCCAGGTCATGAACGAGCGGATCTGGCCGGTCAGTTTGGCCTTGTCCGCGGCGGCTTCGAAATCGTTCACGCTGCGGCCCTTTCGAATGCAGTCATCGGCAGTCCTCGTCCGTAAGTCAAGCACGTAGGGACGGGGCTGATGTCGTGTTGGCAGGAGTCAGCACTGCCCGCTTGGGATGCCGCGGCCGTGGCCCTTCAGTGACTATGTCTGCGCGTGGTTTCGGCCTGCTGATGCCGTAGGTGACTGGGTCGATGTGCCGTTGGGCAGGTTAGAGGCGTCTTTGATAAATCCCCCAACCGTCCGGGCAGTCCGGCGCGTCGTCTGGTGATCGAGGCTACGTACCCGCTCTGACGGGCTTGAGCCGAAGGCGAGCGCGGTTGTCATGCTGCATGGTCGCGAGCTCGCCTGTCCGCCGATCCAGGTGGTCCGGGCCGCGCAGCCGGTTGTGCGGCGCGCGGCCCGGGCTGGTTGTGGTGGCAGGGGTTCAGGCGGTGGCGGCATGGGCCTTGCGTGCCGCCCAGGCGCGGTCCAGCAGGACGGCCAGGCCGGCTCCGGCCAGGGCCGCGCCGACCGCGATCAGGGTGATCTGCCAGCCGGGCATGCCACCTCCGGTGATGAGGGTCACCGGGGCGTTGGCGCCGGTGGCGCAGCAGTCGGGCGGCGGCAGCGGCCTGGCGAAGGCGGCGGGTGCGGTGGCCAGGGCCAGCATGGCGCCGGCCAGCGTGATCACGGCGGCGAGGATGCGTCGAGGGTGATTCATGATGCCCTCCTTGGCGGGCGGTGGATGAGGACGGTTACGCGGGTGCTTGGGGGACCAGGCCCGGGTCGGCCGGGCCTGGTGCGCCCGCACTGGTACTGCAGCGCGAGGTCCCTGGAATTACCTTGCGATCGGCCTGGACCGGCGGCTTGGAAAGGGCCTGGAACTTCGGCCGGTCTGGTGGTGGAATGGACCAAAGCCGCTAGCCCGGGCGGCTGAAACAACCGGGCGGGGTGGGTGCGATGGCTGCTGACACGGTGGCCGGCCAGACGGAGTTCGCGGAGTTCGGCATTCTCGGGCCGCTGGAGGTCTCCAGGTCCGGTGGTGCGGTGCTGCTGGGCGGCCCGCGGCAGCGGGCCGTGCTCGCGCTGCTGCTGCTCGAGGCGAACCGGGTCGTCTCGCTGGACCGGCTCGCCGAGGACCTCTGGGCCGGGCACCCGCCCGACGGGTGGGTCACCACCGTGCAGATCTACATCTCGCACCTGCGCCAGGCGCTGGAGCCGGACCGGGCCCGCGGCGCGGCGGGCGAGGTCCTGGTGACCAGGGGCCGCGGGTACGTGCTGCGGGTCGACGGCGGTCGGCTGGACGCGGCGCGGTTTCAGGACGGCTTCACGGCCGGGCGGGCGGCGCTGGAGGCGGGCCGGTACGAGCAGGCCGCCGGGACGCTGCGCCAGGCGCTAGGCCTGTGGCGGGGCCAGGTACTGGCCGACCTGGCCGACTACGCGTTCACCCGGCCGGAGGCGGCCCGGCTGGAGGAGCTGCGGCTGGCCGCGGTCGAGGCCCGGATCGACGCGGACCTGGCGCTGGGCCGGCACGACGCGCTCACCGCCGAGCTGGAGCAGCTGGCCGGCGAGCATCCGCTGCGGGAGCGGCTGCACGGCCAGCTGATGCTGGCGCTGTACCGGTGCGGCCGGCAGGGCGACGCGCTGGCCGCCTACCGGCGGGTCCGCGACATGCTGGCCGGCGAGCTCGGCATCGACCCGGGCGAGCCGCTGCGGCGCCTGCACGCAGCCGTGCTGGCCCAGGACCCGGCGCTGGACTGGCATCGTGACCGCCCGGCCCCGGCCGAGGGTCAGAGCCCGGGTGCCGGCGCCCCGGCCGACGGCCACCGTCCCGGCGCCGACGCCCCGGTGACCTCCGCTGACGGCCACCGCCCCAACGCGGGCGCCCCGGCCGAAGTTCACCGCCCTGACACGGGTACCCCGGTTACTTGCCCCGCGAATAAGCCGCCTCGTCGGCCGGCCGCGCCCAGCCGTGCGCCGGTTCGGGCCCGGCGGCGCGGCCGGCGCCTGCTGGTCATCGGCTCGGCGCTGGCGGTCGCCGCGGCCGCGTGCATCGTCGCCGTGGCCCGGCCGTGGGCGGGCGAGCCGGCCGGCCTGCCGGCCGACAGCGTGGGCCTGATCAGCCCGTCCGGGGAACAGATCGGCGGTCCGGTAAGCGTGGGCAGCCCGGCGGGCCTGGCCTACGGCGACGGCTCGGTGTGGGCGGTGGACAGCGCCGACGGCACGCTGGCCCGGATCGACCCGGCCACCCACGCCGTGCAGCAGATCCCGGTCGGGTCCGCGCCCAGCGCGGTGGCCGTCACCGGCCCGGACGCGTGGGTCACCAACAGCGGCGACGGAACGGTGTCACGGGTCAGCACCGTGACCGACAAGGTGGTCGAGACGATCCAGGTCGGCAACCTCCCGGTCGCCATCGCGGCCGGGAGCGGCGCCGTGTGGGTGGTCAACGAGGGTGACGGCACCGTGGACCGGATCGCTGCCGTGACGGGCGCGGTGACGAAGCGGGGTATCCAGGTCGGCGCGCGTCCGGACGGCATCGCGGCCGGCGCCGGCGCCGTCTGGGTCGCCAACGGCGAGGACGGCACGGTCCAGCGGATCGACCCGGCCACGGACCAGCCGGGCGGCCCGGTACATGTCGGTGCCGGGCCCGCGGGCATCGCGGTCACCCCGGGAGCGGTGTGGGTGGCCAACTCGCTGGATCTTACCGTCATGAAGATCGACCCGGCGGCCGGGAAAGTAACCGCCACCATCCCCGTTGGCGACGGGCCGGGCAGCATCGTCGCGGCCGGGAACTCGCTCTGGGTGAGCAACGAGTTCGGCGCCACGCTCGACCGCATCGACCCGCAGGCGGGCCGCGTCGTCCGCACGGTTCACCTGGGAAGCTCGCCGCGGGGCATGGCGGTGGCCGGTTCCGGGGTGTGGGTTGCCGCGCGGCCGTTCCCGTCGGCCAGCCACCGCGGCGGCACCTTGACCGTCGTGAACACCTATCTGCCTGAAACAGACCCGGCGGAGGGGTATGCCGATGACGGTGCCCTTAACACCGCCTATGACGGTCTCACCGCTTTCCGCCGGTCCGGTGGTGCGGCGGGGTTCACGCTCGTCCCCGATCTAGCCATGACGCTGCCGCGCCCGACGGCCGGCGGTACGACGTACATGTTCACGCTCCGCCGGGGCATCCGCTACTCCAACGGCAATCTGGTGCGGGCGTCCGACTTCCGGCGCGGCATCCAGCGCCAGCTCAGCTTCGGCGCCTATCCCAGCTATTACAAAGTCATCCTCGGCGGATCAGCGTGCAGCCAGCATCCGAACAGGTGCGATCTGTCCGCCGGGATCGTCACCGATGACGCGGCGGGCACGGTCACCTTCCGCCTGGTCCAGGCGGACCCCGACTTCCTCTACAAGCTCGCGTTGATCATCACGGCCCCGGCCCCGGCCGGTACTCCCGACCGCCCCATTAGCCGCGCGCCGTTCCTGCCCGGCACCGGCCCCTACATGATCTCGCAGGTCAGGCCGAACAAATCCTTCACCCTCGTGCGCAACCCGTACTTCCGCCAGCGGTCATACGCCGCGCAGCCGGCGGGATACCCGTCTGTCATCCGGTACGAGCAGGTGGACAGCCAGAGCGCGCAGGAATCGGCGGTCATCGCCGGCCGGGGCGACCTGGCGATGCTTGAGGAAGGCGACCTTAAGTCTCTGGCCATCCAGTATCCGGCCCGCGTCTATGTCGGCGCCAAGGTGGGCACTAGTTTTGTCTCTCTCAACACCCGCCAACCGCCGTTCACGAACAAGAAGGCCCGGCAGGCCGTCAGCTACGCCATCGATCGCGCCCGGATCCTGCGGTTCTTCCACTTCGTCTCCGGTCAGGCCACAGTGACGTGCCAGATGCTCCCGCCCGACTTTCCCGGCTACCAGGGCTATTGCCCCTACACGACCGGCGCCGGGGACGGGGCCTGGCACGGCCCGGACATGGAAAAGGCACGACAGCTTGTCGGGGAATCCGGCACGACGAACATGCCGGTGACCGTCTGGAGCTTCAATGCTAAGCCGGGCAAGGCGGCAGGCTCCTACCTCGTCGGGCTCCTCGATGATCTGGGATACCGGGCCACCCTGCACGCAGTCCCCCCTGATCAGTTCTACCCCGGCAACGCCCCCAACACCAATATCCAGGTCAGTATCGGAGGAGGATGGGCCGCCGACTTCCCCGCCCCGTCGACTTTCTTCGGCCCCACGCTGAGCTGTCAGTCGGTTGACGAGCCTGGCACACAGAACTCGGCCAGGTTCTGCGACCCTCAGGTCGACGCGCTGGTCAGCCAGGCGCAGGCGGCCCAACTCACCGACCCCGCCGCGGCCCGGAGGCTGTGGGCCCTGGTCGACCGCATCGTCACCGACCAGGCGCCCTACGTCCCGGTCTTCAACACAGGCGGTGTCGGATTCGGCTCCTCCCGGGCCGGGAACTACCAGGAATCCCCGGCGTACGGACCGCTGGTCGACCAGATGTGGATTCGGTAACAGGCATTCTCAGCGCGCCTGAAGCTCTTGCCGTCCCCAAACCTCGTTGCGGTGGCAGCGGCATCCGCCCGGCCTCCTGCGCATGCCCCTGATTTACCCCAGAGCCCGGCCGCACCACGCAGTGTACGCACGTACGGGCGCTGTGCGCTGCCGACGTGGCCTGACACCCTCTGCTGCCAGCACGGATGCGGTCGCTCGGTTCCGGTCAGGGCTCCTGACCTCCCTGTCACCCCGAGAGAGCGGTACCAACGGCACATCGACCCAGTTCCGGTACCCGGGGGCGCCGGAGTGGCGACGGAACGGCGGCTCGCACGCCGGGATCAGCACGGCGTGTTAATAACAGACGCACTCCAGCGGCATGAACGCGGCGTCCATGCATTATCGAGGGGGTCTGGGCTGGGTGGGGGGCGGTCAGACGGGAGCAGGGGCAGGTTGGAGCCGGCGCAGGAGGATGGGGTCGCCGGCGATGGTCAGGCCGCGATCGCGGGCCTCGGCCGGGGTGAGGTAGGCGGCGAGCAGGCCGAGGATGAGCCGCGGGGACCCCTCCAGGATCAGGTCGGGAGATGGCGTGTCGCCGAGCCGGGTGTGGACCTCGCCGCCTGAGACCTCGACCACCGCGGGACGCCCGCCGGGGCGCAGCTCGATCGAGAGCGGCGGGCCGTCCGGCTCGCGGTCGTGCAGGAACTGCGCGATCGGGAAGGCGAACCAGTGGCTGCGGAACTCGTCGCCGTCGGCGGGCTGGGTCATGTACCTGATCCCCCACGTGCCGAGGGCCTCGAGCACCGGCTCGAGCCCGGCGCCGGCCTCGGTCAGGTGGAACAGCGTCGTCGCTACCGGGGGTGCGGCCTCCTCGCGCCGGACCAGTCCCGCAGCCTCGAGCTCGCGGAGGCGGTCGGAGAGCAGGTTGGTGGCGATACCGGGCAGCCCGTTCCTCAGGTCGGTGTACCGGCACGGGCCCTGCAGCAGAAGCTCCCTGATCACGAGCAGCGTCCACCGGTCACCGATCACGTCCAGGGCCTTGGCGACCGAACAGTACTGGCCATAGCTGCGCATGCCGCCCAGCGTAGCCGACGTTCGGTTTACTTCCAAGTTATATTGCTTGACTTTTTAAAGTTACTAGATGAGTATCTCAAGCATGCGATCCAAGCCAATGATTCTCGTCGCTCTGCTGCTCGCCGCGTTCGCGATCAACCTCGACACCACGATGGTCAACGTGGCGCTCCCCTCGCTGGTCCGCGAACTCCATGCCACCACCACCCAGCTGCAATGGGTGGTCGACGCCTACAACCTCGTATTCGCCGCGCTGCTGCTGACGTTCGGCAGCCTGTCGGACCGGTTCGGCCGTAAGGGGATGCTGCTGGCCGGGCTCACCGTGTTCGGCGCGGCCAGCCTGGCCGGCGGCTTCACCACCAGCCCGGCCCAGCTGATCGCGGCGCGGGCCGTCATGGGGCTCGGCGCCGCCATGACCTTCCCGGCCACGCTCTCGCTGATCTCGAACGTCTTCGTCCAGCGCAGGGAGCGGGCCCGCGCCATCGGCCTGTGGGGGGCCATCGCCGGGGTCGCGATCGCGCTCGGCCCCATCGTCGGCGGCTGGCTGCTCGAGAGCTTCAGCTGGACCAGCATCTTTATCGCTATGGCCCCGGTCGCGGCGGCCGCCATCGCGCTGGTCGCGGCCAGCGTACCGACGTCAAAGAACCCGGAGTCGGCCCGGGTGGACATCGCGGGACTGGTGCTCTCGGCCGCGGCCATGGCGCTGCTCGTGTTCACGATTATCGAGGCGCCGGACTACGGCTGGGGCAGCGCGCGGAGCCTGGCCGGGTTCGCGGTCGCCGCCATGCTGCTGGCCCTGTTCATCGGCTGGGAGCGACGGATCGCCCACCCGATGCTCGACGTGCGGCTGTTCCGCAACATGCGATTCAGCGCGGCCAGCGGCGCGGTCACCATCGCGTTCTTCACGCTGTTCGGCTTCATCTTCCTGATCACCCAGTTCTTCCAGTTCGTCAAGGGCTACGGGCCGCTGTCCACCGGCGTGCACCTGCTGCCGGTGGCGCTGTCGGTCGGCATCGGCTCGGTGGCCGGGACACAGCTGGCGGTGCGGGTGGGCACCAAGCTCGTCGTCACCGTCGGGCTCGTCGCCATGGCGGCCTTCTACGGCTGGGTGGCCGCGACTACCGCCGCGACCCTCGGCTACGGCGTCATCGCGGTCCAGATGGTGCTGTACGGGCTGGGCATGGGCCTGACCTCGGCACCCGCTACCGAGTCGATCATGGGCGCGGTGTCCCGGCGCCAGGCGGGCGTGGGGTCCGCGGTCAACGACTCGACGCGGCTGCTCGGCGGGACCCTCGGCGTGGCCGTAATCGGCAGCGTCTACGCGTCGCTGTACGGCTCCCGGCTGACCGCCACCCTGCCGGCCGGCGTGCCCGCTCGGGTCTCGGACATCGCGCACCAGTCGCTCGGCGCCGCGTACGCGGTGTCCAGCCGGGTGCCGGGCGCCCTCGGCCGGGCCGTGCACGACGCCGCCACGAACGCCTTCATCCACGGTCTTTCCGTCGGCGCCCTGGTGGCGGGCGGAGTCGCCGCGGCCGGGGCCATCCTGGCGATAGTATTCCTGCCCGCCCAGCCCGTGAGCCCGGTCGTCACCCCGCCGTCAGCGCCTGCCGCGAGCCCGGCCGGAGAGCCGGTTCGCTCATGACGACGCTACGGCCGGACGTCGTTC
>Ga0207700_10001906_pt1 | contig 11862 bp, 13 predicted proteins | sample LARL82metaG_FD_184348 | JGI IMG/M metagenome (GOLD analysis project Ga0207700, IMG submission 184348) | Corn, switchgrass and miscanthus rhizosphere microbial communities from Kellogg Biological Station, Michigan, USA - LAR L8-2 metaG... | ecosystem: Host-associated > Plants > Roots >...
TATTATGAAGACAAGGTCTCCGTACTGCCCAGGGAACTCTACTTTGCAGGAAACGGTACAGCCGCGGAGTTCGAACGTTGGTTTGGCACTTCCGAGTTGAAGATCATCGACTTGGCGCCCCGGCCCTCAACGGGCGTCGCTACCAGTCTGTCGAATACGAGCACCGCCGGCCTTGCCGGCGCGTTGGCAGGAGCCGTCTAGCGTGCGCGTAGCCATCAATCTTGCTTCACGGCACTTCGCCGATGTCGCACCGGCCATCAAAAATCTTCGCGTCGCGATGGGCGTTCTGGCGTTGGTTGCCATCGCCTTGGGTTTCGGCCTCAGTGCCCTGCACAACAAGGCGGAAGCCGCTCGTCAGCGGGCTCACTCTCTCGACGGCCAAATCGCTCAAATTACGCGCGAGCGCCAGCAGTATCAGGCCATGATGCAGCAAACTGACAACGCCCGCACACTGCAGCAAGCGCAAAGCCTCAATCAGCTCTTCGACGAAAAGTCCTTCTCATGGACCCTCGCTATGGAAGACCTTGAGACTGTCCTTCCTGCCGGCGTGCAGGTCAACACCCTTGAGCCGTCGGTAAAGGACAGCCAGATCTCCGTCCGCCTTCGCGTCGTCGGACCGCGCGATCGCGACGTAGGGTTGGTCGAGAATCTTGAACATTCCCGTCATTTCCTCCTTCCCCGCATTGTCGGCGAAACCGCCGAGTCCCAGGGCGGGCCCAATCAGCGCCAGGAACCCGTCAGTGCCTCCAACCGCGTCAACTTCGACATGCTCGCCGATTACACGCCGGGAACTCCGGAAGATCGCAAGCACGCCGCAAAGGACCGCTCCAAACCCGGCCAGGATGAAGGGCCTTCGCAGAAGGCATCCACAGGCCGCTCTCCTTATACCGGCATGGCTCGTCCCCACGCCCCCGTGCAGCCGCACAGAGGAGTGCCCAAATGAGCCCCACCCCCGTTACCACCCGCGAGCGGCTCTCTTCTCCTCTCACCTGGCACTATGTGGGCCTCGGCGTCATGATCCTGCTCGTGCTCGGCCTCGCCATTCGACTCGGAATGGACTGGTCAGCCACCAGTTCCAATTCTGCTGACGCGCTCACCGCAAAGCAGATTGAGCTCAAAACCCTCCAACTCCAGACCGAGCCCCTGCGCGGACTCGAGGGCCGTGTCAAAGAGTCACGCCTCCAGATCCAGGACTTCTACGACAAACGCATTCCCGCCAACTACTCGTCCATCCTCACGCGCATAGGCGAGCTGGAAGTGAAGTCGGGCGTGCACCTCTCGCGCGTCGGATACTCACAGGGCGCAAGTGCCGGCGATTTGACTGAGATATCGATGGACGCCGGCATCAGCGGCGAGTACCAGCAGATCATGCGCTTCGTCAACGGCCTCGAGCGTGATAAGACCTTCTTCGTGATTCGCGCCATGGCCTTCACCGGCCAGCAAGGCGGACTCGTTAGCCTTCGCCTGCGCGTCTCCACATGGCTTCGCCCCTCCGACGTGCCGGGCTGGATGATGCCCACTCCTGCCGAAACCCCCGCCGCGCCCGTGGCAAAGGAGGGCGAATAGCATGGCGATCGCTCTCGGCATCGAAAATAAACGCCAGGTCTACATTGTGATCGCACTTGCGGCCGTCATTGTCGTCGCAGGCGGCTACGAACTCTACAACTCATACGCCACACCCGCGACGCCGCCCCCCGCAATCACTGCCCGGCCCTCCGCCACTAGCCGTGGAACAACCCAGCGCGCAAATGCCACAGGTCCCCAGGCCCAGCATCTCGCCGGCAACAACATCGACCCCGCGTTGCACTTCGACAAGCTTGCCCAGAGCGAAGATGTCGTCTACTCCGGCACTGGCCGCAACATCTTCTCCGCCGAATCCGTGCCAGTGCACATTGAGACCCCCGTGAAGAGTGCGCGCAATATCGTGCCCACTGTTACGGTTCCCACCGGCCCCCCAGCCCCGCCCCCGATCGACCTCAAATACTTCGGCTACTCGCAAACCCGCGATAAAACCATGCAGGCATTCCTCGTGCGCGGCGAAGACATCTTCCTGGCCCATTCCGGTGACGTCGTCGATCACCGCTACAAGGTTGTCTCCATCCTGCCCGCGTCCATTCAAATAACCGACCTCGGCTACAACAACACCCAGACTCTGCCCCTCTCCGCAAACTAATGGGGACCTGCACTTGTTTTCGCTTGTATCTGCGCAAAAATCGGGTGCCCCATGTCTCGATTTTGAGACGTGGGAAAGCATGGATCTCAACCGCTTAATGTCAGCGCACGACCGAGGCTCAGCCCTGACCAATCAAACATGATCCTACCTTCCCAAACCCGCCGCCCCCAACCCTCCGAAGAGGGCTACATCCTCGTCGCCGTCATCTTCATGCTAGCCATTCTTATCCTTTCGCTCGCCGTCGCCATCCCCCGCGTGCGCGAGGACATTCAGCGCGACCGCGAACAAGAAACCATGCAGCGCGGCAAGCAATACATTCGCGCCGTTCAGCTCTACTACCGTAAGTTCCATGCCTACCCGCCCAACGTCGACGCGCTCATCAAGACCAACGACATCCGCTTCCTGCGCAAGAAGTACATCGACCCCACAACCGGCAAAGATGAGTGGAAGCCAATCCTCTTCGGCCAGAACAAGACCCCGCAGGCCATGGGCTTCTTCGGTCAGCCGCTGGCCACCGCATCCCTCGCCGGCATCGGCCCCGGAGGAGGAAACACTGGCGCGCCTGGCGCAAGCCCAACTACCGGGACGGGCCTCTTCAATAGCACCCCCACCTCTACAACCGGCTCTGGAACAGGTGCGAACTCCGGAACCGGAACAGCCGATCCGAGTGGCAACCCGGTCGCCGGAACCGGAACGGGAACCGGCACCACAGGCACGACCGGCTCAGGGACAACAGGCTCGACCTTTGGCTCCTCCAACAACCCCGCGGGCAGTGGTCAGACCTTCGGCGGCGGCGGCATCATCGGCTTCTCTCCGCAGAGTCCGAAGCAGTCGATTTTCGTCTATAAGAAAAAGAACCACTACAACGAGTGGGAATTCCTTTACAGCCCTCTGATGGATCAGCAGACCATGACCGGCGGCACCGGCGCCAGTGGGTTGCCCAGCCAGAATCCTACACAGCAGCCCCAACCACAGCAGCCTCAGCCACAGCAGCCGCCGCAACAGCAACAACAGCAATGATGTCCTGAGTCCTTCACAAACACGTAAAAAGCCCGTCCATCCGGACGGGCTTTCTGTTGTTCCCTTGTTCCCTCGGTCCCTGTTCTTACACGCTGAACGAAGAGCCGCAACCGCAAGTCGACTTCACCTGGGGATTCTCGAACTTGAAGCCCGCCGCTTCCAGTGTCTCCACGTAGTCCACGATGCACCCGTTCAGGTACATCAATGACGTGGCATCGACATAGACACTCAGGTCGTCAAACTTGAAAACCTTGTCCATCATTCCGGCCTGGTTCTCGAAGGCCATCGAATACTGGAATCCCGAGCAGCCGCCACCCACCACGCCAATCCGCAGTCCCGCCGGAAGCGGATCCTGAGTAGCCATAATCTCGCGCACCTTGGTGATCGCCTGCGGCGTCAGGATAAGGGGTGCCTTCTTTTCGGTTTCCTGCGTCGGTGCCGTTGCAGTCGTTGCCATGGTTTCTCCCGGTTCTGTTGAAATCTTAACCTGAACTTACTCTACCGCCCCGCCCGGAGCGTTACAAGTTCATAAGTCACTCCATCCCATTAGATGCTACGTCCGAGCTGAAAGTCGCGAATATCCCGCCGCCCCCTGCCCTTCCTAATTCCCGCATTCTCAACAGATTCGGCCGAGCTTCCCCCCTGCCCAGCCCGAAATTACCTGTGATTCGCGTCACGGGTTGCCGCTCCCACTCAGGGCTATGATGCAGCCATACAAACCTTTGCATCGAGCAAGCTCACGGATTCATGCGATTTGCCGATAGCCGGGCGGATTACTCGCTGGAGGTAACTTTATGCAGTTCGCTCCCATCATGTGGTCAGTCTGGGGACTCACCGTCCTCGTTCTCGCGGTCATGTTCCTTTATCGTTCCAGGCTTACCCGGGACGAAGAGGACCAGATCTTTCTCGATGAAGCCTTCAGTCATGAACGTACGGCCCAGCAGGCGATTCTCGCTAAGGTCAACAAAATTCAACCGCTGATTCTAGTCTCTGAAATTGTTGCTGGCGTTGCCACCCTCTTCGTCGCCGGCTACTACCTCATGGATGTCGTCAACCAATTTAGATAAGCCCGCTTTGCCCTCTCCCTCCAAAGGCAAGCGGCAGCCCAAAGGCTGCCGCTTGCCCCCACTCAATCCCTTCCGCTCTACTCCACTTCCTGCTTCGCCCGATAACCATCGCGCGCAATAATGTCGTACTTCAGCGGCTTGTGTTTCTCGTCCTGGAAGCGCAATGGCTTTCCTTCGTCGTCCACCAGTTCCACGCGCAGTTTGCGATAGGTGCCGTCCTGTTTCGCGTCGGTCGGGTGATACAGAAGTTCGTACTTCGATCGGATTGCCTTGTTGATATCGGCGAAAATGTCCGGCATCTCGCCCACGAATCTTGGGCTGAACCACATGCCCCCCGTCATCTTGGCAAAGGTCTTCATTTCGTTATCAGCTTGCAGATAGTCGATCTCGCGCATCTGCCCACTGATCCCTCCACGGCCTTCGGTCATTACACGCAATGCGCCACCGGTCGAAATCGCAAATATCGTGATATCCGGTGTGGTCTTCACTTTCTGGTAGATCTTGTCCAGCGTCAACTTTGAGAATGTGTCGCGCCCCGAGGCGATCAGGATGATGTACTTGTGGCCATCGATTCGGCTCAAACGATCTTCCGCCTCGTACAACGCGTCGAAGAGATTCCGTTCCGAAAATCCCGGAATCACCATCGACTGAATCGCACCCAGCAGTTGCCGCTTGTCCTGGGTAAAATCCAGCCATATCTGCGTGCGCATGTCGAAAGTCATGAGCGCAACGTAGTCCTGCGGCCTCAACTGCTGAGCAAACTCCCACGCCGCATTCCGCATGTCATAGATGAAGTAGTAAGAGGTACTCGAAAACTCGCACAGCATCAGCGCCGTAATCGGCGCCTCTACCCGCTTGAACCCCGTAACCTTCTGCTCTACGCCGTTCTCGTACAGCTTGAAGTTCGAAGGCTTCAGCCCCGGAACAAACTGGCCCGTCTTCTCCAGCAGAACACCCACATCTACCGACACCTCGGGAACATTCACCCGCAGCGAATAGTCCGCCGCTCCCTCTGGATTCTTGAACTTTGGTTCGGCGGGCGCGGGCGGCGGCGTGTTATCAGGCACATCCTTCTTTTTCGGAAGTGCGATCGCACCGTTGTCTCCCGTTGGGCCGCCGGCATCGGGAGCAGTCTGATCCGGCTGCTGGGCCGGCGGGGTCTGGGGTGCGGGTGGCGTACTCTGCGCCCAGGCCGCTGGCGCAAGCGCCAAAGCGACCAGCAGCAGAAACAAGGGAAAACGACGGAGAAAATCGTACGGGCGATTCAATGGCATGACAGCCTCTGTGTTCACAGCATAGGGATAGCCCGAGGGAATCGGCAAGTAAAGCAGCACAACTGCGAATACAACCTACAGCTTTGGGCGTCAAATCCTTAGCGCATGACAATCAAAACCAACACGCGATCTCCCGGTGGGATGCTGCGCCGGTTTAATCTTATAGACGTGAAACCTTGCCATAAGGCTATCCCGACCCCGATTCGAACCCAGGTCCGAATCCTTGTCCGAATCCTTGCCCGAATCCTCGGCCCGGCCCTCTCCCCTGCTCTTGCCGCCTCATTGATCGCAGTTTTTACCGCCGCTGCTCTCCCCGCCCAGACCCCACCCCCCTCCACCGGAGGCTTCTACCCCCTCAACCAGGTGCACCGAGGCCAGATAGCTACCGCCTGGACGGTTTTCACCGGAACCAAGCCCGAGCCCATGCAGGTCGAAATCCTCGGCGTTCTGCGCGGCGCACGCGGCCCCGGGCACGACATGATCCTCGCCCAGCTTCGCGGCGCCAAGCCGGAATACACCGGCGTGGTCGCCGGCATGAGCGGCAGCCCCGTCTACATCGGCGATAAGCTCCTCGGTTCCCTCTCCTACCGCATCGGCCAGTTCGCCAAAGATCCCATCGCCGGCATCACACCCATCGTCCAGATGCTTGAAGTTAAAGACATGCCCGCCAATACCCAATGGGCTTCGCTTTCACCAGCGTCCCCGCTTGCAACATCCGAAACCGGGCTATCCTCCGGCGGCATGACATTCCAGGCTATGGAAACTCCACTCGTCATGAGCGGCTTCCGCCCTGAGGCTATTCGCCTCTGGCAAAAGGAAATGGCCGGCACCGGTCTTGACATCATCGCCGCCGGCGGTGGCAGCGGATCTTCAAAACCTGACACTGATGGCTCTTTTGGCGCAATCTCCCCTTCAGCAATAGCCAGCGTCCTGCCCGGCTCCGCCGTCAGCGCTCAGCTTGTCCGCGGAGATCTTGAAATCTCGGCCACCTGTACGGTCACCTATGTCGATCCCAGACAACTCCTCGCGTGTGGCCATCCCATTCTCCAGGCCGGCTCCGTCTCCCTGCCTATGACCACCGCCGAGGTCGTCGAGACTCTCGCCTCGCCGCTCAACGCATTCAAAATCATCAATACAGGCGATCCCATCGGCACCTTCACCGACGACCGCGATTCCGCCATCCGCGGCGTGCTCGGCATCAAGCCGCACATGATCCCCGTCCACATCACTGTTCACGGCGAGGCGGCTGATCGCAAGCTGAACATCGAAGTCGTCGATCTTCCCTCGCTCACCCCGCAGGCCGTCCTGGTTTCGCTCTACGACGCTCTGCTCGAAAACAACCAGAGCGGCGCCGAAACCAGCTACCACGTTACGGGCAGCGTGAACATCGAAGGCTTTCCGCCATCGCCGCTCGACCTGTGGGCCCCTGCGGGCGATCAGGTCTCCGCGCAGCTTTCCGCCGCCATTCAGACCGATCAAACCTTCGCACAACTCTATGCGAACGGCGCACGCCAGGGCGCAATCAAAGCCATCAACCTCGATGTCGATTCCATTCCGCGCCGCGCGCAGGTAGAACTCGAAACCGCCCGCATCGACTCCGGCAACATTGTCCACGCAGGCGATGCCGTGGTCGTCGAAGCCACCCTGCGCCCCTGGCAGCAGCCTGAACGCAACATTCGAATCCCCATCGTTTTGCCCGCTCACCTGCCTGCTGGACCGCTTCGCCTTCTCGTCTCCGATGCCGGTACCCTCGACCGCGCCCTCAACCCGCCGCGTATCTCCACACGCACAGTCGATCTCGATACCGCCCTGGCTCAGGCGCAAAATCACCACTCCGCCGATCGCATCTTCGTCAGCCTCCTGCTGCCCGACGCTCAGGCCGGCATCGAGGGCCACACCCTCTCCACGCTCCCCCTCTCCATGGCCAATGCTCTCGAGCCCATGCGCTCCGCCCGGGATGTCTCGCTCAACGGCGAGTCCGCAGTGGTCGCCGCCGATTCTCCCGCAGGCGGCGTGCTCACCGGATTTCAAATCCTCAATCTGCACATCGAGCCCGGCGGCGGTTTAGACTAGACTTGACCTGCACCGCTTACGTAAATCTGTCGCACTTGTTTGGCCCGGACATCCGGCCCCTTTTTTGCGACCCCCAGCGAGGACTGCGGAACCATCATGGCCCTAATTCAAGGACTAGCAGCTCACGCAGCGGGCGCCGAGCTTTTGCCTTTTCGCTATGACCCAGGAGAACTGGGCTTGCAGGAAGTCGAAATCGGCATCACCCACTGCGGCATCTGTCATAGCGATCTCCACCTCATCTCAAACGACTGGGGCATCAGCCAGTTTCCTTTCATCCCAGGGCACGAAATCATCGGAACCATCACTTCGGTCGGTTCCCACGTGAAGTCCCTCAAGGTCGGTCAGCGCGTCGGCCTCGGATGGCAGTCCAACTCCTGCGGCGAATGCGAGTGGTGCAGCCGCGGTCTCGAGAACCTCTGCGCTTCGATGGAAGCAACATGCGTCCATCGCAATGGTGGATACGCCAGCAACGTGCGCGCCAACGCACGCTTTGTCGTGCGCATCCCCGACGCCTTGCCCAGCGAACAGGCCGCTCCGCTCCTCTGCGGCGGCATCACCGTCTACAGCCCGCTCCGCGACCATGGCATCAACCCCTCATCCCGCGTCGGCGTTGTTGGAATCGGCGGCCTCGGACACCTCGCCATCCAGTTCGCCCGCGTCTTCGGTGCGGAAGTTACCGCCTTCTCCACTTCAACCGGCAAAGAAGAAGAAGCTCGCGCCCTCGGCGCGCATCACTTCGTGCATTCACGCGAATCCAAATCCATGAAAGAAGTCGCCGGCTCGCTCGATTTCATTCTGAATACCGCCAATGCTGATCAGGATTGGAACGTCTACATCCAGGCGCTTCGCCCCACCGGCACCCTCTGCTTTGTCGGCGTGCCCCCTTCGCCCGTTTCCCTCCAGGCTTTTCCGCTCATCTCCGGCATCCGCACCGTCACGGGAAGCCCCATCGGAAGCCCGCAAAAAATGCGCGAGATGCTCGACGTCGCGGCCCGTCATCGCGTCAAGGCAACCACAGAAACCTTCGCCATGGCCAAAGCCAATGAGGCCATCGAAAAAGTCAAAAAGAACAAAGTCCGCTACCGCGCCGTGTTGGCCAACTAAACTTTGAGGCTATTGCTTCTCTCTTCTAATCACCAACAACCATCGCCGCGTCATCCTGAGTGAACGGGGCCCCAAACGCAGTCGGGGCCCCAAAGAGCGGTCTTTGCTCTTTGGGGCGGAGTTTGGGGGTGGTGAGCGAAGGATCTGCTTCTCTGCTCTAATCACCAACAAAAATCGCCGTGTCATCCTGAGCGAACGGGGCCCAAACGTACTTCCGTTTGGGGGTGGTGAGCGAAGGATCTGCTTCTCTCCTCGCCGTCCCGCCCGCCAACAAAATGAAAATGGGCGCCTCCAGGGCGCCCATTGAGTTTTCTGCTCATCGCATTTTCACTGGCGACTATTTCGCTTGTGCCGCCGCAGGCCTGTGCGATTTCAGCCCTTCCGAAACCCGCAACAGCAGATCCTGCGGATGCAGCGGCTTGTTCAGCAATGTGAAGTGATGCCCCTCCGCGCGCGCACTTGCCAGCAGATCTGCCGTCGATGCTTGCCCCGAGAAGAGAATAATCTTGCAATCGGGGAAGATGCGCCGAATTGAAATCGCGAGCTCAATGCCCGTCATACCCGGCAGCACCACATCCGTGATCAGCATCTCCGGCGGCGTCAGCAGTGCTGTCTCCAGTGCGCTGTCACCATCATATTCAGCGATGCCCGTGTAGCCGCTGCGTGACAGAATTTCGGCCAGCGTGTCGGCAATCACGCTCTCGTCATCGACAACCAGGACCACCGGACGATACCCGTCGCCATTATTTCCTTCAAAGCTCGCGGGCACTTCTCTCAGCGGAACCGTGGGGAAATTCTTGCTCTTGATCACGTCTATTCACCTCTCAGATTATTACCCTAGCAGGTTTCGTTTTATACGGGGTATCTCTTTGTGGTGACGGCTAAATGACTTAAAATGCGCGAGTTATATGCAATCGCAAGCATTAGCCTACGAGACCTTCCCTATAAATCTTGACTATCAACATCCAGATAATATAAGGATATGTTTACGATTGTTTAGCCGTACGTTAAGAACGCGTCTCTAGATCGACCGTAAGTAAATTGGCTAGCCGTGAGGATTATTCAAATGGCCACGAATGCGAATTCCGACATGCCCCCAATCAAGTATGAGTCGATCAAGCAGGTTGACGTCCCCAGAGGCAGGGACGGCAAACACAAAAAGATCATCACCCAACTCCTCAGCGACATTGAACAGTTGGAAGAAGATCGTGCGCTCAAGATACCCCTTTCGGCCTTGCCCGACAGCAAGGAAAATATCCGCTCGGCCCTGAATCGCGCCACTCATCAGAAAGGCATTGAGGTCGCGACTTCGAGCGATGCCGAATTTCTGTACATTTGGAAAAGCGCCACTGGCGCTTCTTCCTGACAGAATCTCTTGACAGCCGGGCAAAACAAAAACTCTGTACGCATCGACAAGTGGCTTTGGGCCGCGCGTTTCTTTAAGACGCGTGCCCTTGCCTCCAAGGCATGCGACCTCGGCCGGATCCGTTCCAATGAGGTCGAAGCCAAGCCCGCCCGCGATGTGCGCGTCGGCGACATGCTCCGCATTCGCAACGAGGGCGGCGAATTCCATATCGAAGTCCTTCAACTGTCCGATATCCGCGGTCCCGCCGCCGTTGCCCAAACCCTCTATCGTGAAACCGAAGCCAGCAAGGAACAGCGCCAGCGCGAGGCCGCCGAACGCAAAGCCATGCAGCTATACGCGCCGTTGCCCGAGCGCCGTCCCTCCAAGCGCGACCGACGCCGCATCATCCACTTCCGCGGCGGCGGATAAGCCCTTTTCGATCCAGAATTGTCATCCTGAGTGCCGCAAGCCTGGGGCCCCGCGAACAACGTTCGTGGGGTAAGCTGCGCAAAGGATCTGCCCTGAAAATTCAAAACCGGCATGAAACATGGGTGCCCCATCCAAGCGCAGCTTGGGTGGGAAAGCACGATCTCAACTGGTTTTCATGGTCTTGGGTGACGCAACGCGACATGAACGACTGCTCTTGCTCCTGCCCCAACGCGAACTGATTCTCGCCGCAAGCCCGGGGCTCTCCTGCTCCCACCCCGCTTTAGTAGACTCAACATCAGAATGTTTGCTGTGAAATCCCCATCCCTCCGCCGCTTCGTCCTCTCTGCATTCGCCACACTTTTCTTCGCGCACACCCTCGCTGCACAAGGCACTCATCAATGGACACAGTCCCGCTTCGAAGAATTCGAAAAAGGGACACCGCAAGGCGTCGCCATTGGCAGCAACGGCTACCTGCGCGAGGGTCCCGGACTCACTGACATCCTGACCACGCCTTCCACGTTTGTCTGGTCCATGGCCGTCGACAAGAGTGGCACAGCGTATCTCGGAACCGGTTCGCCCGCCACCGTTCAGCGCACAAGCACTCAAAAAGATTCAAAGCCGTTCGCCCTTTTTGAATCGCGTGACGTCAGCGTTCAGGTTGTGCGCGTAGGCCCCGACGGTTCTCTCTACGCCGCCACTGTCCCCAGCGGCAAGGTCTACAAGCTCAATTCCGGCGCAACTGCAAAGCAGGACGATTCCAGCGCGAGAGTCATCTTCGACGCCGCCAAGGCAGACGGCGCTGCCACCGAATCGAAAACGACCCGCGAATCAAAATCTCACTACATCTGGGACATGGCCTTCGACTCTGCCGGCAAACTCTACATCGCCGTCGGCGGACCCGGCGCAATCTACCGCGTCGATCCCGCAAATCCCGGCGCCAAGCCTGAATTGTTTTTCAAATGCGACGAGCAACACATTCGCGCTCTTGCCTGGGACGCAAAAGGAAATCTGATCGCTGGCTCCGACGGCTCAGGCCTCGTCTATCGCATCAGCCCCGATGGCAAAGGATACGTGCTTTTCGAAGCCCCGCGCCGCGAAATCACTTCCGTCGCCGTCGCCGCCAACGGCACAATCTTCGCCGCCAGCGTCGGCGACAAGAGCCACAATCCCCTGCCTCCGCTCGCCGTCCAGGGCGTTGGCTCCGTCACCTTCACCATCGTCCAGCCAGGCTCGCTGCAGGCCGCCAACGCTAGCACCTCCACGCCTGAGGGCACCGAAATCTATGCCCTCGCGCCCGACCAGGCGCCTCGCAAAATCTGGTCCAGCAAAGACGACATCGTCTACGCCATCGCCGCGCAATCCGGCGGTCTGCTCGCC
>Ga0207700_10001910_pt1 | contig 11857 bp, 15 predicted proteins | sample LARL82metaG_FD_184348 | JGI IMG/M metagenome (GOLD analysis project Ga0207700, IMG submission 184348) | Corn, switchgrass and miscanthus rhizosphere microbial communities from Kellogg Biological Station, Michigan, USA - LAR L8-2 metaG... | ecosystem: Host-associated > Plants > Roots >...
CCCCGGTTCCTGAACGAGGATCACGACCGGGCCCTGGCCTCGCTGGAAAAGATCGAGCCGGTCCAGGCTCGCTGGGTCCTGCCCGGTCACGGTCTTCCCTGGGAGGGAAGTCCGCAGCAGGCCGTCAAGCTGGCCCGGCAGATCGCGGCCCGGACAAGTTGAAAGGCCTGCCCGGCTCAAGCACGCTCTCTTGACTGTGGTTTGTTTGCTTCCATACGATCTGCGCCATGGCTGCCGGTTCGATGTCTGCTTTCGCGGATTCGGTCACGGTGGTGGCGCTGGAGGAAGATCCGTACCCGATCTACGCGCGGCTGCGGCAGGAGGCTCCGGCCTGTTTCATCCCGGCGGTGGGTTTGTGGTTTGTCACCCGCTACCAGGACGTGGAGTTTGTAGGTGCCCACCGGAGCTGTTTTCTGCCGAGCTAGATGACTCGCCGGTGGACCGTACGTTCGGCTCGCCGACCATCATCACCGTCGACGGTGAGCTCCACCGCGAGCTGCGGCGCGCGCTGGACTCCAAGTACCGGCCCCGGCAGGTCAGCACCTACATCGATGGCCTGGTACGCCCGATTGCCGCCGGTCTCCTCGATGGGCTGGCCGGCCGCGACCGGGCCGAGCTGATGGCGGACTACCTGGAGCCGCTGTCGGTGCTGAGCCTGGGCTCGGTGCTGGGGGTGGCGCAACTGGGTGCCGCCCAGCTGCGTGACTGGTTCTGGCGGCTCCATCAAGGCGTCATCAATTTCGAGGGAAACCCGCAGCGGGAAGAGATAGGCACGGCCTGCTCGCGGGAGATCGACGAGGTGCTTGCGCCGGTTTTCGACCGGCTGGAGGCCGAGGGCGACGACAGCACTATCGCGCATCTCCTGCATAGTGGCATGCCGGACGGCGGGTGCCGCGCCCGGGACTTCGTGATGCCTACGCTCAAGGTGATCTTGCTTGGCGGTATGCAAGAGCCCGGCCACGGCGCAGGGTCGACGCTGGTTGGCCTGCTGTCGGACCCTGGCCAGCTGGCGGCGGCCCGGGCCGATCCGGGATTGCTCCCGGCCGTGGTCGAGGAGGGCCTTCGCTGGGTCTCGCCTATTGGCACCCAGACCCGTCAGGTGGCGGCCGGCACCGAGCTCGGCGGGGTCCGGCTCCCGCGGGGCGCCGCGGTCGGCTCGCTGGTCTCGTCGGCGAACCGGGACGAGACCAAGTTTGCCGACCCCAACCGTTTCGACATCTTCCGGCCGCGTCAGGTGAACATCGCGTTCGGAACCGGGCGGCATTTTTGCGCCGGGCACGCTTTCTCCCGCGCGCTCATCAAGATCGCCATCGAGGAACTGCTCCAGCGGTTCCCCCGCCTCGCGCTCGACCCGGAACGGCCGCCCGAGTTCCGCGGCTGGGAGTTCCGCGCCCCCCGCCGGCTCGACGTCATGCTCTCCTGACGGGTGCGCAAGGGCTGCGCCCTGAGTGCCGGTGCTCACGCCCGGTGAGTACCCGTACTCATGCCCGCCGCGCCGACGGGGCGCAGGCTGGGGATATGAGGGTCAAACTCGCGGCTCACGCCGGTCGGATGGATCCGCTCTGGGCCATCTGGCTGCCGTGCCTACTCGCGGTTGCCGTTGCGGCCCTGTTCGCCGCGGTCGACCTGGTGGGCATGGTGATGGGTAGCTGGGACACTCCCGCGCCTGGCCTGCCATGGCTGAGGGTCGGCGCGATCGGCCAGTGCGGCCTGGCCTTGGCTGCGGCCATCCTGCTCGTCGCGGGTGTGACACACCCTGGCTGGCGCCACGGCGCCGCCGTGACGGCATGGGCGATCATCGCGCTGGAGGTCGCCTGGTTCCTGCTGACCCGCATGCTGGCGAACTCATGACCATCTGTCAGTCCCGCGCCCGGACGCCACTGGCCGCGGCCCAGTGGCGGCGCGTCTGCGTGATGCGGCAGCATAGCCAGGCGTGCCGCTGGCCGACTCCGGGCCCATGTGGTCTTCTCGTTCGGCCAGGCGGGCATGGCATGATTGGTCGGCCGAAGCACAGCCGGCCACTGGGGGCCTTGATGTCAATCGTGCGCCGCGACGACCGGCCGGTTCTTGTGCGCGGGCCCCGGCTGCCGACGCTGCAGCGCCTGGTCGACCGGACCAGCGGCTCGAGTGCCGTGACCGTCTTCATCAACACCTTTACCGGCGATGAAGTGGTCCCGGAACACACCCACGAGGTCGAAGAGGTCCTGCTGGTCACCGCAGGCGAATGCACCGTCACCGTTGACGGCCGGCCGGAGGCCGCCAGGACCGGCGACGCGGTGATTATCGAACCGGGGACCAGTCATGCCATCAGCCACAATTCTGACGGGCTGTGCGAGGTGATCGCCGTCCTTGCCTCTCCCGACGCGCAGATCGGCGCGGTGACGTAACCCGGCTCTGGCACAGGCCGGGTCAGCGGGCCCATCGACATCCGGTAGCCGCCTACAGCGCGTGCGATGTGAGGCAGGACGCTGGTCTCTTACGAGCCGTGACCTGTGGAGTGGTACCGCTGCGCCTCTGCGTCACGCGTCGCCTGACGCGTTGCCGATGTCTGCCGTTTCTGCTCGCGAGCCAGACGGCGCTCACGCCATCGGCTAACCCACTGGGTAAGCCTGGTCTTCACCATGCTCACCTTCCCTTGCTTGATGGAAGAGCCATGGCGAGCCAGGCTGGCCGCGTCGCTGCTCCGCCTGCTGATCCCCGGCTTGTGATGCCCGCCGACGTCAGCGCGCAGGCACAGTCCAGGTTTCAAGCGTACGCCCGCGGAACGAAGCCGAGTGTTCCAGTGACCTTCAGGTCCGTAGTCATGGGCGAACCATCCAGAACCGTCCAGCCGTGGGTGCGTGCCTGGCCGATATTCCAGGCCCGTCGCCCCGGGTCGGCCGCTGGCCACGTTCATGGCAGCAGTCGAGTGAACGACCGTGCTGACCGGCTCGCGCAACGGCGCCGGCTTCGGGCGGTGCTCGCGGGTCATCGAACGGCCCGAGCCGGCCGCCGGGGCAGGCTGCGCGCGTATTGACGCCGGGGCCTCGGTCGAGGCGGAAGAGCTGCCAGCTCCACGGTTCGCCGCGCCACCGCGTGCCGGGCGCTGAGGCCGCTAGCTCGATGGCGCCGGGGGCCGCCCGCGTCCATGCCGCCTGGCGCGGCGGCGAGCCTCCTCCCTCGCGTGCGGTGACGACGTAGTCGTAGCGACCGGCACGCAGCGCACGAAGCCAGGCGGCACACGTCGGGTACGGATAGAAGCGGGCGCCCGACCGGATCGCGGGGTAGACGACGGTGTTCGAAAGCTCCAGCCCGAAGAACGGGTAGTTCTCGTAGAAGCCGGACACCGCGACACGTGCTCCGTGGACGCCGCGGAGCACGGCTGCAATCCGCTCGATCGGCTGGGCGAAGCTAGTAGCCCCAGCCGTGTAGCGGAGCTGCAGGTAGATCCGCTCCTGGTGCCACCAGGCTAAGACGGCGACCGCCGCAACCGCCGCGGCGGTGAGAGCGGACGCGGTGCGGGGGATCCGCCGCCTTGCTCCGAGCCCGATCACTAGGGCGGTGCCCGTCAGTGCGATCGTGGCGACTACGGCCTTGACGGTGAACGAGAGGTGGATCGTGAGCGGCATCGTGGCCGCGAGGACGACAACCGCGGCGAGCGGACCGCGCCTACGAGGAGCGAGCGCGAGCGGCAGCACGACGAGCGCGAGTGCGAGCGCCGGCGTGGCGAAGCGCGTGTTGGCCCCGAAGCAGACCGCCCGCATCGCGCCGGCGGTGGCCGGGGTGACGAGGTAGGCGGCGCCGCTGACGGCGGCCGCGGCGGCGAGGCCAACTTCCGTCCTGCGGCGCGACGCGAGCCCGGCCACCATACCGGCGAGGGCGACGCCGAGCACGAGCCACCAGCGGTCCCCCAGCGCTGTCTGGAGTTGGGGGACGATATACGCCCTCACGAACGAGGGGTCACCGAGATAGTGCGCGACCGAGGTTGTTCCGCAGTCGACCGGCGCAGACGTCGACGCGAGCGTCAGGATGCCGCCGATCCTGAGGCCGAACCACGGCAGCGGATTGCCCACTTCCACGAGGTTGCGCACGTACCAGAAGCCGCCCCCAACGACCATGCCGGCCGCGACAACGGCGGCTGCCCGGATGCGGCTCGCGCTCGTCAGTACGCCGAGCACGGCGAGCGCGAGCACCGGCGCCCACAAATTGAGGCGCGTGCCGACCGCGAGGCCGCCGGCGAGCGCCGCGACGAAGAGCGCCGCGCCGGAGCCTGGCGCGCTGATCACGATCGCGACCGCCGCGAGCAGCAGGGCGAGGGCGACGATGTCGTTGGCGGCCGTCCCAGCCTCCGCGCCGCCCATCACCGGCAAGAACGCGACCAGCGCCGCCGCGGTGGTCGTCGCAGGAGCGACTCCGGTTGGACGGCCGATGCACCATGCGGCGAGCAGCGCGAGCGCGAGCCAGCCGATGTTGAGGATGGGCGAGAGCACGTCGTTACCGACGAGCAGGATCCCGGCCGCGTGTACGAGCTCGGCGTTCGCCGGGTAGAAGGTCGTCGGCCCGTTGCCGACGTAAAGCAGGCGGGTCAGCGACGCGTCCTGCACGAAATCCGCCGCGAACGGCATGTGGTACCAGAGCGTGTCGAAGGAGCGCATGCCGCCGTGCAGTCCGTCAAACGCGCTGTTCATCGCATCGATGAGGGCGACCGTGACGGCGACAGCCGCCACCACGACCGGCGCGGTGCCCTGGCGGACGCCGACGGGCGGAGCCTGCGAGGTGGCCGAATGCCGCCGCCAGCCCACGGCGGCGGCCGCCGCCGCGACGACGACGAGAGCAGGGACCAGCGTCCAGCGTCTGAACGCGTCGACCGACCCGGCGAGTTCGCTCACGACGACCAGGACCGCGATACCCAGTACCGCCTCGGCGAGGCGGGCAGGCGCGCCCGACCACGCCGGGAGGAGGAGCCAGCGCAGTGCGTATGCCGCCACGGCAAGCGAACCGAGTGTGACGGCGAGGAGCGCGACGGGCACGCGCGGAGTCTAGACGCGGCCGTGCCATCCGCGTGCGATAACGCACGGCAACCCCGTTTGGCTCCCCAAGATCGTTAGCACCGCTAGCGTTGACCGTGCTGGCGGCGCGGCGGCCCAGTGCCAGGCAGTAGCCCCGATGAGTGCGGCCGACGATGCCAGGTTGACTGCTGCGCAGGTCAGGGCATAGTCCGTACTCATCTAACCCTGGTGCGCGTGCGCGAACGGCAACTAAGATGATCATTTGCGGAGGCCGGGCCGTCCCGGATGTGGTCATCTCGTTCATGCGGGATGTCACCGCAGGGCGCTGAGAGGACTTGGGGCGGTGTTGAGGCACCGCCGGTGCGCCAAACCCTGACGCCTCCAGGTGCCCGGTGCCCAGCGAGATCGGAAAGGGGGTGCTGAATGACCGACCAGCCGAGCGCGCAAGCCCCATCATCTGAGCCCGGCCGGCAGGAGGCGGCCCGTCATGCCGCGGTCGCCTTGCGGTCGTTTGGGCAGCCGAACTCGGTCGTCAGCGAGTTCGACTTCTGGAACGACAGGTATGAGGGACGGCGGTTGTTTTCTGAGCTGTTGGGGACGTTCTTCCTGGTGCTGGTCGCCGTCGGTGGCGGGATGGTCAGCGCCCGTTTCGGCGGCAATGCGGTTCCCTACGCTGCGAAGGTCGTGGCGCCGGCGCTGATGGTGGCCGCCATCATCCTGTTCATGGGGACCGTCTCCGGCGCGCACCTCAACCCGGCGGTGAGCATCGCCTTCGCGCTGAGGGGCGACTTCCCGTGGAAGCGTGTCCCCGCCTACATCGTCGCCCAGTTCCTCGGCGCCATCCTCGCCACGTTGCTGCTGTGGGCGCTGATCGGCAAACAGGGCAGCGCCGGCCTGACCCTGCCCGGCAGCGGCATTTCGACCACCACCGCGATGCTGTGGGAACTGGTCCTGACCACCGGCCTGGTAAGCGTGATCCTGGGCACCGCTTCGGGCGCCCAGCAGATCGGACCGCTGGCTGCACTCGGGGTGGGCAGCTACATAGCACTGGCCGGGCTGTGGGGATCGCCGGTCAGCGGCGCGTCGATGAACCCAGCCCGGTCGCTCGGACCGGCGCTGGTGCTCGGTGACTGGACCTCATGGTGGGCCTACCTCGTCGGCCCGCTGGCGGGCGGGGCTATCGCGGTGGGCTTTGCCTTCATCCTGCGGGGCCGCGGCGGCGGCCGAAGCGGGGTGTCGGCAGCGCAGGGCACGCTAGGCATCCGCTGGGGCCAGGCAAAACGGGGCTCGGGTGGCGATCGTAGCGCTGACTGACACAAGCGTGAGGAGGCGGCGGCCATGGATGAGCAAGCGCGCGTTTGGAACCGGCGGAGGCCGATCAATTATCCAAAGCAGATCGAGATGGCAGGGGGTATTGCTGCCCGCTTCTAGCTGGATTTCGTTGACTGCCGTGGCGCAGCTTGTCCTCGGGCGAGATCACCATGATCGATCTGAGCAAGAAGAACGTCGCACCCGCAGGATGCCGCGGCTAGGCGATGTTCGGCCGCGCCGCCGTATGGTCCCGGGTGGGGGCGTGATGGCCTGCGGCAGCCGGATGCGATGTGCGGCTCGGCGCCGCGGTGGGGAAATTTCCTGGGGATGTGAAGCAGCAGGACGCTGGGTCGCGCGTTTGTATGGATGTGGAGCCCGATGATGGTGGTGTCGCATCCGCTGCGCGCCTTCCTGGTCCTGCCGGGCTCTCATGTGGTGCCGGTGACAGCGTGGGGGCGGCTGTCGGGGCGCTGTACCAGGCGAGTGCGCTGGGGCTGATCCGGCTGGCGTATGTCATGCTCGGCGACCGGCCCAGTGCCGAGGATGTGGTGCAGGAGGCTTTCTGCGGCCTGTACCGGCAGTGGGGCCGTCTGGACGGCGCTGACGGTGCGATGTCTTACGTGCGGGCATCGGTGCTGAATGGCTGCCGCTCGGTGCTGCGTCACCGTGCAGTGCGGCGCAGGGGGCTGGCTGAGCAGCCGCCTGCGGTGTCGGCTGAGGCGGTGGTGCTGGGCGGTGAGGAGCGCGAGGAAGTGATCCGTGCGCTGGTGGGGCTGCCGCATCGTCAGCGGGAGGTGCTGATGTTGCTATCGCGGCCGGTCACTTTCGGCTCTGGTTGAACCGGGTGACCAGCTGCGCGAAGGTGGCGACGTCGCCATCGTCCCAGCCGGTCAGCCGCCCGGCAAGGCGATCCCGTACGGCCTGCGCGGCGGATGCCAGGTGCTGCTCCCCGGCGGGGGTAAGAGCGAGCACGCTGCCCCGGCGCCCCGGCCGCTCGCCGTCGCGGCGCAGCAGCCCGGCCGAGATCAGCTGGTCGAGCTGCCGGGACAGGGTGGACTTGTCCAGGCCGAAGTGCGTGCACAGGTCGGCCGCGCGCGTCCCCGGCGTGAGATCGATCTCGGTCAGCAGCGTGTAGGCGACCAGGGACAAGCCCGGGTGGAGGTCGTCGCTCATATCACGGGCCCGCCGGGCCATCGTGGTGAGGCCGTGGTACAGGCCCTCAAGGGCAGTCTCGCGAGTCATTGCGCCCCTCGTTTAGGTTGCAGAATACAACCTTAAGACCTAAGGTTGTATTTACCAACTCTGCACGACAGCATCGGGTGAAGGAGCCAGTCATGATCGCGCTCACCACCAACCCAGAGCAGACCGCGGGCACCCTTACCGGGCCGCCGGACACGCAGGTGTACGCGGTCGTCGGCTTCGACGGGTCAGCCCCGGCGCTCCGTGCTCTCGACGCGGCTGCCCGGCTGCTGAACGACCGGCCCGGCGGCATGGAGATCGTCTACGTCGCGCACCTCTCAGCCCTCATCGCCGGCGGCGACGTGGGCGGCCGAGCCTCGGCCGAGGTGCTGCAGGGCTTCGACGACGCGACCCGCGACCTGGCCGACGAGGTCCGCGCCCACCTGCAGGCCACCCACCTGAGGGGCGCCGCGCAGCACTGGCACTTCCAGCGCCGTGACGGGGCGATCGCCGGCCAGCTGATCGCGGCGGCAGACGACCTGCGCCGCCGGCACGGTCCCGGCGCCGCGGTGGTCATCGTCGTCGGCCGCTCCGAGCACGGATACCACCACGTCCTCGGCTCGGTGCCGCAGGCCCTGGAGCGGCACGCCCACTACCCCGTGATCGTGATCGCGTAACGGCCCAGCCGGCGCGGACCCGCAATTGCCGCAGGCGACAGCCCCACCGGATGTCACGCACGGTACAGCACATCCTCAGGAACCGGCCGATGCCATAGACGTTCAGGATCTGGGTGCAGCCTGATACGCCCGAACTGGACTGAGGTGGAACCGGAATGCACGTTCTTAGTTGAGTCTGGAGTCGCGCTGGCCGGGAAGGCCGGTGTCGGCGCTGTTCCAGATCGCGTTCATCAGCTGGTCGGGGGTTTCGAGCTGCGGCAGGTGGCCGGTGTCTTTGAGGAGCTGGAAGCGGGCTAGCGGGATGGCGTCGGCGTAGGCGCGGCCGTAGCCGGGGTCGGCGATCTGGTCGCTGTCTCCCCAGAGGACCAGGGTGGCCAGTTCGACGTGGGCGAGCCGTCCGGCCAGGGTGGGGTCACTCATCGCCGTTCCAGCGTAGGTGGCGAGGGCGGCGCGGTTGCCGGCGGCGATGGCTTGGGTGGCGGGCGGCAGTGTGGCGGGGTCGATGCGGAACGGTCCGGGGTTGTGGAAGCTGAGTGTGAAGACCTGGTCCATGGAAAGGGAGAAGAAGTCCGCGATCGGGTGGCCGGGGACCTCGATGCCGACCGCGTCGACGAGGACGGCGCCGCTGATCCGGGGTGAGGCGAGCAGGGCCATCTCGGCGGTGATCCAGCCGCCGATCGAGTTGCCGATCACGGTCACGTCGTCGGTCCCGAGCTGGTCGATCAGCGCGACATACAGCGCCGCCAGGCCGGGGATGCTGGTCAAGGCGGCGGGCCGGGCGGTGCCGCCGAAGCCGGGGTGGGTGGGCACGATGACGCGCACGTGGTGGGTCTTCGCGAACAGCTCGCCGAAGCCGGTCACCGTGTCAGGGCCGCCGCCGCCGTGCAGGAGCAGGAATGGCCGCCCGTCGCCGTACTCGCTGACGGTGACGTCGACGGGACCGATATCAGCCAGGGCCACGCTGCGGGTGGTGGTCACGGGGTCTCCTCGGCGAAGTCGGAGGCGGGGACGGTCGCGTACCGGCTCATCGCCGCGGCGCTGCTGTCCGGTGTCAGGGGCTGGCCGGCGGCGATCATGTCCCGCAGGTCCCGGAAATACTGCACGTACAGATCGGGGGTGAACGTGTTCAGCAACACCGCCGGTTCGCGGGCCGGGTTAGCGAAGGTGTGCGGGGCACCGGGCGGGATCATGACGAACGTCCCGGCCGGCGCGTCGTAGCTCCTGTCGGCCACGGTGAACCGGGCGGTGCCGGACACGACGTAGAAACCTTCGTCGTGCCGGGCGTGCCGGTGCTGCGGCGGGCCGCCGGCGTGCGCGGCGAGGGTGATCTCGCCGACGCCCAGCCGGTGGCCGGTCGTGCGCCCGTCTTCGAGGATCCGCATCTGCACGGGGCCCAGCTGGATCGCCTCGCCGCCAGTGGCCGGGATGACTGAGACGTCTGCCATGACTCCTCCGTTCGTGAGAGTTAACTTTCACGAACATAGCCCGTTGGTCGCTCTTTATGCAAGTTAACTCTCATGATAAGATCGAACATGCAGGACGGGAGGATGCGGGATGACGACCGCGAGCGAGCAGACCGGCCGGGTCAACCAGAAGCTGCGCACCCGGATGGCGATCGTCGAGGCCTGCCGCGAGGTCATCCGCTCCGGCGGGCCGGTGACGATGCCTGCTGTCGCGCGTGCGGCCCTGGTGTCGGAGCCGACCGCCTACCGCTACTTCCCGGACCTGATCTCGCTGCTGAACGCGGCCCTGGTGGGGATGTGGCCCAGCCCCGCCGAGGCGCTAGAGCCGATCGCGGCATCGGCGGACCCGGTCGAACGGGTCGCGTTCGCCGCCGAGTTTTTCCTGCGCCGCGTGCTCAGCTACCAGGGGGCGGTCCGGGCGATGCTCTCCGCCACCATCACCCGGCCTGAACTCGCCGCCCACCGCCCTGGCATACGGTTCGGCCTGATCAACCAGGCACTCGACCCGATCTCCGGCACCCTCCCGCTGCTACCGGAACGGCTCGCCCGGCTTAAGCACGATCTCGCCGCGATAATCAGCGCGGAAGCCTTGTTCTCGCTGACCGACCTGTGCCGCCTTCCCCCCGATGACGCGGTGGGCAGCCTGGTCCGGACCGCGACCACGATCACCGCGGCCGCCGCGCGCGATGACGCCCCGGGCCCGCCACAGCCGGGCCAGCACCGCTCACCGCGCCGGTGACTGCGTTCAAGCTCACCACACCCGATGAGATCACGCTGTGCTTGGCGCGGGAGCACAGTGGCCCAGCCGGACGTCCTACCATCGCGTCATGAAGACGTCTGGGATTACGGCGGCGCTGCCAGCCCAGGACCTGGGCCGGGCCAAAGCGTTCTATGCCGAGAAAGTGGGGCTTCAGGCACTCGAGTCCGGCTTTCTCACGGCAAGAGATGGGCAGGTGGGCCTCACGGTCGGCAATGGTGCCAGCCAGTTGTTCGTCTACCCCGCCCGGGTCAGGTCGTCGGGGGAGTTCACGCAGGCCGTCATCCATGTGGCCGACGTGCGCGCCGCCGTCGAAGAGATGAGGGGCCGCGGCGTGGAGTTCGAGGAGTACGACACCCCCGAGACGCGGACCGAGAACGGCATTGCCCGGATGCCCGGTGGAGGCGAGGCGGCTTGGTTCAAGGACTCCGAAGGCAACCTGGTCGGCGTTGTTCCAGCCTGAGGAGAATCAGCAGCGTCAGCGAACCACCGTGTGGCAGAGCCTTTGACGTGGCCGTGAGAGTTAATCTGCCCCCATGGGTACTTCGCCGTTGTCCCCGGAGGACATTCGCGCCGCCGCCGGCGCGCACCATGAGCTAGGCCCCGAGTACAGCGACGCGGTCGTGGCCTCGTTCCTTGAGAAAGTTGACCAGGAGATCGCCGCCCGTGTTGATGAGCGCCTGGCAGCCAGCAGGCCCTGGACACCCCCGGCGCAGCCGGAGAACCGCCCTACGATGTTGAAGGGTTTCGCGATCGGCGTCGCCTCCAGCGCCGCCGTTGTCCTCCTTGTCGCCGGGGCCAGGCCGGGACATCACGCGCTGCTCCTGCTGCTTGTCCTGGCGGTGGTCTGCGGCGCTGGCGCACTCTGGGCCAACCGGCATCGGGCGGGCCGCAGAGCCACGCTGCGGCAGGGGCCCCGCGCCGCCGGCGGCGACTACCGCCGATTGACCTAACTGTCACAGATCAACATTCCACCCGATCGTCAGGCCGTGGCCTTAGCTGGCCGGGCTGGGTATTTCGGATTAGGCACGCCACTCCCTCCATGACTCTGGGCCATGATCTTGGCTGCCTCCGTGTGCCACCTTCCTCCAGCACCCAGGCGATCCGCTCCGCCCTCGCCTGGTCCGCCTGGGTGTAGAAGACGAAAGAATCCCACCCCTGGGCACACGGACGGGCCGGCCCCTGGCCAGGGGCCAGCCCGTCCGCGGGGAGGGGGTGGTTATCTGCCGGTGGCCGCGCCGGCCATCTCCTTACTGGCGGGCCCGTCGATGGCCGGGACCGCCTTCTGCCGGCCGGGCAGCCAGGACAGCCAGCCCGGCAGGTACCAGTTGCGCTCGCCGAGCAGCGACATCGCCGCCGGCATGAGCACACCGCGGACCACGGTGGCGTCGATGAGCACGGCCGCGGCCATCGCGACGCCGAACATCTTGAACTCGATCAGCGACAGCGTGGCGAAGATGGAGAACACCGCAACCATGATCA
>Ga0207700_10001912_pt1 | contig 11850 bp, 9 predicted proteins | sample LARL82metaG_FD_184348 | JGI IMG/M metagenome (GOLD analysis project Ga0207700, IMG submission 184348) | Corn, switchgrass and miscanthus rhizosphere microbial communities from Kellogg Biological Station, Michigan, USA - LAR L8-2 metaG... | ecosystem: Host-associated > Plants > Roots >...
CGACGTCGCCGACCCGCAACTGCCTAACGTGGACGCGCTCACTGCCCAGATCATCGCCATGCGCGATCGCTACCCCGAGTCGCAGGTCGCGCACGTGGTGTACGAGCCCCATGCCGACGAGACGGAGTCGGCGGAAGGCGCGGGCGCGGCGGATGCCGACGCCGACGAGAGGGACATGGCGGCTTCGCTGGATGCCAGCATGCTCAAGGCCACCGGTACCCAGGCAGGCGAAGCATCCGGTGCGGCGTCGTCCGAAGCAGGCGAGGAGCAGGAGGTCAACCCGGAGGATGCACATCACGCCGAGGTAGCTGCCGAACTGGTGGCTGCATTGGGTGCATTTGAACACGCAGAAGCCAGCACTGCACGAGCGGCCGCCGAGCGGGCCGCAGCGGAACAGGCGGCAGCGGAGAAGCTGGCTGCCGAGCAGGCCGCAGCGGAACAGGCGGCAGCGGAGAAGCTGGCTGCCGAGCAGGCCGCAGCGGAACAGGCAGCAGCGGAGAAGCTGGCCGCCGAGCAGGCCGCAGCGGAACAGGCGGCAGCGGAGAAGCTGGCCGCCGAGCAGGCCGCAGCGGAGCAGGCGGCAGCGGAGAAGCTGGCCGCCGAGCAGGCCGCAGCGGAGCAGGCGGCAGCGGAGAAGCTGGCTGCCGAGCAGGCCGCGGCGGAACAGGCGGCAGCAGAGAAGCTGGCCACCGAGCAGGCCGCCATGATTCAGGCGGCTGCCGAACATGCGGCTGTCGACGAAGCGGATGAAGTCAGTGCCGAGGCGGCGCAACAGCCAGAGCCGGCGTATGCCTTGGCCGGTTCCGGCCAGATCGACGCCGACTTGCTGGAAGTATTCATCGACGAGGCACGCGAGATCCTCGATCACACCGACGGTGTGTTGGCGCAATGGCGCGCCGAGCCGACTGAGCTGGCCTATGTGGCCGAGTTGCAGCGCGATCTACATACCCTCAAGGGCGGTGCGCGAATTGCCGGACTGGTGCCGGTGGGTGATCTGTCCCATGCCATCGAGACCTTGCTCGAAAAGCCGATCCGCGACACGGCGAGAAGCAGCACGCTGATCACCGCGCTGGAGACGAGCTTCGACCAACTGCACTCACTGGTGCAGCAGATCTCGCAGGGCCAGACACCAGGCTACCCGCAGGCGACCATCGATCACCTGCTCGCGTTGGCCGGCGAAACGACCCTGGCCGACGACGACATGCTGGCCGCGGTGGCCATGCCGGCGTCGGCTTCACCCGCCCAGGTACAGGTCGCGCAGCAGCCGACGATACCCGTTCCGGTCGGCACGCTCGATCTGCCCGAGTTGTTGCCGGAGGTGGAAGAGGAAGTGCGCTCCTCGCAGGAGCAGATCCGCGTCCGCGCCGACCTGCTCGACAGCCTGGTCAACCATGCCGGCGAAGTGGCGATCTACCGTTCGCGACTGGAACAGCAGGTCGCCGGCTACCGCTTCAACCTGGTCGAACTGGAGCAGACCGTGGCGCGCCTGCGCAGCCAGTTGCGCATGCTGGAAATCGAGACCGAGGCGCAGATCATCGCGCGCTTCCAGCGCGAGCATCGCGAAGCAGGCCTGACCACATTCGATCCGCTCGAACTCGACCGCTACTCGCAGCTGCAGCAGTACTCGCGTGCGCTGGCCGAGTCAGTATCCGATCTGGTATCCATCCAGAACATGCTGGACGAGCTGACGCGCCAGGCCGAGACCTTGCTGATCCAGCAGTCGCGGGTCAGTACCGAGCTGCAGGACGGTTTGCTGCGCACGCGCATGCTGCCGTTCGACACGATGGTGCCGAACCTGCGCCGCACCCTGCGCCAGGCGGCGCAGGAGCAGAACAAGAACGCCCAGCTCTACGTGGATGGCGCGCACGGCGAAATGGATCGCAACCTGCTCGACCGTATCAAGGCGCCGTTCGAGCACATGCTGCGCAACGCGATCGCGCACGGTATCGAAACTCCCGCGGAACGCCGCAAAGCCGGCAAGCCGGCCGAAGGTTCGGTGCATATCCAGGTCGCGCGCGAGGCCACCGAAGTGGTGATCCGGGTCAGCGATGACGGTCGCGGACTGGATCGCGCAGCGATCCGCAAGCGCGGCATCGAGCGTGGCCTGCTGCGTCCTGAAACCAAGCCGACCGACAACCAGTTGCTCTCGCTGATCACCCAGACGGGCTTCTCCACCGCCAGCACGATTACCCAGCTTTCCGGCCGCGGCGTCGGCATGGACGTGGTGGCGAACGAGATCAAGCAGCTCGGCGGCTCGCTGTCGATCGAGTCGGAAGAGGGCAAGGGCACCACCTTCGTGCTGCGCCTGCCGTTCACCCTCGCGGTGACCCAGGCGATCCTGGTACGCATCGGCGAGGCGACATTCGCGATTCCGATGACCTCGGTGCAGGGTGTGGCGCGGGTCAACCCGGACGATCTGGCTGCCTTGCTGGCGGAGAACGAGCCATCGTTCCAGTACGGCAACGAGGAATACGGCATCCACGACCTGGCCGAGTTGCTCGGTCTGCCGCCCGGCCTTCCGGCCGAGGGCGAGCAGCAGCCGTTGCTGCTGACCCGTGCAGGCGATCTGCGAGCAGCGATCCGCATCGATGCGGTGCTCGGTTCGCGCGAGATCGTGGTCAAGTCGGTCGGTCCGCAGATCAGCTCGGTGCCGGGCCTGCTCGGTGCGACGATCATGGGCGACGGTTCGGTGCTGATCATTCTGGATCTGGCGCCGCTGGTCCGTCACGGCATCATCCGCCGCGATCAGCGTCTGTCCGAAGGTCTCAGCGCGGTGCAGGCACCGATCATCGAAGAAGTGCTGGTGCGGCCGCTGGTGATGGTGGTGGATGATTCGATCACCATGCGCAAGGTCACCAGCCGCGTGCTGGAGCGCCATGAATACGAGGTCAGTACGGCGAAGGACGGTGTCGATGCGCTCGAGAAGCTGCACGAGCGCGTGCCGGATCTGATGCTGCTCGACATCGAGATGCCGCGCATGGACGGCTATGAACTGGCCACCCACATGAAGGCCGATCCGCGCCTGCGTGACGTGCCCATCATCATGATCACCTCGCGCAGCGGCGATAAACACCGCCAGCGGGCGTTCGATATCGGCGTGGATCGCTATCTCGGCAAGCCGTATCAGGAAGCCGAGCTGCTGGTGCAGATCGGCGAGGTGCTGGAACAGCATGCGGTGGAGCCGGTTCATGACTGAGACGGTTCCGGCGATTGCCCTGCTGTTCGACGACACCGAGCTGGGCGGCCAGTTGCGGGCGGCGCTGCATGAGCGCGGCGCCCGCATCGTGCACGAAGGGGGCGTATCCAGTCTCAGCCGCGAGTTGCTGCAGCAGGTGGGCGCCGACGTGCTGGTGGTCAACCTGGACGACAGCGCGGACGACGCGCTCGACCAGCTGTACGAGGTGATCGATGGCGATCGGCCGCGGGTGGTCTTCAACGATGCGCAAGCCAGTCGTGCGCTGATCGGCTGGGATCGCGCCCGCTGGGCACGCCATCTGGCTGTCAAAGTACTGGCCGAGGGCGATATCGACCCGCCGCGGCCTGATGATGCACGCGGTGTCGATACGCCACCGGAAGCCTCGATGGAGGCTGCGCCGGTTGAAGTGCCGGCGGCGCCTTTCGAGGCGGTGTCGCCGGACGCGCCGCCAGTCGAGGCTGGCGAGGAACCCACGATCCAGGACCTGGAGCCGGCGCCGGATGCGGAGCTGGAACCCGACTTTCTGGTTCACGATGATGCGGGCCAACACGAACAGACGGTAGCGGTGGAGTCGGAAAACCTGGCGGCGGAGCTGGAGGCGTTGCTGGCCTCCGACGAGCTGTCGCCCGACGACAAGGACGGATCCGGCCCGGGTCTGCGCTATTTCGACGACGAGGAGCTACCACCGTTGCATGACGGCAATTTCGGCGAGCCGGCTGCCGCTGCCACCCTCGAGTCGTCGCCTACCGGAATCCATGAAGCCGGTTTCAACGAAACCGGACTCAACGAAACCGGATTCAACGAAACCGGATTCAACGAAACCGGATTCAACGAAACCGGATTCAACGAAACCTTGTCCGGCGTGACGCCGCCGGCATTCCGGACCGATCATCTACAGCTGTCGTCGCTGACCGATCCATCCGTGGCCACGACCCCGGCCGCAGCAGCCGAACCGGTTCCGAGGGATACCTCCCCGGCCGTGCGCGCGCCGTCCGCCTGGGCGCTGGTGGACGATGACGCGGCACCGGCAACATCGGCGGTCGCCGAAAAGCACGATGCCGCCGCGTTCGGCATCGAGAAATTGAGTGCTGCCGATTTCCTCGCGCCGGATGTCGAACCGGTGGCGCACGGCATGGAGGCGGTGATGAGCCTCGAGCTGGTGTCTATGGAAGAGGCGATCGCGCCGCAAGCCTATGTGCACGAGCACGAGATGGTGCTGGACGTGCTCGGTTCGGCGTTGAGCCGCGTCGTATTGCTGGGTGCGGCGGTCAGCGGCACCGACTCGGTCTGCTCGTTCCTGGGAGCATTGCCGGCGAACACGCGCCTGACCTTTCTGCATACCCAGCATCAAGGTGGTCAGTCGAGCGCGGCGCTGGTGGAAAAGTTGGCCGCGCATTGCGCGCTGCCGGTGCGACTGGCCGTTCGGGGCATTCGTGCCGCGGTTGGCGAGGTCATCGTCGTGCCCGCTGGCCAGGAAGTGCGGCTGCGTCGCGACGGCAGCATCGAGCTGCTGCCGAACGGTGCCGCAGATGCCGTGCAGGAGCCGTCGATCGACGCCAGCCTGACCATGGCGGCGAACGCCTTCGGTAGCGATGCCTTGGCGATCGTCTTCGCCGGACGTGGCAACGATGCCGTCGCCGGAGCGCAGGCGATCCATGATCGCGGCGGTCAGGTCTGGGTAGAGTCGTCGTCCGGCGATCATTTTGCCGACATGGTCAGCGGAATATTCGCCGAACGACTGGTCAGTTTCTCCGGTACGCCGCCCGAGCTGGCGGCGCACCTGATCGAGGTGTTTTCATGAGTGATCCGCTGCCGCGTGAAATCCGCTGCGTCCTGGTGCCGGTAGGCAACCTGCGTCTGCTGTTGCCCAATGCCACCATCGCCGAGGTGGTCACCCAGAGCAAACCCGAGCCAGTGGCCGACGCGCCTGAATGGCTGCTCGGCCGTATCGCCTGGCGCGGCTGGCGCGTGCCGCTGGTGTCGTTCACGAAACTGGCCGGTACCGAGGAAGGCGATGCCGAGTTGAGCGTGCGTGTCGCGGTGCTCAAGGCGCTCGGCGGCAATCCGAAACTGCCGTTCATCGCCGTGCTGACCCAGGGCTTTCCACGACTGACCACATTGAATGCCGAGCTGATCATTCCCACCCATGACGGCAGCGTATTGCCGCCAGGTGTGCGCGCCCATGTGCTGGTGCGCGACGACGTGGCGATGATTCCCGATCTGGAATGGATCGAAACCGAACTGCTGAGTCTGCTCGATGCCGACGAGCTGGCTGGATTGACGGAATCCGTCGAATTGTCCGAATCGTCCGACGCGGAAGACTGAGGCGAGCCGAAGCAGGCGACGGCTTAACCGTCGCCGTGCAAGGCCTGCAGCGCCGCCAGTGCCGCCAGCCCTGCCGTTTCCGTGCGCAGGATGCGTGGCCCCAGCCGCAGTCCGGCAAAACCGGCGGCGGTCAGGGCGCTGATATCGCGCTCGCCCAGTCCGCCTTCCGGACCCACCACCAGCACGCCGCCGGCTGCGGTAAAGCGCAGCTCGCGGGACGCCCGCGTGGCTTCCGGCAACAACGCCAGCCGCAAGGCGCCATCATCCGCAAGACTGTGCAGCCATCCCGACAGCGGTAATGCCGGGACGATTTCGGGCAAGCGCGCACGGCCACTCTGCTCGCACGCGCTGGCTGCCACCGCGCGCCAGTGCGCCAGCCGTTTTTCCGCGCGCGTGGCGTCCAGCTTCACTTCCGAGCGTTCGGTCAGCAACGGCACGATGCGGACGACGCCCAGTTCGGTCGCCTTCTGCACGATCAAATCCATCTTCTCGCCGCGGGCGACGCCTTGCGCCAGGGTCAGCCTCAGCGGCGACTCGTTGGCGAGCTCCTGCCGGGCCCCCACCCGTACCGCGACTTCGCGCTTGCCGACATTCTGGATGGTGGCGGCGTAGTCGCTGCCGTCGCCGTTGAACAGCGTCAGCGGGTCGCCGGCGACCAGGCGCAGCACGCGGGCGACGTGTTCCCCGGCCTGTGCCGGCAAAGACCATTCGGTGCCGGCGGCCAGCGGCAGGTCGACATGGATACGGATGTTGCGCATGGAGCTGTCGTTCGGCGAAAAGCCCAGCATAACCGAGCATGCGCGGCATGGCCGAGTTGGCGCCTATGGGGCAAAGCTGAATTCCAGCGAGACGAATGACCGCGATGCATTTGTTTACGGCCGTGCAAGCGCGCAGCATGGATACCCCACGGTTACATCCGAGGTTCCCGCCATGTCCAGGCCATCCATCATCGCGTTCGCCCTGATGAGCGGTTTCGGCATCAGCGCGACGACGCTCGCTCAGAGCACCCCGCCAGCGGACACCGCCCAGGCCAGCCAGCTTGGACAGAAACCGGCGCCGGCGGATCATCGGGTCATCAAGCCCGGCGACCGCAACTGCCTGCTTGAAACCGGCAGCCTGATCCGGACCAGGAAGGGTGAATGCCTTCCGGTAACCGGTCGCAGCTACAGCGGTGACGAATTGCGCCGTACCGGCTATCCCGAAACCGCCCGCGCCTTGCAGGCGCTCGACCCCAGAGTCAGCGTCGGACACTGATCCGTGGTGGCGTTGGCCACGCTGGTCTTCGGTCTGATCTATGGACCTGACCGGCTTCCCACGGCGTGGGCGATGCCGGCGATGGCAGTGTCCACCAGGTGGTCCAGCTCCTGCTCGGTGACCACGTAGGGCGGCATGAAATACACCACGTTGCCCAGCGGACGCAGCAGCGCGCCGTGCTGCAGGCCGTGCAGATACACTTGCAGACCGCGCCGTTCCGTAGCCGGAAACGGCCGCCGGGTGGTCTTGTCGGCAACCAGTTCGATCGCCGCGATCATGCCAGTCTGGCGTACCTCGGCCACATGCGGCTGCTCACTCAAGGATTCCAGTCGGCGCGCCAGATGCGCGGCGAGTTTGCGATTGCGTTCAAGCACCGGCTCGTCGCGGAATATCGCCAGCGTCTCCAGCGCTACCCGGCATGCCAGCGGATTGCCGGTGTAGCTGTGCGAATGCAGGAACGCTTTGCCGGCGTTGTATTCGGCGTAGAACGCCTCATAGATGCGACCGGTGGTGAGCACGGCCGACAACGGCAGGAAGCCACCGGTAAGACCCTTCGACAAGCACATGAGATCCGGTGACACACCGGCCTGCTCGCAGGCGAACAGTGTTCCGGTGCGGCCGAAACCCACTGCGATCTCGTCGGCGATGAAATGCACCGCGAACTCGTCGCACAGCGCGCGCAGGCCGGTCAGGTAACTGGGGTGATACATGCGCATGCCGCCGGCGCATTGCACCAGCGGCTCGATGATCACCGCACAGGTTTCGTGCGCGTGACGCTCCAACAGGGCGCGCATCTCGCCCAGGCGGCGCGCAGCCGTCTGTTCCGGCGATTCACCCGGTTCGCCTTCGTACGCATCGGGCGATGGCGCGAGGAACGGCGTCAGCAGCAACGGCGCATAGGTCTTGCGGTACAGCGCCACATCGCTGACCGACAGCGCACCCAGCGTCTCGCCGTGATAGCTGCCGCTGAGCGCGATGAAGCGGGTCTTCTCGCCATGACCCTGGTTGAGCCAGTAGTGAAAGCTCATCTTCAGCGCCACTTCGATCGCCGCCGAGCCGTTGTCGGCATAGAACACCCGATCGAGTCCGGGCGGCGTGACGCGCACCAGCTCCTCGGCGAGCTCTATCGCCGGCTCGTGAGTGAAGCCGGCGAAGATCACGTGCTCCAGCGTGCGCGCCTGTTCGGCCAGTGCGGCAGCGATGCGTGGATTGGCGTGGCCGAACAGGTTGGTCCACCACGAACTGATGCCGTCCAGGTAGCGGCGACCCTCGGCGTCGACCAGCCAGGCGCCTTCGCCGCGCACGATCGGCACCATAGGCACGTGGCCTTTGCCGGTGATGTCGTGATCGTGCATCTGCGTGCAGGGATGCCACAGGTGTTTCAGGTCGCGCGCGGCGAGCGCGGCGTTGCCGCTTGCGGGGTTGCTCATCCGGCTATCATCGGCGTTGCGCCATGGACGCTCAAGTCCATTCATGGACATAGGCGCTCAAGCCCGCGCATGAACCGTTCCGGGAACCGACGTTTGAAGTACCTGCGAAAATACCTACCCGGTCTCGGCCTGGTGCTGTTGGCCGCAGCCCTGCTGCTGTGGTTTCTGCCGGCACGTTGGGTGATGCCATGGGTCGGGCCGCAACTGCATGGGCTGCGTCTGCAGCAGGTGCAGGGACTGCTGTGGGATGGCCGGGCCGGCCAGGTCGTGGCAGTCGATGGCCGCGTGCTGGGGCGCTTGCAATGGCAGTTGTCCCGACGCGCGCTGCTGGGAACGCTACAACTGCAACTGGACTTCGATGGGCCGCAACTCGCCTTTTCCGGTGGGGTGCAACGATTGCCCGGGGGCCAGACCGCATGGCGCGAAGTGAACCTGCGCGCCGAGCTGGCCGCGCTGGATCCCTACATGGTGAATCAATACAGGAAATCGCCGCTGGGCCAGCCCCGCGGCGAACTGCAACTGACGATCGATCATGCGTTGCTGCAGGGCGGCTGGCCGCTGCAACTGCAGGCGCAGGCGCAATGGCGCCATGCCGTCATGCATACGCGCGGCGGCGACGTGGCGCTGGGCGATCTGCAATGGCAGGCGCAAGCGCAGAACGGCGTGATTCAGGCACAAGTACATGATGACGGGAAGGGGCCGTTGCATGCGGACGGCCAAATGCAGCTGAGTCCGCTCGGCTGGCGACTGGACGCGATGCTGCGTCCCCGACAGACTGATCCGGCATTGCGTCGATGGCTGGCCGGGTTGGGACAACCGGCCGCCGACGGCAGCGTGCATATCCGGCGCAGCAGCGGGCTGGCCGGCAGCGTGCCGGCGCCATCACCCAACTAAGGACGCGAGACAGACATGAATCCAGATATCGCCGCATCGGCCCTGGCCGCCGCACGCGAGGCCGCCGCGGCCGCTGCCGAGGTGATCCGGCACTACTGGCGGCGCGGCGTCGAAGTGGAGCTGAAGTCCGATGCGACGCCGGTGACCGTGGCCGACCGCGAGGCCGAGCAGGCGATCCGGAAGATCCTGCAGGCAGCGTTGCCGCAGGCGTCCATTTACGGCGAGGAGTTCGGTCTGGATGGCGAGCGCGGCGGCCTGCTGTGGCTGGTCGATCCGCTGGACGGCACCAAGAGCTTCGTGCGCCGCACGCCGTTCTTCTCGACCCAGATCGCGCTGATGGATGGCGATGAGCTGGTGCTCGGCGTGTCCAGCGCGCCGATCTACGGCGAGACGATGTGGGCCAGCAATGGCCTTGGAGCATGGCTCGATGGCGAACGCGTGCAAGTGGCCGCCACCAGCACGATCGGCGAGACTTCGATCTCCATCGGCAACGTCAAGACGCTCACCGCCGATGCGCGCTGGGATGCGCTAGGTGCGTTGATCCGCGACAGCAACCGCATCCGCGGCTACGGCGATTTCTGCCATTACCACCTGCTGGCGCGCGGCAGCCTGGACCTGGTGATCGAGTCGGACGTGAACATCCTCGACATCGCAGCTCTCGCGGCGATCGTGCGCGAAGCCGGTGGCATGTTCACCGATCTCGACGGCGCGCCATTGACGCTGGATACGCGCAGCGTGCTGGCCGGCACGCCGGCGATCCATGCGCAGGCATTGCAACGCCTGCGGCGCTGAGCGCCCCGCGCTAGAATGCCCCGATGCCAAAATTACCGATCATCCACGCGACGCGCGACGTCCACGACAGTCGCTTCCTTCAGGTCGAACAGGTCGATCTGGAGTTTTCCAACGGCGTGCGGCGCACCTACGAACGCCTGAAAGGCAGCGGCCTTGGCGCTGTGATCATCGTGCCGATGCTGGACGACGACACCGTGCTTCTGGTTCGCGAATATGGCGGCGGCGTGGGCCGTTACGAACTGGGCCTGCCGAAGGGCCGGCTCGACCAGGACGAGACTGCCGAGCAAGGCGCCGAGCGCGAGCTGAAGGAAGAGATCGGCTATGGCGCCCACAAGCTGAAGATCCTGCACAACCTGTCGCTGTCGCCGGCTTACATGACGCACATGGCGCATGTGGTGCTGGCGCAGGACCTGTATCCGGAGCGGCTGGAAGGCGACGAGCCGGAAGAGCTCGAGGTGGTGCCGTGGAAGATGTCCGAACTGCATACCTTGCTCGGTCGCGACGACGTGACCGAAGGGCGCTCGATCGCTGCGCTGTTCATGGCCCGCGAATACCTCGCCGGGCGCTTTCAGCGCACATGAGTACCGTCCCCGACTTTGCCCGGCAGATCGGCGAGATCGCTCGTGACGCCGGCGCGGCGATCCTGGCGATCTACCACAGTGACTTCGCGGTGCAGACCAAGGCCGACGCCTCGCCGCTGACCGCCGCCGATCTGGCCGCCCAGCAGATCATCCTGGCCGGTCTGGGCAGCCTCGATCCGGCGTTGCCGATATTGTCGGAGGAGGCCAAGGCGCTGCCGTGGTCCGAACGCCGGCACTGGTCGCGTTACTGGCTGGTCGATCCGCTCGACGGCACTCGCGAGTTCGTCAAGCGCAACGGCGAGTTCACCGTCAATATCGCGCTGATCGACGAAGGCCAGCCCGTGCTGGGCGTGGTGCTGGCTCCAGTGACCGGGGAGCTGTATGTCGCCGCGCGTGGGCAGGGCTCCTGGCTGCAGACGCAGGCGGAAGGCGAATGGCAGCGCATCCGCACCCGCCCGCTGGGGCAGTCGCCGCTGGTGGCGGGCAGCCGTTCGCATGGAGGCTCGCAGGGCACCTTGCTGCAGCAGCTGATAGGCAGCGATTACGAACTTGTGCCGCTCGGCTCGTCCTTGAAATTCTGCCTGATCGCACGCGGTGCGGCGGACGTCTATCTGCGTCTTGGCCTCACCAGCGAATGGGACACCGCCGCCGCGCAATGCGTGCTGGACGAGGCTGGCGGCGCCGTGCTGGATCTGTCCGGCCAGCCGTTCCGCTACAACCGGGGCGAATCGCTGCTGAATCCCGAATTCATCGCCGTCGGCGACGGGTCGGTCGATTGGGCGGCACGGCTGCAGGCGGCGAACGGGGAGTGAATGCCAGGCTGCCTCCTCTCTTTTCTCACTCCTCTCCACTCTCCACTCTCCACTCGACCCATGACCCGCTCGACGATTTGCTGGCCATCATGGCGCGCCTGCGCGATCCCGAGCGGGGTTGCCCATGGGACGTGCAGCAGGATTTCGCATCCATCGCGGCCTACACGATCGAGGAAGCCTACGAAGTGGCCGACGCGATCGACCGCCGCGACTGGTCCGATCTGCGCGACGAGCTGGGCGATCTGCTGTTGCAGGTGGTGTTCCATTCGCAGATGGCGCAGGAGCAGGGGCTGTTCGATTTCGCCGATGTCGCCCATGCCATCAGCGCGAAGATGCAGCGTCGCCATCCGCATGTGTTCGGCGACGTGCGTTACGCGGATCTCGGCGAGCAGACGCGCGCGTGGGAAGACATCAAGACCACCGAGCGCGCGGACAAGGGTGAGTCGGCCGATGACAGTGCGTTGGCGGGTATTTCGGCGGGACTGCCGGAGTGGAAGCGCGCGCTGAAACTGCAGCAACGCGCAGCCGGTACCGGTTTCGAGTGGACCGACCCGCAGCCGGTGCTG
>Ga0207700_10001913_pt1 | contig 11846 bp, 11 predicted proteins | sample LARL82metaG_FD_184348 | JGI IMG/M metagenome (GOLD analysis project Ga0207700, IMG submission 184348) | Corn, switchgrass and miscanthus rhizosphere microbial communities from Kellogg Biological Station, Michigan, USA - LAR L8-2 metaG... | ecosystem: Host-associated > Plants > Roots >...
TACGCAAGCTTCAGGGCAAAACCCAGCAAAAAGGCTACACCCTGGTGCCAACGCGCATGTACTTTAAAAACGGTAAGATCAAATGTGAGATCGCCCTGGCCAAAGGCAAACAAAGTTGGGACAAGCGTGAAACTGAACGCCGCCGCACCGCAGATAAGGAAGCCCGCGAAGCCATTGCCCGGTCGCGCAAACAGTAGCCACAAGTTTTTATAAATTATCAATAGGAGTTCAACCCGCACTTATGGATACACGCCTCATCGCCGCCAATCCCGCTGAAGTTGAGACCGAATGCCTGGTCGTTTTTGCTTTGGACCACGCGACCAAAGACAATGCCAATAAAGATGTGACAAAGAGCAATCAGGCCAGTAAAGAACAGCCCAAGCCCGAGCCTCGGCTGGCAATAAAAGATGGCGTGTTGGAAAAGGCTGTGGCTGAGCTGGTGGCAAGTGGAGAAGTTACCGGCAAAGCTTTTGAAACCGTGCTGCTCCACCGTCCGCAGGGATTGAAAGCCAAAAGGCTGCTCGTCGTCGGCGCAGGCAAAACCAAATCTTTCACGCACGCAGAAGTGCGCAAAGCTGCCGGCAGCGCAATCCGTGCGTTAAAGCCCAAGGCAATTAAGAGCTGCGCCTTTTTGGTACCCGATCTCGGCAGCGGCGCAGAAGACGCCGTGCGAACAATTGTTGAAGGCGCATTAGTCGCGGATTTCGATCCGGACACCTACCGCAGCGATCGCAAAGACCAGAGCGTGAAAGAGATTACCATCGTCGCGCCTGCTGGGGCAGATCAGGGCAAACTGCAAAATGCCATGGCGCAGGGCCGCGTGATTGGAGAATCACAGAACTTTACCCGCGAGTTGGTGAACGAACCCAGCAACCGCCTTACGCCAACCATGCTGGGCGATCGCGCCAAGAAAATGTGCGACACCGTGGGCCTGAAATGCGAACTCATGGGCCCTGACAAAATCAAAGAGATGAAGATGGGCGCGTTCTGGAGCGTCTCGCAGGGTTCGGACGAAGAGCCTCGCTTGATCGTGATGCGCTATGACCCGCCCGGCGCGCCGGAAAAACCTGTGCTTGGCCTCGTGGGCAAAGGCATTACCTTTGATACCGGCGGCATCTCCATCAAGCCGGCCGATGGCATGGAAAAGATGAAATACGATATGGCCGGCGGCGCAGCCATGATCGGCGCGATGCGGGCCATTGCGTTGCTCAAGCCCAATGTCAAAGTTATTGGAATTGTTTGCGCCTCTGAAAACATGCCCAGCGGCAAAGCACAAAAGCCGGGCGACGTCCAGATTGCCATGTCCGGCAAATCCATTGAGATCATTAACACGGATGCTGAAGGGCGACTTGTACTGGCCGATGGGCTCTATTACGCGCGGACTCTTGGCTGTACTCACCTCATTGACGCCGCAACGCTTACCGGCGCGTGCGTGGTCGCGCTGGGATACGCCAATGCCGGAGTCTTCGCCAACGATGAAGACGCTTACAAGCATTTCACCACGGCGCTACAACGCTCAGGAGAAAAATTCTGGCGCCTTCCGCTCGATCAGGAATATCTTGACCAGATCCGCTCCAACATCGCCGACATTATGAACACCGGCGGACGTTGGGGCGGCGCCAGCACCGCAGCCGTCTTTCTGAAAGAGTTTGTCGACGACACGCCATGGCTGCATCTCGATATCGCCGGCACCGCATGGATGGAAGAAAACAAGAGCTGGATTGCTAAAGGCCCCTCAGGCATTGGCGTGCGCAGCTTAATTGAGTTTGTCAGGAGCTTTGAGAACGGCAAATAGCACGTGCGAATGAACACGTGCTTACGCCTTGCAGCAATCTATTTTCGCTCCATTCATTTGACCATCGGCTATTTAACGACCAGCTGCAAATCCAATGTCCGCGTTGCGCCCGTCGCAGAGGCTACCACCGTAACTGTGTACGTGCCCTGCGGCGTTGCGGTTGAAGATGTCGTTGGCGTGGGTGTTGGAGATGGTGCCGCGGTGCTGCTCACGGCGCCTCCGCCACAGCCAGCGATGGCCAGAGCCATGAAGAGCAAGGGCGCTCCGGCAAAAATTAGCCGTGTCCTGCGGGAGTTCTTGGCAAACAAGACCCACCCACCCAGCAACGCGCCGGATAGAACAAGCCACGTTCCAAACATCGACTGAGTAGGATTTCGATTTCCACTAATAGTGAAGCTGCTTGCGGCGGCTGGAGCTGTGGTGCTAATGAAGACGCTCTCACTCCCACCATCGATGCTCAGGTCAATCGATTTGGGCAGAAAGCTGCATTGTGCTCCTGCAGGCAGTCCCTTGCAACTGAATGACAATACGCCGGGAAGACCGGAGATCGTGCGCGCGATTAACTCATACCTGGCAAATTCGCCGGCCGGCACCGCGATGGAGCTCGGCGTCCCGCCAGAAACAGACAGAGAAAAATCAATTGGGTTGTTTACGACAACCCCTACGGACTGCGAACTCACATTGCCAGCGGCATCGCGCGCCAGCATATTCAGCGTGTGGTGGCCGTTGGGAAAGGTAGCGGAATCGAATATTGCGTTATAGGGTGGACCGACAATTTCCGGAGCCACATCTTTGTTATCCAGCGTAAACCTTACGCCAAGGACCGCAACATTATCGGTCGCCATGCCACTGGTCAAGGATCTTCCGGTAATTGTGCTCCCGTCTGCTGGAGAATTCAAACCAACGGTGGGTGCAATGTTATCGATCACGGCCGGAGCAGCAGCCATATCAACCTTTAAGATGAACCCGTCGAAAAATCCTTTCAACCCTGGCTGAAATGCGTTCTGCGTGACGGGGAAAGCCCAGTCAAAGGTAAAGCCGACGACATAAGGGTTGCCGGCGCTGTCAAGGTTCACGCTATAACTCCAACCGTTGATCAGTGTGGAATAAGAAATAGAGCCGCCATCAGGTGCTAGCACAGTCAGATAGGAAGTATTCAATGACGAGAGAGTTTTGCGGAAGGCATCCGAAGTCAGGGGAAAGTCCGTAGAACTGGTGGGTCCGACGACAAAGGCCTGCCCAGCGGCATTCACTCGCATCCCTTGTACATAGTCCACTCCGCTTCCGCCGAGCAGGGTCGAATAGAGAAGAGCGTCCCCGGTAGAGTTGAGTTTGGTCACAAACGTGTCACTGCACGGGCCAGCGGTTCCGGCGGAAACTCCATTGCTGTCACAAACTCCGGTAGGTTTCGTCCGTACAGCATTGGCAGTTGTAGGAAAAACATTGGAGAGCGTATAGCCGGACACATACGCGTTCGAAGATGAATCCACTGCGATCGCCTGACCGAGGCCGCCTTGCAGGAAGGTGGAAAAAATAAGCCTTGATCCATCCGCACTGAGCTTGCTGATAAAGGTAACAGGGGCCGCATCTGTGCCAAGCACGGCGGAGTGGGGAAAGTCAGTGGAAGGATATCCAATCAGGTATGCATTTCCCAGGCCATCCACGGCAAGAGCGCTGAGAAAATCGGACACGCTGCCCCCTAAGTAGGTGGAGTACACGATAGAGGCAGCGCCAGTCTTGCTGGTATCCAGTTTCGCCACAAAACCGGCCTGGAGCTTGTTGGGTGCGGCCGTTTGAAACGCTCCTGGCGTGGTAGGCATACAAAGGTTAGGAGTGGTACCGGCAATCCAGGCGTTACCGGCATCGTCCACTGCAATACCGGAGGCCGATGCATTTCCACCAGCAGCGCCTAGACAAGTATTCGGAGGAGCTGCTCCAAACGTGAAGGAGTAAAGCAGACTGGCGCCATCGGTATTCAACTTGTCGATGAAAACCCCATCGCCGCCTGCCAGGTCTCCGGCTATATCGCTCAGGGCATAGACATGGCCAGCTCCATCCACAGCAAGATATTTAATTCCCACATCTCTCAGATAGGTGGAATAGATCAGCGTCTGGCCCGTCTTATCGAACTTTGATACAAATCCCATCCCACTGGAAATGTCGGGATCGTGGCCGCCGAAAAAGGGAAACTTGGGAGTGTGATCATACGACCCAGCGGTCAACGGGAAATCGACCGCGCTGGTAAACCCCGCAACATAGATATTTCCAGCAGCGTCGGTCGCCACCGCTGATGCGCTCGTGCGGCCTCGGTCCGTCAGGATGCCGTTGTCGGTCTGAAGCTGCTCGGTGGCGCCGCCTATATGCGTGGAGAGCGCCAGTACCGGATCAATCGTGAGTGGTTGTGTGTGATCGTAGCCGCCAAGCGTGAAACCCAGCCGGTTCTTGCCGAGCAACCGCCACTTGGCCGCAACGGGCACGCGCATTCCCGCAATCTCTTGCCACGCGACTGGAGCGGATTCTCTTAGATCGAGAGCGCCAAGTTTGAATTCCGCGGCGCCGTTATCATCGATCCTCAGTTGGTCAATACCTTCCATGGCGATGGCGATAGCATGGGGATCTGCGCCGCGCGCGAGCAGGAAATCATGTTCCAGGTGCTGCTCGCGGCCGTAGAAGCGAACATCTATCCCCGGATAAACCCCGTGATAAAGCACGGCACCATAGTTTTCTACCCCACTGAACCTCTGTTTCCCGCCCAGGTAGTTGCTGCGCCAACGCAATTCCTGCTCAGGCACAATTCCTGCGAGGGTTGAAGCATCTTCAAGCCGCAAACGGAAGCTGCCTTCTCCGGCTATTGCAACAGTAGCTCCATCCTTGGTCAGAAAGATCGTTCCCTCACGGCTGCGGGCGAGATACGTAACTTGGGATGCGGTCTGCCCGCGGTTAACTTCAAATGCCAGCGGCAAGCTCACTGCAGAGTTGGCAATCGTTTGGCTGAACGCTAGGCTGAGAAATGAGAGGACGAAAAGAAATACTGCCAGAAGGAAGCGCAAAACTTTCATGTACGGGCCTCAGAGCACTGCCCGCAATCTTCAGTTCGATCCAGCCGGAAGAACGGGCCGCGGAAATTGTGCTGCTCTGAATGATGTGAGCTGCTGAATCCGTGTTGCCTATGGGTTGTCTGGCAAATTGGATCGCAGAACCAAAAGCTGCCATTAGACCAGATGCTTTAAAGGCTGGGCTGGTTATTTCTGCGGTATCCACCCTCCAGCTCTGTTCCGCCATCCCTGCGCTTCTTCCGCACATCAAAAATGTTTAATACCGCCGAAGGAGTTTTCATCCATGAGACAAAGCCTACTTGCCTTGCTGATATTGGGATTGAATAAGCGTTGGCTGCACCAGCACAAACAAAGCGTCGACGCCCGATACCGCTGCTCAACCCAATTCCGGAGCTACTTCCTCCAGTGCCGCCAGCAGTCCGTCCAGCAACCCGGATCAGGAGTTCGTAACCAAGGCAGCGCAGGGCAATAGCGCCGAAGTTGAGTTGGGAAAAATCGTCGCCGCCAAGAGCAAAGATTCTAATGTGAAACAGTTCGCCCAGATGATGGTGAAAGACCACACCACGGCGCTGAATGAGTTGCAGGAACTCGCGCAAACCAAGAACCTGAACTTCAATGACGATCTTCCCGATGATGCGAAATCCCTGCAGCAAAAACTTTCTAGCGATACCGGGAAGCAGTTGGACAAGGACTATATGGACGGAATGGTGGAAGACCACCAGAAGGACTTTCAGGAATTTACCGATAAGTCGCAAAATGCCAAAGATCCTGATGTAAAACAGTGGGCCAGCAAAACTCTGCCGACATTGCAAAAACACCTGGAAAAAGCCCAGCAGATTGACGCCAAACTGAACAAAGGTAAATCATCTGGAACGTCACCCAGCGGTAACACCCAATAAGCAGATCAAGTTGATGAACATGCGATGAAGAAGAGACTGCAAATGCAGTCTCTTCTTTGTGCTGCTATTTACTCTCTCATCTTTTTGACTTTCGTGCCTATCTTTCTCGTTTCTCTTTCGGCTCTTCTCTTTGCTCCATTTTTCTTGTTGATTCTCTGTTTATTTGTTGTTTCTGCTCCTTGGCTCTTTTCCTTTCGCCCGCCTTCTAGTTTTTTTCCTTTTGATCTGCGCTTTGCTGTGCAAATTGCGACAAGAACGTTGGCCGCGGGAACAGGTGCTTTCAACTTGTCATCGTGAGGGTGAGGGCATGCTCCGAGTCCAAACACCTAATTCAGCCATGTAGCGGCTTACACTTTCTCGATCCATTCTCTTACGATCCCTTCGGCCCTCCGGATATCTTAATCATAGATACGCTGTACACAATGACTCGCCTGTCCACATTGCTCTGGGATCGATAGACCTCATTTTTCTCATTGACTGCCCATTTCAACGTCTCATTCCCCCTGCCTTGCAAAGTGAGCACTCAATCACTCTTTTCACAAGCAGACAAAAGCAGTCGCATCGACAGTACTTCACAAATTCAAACATTACCGACTTCCCAGTCGTTCAGAGAATTCACAGGATGCGGTTGACCCAGAACACGAGAAGTATTCGCAGCCTTCAAGTGTCTCCTCTCGCCATCCTGTCAGTCGCGATATTCTGAGCTCAATCGCGAATTGCCTATTCGATTCCGTGCCGTAAGGATTCCAATTGGGGTTCATCTTAGAATTGCTAAAACACAGGGGTCAGCAGGAGTGCTCGCCTTTGCTTCCCTTGTATCCCAAGTACCGGCAGGCAAGAATGAGCCGCTTAACATCAGGGAATTGCTTTGATGCAAAAGCTGGCCTAATTGACTAGGTTGACCTGTTGGTTATGTTTATGTATGCCGCGTGCGAAAAAAAGCAACAATTCCACAGAGAAGTTTGGTCGGTAGCAGTGTGCTCATGAGCTTTACAATTTTTTAGCCGGACTGTTGAAACAAGCGGCTCTTAATAAAGCTCAGAGACTAACAATGACGAAGACTGGTTTGACATTGCAAAGGCTTCGATATGTGGTCATCTATATTTATGATAATAATGTTGTTGCAGCCCTCTGCTTAGAAGGCAGAGGGCCATAATATAGCGGCTGGGGGCTGCTGTTACTTGAGTATCAGTGGGCAGCCAGGTCATCATTCGAATTAAATGCAGCGCATTGTTCATTGAAGGCTTCGTAATCATAAATCATTTCTGAGTAACTACTTAATTGACAATAAGAATTAGTCTAAACAATTTATCTTCTTGATATGCAGTTTCACCATGCGGGAAGCAGGAAGATTGCTTAATATGTTATGCATCTGATGATGCTTTCTTTGATCACGCTGTGCACTCTTTCCCTGTAATAACTCTTATGTCGGGCTCCCCGGGCAAATGGCATTGAGCGCTTCTGCTTTGGCGGTTATTCGAATCCTTGAATAGTAGCGCGACATTTTTATCGACTGGTGGCCCGCGATCGACATAATTGTTTCGTCAGGCGCACCCGATTCAAACAGCTTGGTGATGATCTGGTTGCGGAAGTTTCGCGGCTGCAGCCACTCTAGGCCGGTTTTTTTGCGCATTGTCCTGAATGCCGACCGTATAAAGTACGGCGACGCCGGCTTGGTCACGTCATGCCCTCCACGTTTCAGCCGATAAGGAAAAATGTAATGGTCCGGATGCCACGCTCCCAGGCGCTTTGCCCGCTCCACGATCCTGCGAACCTGTTTCGCCGCGACTGCATTCAGCGGCACCACGCGGGCGCGAAACTCATTTTTCACCTTCGTATCGGGTATATGGATCGTCGGCGGCTCATGGTCGAGAAAGACATGCTTCATTTGCAGGTGCCGCAACTCGATCCCCATCGCTGAAGTATTATTCGTGAGCGACACAGCCCAGTACGCCACGCTCCAATCCGGATTGCCTGCCACTACGCGAAAGAATCTTTCTTCTTCTTCCGCGGTCAGGACTTTCGGGGGCGTCCAATTCGGCAGCGGCAGCGGCTTGTAATGTTTTTCGATCAGGTCCCACAACTCGGCCGCTTTCAAAATCTGCGCCAGCGTATTCAACTCATGGTTCACACATGACGGCCCTGCTTCCATCCGCCGTTGCCGCTGGTATTCCAGAAAATGTCCGATATGAATTTGCGACAATAGCAAGCCAGCAAAACTCTTACTCAGATTTCGGACATACCATTCATACATTTCAATCGTCCGAGGCTTCTTGCTGTGCATTTTCTTGATCTCCAGCCAGTGTCTGGCTGCCTCCTCAAAAGGAAGTGTACGAAACTGCTTTGGCGTCATCACTCTCATAGGTTCCGGCCTTGCTTTGCGGAGCTCCGGCCGTAGGAAGTAGCCGGGAGTCCGCTTACTTGGGTTCATCGTCATTCTATGAGATTCGCGCTTTCTTCGCTACAACAAAATCTAGGGCACCCGGGCAATCTTGGCCGCAACATATAGCTTTTTGCACAAAAACATCTTTGCGAGCACGTACATATAGCTGCAGTTCAGTCGACTCGCCACCCTTATCTGCTGCGGCCAATGCCATGCCTCCGCCCTCTTACCCTTCGATGGCGGGTTGCAACGGCGTGCTCACGGGTATGAGCGCCATTACGTTTTCCGGCGTCAAATCTTTGCCGGCCACATCATGGGCAGCTTGAATCGCAATTGCCGCCAGATTGCCGAACGCCGCTGTTACACGTTCCATTGTGGCCACGTCAAAGTTGCCCGCTCCACTGGTCGGCCCAAGTTCGCCCAGGATTTGTTCAATGAACAGCGCCGCATCCGTCACCGTCTTCAGCGTCTGTTTCAGTTTGTCCGTGGTGGAAATGCTGCTTACGGGATTTGTTGCCAAGATTGCACCTCGTAAAAATCAGTATTTAGTGACTGGTATTTAGTGATTGGTATTCAGTAATTGGTCAAAGAGCGATCATTGATGGCCGCAAAAAGTCACCTCATAATCTGTGTCCGGGAACTCCAGCCTCAAGATTGCCGGCTTCAATGCTGCAATTGCCGTCATCAAGTCTCGAGAGTCCGGCCTTCCCGCAGCTCCCACCGGCTTCTTCCCCATTAACCCGCGCACCGCATTCAGCAGCGCCGGGATCTGTTCCAGCAATCCCACAACCGCCGCTTGTTTTTGCTGCAACGTTGCTGATTTGTCTTTCGCTACTTTGGCCACAGCATAAGCGGCAAAGGCTTCCACCGCAGCAATCTGCGCCTGGCGCGCTTTCTCCACGGCCTGTTGCGCTTCGCGCGTTTGCGGCAGATAAAACACGCGCGGATCAAACGCCGCATCCTGCGTGCCATCCTGTGAATCGGCAGCGCACGCATGCCGGATATCGGCGTCAAAGTGGTTGTAGCCCGCCACGGCGCAATCGATCAGCGCTTTGCTCGCGGCCAGCGATTCGTATGTCGTCTGGTCCCACGTGCTCACGCATCCCGCCAGCAGCGCGCAGGCAGGAATCATCACGCAAAACGTCAGCACGCTGGTAATCTTCGTCCAGTCAGTAATACGCGCGGGCTGGTTCCCCGGCAATGGCGACTGCTTCAGATACAGCAGCACTGATTTCACGCCAATCACAAGCGCCGCCGCGCCAACTTTCGTCAGACCGGTTTTGGAAAAGTTAAAACTGGCGGGATCCAGTTGCATGGTGGCCAGCGCGGTAATCATTGAGCTCAGCGCAAACACGCTCAGCCCCTTGAACCAGGTTGCAAGGTTCATGGTGTTGTCCTCTCTTTTTTGCTTGAAGTTGTTTTTAAGTTCGAATCATGGAGAACCAATGCTCTTGACTCTTGCTCTTGCTCTTGACTCTTGGCCTTGGCTCTTGCTCCTGGCTCTTGCTCCTGGGATTTACGCCTCCGCTCTTTTCAGCCAACCCGCCAAATTCACAGCCTGGGCCGGGTTGTTGGTGGCGATGTGGCGGTAGTGCGCCGCGCTGAATTGGCAGAGCAGGCCGTAGTAGGTTTGTGGATCGATGGCATTGATGGCCGCCAGGGTCCTTGGCCCAATGTTGCCGTCTTCTGTGAGCTGCTGGCCCTGGGAGTTTACGGCTCGCTGGGCATAGACCGCCGCCTGTCGCACCCCCATGTTCACGCTCATATCAAAGAGCTTGTTGGCCACGTTCTGGTCCTCTACTTCGGCCAGGCGCATGGCGTCCCAGTATTCGCGTTCTTCAATCTTCTCCGCTTCAACCAGCGCGTCCTCCGCCGGCCCGGTAAAAAACTCCTCGGGCAGATCAGGATGGAACTTTTCCGCAATGCCAAAGCGCGTGCGTCCGCCCGCATCCACGGTCACCTTGCCGGAGCGGGTTGAGTCTTCATGTTGCAGAGTAAATAAAAACGCCGTTTTGAAATCGGCCATGCGGTTTGCCTCCAAATGAAATGTCTTAGAGATCGCGATTCGGATCTCATCTGCAATCATGGGTTCCTGCGTTGCAGGATCAGCGGGAATATCGTCGAGTTCCGGCAACTGAGGAGTGTCCGCCTTCACGTGACGCCAGCTCGTGCCTCTGGCAATACAGCCGATGGTTGAGTGCGCGACGCCATATTCGCGTGCTATGTCACTCACACGCAGCAAGCCTTCCGCCAGAATGGTTTTGATCTTTCTTACCTGCTCGGTTGTCAGTTTGGCGCTCGTATTTTTTTCACCCAGCCGGCTCCTGCCTTTCTCCATCATGTCTCTTACGTTGTCCATCATGGTTCCCAGGAACAAATGCTCAGGATTCACGCAGGCCCGAACGTCGCATTTGTGGCACACCACCAGCCCCGTCGAAATCTCTCCACGAAAAAACTTCCATGCCAGCCGATGTGCTAGATATACCTTTCGCTCAAAACGTACCAGCCCGTAGCCATCGGCACGTACCTGCCCGCGCCACAGCCAGCAGCCGCCCTTCGGCTCGGGACATACCTTGGCCAGAAATCTTTCTCTTGGAGTAAGTTTCATTGGAATACCTGAAGGCAGCGAATCGCGCCAATTAATACGCGAACTTAACCATGGTTTATTCGAGGGTTTTCGCGTTCATTCGCGGCTAAAGCTTGTTGGATCCCCGAATGCCACCCTAAACACTGGCCGCGTGCTTGCCGTTCGCGCTGATCCCTTTGCGGTCGGCAAAGTCTGTCCACATCAACTTGTGCTGATACACGATGATTGACAGCTTGCGATAAATCCCCAACAGCACCAGCAGGTTCGCCGCGGTAACAAAATCGGTGAAGTGAATTTGCATGCTTTTCTCTCCTGGAAAATCGTGCGGGCGTGCAAGAGCCGTCGCCCTTTGGCAAACCAAGGGCGGTGATAGGATGTTTGCCATGACGGCCCCTGAAAGACAGGCAACTGAAAGGTTCCAGTTCGGCGAAAATTGGACCCAGTTTCTTTCTGTGGTCGATGAAGACCGTATCGCGCAAGCGTGCGCCGGTCTTGCTGAAATGGTGGGTGACATCAGCGGAAAATCTTTCCTTGATGTCGGCTCCGGCAGCGGGATTCATTCTCTTGCCGCTGTGCGCCTCGGCGCGGCCCGCGTGCTGTCATTCGATTACGATCCGAAAAGCGTGGCCTGCACCGCCGAGATGAAACGCCGCTTTGCACCCATGGCCAACTGGCAGATTGAAGCGGGATCAGCCCTGGACGAGCAGTATCTGCGCTCGCTCGGACCGTTTGATGTTGTTTATTCCTGGGGCGTGCTCCACCATACCGGCGCAATGTGGAAAGGCCTGGAACTCATCACCATTCCGGCGAAAGAGCATCTGGTGATCTGCCTTTATGCTGATCAGGGCACAGTGAGCCGGCTCTGGCGGTTCCTTAAGCGATCTTACGTCACTCATCCGTGGTCGCGTCCCGCAGTCACCGCTGCATCACTGGTAACTCTTTGGCTGCCGAAATTGTTATTGCTCCCACACCGCGTCATCTCAGATTGGAAAAACTGGAAAATGAAACGCGGCATGTCGGCCTGGCACGATATCGTCGATTGGGCCGGAGGATACCCATTCGAGTTTGCCGCGCCCGCAGACGTAATTGCTTTCTATGAGAAACGGGGCTTCGCCTTGAAAGCTCT
>Ga0207700_10001914_pt1 | contig 11839 bp, 4 predicted proteins | sample LARL82metaG_FD_184348 | JGI IMG/M metagenome (GOLD analysis project Ga0207700, IMG submission 184348) | Corn, switchgrass and miscanthus rhizosphere microbial communities from Kellogg Biological Station, Michigan, USA - LAR L8-2 metaG... | ecosystem: Host-associated > Plants > Roots >...
CGTGAATGTCATGCCCTTTCGCGATCATCTGGGTGCCGATAAGCAGGTTGATCTCGCCCGAATGCAGCCTTGCCAGCAGATGCTCCAGATCATGCCGCCCGCGCACCGTGTCGCGATCCATGCGTCCAATGCGTGCGCCGGGAAAGATTTCCGTCAGCCGCTCCTCGCCCTGCTCCGAGCCCGCGCCGAGGTAGTAGAGGTGCTCGCTCTCGCAGTTCGAACATTTCGATGGCACCGTCCGCTTGAATCCGCAGTAGTGACATTCGAGGCGCTGTCCCGCGCGTGCCACGCCGTCATCGCCTGAAGGCTTGTGATGGGTGAGCGCGATGGCGCAGTTCTGACATTCGAGCTTTTGTCCGCACGCCCGGCAGATGACCGCAAACGAGTAGCCACGCCGGTTGAGCAGAATCATTGCCTGTTCGCCGCGCTCGAGAGCCTGCCGCGTCTGGTCAACCAGCGAACGCGAAAAGAGCTGCTCCTGCCCGGTCTCCTGAAACTCGCGTCGCATGTCGATCAGTTCCACCTCGGGAAGAGGGCGATTCATGACTCGATCATTCATCTCGATGCGCGTGTACTTGCCCTGCACCGTGTTCTGCCAACTTTCGAGGGAGGGCGTCGCCGAACCCAGCACCACAACTGCCCCTGCCAGCTTGGCGCGCATCACGGCGACATCGCGGGCGTTGTAACGCGGTGTCTCCTCCTGCTTGTAACTCTGATCGTGCTCTTCGTCGACGAGAATCAGCCCGAGGTTCGGCGCGGGGGCGAAGATCGCGGAACGAGTACCGACAACGATGGGTGCTTCGCCGCGGTGGATCCGGCGCCACTGCTCCGTGCGCTCTTCCGGAGTCAGGCCGGAGTGCAGCAGCGCAACGCGCTCGCCGAACGCTGAGTCGAGCAGGCCAACCATCTGCGGTGTCAGCCCGATCTCCGGCACCAGCAGAATAGCGGACTGGCCGCAATCGAGCGCACGCTGCATCGCCTTCAGATACACGGCCGTCTTCCCTGACCCCGTCACTCCGTGGAGTAAAAAAGCATGAAATCCCCCCAGCTGCGCAACGATGGTGGCAAGCGCATCGAGCTGCGATTCGTTCAGCGTGAGCGGGCTCGCCGAAGCCTCGATGCCCCCCATCCGGAACGCAGCCGGTCGTTCCTCAATGCGCACCAGTTCACGGCGAACCAGCGTCTGAAGCGTCGAGGAAGGCAGCTCGCTGCGCCTCAATGCTGCCAAGGGTAGTTCGCCCCCGTTGGCAGCAAGTTCGGCAAGAATGGCCTGCTGTAGTTTTGTAAGAGCAGGCAGGCGTGTATCCGGGATAAGAACCGCGAAGCGCTCGGTGCGGCGCGCGTCTCGCTCGCTGGCTGCAGTCTCGCGCACAACCCATTTCTTGCGAAGCATGCCGGCAAGAATCGGCAAACTCGCCGCGGTGGCCGTGCGCAGCGTTGACACTTTCACCGATTCGCCCGAAGCGAGGCGCTCAAGCACCCGCCGCTCCAGATTCCCTTTGTCGATTCGCGCCTGCTTGCTCTTCTTCCGCGAAGAACCTGCGTTCAGGCCTTCGCCATCTCCATCAAGGCTGTCCGCCAGAACGTCGCGGCCGAGATCCGTGATGCGGTAGTAGACGACGCGCCTCACTTCGGCCATCAGGGGCAACATGCCCCGCAGCACCTCGCCAAGGGGTGCAAGATAATAGCCGGCAATCCACTCGGCCATCGCCAGCAGGTGTTCGCTGAGCAGCGGTTCGTCGTCGAGCACAGCTTCCAGGTACTTTGCCTCGAATTCCGTTGGAGCCGGAACATCGGTCGCGGTAATTACGCCGATAAGCTTTTCATTGCGAAAAGGCGCAATCACCCGCGCGCCGCGCAACGCCTGGTCGTCATCGTGCACGGCGTAGGTGAAGGTGCGATCAAGCGGCACCGGCAGTGCGACTTCGCAATAAGCAGGCATCGGGAGCAGCCTCTAGTTTATCGGCCGGCACGCCGGCTCCTCTGTGTGTAACTGGCTCCAGGAATCAGTGCCTCCTGAAGTCTTTTACTCCCTGTTCCCTATTCCCTGTTCTCTTTTCCCCGTCTTTCAGTACAATTCCTGCTGATGACCGCACAACCTATCAAGTCCTCCGGAACTGCCCCAGGCGCTTCGCCCAAAACATCCAACCCCATCACCATGTGCATCGATATTGGCGGCTCCGGCCTCAAGGCCATGCTGCTCGATGCCAAGGGCCATCCGGTAAGCGAGCGTCAGCGCGTAGTGACGCCTGCCGTTCCCACGCCCAAGGCCGTGCTGAAAGGCCTGAATGAGCTGCGCAACACCCTGCCTGCATTCGATCGCGTCTCCGTCGGTTTTCCCGGCGTCCTTAAGAGAGGAATCACGTATACCGCGGCGAATCTGCATCCAGCCTGGTATGGGTTCCCCCTTCAGAAGGAACTCGAAAAGCTTTGGAAGAAACCCGTCCGCGTAGCCAATGACGCAGCCGTGCAAGGTTACGGCGCCATCAAGGGCGACGGCGTGGAACTGGCGATCACGCTGGGCACGGGCCTCGGCTCTTCGCTGTTCACCGACGGGCGCTTGTGCCCGGGGCTCGAACTCGGCCATCACCCCTGGAAGAAAGACCGCGAGTACGAGGACTACCTCGGCCGCCGCGGTCTCGACAAGTACGGCAAGAAGCACTGGAACAAGTTGCTGCAGGAAGCCATTGACCAGACCTTCAAGCTCTTCAACTGGGACCACCTTTACCTTGGCGGGGGCAACACCAAGAAGATCAATTTCAAGCCCGGCAAGAACATCGAAATCGTTTCAAACGAGGCAGGCCTACTGGGCGGCGTAGCGTTGTGGCGCGACTGGAAATAAGCAACGCTCAGCGCCACTGCCTGCCCCTATCTTCCATCTTCACCTGCCGCAACAATGCTGAAGAAAAAGACCCACGGTTCGGAGCGGTGGGTCTTTCAGTTTGGCGAGAAACTCACCACTGTTCACTGTTCACCCTATTCGTGGTGAGAGGTCCACCGAACCCCACCCGCATAGGTCGGGTGGTAATACTCGCGCTGCACCACATACTGCGGGCTACCGTTGAAGAACCCAAAAACCTCGTTATTCAGATTCAAGCCGTACGCATATACCTGCAGACCTCCGGGCAGGTTGTAACTTGCCTGCGTGTCAAGCTGGTAGTGCGCATACAGGTAGTTGTCGCCCACCGGCCCCTTCACGCCGACCGAGTCCGCGCCGTCCTGCCACTGGTATTGATAGATCATCGCGTCGTCGTAGGTCATGCCGACGCGCATCGAGAAGCGCTTCGTATCGTACGTCGGGCTGATGTTCCAGGTATTGGGCGCATCGCGCAGCAGCGCCGGCTCATCGCTGCGTCCTGGCAAGTCGCGCGCAGCCGAAGATGTGTGGCTATAATTCGCCGAGATGCCCAGCCCGCCCATCACGCTCGGCAGATACGCCATGCGCTGCTCGAAGCCGATTTCGAATCCCTGCACGTAGGCGCTCCCTCCGTTGATGGGCTGTGTCACCAGAACTTTGGTTCCTGCGGGAACATGCGGGTAGGTCGCGGTTGAGTAGAACTGTTCGAAGGCAATCGGTTCAGTGAGGTCTTTGTAGAAGTATCCGACCTGCAGCAGACCCGTGTGGCTGAAAGTCCGCTCGTAAAGCAGGTCGTAGTTGTTGGCCTGCTCCGCTTTCAGGTTGGGATTGCCGATGCTGATCGTGACCGGGGTTTGATTCAATGTCGGCTGGCTCACCGCCGCCGACAGGTCCTGCGGATCAGGCCGCGCCAACCCTCGCCCATATACCAGGCGCAGATCCGAGTCCTTGTCGAGCGCGAAACGAAGCGATGCGCTTGGCAGGATGTTGGTGTAGTCCCCACCTGCTTTATACGAAAGCGTGTTGGCGGTTTCATCGAAGCTGGTCGTATCCACGTGAGTGGCCTCAATGCGCAGTCCGGCAACGAGGCGCACGCGGCTCGCCAGTTCGATCGTGTTCATCACGTAGCCGGCCGGAATGCGCTCGATCAAATCGTAGTTGTTTGAATTCGGTTGCGTGTCCGAGTTGAAATCCAGCTGGCTCTTGTTCGCTTCCACCCAGCCCCGCAGCTTGCCCCAGTCCGTTACGGCCGGATATTTCCCGCCGTAGGTTCCGTCGTAATAAACGGGATCGCTGAACGTGCTGTTCCACTCCGGATGCGCTGCGTTCGCCACCGGAATAGGATTGCCGCTCTCGTCATTCGGCACCGTATACCAGATGTTGTACGAGTTATCGAACTTGTGCGCATTACGAATCTTCGCGCCGAACTCGATGGTGCCATAGCGCGAACCAAGATGATATTGCCGTGCATAGGAACCCGATGCCTCGAGGTTCAGCTGCGCGCTCAAGCCGTAAGTGGGATAGTCGAACTCGACAAAGCCGTAGTTGTTCTTGTCGAATGCGTTGTCTTGCCCGGCCACTCCGCTGCCTACGCACCCCGCCCACCCGGGTCGGTTTACGCTGACTCCCGGCACATTCACGCACTGAGCATCGGGATCGCCCGTCCACTGATAGCTCGCTCCGCCGCTGCCCCCCAACGACCGCGAGCGCGCAACCGACGCGTTCCAGAGAATCGTGTTGTTGGAGCCGAAAAGATGCTTGCCTTCAAGATTCAGGCTGCCGATAGCCATATTCGGACGGCGCCAGTCCTGGCTGTATTGCGGAGCCGCCCCATCGTTCATCGAAAACACCCACTTGTTGCCCCAGTTGCGGAAGTTGGAGAAGAGACCACGCAGGGAGATGCTCGAACCCTCGCCAAGCTTGTAGTCGATGCTGCCCGTGCCTCCCCAGCGGGTGCGGTTGTAGATGTAGTCGCGAAAGTCCATGCTGTCGTAGTGAGGCGACGCGTCTCCCGCCGTTGGAACAGGCTCGATATCGTTGATGCCTCGACCGTTGTAATCGTACGTGCCTCCCACCAGCACGCCCAGCTTCTTGCTTGCCCCAAAACGCTTCCCCATCGTCCCGCCAAATTGATCGACCTCGCGGCCTCCGATGATGTGGGTGTACCCGCCCACCCCGTACACAACGATTGTGGGTGTATCGTTTGCAGTCTTGGTCACCAGGTTCACTGATCCGCCAATGCCGTCCCCATCGATATTCGCCTGCAGAGTTTTATTGATTTCAACGGAGTCCACGAGGTCCGAGGCGATGGTGTCGAGTTTGATTTGACGCACGCCTGATTCCGGCGACGGAATCGACACCCCATCCACCATCGTGTTGCTCAGCCGCGGCTCGGTTCCGCGAATCTGAACGTATTTTCCTTCGCCCTCATCGCGCTCGATCGAAACCGAAGCCATCCGGCCAAGGGCATCCGCGATATTGGCATTCGGGAGCGACACAATCACATCGGCCGGCAGCACCTGAAGGATGTTCTCGGCGGCGAGGGTACGATTGATCGCCTCCGCCTCGCCTCGCGGCCGGTCGGCGGTCACTTCCACGTCATCGGAAGCCGACGCAACCTGGAGCTTCGCGTCAACGTGAGCCGCCTGCCCCGGAGCAACCGTAACACTGCTCGTGAAGGGAGCAAATCCGACGTACGTGACCGTCACCGCATATGTGCCTGCGGGAACATCCGTCACCGTGAATTCTCCCTGGCCATTGGTCGTGATCGGCCTGACCTGCGGCTTCATTTCGATCTTGGCTCCCTGCAGCACTGCGCCCGCCGGATCCTTGACCACACCTTCGATTACTCCCTTTCCAGACTGACTGAAAGCAACCGTCGCGGTCAGAAAGAAAATCAGAAGGACTCTCAAACAAAATTTGCGCATGGCTCTCCTGGCCCCTGTGAACCATCTCTCTTCAGGGACCCTGCAGGCAGACTAATTTCCAGATTGTGAACAGATGTTAAAGTGTGAGGCTCATTTACCTTCGTTTCATCAATCATTCACCTGGCATTCGCAATCGGAAGCTCCGCGAGGCCGTTCATTTTCGGACACATGCATTCGTTTTGGACAGTCGTAGCGGTTGATGCGTTTCTGTTTGCGTGCCAAGTCCAGCAATTACGCTCGTCAACGTGGCGGCGGTTTGGCAGTGTACGTGCTCCGTTGCTCCTGAATAGACCCCTGCTTTCGAGGACCTACATGCAGAAACTTGCCATCGATCTCAAGTTTGCTTTGCGCCAGCTGCGCAAGTCGCCCGGATTCGCTATCACAGCCGTGCTGATGCTCGCCTTTGGCATTGGCGCCACCACCGCCATCTTCTCCATCGTCGAAGGCGTCCTGCTGCGGCCACTGCCCTTCCCCGATTCCGATCGCCTCGTGGTGCTCTCCGATCACTTGCAGGGCGTTGACATCGCCGGTGGCGGCGACGAGGTCGGCGTCACCGTGCCCGACATCAAGGCCTACACGCGCGAGACGCACGCCTTCACCGCGCTTGGGGGATATCAGGGCGCCGCCTACGAGCTGTCCGGCACAGGCGACCCAGCGCAAGTGAACGCCTCGCGCCTCACCGCCGGTGTCTTCAGTGCGCTCGAGGTCGCTCCGGAACTTGGCCGCATCTTTACGGAAGAGGAAGATGAACATCATCAGCAGGTCGCCGTACTGAGCGACGCGACATGGCGCAACCGGTTCCATGCCGATCCGGCAATCATTGGTTCCAAGATCCTGCTCAATCGCAAACCGTACATTGTCGTCGGCGTCATGCCCCGCGGGTTTGAGTTCCCACTTATACCCGGACAACTGAATCGTTCCGAACTTTGGACGCCCATGAGCTTCAGACCGGATGAGCTTGTGCCGGCGGCGGCAGCGAACTGGAGTTATCAGATGATCGGGCGGCTCAAGCACGGCATTTCGCCCACGCAGGCGCAGAGCGACGCCGAGCGCGTGGCGCAAGACATTATGCGAGGCTATCCCGCGATGATGGCCAATCTCCACATCAACGCTCTCGTCCGGCCTTTACAGAACGACACCGTGCAGCAATCGCGCTCCCTCTTGCGCACATTGTTTCTCGCGGTTGCCGTCGTGCTCCTTATCGCCTGCTTCAACCTTGCCGGATTGATGTTGGTGCGCGCCATTCGCCGTCAGCGCGAAGTTGCAGTCCGGCTCGCGCTCGGCGCGCGTGCATCGACACTCGTCCGCCAAGCCGTACTTGAGAGCCTTTTACTCAGCGTCGGCGGCGGTGTGCTCGGATTGATCCTCGCCGCTGTCGCCCTTCGCGTAGGCAAAAGCATGCTGCCCGAGTCGCTGCCGCGCGTGAATGAGATTTCGCTGAGCTGGCAGGTGATCGCCTTTGCTTTGGGGCTAGCTGTGTTCACGGGGCTGGTGTGCGCGCTCGCGCCGGCTTTCGCGGCGATCCGCACCAACGTGAATAGCAACCTGAAAGAAGGCGGACGCACCGGCAGCGCCGGCGGTGGACATGCGCGGCTGCGTTCGACGCTAGTGGTCGCCGAAATCGCCATAGCACTTGTGTTGCTTACCGCTTCTGGCCTCTTGCTGCGCAGTTTCGACAAGATGCGCGCCGTCGATCTAGGATTCACTCCGCAACATGTCACCACTGCCGCCTACTCGCTGCCCCAGTTGCAATACTCCAAACAGCCGCAGATCGACACCTTCAATCGCGAATTGCTGCTGAAGCTCAGCCAGCTTCCCGGCGTCCAGTCCGTCGGCCTGACCAGCATGTTGCCATCGCAAGGCGCGCATAACAACCAGACCTTCGTCGTCGATGGATACGAACCACCGCCTGGCGCAAACATGAATCTCGCGACGGTGACCCAGGTCATCGGCAATTTCTTTCCAGCCATGGGCATTCGTCTACAACGAGGACGATTCTTTACCGAAGCCGACCACACGGGAACGCAGCTCGTGGTCATCGTGAATCAGAAGTTCGCGCAGCACTTCTGGCGCGGTCAGAACCCCATCGGCAAACGAATTCGCATTGGCACACCGCAAATGCAGACGCCGTGGCTTACGGTTATAGGCGAAGTCTCTGACACGCAACTCCTCTCGCCAGACAATCCGGCAACCGAACAGTACTACATGCCCGTCGACCAGGCCGAAGACGCCGTCGGTACGCTCGCCCAGCCGGGAGACCTCAACGGCAACGGCGGATACATCGCGCTCCGTTCAGCCGTTCCGCCCGAGCAGATGGAGAATGCCCTTCGCGCCACGGTCCGCTCCCTCGATCCCCTGCTGCCCCTTACGCAGGTGCAGACAATGGAACAAGTGGTCTCGGATTCAGAATCGTCGCGCCGCTTCAATACGGTGCTGATTTCGAGCTTCGCCTTTGCGGCGATGCTGCTGGCTGTGCTCGGCATCTACAGCGTGATTGCGTTCTCCGTGGCTTCGCGCTTCCAGGAGATGGCGATTCGCATGACCCTCGGATCGCAGCGCTCTTCGATTGTCCGACTGGTGATCGAGTCGGGCGCTAAACTCGCGATTATTGGCTGCGTCATCGGATTGGCCGGCGCAGCGGCAGCTTCAAATCTTCTGAAATCGATGCTGTTCGGTGTTAGCCCGTTCGATCCAATGGTTCTCACATTCGCGGCAATTGGCGTGCTGGTGCTCGCGGTTGCCGCCTCCACGCCGCCCGCTTTCCGCGCTGCATCCATCGACCCCATGCAAGCACTGAGAGGCGAGTAGCGTTTTGGGCTCGCTTAGAAATTGAGTATTCCCAAAGCAAATTGAAGGACTCAAAACTGAGGCGCTGCGTGCTATTCCACCCGCAGCGCCCGAACCGGGTTGATGGTCGCTGCACGTCGCGCTGGCACGAGGCTCGCCACCAGCGCACACAGCGCCAGGGCAGCAACAGAACCGCCCAGCGCCACCGGGTCCCATCCCTTCACTTCGTACAACTGCGAAGCGATCAGGCGTGCGCATCCGATCGATACTGGAATGCCGATGACCAGTCCGATAAGGATCTGCACGAACGCTCCACGCAATACCATGGCAACCACCTGCGCGCGATTTGCACCGAGCGCAATGCGGACGCCAATTTCGCCCGTGCGGCGCTCCACGCCGTAGGCCGTGACGCCATAGAGACCCACCGCCGCGAGCACCAACGCAAGAATGCCAAAAAGTCCGGTCAGTTGCGATACTGTACGTTCCTGGTCCATGCGATCCGCTACCTGCTGATCCATGGTGCGCATGGTTACGAGCGTCAGGTTTGAATCCACCTCCGCAAACGCGCGACGCACCTGTGGCTCAAGCCCCTCCATGCTGCCGCGCAACTCGAGTACTACGGCTTCAATCAAGTGCGAACGGTCTTCAATCATCTGCGACATTGCGGTGTTGTAATGGCCGCGCTGGGCCAGTGGCACAAAAAGCAATGGCATCCTCCAGTGGCCGCTGGGATCGGTGTAGTTCGCCGTGCGCACTACGCCCACAATCTCGAACATCCCGCTGTACTGCTCATCGTTCATGCCGAAATGGGTGCCGATCGGTTCTTCTCCAGGCTTGAAGAACTTCTTCACGAATGCTTCATCGACCACCGCAACATTGGGCGTAGAGGCTGTATCCTGCTCCGAGATACTGCGCCCGCGCAAAATGCGCTGCCCCATCAGCTCAAGGTAGCCGGCGCTCACTCGATCCCAGGACGATGCATTGTCCCCATTGACATCGACCTTGCCCTGTCCCTGGCGCGCAATCATCGCGTCCCAGTTATTCGTGAATGGCGAATACATGCCCATTGCGGCGCGCTTCACGCCGGGAATCTGCTCCAGCCGCTGGCGCAAAGCGCGATACGTGGCATCCAGCTTCTCCGGCGAATAGGAAGAGAACGGTGCGTTTACGCGCAAACTCACGCGATGATCGGTCTCGAATCCGAAGTTCTGATGCTCCATCTTTATCAAACTGCGTGTCAGAAGGCCCGCGCCCGTCAGCAACACCACGGACAACGTCGCCTGCACCACCACCAGCGCCTTCTGGGGCAGCGCACGTCCGTCGCGGGTGCTGCGACCTGCGCCATGCAACACCGCCGCGGGGTTCGTCCGCGATGCGAACCACGCCGGTGCCGTGCCAAACAGTAGCCCCGTCACCAGCGCCATGCCGAATGCAAACCCCAGCACCGCGAGCGACGGCTTCGCATCGATGGGAACAAAATGCGCCGAGTGAAACGCGAGCGCCACGATCAGCTTGACCCCTGCAAACGCGATAAAAATCCCCGCCGCGCCGCCAAGCACCGCCAGCACCAGGCTCTCGGTCAGCGACTGCCGCACCAGCCGCATCTTTGTCGCGCCCATCGCCAGCCGTACCGCGGCTTGTGTACCACGCGCTGAGCCTCGGGCCAGCAACAGATTCGCCAGATTCGCGCACGCGATCAGCAGCACCAACCCACAAACCACCATGAGGATCCGTAGGCTGCTCTTATAGTTAGCCTTCATCTCCGCCACGCCGCCGCCCGCGGGAACTATGTTTACTTTCTCGGTGGGCAGCACTTTCTTCAGTTGATCGAGATATTGCGGATACTCCGCGCCCAACTCGCGCAGTAGCCAGTCGCGGGTAATGGTAGTAAACCGCGCGGCCATGCCATCGGTCTTCGCATCCGGCTTGAGCCGCCCAATAATCCGCAGCCAGGCCAATGGCGCTTTCAACACAGTGTTCTGTCCTGCAAGCAAGGGCTCCTGCTGCAGCGGTACAAAAATCTCCGGCGGATCGCTGCGCAGCGTCTCGCCATAGAATCCCGGCGGCGTTATCCCCACAATCGTGAACGGATGTCCATCGATCAGAAGGACGGAGCCCACTACCTTCGGGTCCGATCCGTACTCCTGCTGCCACACGCGATGGCTCAGCATCGCCGCAGGCGCCGCGGCGGGTTGATCGTCGGACTGAAGCAACGTGCGCCCCGCGTACGCCTTCACTCCGAAGGTCGCGAAATAATTCCCGGAAACGTACTCGCTACGCAACGGCTTCGCCGGGTCATTGCTCTCGGCGCGCCGCACACTGAAGCTGGAGAACCAGGACTCAAATGCTGCTGTCTGCTCAAACTCCGGCGCCGCCGCGGCGATCCGCTGGTACAGCGTGTAGGGAAAAAGCCCCCACTCTTTCTGCGGACCGATCTGCCCGCAGCAGTTCATCCCTGAACCCACGCGATAGAGACGCGCCGGATCAGCCACCGGCAGAGACTTCATCATTACACTGTCGATCAGAGAGAAGATCGCCGTGGTCGCGCCGATTCCCAGAGCCAGCGTGAGCATTGCTGTCATCGTGAACACAGGCGACAAACGCATCTGCCGCAACGCATAGAGAACATCCTGACGCAACGTACGCATCGCAAGCCTCTCGCGACCTCTCGCGGGGAATTGCAATGAAGATACGCCGACGTACAGGCGCAGGTTCCTCCGGTCGCGATGAACTCTGAACCCTCGGCTTGATTCAGCGCCATTGAAATTCAAGCGTCATTCTTACGTTCCAGTGAACGTGATGTCCATCACGGCCAATGACGACGCCAAGACGTAACTTGATAACGGGAATGAAACGGTTCATCCAATTCGTTGCAGTGGCCCTGCTCGCGCTCATAGCAGTGCAACCAGTGATGGCCGCGTCAAGCTGCCTCGAATCGCTCCACCGCCATGGCGAATGCCTTGATACGTGCTGCGCCATGCACGATCACCATATGAGCACGCCCGGGCACATGACCTGCATGCCAGGCACGGACTCCCTGGCCGCTTCAGGATGCGGTCACGCAGGATGCTTTGTTTCGGCGCCTATCGCTCCGCAAGGCGTCAAGTCATCCTCTATGGAAAGCGCCGAAGCAATGCGCTTCGCCTGCGCCGTTCCGGAACAGATTGCCCCGCAGTCGACTTCCACCGCACGTGCTGTTTTCAACGTTGAGACACACACGGCACCCCGGCGCATTTTGCTTCAAACCTTCCGAATTTAAGACTCCTTG
>Ga0207700_10001916_pt1 | contig 11837 bp, 5 predicted proteins | sample LARL82metaG_FD_184348 | JGI IMG/M metagenome (GOLD analysis project Ga0207700, IMG submission 184348) | Corn, switchgrass and miscanthus rhizosphere microbial communities from Kellogg Biological Station, Michigan, USA - LAR L8-2 metaG... | ecosystem: Host-associated > Plants > Roots >...
AAAAGATCGTATCGTGCTAAGAACGTGTCACACATGAACCTTATTCCATCCTGATTCGTCAGCGCCGCTTAGGTTCGAACTCACTACAACTACTACGACACCGACACCGGGACCGCCGGAACAAGAAGAATTGAGCAGAGATCCAGGTTTTCTGCGGACGAAAAGGATGAGCGCGGTCGCCGAGGGCCGCGCTCAGATGCAGGTCAGGTTCGGCCTACGATCGTACAATGTTCCTTTAACTACCGATCGATACGGCGGGCGATCATATTGAAGCTCGTCCCTGTGAAAAGGACCAGACCTCGTACGCGCACGTTGTCGCCGTTGCTCACGCTCGCCAATTTGTGCAGATCCGTTCCAGGCTGCCAAAACACATTGACTTGCGTCTTTCCTGACAACAATGCGAACGCCGAGTCGCTGGCTACGGTGAGGGTGAAGTTCGTGGGCCCAGCGGAAGTGACTCCTGCAAGTCCCGATACGGTTCCTACCAACGCCTGTTGCTGCAACTTCACTTTATCGCCTGACAGCTTGGAGATATCCATGGGACTCACGCTCTCCACTTCGACCCGCTGTCCGGCATGAATTGTTGTCACATCAAAGGGGAAGTCGGGCGACGAAGGCAGGCCGCCGATTCCACTGGTGTCGATGTCGCCCTTCTTCACATTGAACTTCGCGCTGCTTAGGTCTGCGGTAATGGTTTCTCCCAATTTCGAGTCATCCACACCACTGCCCAGTCCGTGGTCGTCCACAAACGTGATCTGAGTGCCATTGACTTGAGTGATTAGCCCCTCGGACTCGGCGCCATTGGTGTCCTCAATACCTTCAACTTCCTTGGCGTATAGACTCCCATCGGTTTTGGTTATTCCCTCCACGGTGACGATCGTGTTCACCGTCAGCGAGGCTCCATCGTTAAACTGCGTGTTGGAATCAGTGGCAAATGTTAGAGAAGTACCGCCCTGATCGAGTGAGAGAGTAAATGCGGTCCCGTTTACTGCGGTGATTATGCCGGTGGTGTCCTCCAATTCGCCATCATCGTGCCCTTGCTTGTCCTCTGCGGCGACAGGCGCAGATGCAAAGGCGAGGGAGGACGCTCCCAGGCTCACCCCTGTAACATTGCCCTGCGCATCGAAGGTCAGCGAGTTCGCGACATTAAGATCAATATCGACGACTGTCGACGCACTCCCAACGGTTAAGGCAGGACTGAGACTTATGCTGATTATTTGGTTGAACGCAGGCTGCAGTTTGACGACAGCTCCAACATTGTTAATGAAAGTAATTTCTGGATTCGAGACGGTGATGGAAGCGCTGCTATAGCTGCCTTGAGCAACGCCCAGAAGCGCCAAGGGTTCGTTCGTACCGGAAAGGTGCGCCATCTCCAACCGCCGTGTAGCTGACAGCACAGTTACAGCACTTCTAGATGCCGGCGTCATTGTGATCGGCCCCACAGTCACTTCAAAAGAGAGAACACGATCTGCTGGCGCGTCCCCGATCTTGATCTGGGCAGACGAGGTCCTGGGAGGAGGATTTCCTTGTCCTGGATTGACGGGGGAAGATGAAGAACCACCGCACGCCATCATCAATAGCAAGCTGGTGATCGCAGTCAGGGTGAGCAAGTAGCGGCAGCAACAGCGAACATCACAAATCTGATCCTTCGACATTTTCGTGGCTCCGCGGTTTTTTCTTCAGGCGGTTGACCCGAATTTCATATCCAATTTTCGGATCACGCGTTTAGGTCTGTCACGTAGGACACTGTTCCGCCTCGGAACGGAACAGCTTTTTTCGATTCAGCATCTATTGGTGTTTTCACTGCTCTTCATGGCTGAGGTTTCACAGCATTTTGCGAAAGAGTCCAAATTCTTGTTCCACCGATCCCGGACTTGGGGTCTCAGCGATCGATCGCAAATTCTCCAGGAGGGTAGTATGAAGAACTTGAACATCCGCTTTGCAGGTTTGGCTATGGCCTTAACGCTCGTCCTTATTGGTTCGAACCAGGTTTGGGCGCAGAATCCGTCGCAAATACGTCTGACGGTTCGCAAGAACAAGGTAATTAATGGTATTGAGGCGCAGCTACGAGGTGACTACCGAGAAAACCGTTCTCCTCTGTCGCTCAACTCCGAACTGGAGAACATTAATATTCCCTTAGGCAAACCCGTGGCATTCTGCCTCGTCCGGGACGGCGTTGCACAAAAGCTTGGCGTGGGAAGAGTTGCCTTGGTCGGCGGAATCCATTCGGCTACTGTTGAATTGTCAGCGAGGGATGGTGATTTTGTTCCCGCTGTCCAGGCGGGAGACGTGCTGCAGGCTCGTCAAGCTACGAAAGCACCGTTCCGAACTAATCCTGGGTGCGGAGCACCATTGCTAGTTTCTGGTCTGTTCAACTGAAATCTTCTCAATGAATATTCCAGGGGGAGGCCCTGACCCTCTCCCAGTATTTGGCACCGACAAAATATCGCCGCAACTTCACAGCACGACGCTAACGTCCGCGTGAGGATCACGTGGACGCAGTCGGAAGCCCGGTGGAAGTGTTGCTCTAGAATCAGTTGACAACGTGTACTCTATTTATTTGAAGTCATACTTTGCTAAATGTGATGTCAGATACGAGCATCTGTGATTACGATCACAGACTACGGCCACACTTCGTCTTTAGCTTTCTCCTCACGACTGTAAGATTGGATCAAGAGCTCTACGGTCTCGTAGAACGACAACTTGTCCACCTCGCCGATCCTCCGTCGTAATGAGCTTCCCTGAGCTCAGAATAAGAATTCATCAAGAAAACAAACCGCTCAGCCCAAGTCGCACCGAGGTTCGACATGGGCACATGATTTCTGGGTCGTTTTGTTGACAATTCGCATCCAGGACATGCTGAACACCGCATTAGCACGGGGTCGCAAACGAATTGAAGTGTTCCAGCGATGGAATTAGGCGTGTCTCATTGGTGGGTAGGCACTGAGTGTCTATCCGACCTCTTCAAACTCGGGAGTGCCGTCTCACTCAGAGGTGGGTTTGTCGTCACTCCCCTTGAGGTCCTGGATTTTCGCGTTCTTCGTAGCTGTAAACAAAACAGTACAGCTACACCCAAATGACATGAGCTGGGCTAGATGCGAGTTGCAATTGACAAAATCTGAACATGAAACCGTTTGAAGATTAAAGGAGGATCCGTCATGAGGAGACGAGCGCAGAATCTGCTCGTGTTTCTTCTAATCGCAGCTGCGGTGGTGGCGCAACCCGCGATTACTGTGGTTTCCAATACCACAGTGGCCCGGAGTAGTCGCGTGCTGATCATGGGTTCCGGCTTCGGAGCGGCACAAGGTTCCGGACATGTCGAGATTGGGGGTATTTCTGCGCCCCTTACTCGCTGGAGCGATACCTTGATTGCGGCGTACATCCCGGAAACAGCTGCCATTGGTACCGATAATGTGCAGGTCTTCACGTCTGTCGGCGCGAGCAACACTGTGTCCGTCAGCGTGACACTTCGATCAGGCGGGGTCGGACACATCCGGTGGAGGTTTCAGGCCGATGGCGATTACATTCCGACCCGTCCGGCAATCGCCAGTGACGGCACTGTTTATACCCAAGATGTTTATGGTCACCTCTATGCCCTCTCCTCCGACGGTGGACTGAAGTGGATCTTCAACGCGCCAGGCACCGGTCATGACGGGATCAGCATAGGAGGGGATGGCACAATCTACATCGGGAATACGACAAGCATCTTTGCTCTTGATGCCAATGGTGCCGTCCGTTGGCGATTCGATCAGAACCCCGGTGCCTTCATCCTGCTAGGACCCAATGTAGGACCGGATGACAACATCTATGCTGTGGGCACTCAAGGGATGGGTGTCTTTTCACTGACACCGCAGGGTGCCTTGCGCTGGTCTCTGACGGAGAACTACAGCCGTCCAATTGTGACTATGGAGGAGATTGTTTTTGGACCGCTGTTGCAGTCACGTTTGTATTTTCATGCCAATGATCACCTGAGAGGTGTGGCACTGGATGGAAGCCCGGTTTCCACGTTTGTCGATCACCTGGATACGTCGCAGGGAATTCAGCAGCCGACGGTTGCTCCGGATGGCTCGGTGTACTCCAACCTTTTCACCTATCCCGGCCCAGGCATTGTGCTTGGGAAGATTGACAAGAACGGGAGCGAGTCGTGGCACATTTTCGATCAGCTCTCAACCTCCACTAACGTTGTGAGTGCTCCTGACGTGGGCTCCAATGGCGTGATTTACGACGGGCAGAACCTCTTGAATCTTTATGCCATCAATCCAGATGGGAGCACCCTTTGGAAATACACTGACACCGAGACGTTGTTCGCTCCCATTGTCAGCCCGCTCAACGACGTGGTCTTCATGGGTGGAGCAACGGATGGACAACCCGGCTTCTTTGAAGCAGTGAGCACTGCCGGGGTGCTGCTCTGGAAAAGTCGTTTGCCGGTCGAAAACGGAGTGAACATCGTTCCAATGTCGAGGGCACGATTCACGCCGGACGGACTCACCGCATATATAGGAACTTCAATTCCTGGCCAAATCTCGAACGGCTATTCGTATCTTTACAGTGTTCAGGTTGGTATTGGAGGCGGAAGCCTTTCCTTGTCGGCACTGAGGCTGAATCCCACGACGGTGAAAGGCGGCACTTCATCACAGGGTACGGTGACGTTAACTGGACCAGCACCTGCGGGAGGGATAGTGGTCACGCTCGCCAGCAACAGGAGAGCGGCTATAGTACCGCCAAGTGTGACTGTAAAGGCCGGGGCAAGTTCAGCAGTTTTCACTGTAAACACCAAGGTCGTAACGCTCCAGAAGATTGTCACCATATCGGCTAGTTATCGGGGTGTAACAAAATCTGCCAAGCTTACATTAGTGCCGTAACTGAAGGGAGAGAGAGGTTTTCTAACACCTGGCTTTCGGCCGGGTCAAAACCTCGAGACCTCGATGCATGTCCATGCTTATTCCCAAGTCCCGTACCACGGAGCGCCGATTGGGCGCGAGCTTTTGACAATTGGGAAGCAAGCTATTGTCTCCAGTCGCCTAAAGTTGTTCCTACCCCGGCTTATTGTCCGTGTTCCTTACGGCCCGGCTTCGCACAGAACAGTTTGAAGCACTGCCGGACGGCCTCCAGATTGATTCCTTCTTCCTTTAGTCTCTCCTCGAACTTGCGCGACAGGCTCTTCTCCCCGAGCAAGCAGCCAATCAATCGGCAGAGATCGTCTTTGCCAGACTTGACGGGTGGTGTGTACGGCTGGTCGCCTCCGTCCCAAACGGCGGTATTGGCAAGTTGCTCGCGGGTAAACGGCACTCCTCTGTAGGTGCCGCCTTCTGCCACGAACCGGAAGCGGTAAATGCCGGGGATGGGAGCCGCGAGCGATGCAGTGTGGATCGCAGGCTCATTTTCATACAATGAAATTACGGTTTTTGTTTGGTCGGGATATTCCAGTTCTGCCCGGACGTTCGCGCGTGCCACCATCGGCAGTGTGTATTCTGACAGGCTGGCGCGCAGAGACAGAATTGCGCCGGGAGAGAAACCGGTTTGGCTTACTCCCGCGATCATTTTGAGGTTAGAGAATGAATGGACGGTTAGGCAATAACTGGCGCCTTTGGCAATTAGGCCGCCAAGCGTGCCCTGATTCGTGTCCTTAGCAGCTGCCAGATATCTCCTGAACTCCTTTTCATCAATTTCCAGACGCGCATACCAAGTCCCCGCCTGGACATTTTGTGCCTGAAACCCAACCGGAAGATTGAACCGGGCGGTCTTGATGCGCACAGAAGTGTCAAATACAAATCCAAAAGATGCGGCATTGGCTTCATCGATGATCTTGCCGTTCGGCATTTCAATCGATAGCTTCACCACGGGCAACTCGTCCAATAAGATCACCCGGCAATTGATGTCAGCTTCGCTGAGTTGGAAGGGTATTCGCACAACGCTTCCCACGTTAACGTAGCCAACCGGGTCTTTCACAATACTGGTATTGGTAACTCCCGCAAGTATTTGCAGGAAGAACTTTCGCAGCCTGAACTGATCATCAAGGCTTGAACTCAGCAGCCCGGAAAGAAGCAGATACCCTCCGGTGCCGCCGGCCACCTGCTGCAGAGCTTTTGTGTTGACCTGGTTTTCGTTTCCAAGTCCTATGGCAAAGGTCTGGTTGTCAATGGAGCTGGTAACATCGCTGATCCACAGAGGCGTGTTCTCTAAGCCATCGGTAAGCAGCAGTATTGCTTTGTTGTCATAGCTGCCAGCAGGCACGCCGTTCAATTGGGTCCTTGCCATGGCCAAGCCGTCGCCAATGGATGTGTCTCCGTGAGCACCGTGCGTGGCGATTGTACTTAGCGCCGTGTTGCGCGTCGCGTCTCCAAACCCATCATGCAGGACCTTGGTGATGGCCATTCCGCCATACGTCGGATCATTGGGCGGGTAGGCGTCCTGATCGAAGCGAATGATCCCGATTCCATTGTTTTTCTGGATCAGGTTTGCGAAAAGACTGGCGGCATCTTTCAGCACCTGCAATCGCGTGCTGCCCGACGCCCCCGCCGGATCAGACATGCTGCCGGACTGGTCCAGCGCCATCTGCACGGCAACGGTTGGCCGGTGGATGGTATTCGCCCGCAGCTCAAACTGAAACTCTTGACCGTTTTCATCACACTTCAAGGTTGTATTGACTGGACCCAGAGTCTGTGGTGCCGTGCCGACAGCCCCCGCCGTAAATTGAAACCAGATCATTAAATCGACGAAGGGCTGCGGGCCAAACGTTGCTGTTGCGGGAGAACTGGCTACGCCAAAAGGCGCAGTTGGCTCGGTGCCCGGTTTCACCCGAATGGTGACATCATCGCAGCTATAAACCCGAATCACGGCGGGCCGCCATGTGGTCTCTTCTTCAGGCACGTCATTGAAAATTACCTGGTAGCGCGAAGTCGCCGCGTTCAGGGTATTTTCTGATTCCAATACCTGGAAACTGTTCCCATTCGTCTCGTAGCAGGGCGGCGTTACGACTGATATGTCCGTGTATTTGATCACCGCCCGCTTTGTGGGATCAGATGACCATGGCTCCAGCCCGGTTCCGCCCGCCCAGGGCTCAACATTCTCTGTGGCTAATGTGGTCAGGTCAGATGCGCTCAGTCCGGCATAAGCCGTGCTGGGCGCCATGCGTTCGGAGTGCCCGGGTTCCGTCTGCCACCTGGCCCATAGGCGATCGAGATTCGAATGAAGCAGAAAAACGAATGGATCATGGAAGGAATAATGCGCGTCGCTGAGCGTTCCACCGATGTAGGAGTGGGCCGTGCTGTCATGGGCGGCTTTGAGGCGCGCCCCAAAAGTGGCGAAGTTGTCCGTGGGAGCGCCCAGGATGGTAGCGTCAGAATCCAGGTCCGGGGTGCCATCGCCCTTGGCCGCCGTGTCGGCTACGGCGCGCCAGATTTTGGTATGGCCATTGCCCAGTTCGGCGTTTTCCGATGATTCGAAATCGCTCAGCAGATGGCCGGCATCCCCATGGTCATTTCCCATGAAGTTCGGAGTAAAAAGCGCGGCGCGGCCTCCAGCGGTTGAACGTGGGTCAGTGGTCCAGTCCCAGTAGTGCAGTGACAGAGCGGGATCCACCTCGCGTAAGAGTTGCTCAAACCGGTTCACAATGACCCGATGCCAAGAAATGAAAGCCGGGCCGACGTGCACATTTACGCCGGCAAAATGCGCGTTCTTGTGAATGTCTTCCTGTTTGTCCCAGTAGGAGACTCCGTCTGGAAAAAACTTGGTGGTATCGAGTTTTACGATCGCTGCTATGAAGCGATCACGCTCCAATTGGGAAACCAGAGAAATGTCTCTGCGAATGCCGTCGCCAATAGCCATAAAGAAATCCTCTCTTGCCCCGGCGCCTCGCGGACGGTGGAACTGCGAGGGCCATTCTAACTGTTAATGACTGCTCTAACGGTTTTGTTACAAGGTTTGTTACAGAAAATGCGCTACGTTTCTCTTCATTCGGCCAAGAAAGCTACCCGGAAAGCTTTCGTCAGGCATTCGTTTTTGCAATAAGACGTTCAGACCACCTTCAGGTGATGATCCGGTTCTAGGGGACGACTTTGCTGGTGCTCGTCACCAAAGCTATATCATCGTGCAGGCTATTGATAACAGGCGGTTGGTGCGCCGACGAGTTGTCGACGTCCTTTCCGATTAGGACTGTAAGTTTTGCGAGTTCAATTTCGCGTGCTATTCCTCTAGTGTCCTTCACAACTGCGGCACAGGCCGATCTTATGTGGGGTAGAGCACAGACGACCATCGTTGTGTGTCGTAGAGTGACGGCTGCCGCTTCGTAAGGAACCTTACTTGACAGCGAATTAGATCTTGTTTCTCGGTCAGAACGCGACGAAAAAGAGTCGTCGGCATTCGACAATGAGCCGGCTGCTCAAGAGGTTCAAGCATGCCGTGGCGTGACATCTACCTCAAAATTGAGAGAATCCCGGACTATTCTCCCGTAGAGCCGGATGACCACGTTTCACCACCTATCTCGTACCGGCGCGATTGCATGCGCAATATGGGACACGAAGATGGGACAATTCCCGACGATGAAGTGGCTGCCCGGCGACTCACTGCACTCATCTATCGCGAATACATCGATCCGCAGTATCTAGTGCCGAAGCCAGACAAGCTCATTGCTGCCGACATCAATGAACCAGCTTTCACGCGTCGCGTCCCTGGCACAGTTATCTATGCGCGTCCAGGCGACTGGCTGCGAATCCACGTCAAGAATGCTGACAGCTCGCCCCACAGCTTTCACATCCATGGCTTACGTTACGGCATCGATTCGGACGGATCGTGGCCCTTCGGCACTCAGAGCGACGATGGGCGACGCTCTGATGAGATATGTCCGGGCCAGACTTGGACCTACACGTATCAGGTCACTGAAGAGACAATCGGTGCCTGGCCTTTCCATGACCATTACCGCAACATCGGCACTTACATAAACCGGGGCTTGTTCGGTGGGCTAGTTGTGGAAAAGGAACATGAGTATCTGCCACGGTTCCCGTTTCCTCCCCACTTCGAGGAACGGGTGCGCGAAGCGTTGGAACATCTGGAGGGCAAACCCCGGCGAGCCCTGAAACCGCAGCACACAGCTCGAGCAGTTGGTATGGAAGGAATGGGCTCGATGCGGCGACCAATGCCCGGCCCTATGCCTACTCACGGCCTACCGGGACGCGATCGACGCATTGAACTCGGCGAGACACCGGTGGAGCTTTTCCCCTTTTTGGTGGCTCTCGATGAAATGGCGCACGCGCCTCAGCCCCTGCCACCCCGCGAGCATCTGCTACATGTGCCGCTGTTTTTCCATCAGATGAGCGGCTTCCGTGGCGCTCCGGTGTTTCAGAGTGCGCCACTCAATCCTGGTGTCCCGTATACCTCCCCCGCATTTACGGTTCCGGCAACTTATAACTATATATGCGGTATACACGGGGCGATGATGAGCGGGTCTATCACCGTGCAGCCGGGAAGCCCAACAAACATACCGCCGATCCACATCGTGGACTTTGCATTCAATCCTCCGAACGCAATTATTGGGCTCGGCGGGCAGGTCACGTGGATAAACGATGGTCCGAGCCAACACAGTATCCTTGAACGTGGTGGCGATAACCTTCCTTCCTACTGTTTCAACGGTCGTTCTTTTGTCGGAAACACGCCCACCATTGTGGCCCACGCCGGGCAGCGAATCCGCTGGTACATCTTCGATCTCGACCTCGGGATGAACTGGCATAACTTCCATACGCACGCACAACGCTGGCGGTTTGCAAATGAGACCATAGACGTACGTAGCATCGGCCCAGCTGAGTCATTTATCGTCGAAACCGAAGCGCCGCCAGTCCTGTTGCTACCGCCTGAACTTGAGCACTGCCATCACCCGCATAAGGGCGCGAAGGAGTACCACCTGCGTGGTGACTTCCTCGTCCATTGCCACGTGGAAATGCACATGATGCAAGGACTCGCAGCGGTTCTTCGGTCGCGTCAGACCGTGCACTTGACATCAAAAGAGGTGCAAGAACTGGGAGCACAGATCGGCGTTGCCTTCGATCCCGGAGACAATTCCTGCCCAGCTGTACAACTCGACCGTTGCGCTAACTCAGTAGGTGGTCGCTGGGAAGAGTTGCCTGGGTTGCCACAGATCACCTTTATGCACGCCGTGCTCCTGGCGAATTCGTCACGCATTCTGTACTGGGGGTATGGCCAGCGCGCTGACCAGTCCCGCCTTTGGGACCAAGCCACAGGCCTCTATACATTCCCCTCCAACCAGCCTATTGCGATCGCCTCCGACGAGAATATTTGGTCTGGCGCCCATGCTCATCTTGACGACGCGAGCGGCACTATTCTTGTCCACGGCGGTTACATGACCGGGGGCGGCGTCACTGCCAATACCGAACGTCGTGCCTTCCTTTTCAACCCGATCATAAACACCTTTGCTCCTGCATCTGACTTGCACACGGGCCGTTTCTATCCTACGACGATCACGCTCGCGGACGGCAAGCCGATGACGTTGTTTGGGGCTGACGACGCGAACGGCGGCGGCCCCGCGCCTTCCGTCGAGATCTTCACTCCTGGTGGCACAGGGACTTGGAGCGTGCCAAAGACAGTTCCTTTCAACTATTTTTACTATCCCTGGACATTTCTGCTTCGTGGCGGCGACCTTTTTATCGCTGGACCGCAGAAACCCGCGCGGCGGTTCAACCCATCCACTACGCCGATCACCGACGATCCGTCGCGCCAATATAACCAACTGACGGCACAGCAACGTGGTGTCAATATGGACGGAACCGCGGTGCTGTTGCCACTTCGACCACCAAACTACGAGGCGCGTGTCCTGATAGCAGGCGGAACTAGCGACGGCGCCGTTTGGACATCGACTGAAGCGGACCCTCTAGCGAGCGCCGAGTGGATCGATCTTTCGGTTGCGACCCCGGCATGGCAAGCTTTGCCGGATATGAACGTTGCTCGTCGTCATGTGAATTCCGTGTTACTCCCGGATGGGCGAGTTCTGGTCCTCGGTGGAATTGAGATGCCACCAGACGGCGGACCGGTCGAAATCTTTGACCCCGAGGACTCAATATCGGGATTCCTCCTAGGCCCAAACATGAAATACCCACGCGGGTACCATTCAGCAGCGATTCTGCTGCCGGATGGCAGTGTGATCATGGGTGGCGATCCGAATGGAGGTTCAACACCGAACGAGCGCTATAGACCTTCGTACTTTTTCAAACCACGTCCCACGATCACGAGTTCGCCGCCGACAGTTGCCCATGGGGCTGCATTGTCAATTCAAACTCCCTCGCCGTCAGCAATCAACGAAGTCGTGCTCATTAGTGCAGGAGCGGTGACACATGGCTTCAACCACAATCAGCGGTATGTCGGCTGCACGATTACCGGCAAGACAGCGAATGCTGTAAACGCTACTGCGCCGCCGGACGGGACCGTTGCGCCACCCGGCTACTATCTTCTCTTCCTCGTCGATCAGGACCGCGTGCCATCGACTGGTAACTGGATTCACCTTACGCCTTGAGCGAGGGATGCCCTAGATTAATGCGCCGGCGAGTCATGTCCGTTTTGGATCTGGCGGCCAGCTATAAATATTTGGGGCGATGCTGAAGGCCCTACTTGACGATTTCAGAATTGGGCCTAGTCGATCTCCAGTTCGAGTGCAGCTAGGACGCAAAACAGAACCCGCATACCGTCGCAGCCACCGTCGATCATTAAATTGTGCACGACGGCGGCCTTTGGTGAAGAGGTGGAGGGCTTTGATCTTAGTTCCGCTTTAGGGATTGGGCAGTTTCCGGTGGGGCGATGCGGACGGCATTCGACGAAATGTTTCACGCTTTCAG
>Ga0207700_10001917_pt1 | contig 11837 bp, 9 predicted proteins | sample LARL82metaG_FD_184348 | JGI IMG/M metagenome (GOLD analysis project Ga0207700, IMG submission 184348) | Corn, switchgrass and miscanthus rhizosphere microbial communities from Kellogg Biological Station, Michigan, USA - LAR L8-2 metaG... | ecosystem: Host-associated > Plants > Roots >...
ATTCGGAGTGGTCGCGGACGATGAAATCGCGTAGCTCACCCACGATCTCATAGCCGAGACGTAGGTAGAGCGCTCGCGCGCGCTCGTTGAAGGAGGAGACGAGAATGAACGCGTTCGGCGCGTCTCCAAAGATCCGGGCCTCGGCAAAGGCGATCAGCTGCGTACCAAGGCCCCGGCCGCGCCAGTCCTCGCGTACAGCCACCGACTGGATATAGCCGACGAAGGCGCCGCGCATATCGAGAATCAGGAATCCGACGATCTCGTTCGTCTCGCCGTTGGCCGCGATGTACACCTCGCGCCTCGGATCGCGCACGATTTCGAGCGCCGCGTCATAACTGCGGCGAAGGGTGACCCAGGGCTCGTTGGTCGCCATTATGCGGGCACAGATCTCCGCCTCGCCATCACTCTCCAGATGCCTAACGACCAATCGCACACCGCCGATGTCGATCGCCTGACTCTCCACGGTCCTCCACGGCTGCTTTCGCGCAAGAGCGCCGTCGCGGCCGGCCATCGTCCTCATTCCCTTACTGGGTCGAGCGGCTGCGCTCTCAGCGAGAACAATACACCTCCCCCGATCGCGACGAGGCAGAGGACCGTCCCCACAAAGTGGATGCTCCGGCCAATGCCCTGATCATGTGCCAGCAAACCGAACCGGCCGAGGAGGAACGCCCAATCGTGCTCGCCGCCACCGACGAGTGGCAGCTCCTGCACGCGGGCGTCGCGTACGTACACGGAGATATTCCACAGATTCTGCGCCATCCACCAAAGAGCCACTGTCGCGGCGTGCCGGTCGTTGTTCCGGGCGAAGTAGCCGAAAAAAGCGGAGGGCACGATCAACTGAAACAGTGTTCCCCCGGCCGCGTGGACTACTTCCCCGAACATGGCGAACACGAGATGCCCAGTCTCGTGAATCGCGAGGTCGAGGCTATCGAGAAAGCTGCCCGCCTCCGGATGTCGCATGATAGGAAGCGCATACAGCGCGAGGACTATCGTGAGGGCGAGTCTCGAATACGCGACTGGCCTTCTGCTCGCGCTCCCGTCGAGAGGCGTCGAAGTCATGTGAGGGTGACGTGCGCCACTTGCGTTTCGCAACCTCGAAATTTCAAGAACGCTCGGCCTCGGCGAAGTCGTGATGACCGTGCGCGACTCGTTACGCACGCGCGACGGTTGCCGTCCTCCTCCTGCTGGCGATTATGCCTCTTTGAAACCCAGTTGTGAGCCTCGTCACGCGAATTGGGCCGAACGCGATGCGCTGCTCTCGAGTGCTCGACTGCATGCTGGGCGGGTGGCCTGTTGAGTCGGTCACATTTTTCCGAGTCTCGCCGCGCCGGTGGCACGCTCTCCGCATTAGAAGGCCAGTGCGGGTCTCACGAGCGCAGGGTGCGCGGCGGGGACGGCGGTTAGGGGAGGGGATGATGACGAGCATTACCGTGCAATGCGCTCGCCTGCGCGCGAAACTCAGCAGGCACGTCGTAGCAGCATCCATGATCATGGGCGCAGCGACAGTGACTGCGTGCGCGTCTGGCGGTATTGGCACGCGCGCCGCGAGCTACGATCAGTCGCCCAACAGCGTGGTCATCGAGAACAACAGCTGGGATCGCGTGACCGTGTACATCTCGCGTGGTGATCAGCTCTGGCGTCTCGGTGACGTCGGCGCGCTCGCGAAGACGGAGTTTCCGGTCCAGCGTCTGGGCTTCATCGCCGACGGACGCAGCACATATCTCGTGGCGCATCCGCTCGCTGGCAACTCCTTCCGCTCCGAACAGTTCATGTTCCCGAGCGGCGGCGTCGCCGTCTGGACCATCGAGAATCAATCCGGGCTGTCGCACGTCAGCGTCCGCTGATTAGCAGACGCTCATCGAGGCTTTGCGCGCTTGGCCTTGGCTTTGGGCTCGGCGCGTAGCGCCTCACGACGCACCTGATCCATGATGCGCGCCAGGTCCGACTCGGCCTGCTCGCGCGCGTCCGTCGTCCAGTTATCCTCGTTCGCCGCGGTGCGAATTTCGGCGAGCATCTCGTCGATCAGTCGCCGCAGCGCGACGCGCTTGCGCCGCTCGGCCACCGGCGCGACGACCCCGTCCGTGTTCGGCGCCGCCTTAGCCGCAGATGCTCGTGTTCTCGACCTCTCCGTCATTCCCCATCTCCATCTCGGGTTTGATATCGGTTACTTAATCTGCAAGGAGCCGCAGCATTTCTCCGACTGACCAAGCCTGAAAGGGACAACCGCGGGGCGTCCATGGTTCTTCGCTGTCGGCCAACTCCGAAATGTGTCCGAGTCCGGCCGCATCGAGATGCCGCGCCAGTCCCCCCAAGAATCGCCGCTTTGCGTCCGCCTTCAATGCCTTCATTGCCCAAGGCCCGCCCCCCGTTGCTCGCGCACGCACCCAGGCATCGATGAACGGGCCCATGAGCCAGGGCCACGCCGGACCGTTGTGGTACGCGCGATCGCGCATCACGGCCGAGCCCGCGCAGGCGTTCAGGTAATCCGGTTCGCCGCGCGCGAGAGTGCGTAGGCCCATAGGCGTCCAGAGCTCTCGTTCCACGATGTCCACAACACTTCTCGCCCGCTCGCCGGCGAGCAGAGCGATCCGTAGACCACCCACCGCCATGATCTGGTTCGGGCGCAACCGGTCGTCCGTCCGGCCGGATGCATGATCGACGTCCACAACGTCATAGAGGCAACCTCGTTTGGCGTTCCAGAACCGCTCGACGAAGCTCTCCGAGGCCGCTTCCCCGAGATCGCCCCACCGCTCGTTCCAGCGCGAACCGATCACGAGGGCGTTCACCCACAGCGCCTGGATCTCCACCGGCTTGCCGATTCTTGGGGTGACGGGATTCCCTCCGACGATGGCGTCCATCCAGGTGAGCGCCATCCCTGGCTCTCCCGCGGCGAGCAGGCCATCGCCGTCCATGTGAATCCCGTAGCGGGTACCACGTGAATACGCTTCGAGAATCTCCTGAGCGGCGTCCGTCAACCGCTGGGCGACCGCCGGCTCGAGCCACCGGCCACGTCGTGCGCACCCGTCGAGAAAGGCCTGGGCGGCGACGATGAACCAGAGGGAGGCATCGACCGAGTTGTAACGAGGCTCGCTTCCCGTGGCCGGGAAGGTGTTCGGCATCATGCCATCCGAGAGCGTCTCGCACCATGAGCGGAGAATGCGCTCGGCGTCGTCGAGGCGCCCCGTCTCGACGCAAAGGCCACGAAGGGCGATGAAGGTGTCCCGGCCCCAATCGGTGAACCAGGGATAGCCCGCGATAACCGTATCGCGCTGACCACGCCTCACGAGATACTCATTCGCCGAGTGATGCAGGCGCGACTTGAACGCGGCGATACGGGCGCGCTCGCTGTTCGAGAGCGCCTGACACTCGGCGGCGATGTCGCCGGCGCTCTCGTAGCCGCCCCACTCCTCCGGAACCGTCACCATCAGTACCGCGTCCCCACCGGCCTTGGCGCCCAGCGGCCAAGTGAACTCCCCTGGCGACGCGAGATCCTCCACATCGTCGAGGCCCCGATCACGTTCTTCGGGATATGAAAAATTGCGAAACCAGAGCGGCTCCTGCCTATAGTGTCCATTCGCGTGAAGAAGAATCGGCGGAATGCCATCGTACGGACGCCAGAGCCAGCTTTCTCTACCGATTTGCTCCGGCACAAAACGGAAGTCGGGGTTCTGGCGCTGCAAGCTGTGGAAGTCACGACCGGACAAGAGCGGGCGGGCGCGTAGCTGCAGTGGACCGGTGATCGCCTCGGGGCCGATCATACGCCATTGGAGGACCATTGCCGTGCGTCCGGTGGTCCGGGCCGCGAACAGTTGCTGCACGATAGTCAGGCCGCCGCCCAGGTCGAAACGCCAAGTTGGCCACGGTTCGGCTTCGAATCCCTCCAGTCGCGTCGCTCCATCTGGATGGATGACGTTCGGCGTATATCTGTGACTGCTGAGCGCGAGCGCGCCGTCTGGTGTATCCACCCAGAGCTCGACGTCGTTCACGAGCGCCAACCGACGCTCGTCGTGCGGCGCGGCGACGATCAGATAGGCGTGGTATCGCCGCGATCGAATACCATCGGCGTTTCCCATGGCATAGCCGCCGAGGCCGTCCGCGACCAACCACTCTCGGTGGTCAGTCATAGGAGCACGGGTCAATCCCCAACCGCTTCCATCTGCTCCGACGGCCGCGAGACGTTCACCCGTTGCGCCGCCTTTTCGAGACAGCGCGTGACGAGTGCCGTCCAGCCGGTCTGATGGCTTGCGCCAAGGCCACGGCCATTGTCGCCATGGAAGTGCTCGTAGAAGAGCACCAGGTCACGCCAATGCGGACTGCGCGCATAACGAGGATCGTTGCCATGCGCTGGGCGATGACCGCGCTCGTCAGGCAGGAACAGCTTCGTAAGGCGCGTCGACAATTCGTGCGCCACCTCGCCGAGCGTTGCCATACGTCCCGAGCCTGTCGGGTACTCCACGGTGAGCGAATCACCGTAGAAGTGGTGGTATCGTTCGAGCGCTTCGATCACGAGATAGTTAATCGGGAACCAGATCGGACCACGCCAATTGGAGTTGCCGCCAAAGATGTACGTGTCCGACTCGGCGGGCGAGTACTGCACCGTATAGACATCGTCCCCGACGCGCAGCGTGAATGGTTGCTCGCGATGCACTCTCGAGAGTGAGCGAATGCCGTATGGCGAGAGAAACTCGTTTTCGTCGAGAACGTATCTCAGCATCCGAACGAGCCGGTGCCGGGCGGGCATCGCCAGCAGGCGTCGTGAATGACGTGAGTCTTCGCGCTCGCGCATGTATGAGATATGTGCCGCCAGGTCGTGGCGATTGTTCAGAAACCACTGCATTCGTTTCTTGAAGCCCGGAAGCTTGTCGATCGTTTCCTGATCGATGCACTCGCAGGCGAACAACGGCACGAGGCCGACGATCGAGCGAATGCGCATCGGTGTCTTCTGCCCTTCGATGCACAGCTGATCGTAGTAGAAGCCATCCTGCTCGTCCCACAACCCGGTACCGCCAAGCGAGTTCATGGCGTCGGCGATTGAAACAAAATGTTCGAAGAAGGTGCTCGCCATGTCTTCATAGGCATGGTCCTCCATCGCCAGCTCGAGCGAGATCGAGAGCATCGTCGTGCAGTAGAACGCCATCCAGGCCGTCCCATCCGCCTGCTCGAGGTATTGGCCGTTAGGCAGCGGCTTGTTTCGATCGAAGACGCCGATGTTGTCGAGACCGAGAAATCCGCCGCTGAAAAGATGATTGCCGTCGGGATCTTTCCGATTCACCCACCACGAGAAGTTGATCAGCAGCTTGTGAAAGACGCGCTCGAGGAAGGCGTGATCGCGAGCGCCCTTTGGACCAGTCATCTTGTACACGCGCCATGCGGCCCAGGCGTGCACCGGCGGATTCACGTCGGAGAACGCGAATTCGTAAGCGGGCAGCTGGCCGTTCGGATGCATGTACCACTCGCGTAACAGGAGAATGAGCTGCTCCTTGGCGAACTGCTGATCCACCCGCGCGAACGGAATCATCTGGAAGGCGAGATCCCATGCCGCGTACCAGGGGTATTCCCACTTGTCGGGCATGGAGATGATGTCGCGATTGTAGATGTGCTGCCAATCGCTGTTGCGTCCCTTCCAGCGCTCCGGCGATGGCGGCGGCGAGGCGGGATCGCCCTCGAGCCAGTCCCGCACGACGTAGTTGTAGAATTGCTTCGTCCAGAGCAGACCGGCATACGCCTGACGAGCGACGCGCGCTTGTTCGGTCGACGAACCGACCGTTAGCTTCTGATAGAACTCGTCGGCTTCCCGCTCACGGAGGCTGAACGTCGCGTCGAACTCCTCGCCGAACGATTCCACCGGCGCTTCTTCGTCCGAGGAGAGTCGCAGCTCTATCCGCACGGTTTCGCCCGTCGCGACGAGCCATTTGTAAACGAAAGCTGCCTTTGTGCCGACGCGCCGCGGATTCACGGCGTCGACGTCGCGATTCACCACGTACCGGTGAAATGCATCCTTTACGTACGGCGAGTGGTTCTCTGCGCCCCAGAGGCGGCGGCGATTGCTCTCGTTTTCGGTGAAGACCATCTCCGGCGGCGCGCGGTGGAGACCGAAGCCGTTGCGTGCGATCTGCAGGCGATAGACGCCAAGCGCTGGATGCTCGGCCACGAGGGTTCGCGAGCCTTCGGCGAAGATACGGGGTGCTGGATCATCGCTGCGCCCCCACGACCAATAGTTCCGAAACCAGAGTGTCGGCAGGACGGCGAGTGGCGCCTCCGCGGGGCCATGATTGGTCGCCGTGATACGGATGAGAATGTCGTTCGGCGATCCCTTGGCATACTCGACGAAGACGTCGAAGTAGCGATCCTCGTCGAACACATTCGTCTCCGCCAATTCGTACTCCGGATCGGCTCGGGTACGGCGCCGATTCTCCGCCACGAGATCATTGTAGGGAAACTCGCTCTGCGGATACTTGTACAGCGCCTTCATATAGGAATGCGTGGGCGTGCTGTCCACGTAGTAGTAGCACTCCTTCACGTCTTCGCTGTGGTTACCCTCGTGGCCGTTGAGCCCGAAGAGCCGCTCCTTCAGAATCGGGTCACGGCCGTTCCAGAGGGCGAGCGCGAAGCAGAGCCGGCACTCGCGGTCGGTAATGCCCAGGAGGCCGTCTTCACCCCATCGGTAGGTTCGGCTGCGCGCCATGTCGTGGGTGAAGGCTTCCCAGACTTCGCCCGAAGCGGAGTAGTCCTCGCGCACGGTGCCCCACTGCCGCTCAGACAGATACGGTCCCCAGCGCTTCCAGTTCAACTCGCGCCGGGCATCTTCCTGTAGACGAATCGATTCAGCGGTCAGCGGCATGGGTCGAATCGATAGTTGACGCGAGCGACTTTCGGTAGCGGGCAAGCGCAGATGTGGCGCGTCCATCCGGAGCGGTGACGCGGCTCACGACGCGTACCCGCCTGAACGGCATAGTGTACGCGAGGTCCACGCTCACCGCCATGCACCTGGCAAAATGCTCGCCGAGTTGAGAATCTTTGAATGGCGCGGCACCAGCCGTGTCGAGCAGGTCGTCGCGAGACCGCCCCTGAAAGCGGTGCTCGCCGCTGTGCGCGGACTCGACGGTGCCGCCCACAACGACCTGTACCTCTACCCGAAGGCGGGGGCAATCAACCCATACCTCTGCGTCGGAGGTGGGGCAGGGAAGTATCTCCTCACCGGCGTTCTGGCCGGCGACCGCTTCCCGACTCTCATCGAGCCATCCCGCCCTGAGCTCCCGAAGCAGGCGCTGCGTGTCGGCGGCCAGGAGGGGTTGTATCCGCGCAATTGGATTCATCCACTCGCCGTGGCACTGCGGGTGGTGGAGTCCTTCTGGAACAGCGGCGAGTTCGGCGTCGCGGAGGCCGGCCCGGGATTCCTCTGGGGCGAACCCTGAGTGCGGGAGCGGCCCTGCCGCCCCGACCTAACGAGTGGAGCCGACGACCGTCGCCTTGCTCTGGACGAGCCTGATCGACCCGTCAACGTCGATCAGATAATTGAAGTGCCGTGTCGCGACGCTCGTTGGCCGCGGCTGGCGCGACATCAGCACATGGAACACGTCGCTATCTTCCGGCAGGTCGTGAAGCGGCTTTCCAGTCCGACGGGCCGTCAACTGCCTGGCGCTCCCGTTGTCCGTGTCGACCATGCCGGCGTGCATCCGATGCGTCTCGAGAATCCGCGTGCCGTCGGCCGAGACTCGATACCGAACGTCGTCGCCGAGCGGCCACACGTTGGCGGCGTCAGCGGAGGGCGTGAGGTACACCAGCCACTCGCCGTTCTCGTTAGGTATCGCCGCCGCCGAATACGGGCGGCTGGTAGCGCCATGTGTCAACACGGCGAGATCCATGGCGTTTGCCGCGCGAAGGAGGAAGTCTGTGTCCGGGCCCGGCTGCGCGAAGGTCTCGAACTCGAACAGGGAATCCACGCGCTGTCCGTTCACGGCGGCGGGAATCCCGATGTGGCTGACGTAAAACGTATCGCGCTGCGCGTCCAGCCTGCCGAAGGCGACGACCCAGCCGCTGTCCGCATGATAGGCGACGTAACGTTGCACTTTCCACGGATCCGGATTCGTCGCCAACAGCTGCGCGCTCGCCGTCCAGGCCGCGCGCTGATATCCGGCCAGTGCCCGCCCTCGGCCCGTCACGGAATCGAGCTCCTGCTGGCTTGGCCCGCTCTGCGCTCCACTCGTACCCGCAACGACGAACATCAATCCGAGTGTTGCAAAGGTGAACGTCCCAATCCGGCGTGACGGCATGTGATGCACCAACGGTGAGGGTGAAAGGCGGGCGGCGGTTCGCGCCGTTTCTTGTCCCTGGAAGACGATCTGTTGCGCTGCGCGAAACGGATGGCTCGGGTGAAAACGCTTCGGGCCGACTCGCAGGCCCTCGGCGAAAGGCAAGTACCTGGATATTGGAAACCACAGAGGACACAAGAGACACACGAAAGCTTCCCTCTTGTGTCTCTGTGTCCTCTGTGGTCAACCCAAAGGAAGTCCTGTTGCTTTAGGACGGTTTGGCTTTACGGCAGCGTTGAATATCCAATGCCGGCGATCTCGCCTAACGCTTGACCAGCCACGCGGGTAACCTCTTCGGGATCGAGCGATACAGAGACGTTGTTGACGTACAGCGCCATCGCGTACTGCTTCCCGGTCGGTGTCGTCAGATACCCAGCCAGCCCCTTCGCTGAAATGAGCTGCTTGCGGTTGAGCGCGTCGTAACCGCCCAGAGTTCCCGTCTTCGCGAAAACATGTCCCGCCGCCGGCGACGAAGTCTGGATGTTGAACAACGTGCCGTCCTTGCCCAGTATCGGGAGTGCCTGCTGGAAAAGGCCGAAGCTTGACTGCTTGGACATGTACACCAGGTAGTGCACCATGAAGTTGGGCGAGAAGCGCGCGTCGCCGCCGGCGCCGTCGGTCTGTTGCGCACCGCCCAGGTCGAGCCCTGCACGCTGCAGGAAATCGTGCTCGAGGTCGAAACCAGTCTTGCTGCTGTCGGCGCGCGCTAGCACCGATTTCACGATGAAGGGCGTCGTGCTCGCGTGGAGATTCTGGCTGACTTTGAGCGTCACTTTCACTTCTTCGCTGAGCGGCGGCGAGACGTGTTCCGCGACCACGTTTTCTGCCGTATAGGCGGCTGGTGTTCCGCGGTACTCCTTCTGCGCGGCGGCGGTCGCGAGGTTCACCGCCACGCCCTGCGCACGCAATGCGTCTGCGAGTACCACTTCGGCGAAGCGACTCGGCTCCGGTACAGCGTAGCTGAACAGGATCGGTTGCTTGTCGGCCGGGAAGGTGCCGGAAATGGTGACGGTGTGTGCGCCGTCTGGGTCGGTGACATCCGACGACCAATTGATTGTTGGCCGCGAACCGGCCGGCCCAGTCGTCGACTTGTTGACGAACTTGACGTATGGCGACGAGGGCGAGATCTGCACGGTCGTCGTCGCGCCGGCCTGAGGTCCGGCTCCAATCGTTAGGTCGACAAGATTGTCGTTGACGATGATCGGCGAGATGACGACGCCCGTTCCCAACTCCCGATCACCTTCCTTGAATAAGGAGGCGTCGACGAGCACACGTCCGGTGACGCGCTTGATGCCCTTCGCCGCGACTTGCGAGGCAAGTTCGCGAATGACCGCCAGGGGATCGCCGGGTACCGCGCGCGTATCGGGACTTCCGTCGTACGCATGGTCTTCGTTCTCGAACGCCAACTTGTCGCCAGGCTGAATTCGTCCCGAGAGATTCGGATCACCGACGCCGACCAGGATCAGATCGCCCTCGATGGTGCCACCGTTGAGACGGCCTGCGCGATAGACCCGAGTGTGGAAGCGATAATCGGCTCCCAGCAACTGGAGCGCCGTTCCCTCTGTGAGAAGCTTCGTCGTCGACGCCGACACGAACAGCTTGTCGGCGTTGTGCGACCAGACCATACGATTGTCGCTCAGCGAGTAGAAAGCGATGCCGAAGACAGCGTGCTTGAACTCCGGCCGATCCATGACTTGCTGCACTCTCGTCGCGAGCACATTCGTCGGATCATTGCTCTGCTGGGCGCTGCCGCCCTGCTGGGCGACGGCCGTGCTCGAAATCCCAGCTACCAACAGGGCACTCACCAGTTGTCTTCGCATCTATGTCCTCGTTTCCAATGCCATTCCAAGGGTTGTCGAGCTCTCTTCTTCAGACTCGACTTCAAGGGACAAGAACAACCTTGCCCGTCGTCTTTCTGCCGGCCAACGCCCGGTGTGCGTCCGCCGCGCGCACGAGCGGGAACTCCGCGCCGATCCTCACCTTCAATTTCCCTTCTGCAATCCACGAGAAGAGCTCGTTGGAACGCTGCACGAGCTCCTCGCGCGTCGCGACGTAATCGTTGAGTGTTGGCCGTGTGAGGAACAGGGATCCCTTGCGATTGAGGATCTGTGGATCGAACGCCGGTACCGGCCCGCTGGACTGACCGAAAAGCGCCAGCATGCCGCGTCGGCGCAGCGCGTTCAGCGACCCTTCGAAGGTCGTGCGCCCCACCGAATCGTACACTACCGAAACCCCCACGTCGTTGGTGATGCGCTTGACGTCAGCCACGAAATCGCGCGTCGTGTAGTTGATCGTCTCGTCGGCGCCTGCCCCACGAGCCAACTCCAGTTTTTCCGCTGTCGATGCCGTGCCGATCACGAGCGCGCCGCGCATCTTCGCCATCTGACAGAGCAGCAGTCCGACACCGCCCGCTGCCGCGTGAATGAGACAGCTGTCTCCGGGCTCGAGTGGGTACGTCGTTGTCGCCAGGTAGTGCGCGGTGAGGCCCTGAAGGAAGCATGCGGCCGCGACCTTTGGCGTCACACTCGCGGGAAACTTCACCGCTCGTTCGGCCGCGACCACCGCGCGCGATGCATAGGCACCGCGCATGGTCTGTGAGACCACACGATCGCCGACGCGAAACTCCGTGACACCGCTGCCTAACGCGCGCACCGTTCCTGCCGCTTCGCTGCCGGGCGTGAATGGCCGCGGCAGCGGATACACCCCTTCACGCTGATAGATCTCGATGAAGTTGACGCCGATGGCTTCGATGTCGACGACGAGCTCACCGGGACCAGGCGCAGGATCCGGGAGCTCCTCGATCCGAAGTACCTCGGGCCCGCCGGTCTTGTGAACGCGAATGGAATTCATCTCGGTGGTCGGTGATCGGTGGTCGGTGGTCGGTTATGAGTGGACGGTGCGCGGTGAACACCGATCACCGTTCACCGACCACCGACCACCTAACGCAGCATTCCCTTGGCGATCGTCTGAAGCTGCATGTTCGACGTTCCCTCGTAGATCGCGCCGATCTTGGCGTCTCGATAGAACTTTTCGGCGGGATAGTCCTTTGTGTAGCCGTAGCCGCCGTGCAGCTCGAGTGCAAGTGAAGTCACTCGCTCGGCGACCTGCGAGGAGATCAACTTGGCCATTGCCCCCTCATTCGCGATGTCCTGACCCGCATCCTTGAGACGCGCCGCGTTGTAAACGAGGAGACGCGCCCCTTCCAGCTCGGCGCGCGCCTGCGCTAGCTGGAACTGGACGCCCTGGAACTCCGCGATCGGCTTTCCGAACTGGCGGCGATCTTTCACATATTCCACAGCGGCGTGCAAGGCACCCTGAGAGACACCGATCATCTGTGCGCCAATGCCAACGCGGCCCCCATTCAGAGTATCGATGGCGATCTTGTAACCCTGACCCACCGGCCCGAGGACGTTCTCCTTCGGCACTTCGACGCCGTCGAGAATGAGCTCTGTCGTACTCGAGGCGCGAATGCCGAGCTTGTCCTCCTTCTTGCCAACGGCAAAACCCGGAAAGCCCCGCTCGACG
>Ga0207700_10001919_pt1 | contig 11831 bp, 12 predicted proteins | sample LARL82metaG_FD_184348 | JGI IMG/M metagenome (GOLD analysis project Ga0207700, IMG submission 184348) | Corn, switchgrass and miscanthus rhizosphere microbial communities from Kellogg Biological Station, Michigan, USA - LAR L8-2 metaG... | ecosystem: Host-associated > Plants > Roots >...
CGACGCGGCGCTGCTGGCGAAAGCAGTCGGGCGGCCGGTGCGGGTGCAATGGTCGCGCGCCGACGAACACGGATGGGATCCCAAGGGCCCGCCGACGCTCATCGACCTGCGCGCCGCCGTGGATGGCGGAGGCGTCGTCACCGCCTGGGAATCGGAGTTCTTCATTCCGCAGCAAACGGCCGGAAGCTTCAACGTGCCGCTGGTCGCCGCAACTCTGGCAGGAATGCCGGCCGGCGAAGACATCGCGCCCGGCAATATCTTCCAGAACTCGGCGATCCCGTACAAATTCGCCAACGTGAAGACGGTGTGCCGCCGACTCGCCTCGACGCCGTTCCGGCCGTCCTGGATCCGGACGCCGGGGCGGATGCAGAACACCTATGCCAACGAGTGCTTCATCGACGAGCTCGCCGCGGCGGCGAATGCCGATCCCGTCGAGTTTCGGCTGAAGTATCTCGATCCGAACGACAAGCGTGGCGTTGAGGTGCTTAACCGCGCCGCCGCCTTGGCGAAATGGGACAAGCGGTCTTCGCCGCGGCGCGATCAGCAGGGCGACGTAGCCGCAGGCCGCGGGGTCGCCTATTGCAAGTACGAATTGACGCGCACCTATATCGCGGCGGTCGCCGAGGTCGAAGTGAAGCGCTCGACCGGAGACATCCGGGTGACGAAATTCTACCTCGCCCACGACTGCGGCCAGATCATCAATCCGGACGGGGTGCGAAACCAACTCGACGGCAACGTGATTCAGACCTTGAGCCGCACCTTGATCGAGGAACTCAAATACGATCGGTCCGCCGTGACGAGCCTCGATTGGGCGAGCTATCCCATCCTGCAGTTTCCGCAGATTCCGGAGCTCGTCTACGATCTGATCGATCGGCCCAACGAGCGTCCGTGGGGCGCGGGCGAGCCCTCCGCTGCCGTCGTGCCTGCGGCGATCTCGAACGCGGTCTTCGACGCGATCGGCGCGCGGCTGCGGTCGGTGCCCTTCACGCCGGACAAGGTCCTGGCGGCAACGAAGGGTGCGGCGTGATGCGCTGGAGTCATCCGGAGTAGAACCTCTCTCGACCGAGCCGCTTGCACGGCATCGGCCGGGTTTGAACGCTATGCAAACGCCCGAGATGCTCAGACGCGACATCAAGGCATTGGCGTTCGATCAGTACGGCACGATCGTCGACATGCAGCGGGGCCTCACCGAGGCGGTCGCGCCGTTCCTCGAGCGCAAGGGTTGGCAGGGCAAGCCGAATAGCTTCGTCACCTGGTGGCGGCGCACACATTTCGAGAACTCGATGATCGATGCGCTGTGCGATCGCGGGCATACGCCCTATCGTCAGATCGGAGAGCGCGCAGTCTCTTACGTGATGGATCGCTGCGGCGTCCGCTACACGCCAGAGGAGGCGCGCCGGCTGGTGAGCGAGATCGAGAAACTCAAACCGTTCCCCGACGTGGTCCCGGCCCTGGAAAAGCTTCGCAAGACGTACAAGCTCGCGATCCTCTCGAATGGGGATGGCGACATGCTCGAGGCCGCCGGACCGCACATCGGCTTTCGCTTCGATCATGTCATCTCGGTCGAGCAGGCCGGATATTTCAAGCCGCATTGGAAGACTTACGCCAAGGCTGCCGAGATCATCGGCGAGGAGCCGGCGCATATCCTGTTCGTCGCCAATCATGCGTTCGACTGCATCGGGGCAAAATCATACGGCATGCGGGCCGCGTTCATAAACCGGCGCAAGCGACCGTTCGGCCACACTCCGCATCAGCCGGATCTCATCGTGGCTGATTTCGCCGAATTGGCCGTCGTCATGGCGTGAGGCTCAGGGACACCGGCTTGCTTTTGCGCTGGTCACTCGCCATGGTGCCGCCATGACCGTCGCCGCGAGTGAGCACGCGCTACGCGAGCTCGGCGCCGTCCGCCACGACTGGACGCGCGAGGAGGTGCGCGCGCTCTTTGCGCTCCCATTTCCAGAGTTGATCTTTCGCGCCCAGCAGATTCATCGCGCGCACTTCGACCCGACCGAGGTGCAGATGTCCACGCTCGTCTCGATCAAGACCGGCGGCTGCCCGGAAGACTGCGCCTATTGTCCGCAGAGTGCGCATTACGACACCGGCGTCAACGCGGAGAAACTGATGCGTGTCGACGCTGTGATTGCGCAGGCGCGGGCGGCCAAGCACGCGGGGGCGAGCCGCTTTTGCATGGGCGCGGCGTGGCGCGAGCCGAAGGACCGCGATCTCGACACGGTGTGCGAAATGGTCGCCGGCGTGAAAGCGATCGGGCTCGAGACCTGCGCCACGCTCGGCATGCTCACCTCGCGCCAGGCGCGGCGGCTCAAGTCGGCCGGCCTTGACTACTATAACCACAATCTCGACACCTCGCCCGAATACTACGGCGCGATCATCACCACCCGCAGCTATCAAGAGCGCCTCCACACCCTCGTCAACGTGCGCGACGCCGGTATCCACGTCTGCTGCGGCGGCATCGTCGGCATGGGCGAGAGCGCCGAAGACCGCATCGGCATGATCGCGACGCTGGCGACTCTGCCCGCGCATCCCGAAAGCGTGCCGATCAACATGCTGGTCAAGGTCGAGGGCACGCCCTTGGCGCGCGGGGAGGCGATAGATCCGCTCGACTTCGTGCGCACGATCGCGGCGGCGCGCATCACCATGCCGAAGTCGGTGGTGCGCCTGTCAGCCGGGCGCGAGGACATGAGCGAGGAGACGCAGGCGCTGTGCTTTATCGCCGGCGCCAATTCGATCTTCTATGGCCCGAAGTTGCTCACCACCGCCAACCCCGCGCGCGACCGCGACCGACGTTTGCTGGACAAGCTCGGCCTCGTTCCTATGTCGAAGTAAACGCCGGCTGCGGATGGGTTAGTGTTGGCGCCACACGAACGGCGGACCGTTCCGATGGATATTGCTGCGATTTCGGCAGGTCCCAACCCTCCGACAGACATCTATGCCGTGATTGAAATCCCGCTCGGCGGCACGCCGGTGAAATACGAACTCGACAAAGCCTCGGGCGCGCTCATGGTCGATCGCTTCCTGCACACGGCGATGTTTTATCCGGGGAACTACGGGTTCATCCCCCAGACATTGTCCGCCGACGGCGATCCCTGCGACGTGCTGGTCGTCACGCAGGTGCAGGTGGTGCCGGGCGCGATCGTCCGCTGCCGGCCCGTCGGCGCGCTGTTAATGGAAGATGAGGCGGGCAAGGACGAAAAGATCATCGCGGTGCCAGTCGACGCGCTGGCCCCATTTTACAAGGACGTGCGCAGCTATCGCGATCTGCCACCGATGATGTGCGAGCAGATCGCGCACTTTTTTCAGCACTATAAGGACTTGGAAAAGGGCAAATGGGTTACGATCGTAAAGTGGCTCGACGTGCAGGGCGCCGAGAAGCTTGTGCTCGATGCCATTTCACGCGCCCATGAGGCGCAGCCGTGGGGGAAGGTCAGGCGAAGTGGCGTATCAGTAAAAGGCCGGCCAGAAGGCCGCCGATCGAAAGTGCGACGGAAGCGATAACATAAAGCGCCGCAAGCCCCAGTTCGCCGCGCTCGTAAAGCAAAATGGTATCGAGTGAGAAGGCCGAGAAGGTGGTGTAGCCGCCGAGAATGCCGGTGGTCAGAAACAGTCGCCAGTGCTGCGGGATCGTGCCTTCGAAGGCGAAATAGCCGACCAATAAGCCCATCACCAGCGACCCGCTCACATTCTCGAACAGGGTGGCATAGTTGAAGCTGCTGCCGAGCACACGGGCGACCGCAAGATTAACGCCGTGCCGGAGTGCGGCTCCGATGCCTCCGCCTAGGAACACCACTAAAAATCCCATGCTGGTTTCTTTCATCCCTATGCTGATCGTGACAACAAAAAACCCGCCTCGCGGCGGGTGATACACGCTCTCCCACCGCGCCCGTCGCGGTAGGAGTCATCAGCCACCAAAGGCGGTTTCGGGGGACTCCATCCCCATCGCTGGCGAGGCTAACGGCCGCGCATCGCCCCGTCAACAACGCTCCTTCATAGACTAACGCATCAATGCATCGCCGCCGCCGCGCGCGGCATCAGCGCGCCGCGGTGGCGGATGACCTGCGCCGCCAACCGGTGCGCAGCGGCGGCCGCATCCGCGGGTCCTTTGCCGGAGAGGCGGGCGGCGATGAAGGCGGCGTTGAAGCTGTCGCCGGCCGCGGTGGCATCGACCGGCACCACCACCTCCGGCACAGGTATGAATTCGCGCTGGGCGCCGCTTACCACCAGTGCGTTGTTGGGCCCGTTCTTCACCACGATCTCCGCGATACCGAAGGCTTGCAGCCGCGCCACGGTCGCTTCGGGGCTTGGATCGCCCCACAGCACCGCTTCGTCGTCATAGGCCGGTAGCGCGATATCGACGCGCTTCAAAGCTTCCATGAATACCGTGCGCGTCCGCGCCAAATCTCCACGCCAGCCGCGCGGGCGAAAATTTCCATCGAAGGCGATTTTCACGCCCTGCTGCCGCGCCATCTCGATGAGCGCGAGGAAGCGGCCGATGCCGGTATTCGAATAGAGCGAAAGCGTGATGCCGGAGAAATAGACGAGCTTTGCCTTGGTGAGACCCTCGGCCACGCGTCCCCAGTCCGCAAGCTCGAACAGCTCGCGCGCCGGCGATTCGCCGCGCCAATCATGGCGGTGGCGCGCGCCGTCGGCGCCGCTGTCGACCAGCGCGAGGGCGGGCAGCCGGCCGCGCAATCGCAGCACGAGATCGCTGGCAACGCCCTCCGCCGCGGCAAGCGCGAGGATTGCATCGGAATAGGGATCGTCCCCGAGCGCGGTCGCAAAGGCGACATCGAGCCCGGCGCGGGCGAGATAAACCGCCACGTTGAAGGTGTCGCCGGCGCAGCCGATGCCGAATCGGCCATCGCCGCCGCGCACCAACTCGACGATCGCTTCTCCGATGGTGACGACGCGGGGCTTCTGCTCGCTCATGGCGCTGCAAGGTATCTCGTATGGAGCATCGGCGAAACGCATTGAACGCGCCACCCGCCGCCGGGCACCCGCGTCGCGGTACGCTCAGTTGCGCGGGCTGGATGAGGCACTGGACGGGCACCGATGTTACATTGTAACATCGGCAGAGAAATCGACTTGTGCCACGAGTCATGCCCACGCGCCTTCCCCACCCGCATCATCAGCACCGTCCCGGCCAAGGACATCCTCCGGCCGTGGTTTCGCCGTCGCTCCTGCGTATGTCGGTCGTGCAGCGGCTGGCGATTGCCGCCGCGCTCATTGCGTTGCTGTGGGCGGCTGTCGTCTGGGCGATGAAGGTGTGAGTCGATGACCGCGGCATTGCGATTCCGCAACCTGACGCTTGGCTACGACCGGCATCCGGCGGTGCACCACCTCGATGGTGCGGTCGAGAACGGCGCCCTGGTGGCCGTTGTCGGCCCGAACGGGGCAGGCAAGTCGACGCTGTTCAAGGGCATCGTCGGCGTGATCAAGCCGCTGGCGGGCGGCATCGAGCGCGGCGATCCCAACCCGCAAAACATCGCCTACCTCCCCCAGGCCGCCGACATCGATCGCACCTTTCCCATCAACGTCTACGACATGGTGTCGATGGGGCTGTGGCGCCGTGCCGGTTCCTTCGGCGGCATCGACCGCGACGCGCGAACCTTGATCGAGCAGGCGATCGCCGCCGTCGGCCTCTCCGGGTTCGAAGACCGCGCAATTGCGACGCTCTCGGGCGGGCAGATGCAGCGCATGCTGTTCGCGCGGCTCTTGCTGCAGGATGCGCGCGTGATCGTGCTCGATGAGCCGTTCAATGCTGTCGACGCCAAGACTTCCGCCGACCTGTTCGATCTGGTGCGGCGCTGGCACGGCGAGCGGCGCACGGTGCTCACCGCCATGCACGACATCGATTTCGTGCGGGCGAATTTCCCGGAAACCCTGCTCTTGGCGCGCGAGCCGGTCGCCTGGGGGCACACCGCGAACGTGCTCACGCCGGAAAATCTGCTCGCGGCGCGCCGCATGTGCGAGGCCTTCGACCACCAGGCGGAGCCGTGCGGGGACGAGCAAGCCTCCACTTTACCGCCGCGCGGCGAACCCGCGGATGCCGCCACCCATCAGCCGCGCCGATGATAGGCGAACGCCGATCGTCGCCGGTCGCTGCAGGTCGCATGGGCGCAAACTAGCCGAAAAGAGCCGCAGACCATGTCGACGGTCTACCAGATCTTCATCACTCCCTTCACCGAGTTCGAGTTCATGCGCCGGGCGCTGGCGGGTGCACTGGCGCTGGCGCTGGGCGCCTGCCCAATCGGCGTGTTTCTGATGCTGCGCCGCATGTCGCTCGTCGGCGACGCCATGGCGCACGCCATCCTGCCCGGTGCCGCGGTGGGATTCCTGCTCTCAGGCCTCAATCTCTTTGCCATGACCGCGGGCGGCCTGATTGCCGGTTTCGTGGTCGCCGTGCTGACCGGCCTGGTTGCCCGCACCACCGAGCTCAAGGAAGACGCCGCGCTTGCCACCTTCTATCTGCTCTCGCTCGCGATCGGCGTGACCATTATCTCGCTGAAGGGAACCAACATCGACCTGCTGCACGTGCTGTTCGGCAACGTGCTCGCGCTCGACGATCAGACGCTGCTGTTGATTGCCGGCAATGCCACCATCACCCTCATCCTGCTGGCCCTGATCTACCGGCCGCTGGTGATCGAATGCGTCGATCCCGGCTTCATGCGCGCGGTTAGCCGGTCTGGCGGCCTGGCACACCTCGCATTCCTCGTGCTCGTGGTGCTCAATCTGGTGAGCGGATTCCACGCGCTCGGTACCTTGCTGGCGGTGGGCATGATGATGCTGCCGGCGGCGACCGGTCGTTTCTGGGCGCGCGATATCACGCTGATGATGCTGATCGCGACCGCGAGCGGCCTGTTGGCCGGCTACGCCGGCTTGCTGGTGTCGTTTCACTTCGGCGTGGCTTCCGGACCCGCGATCATCCTGATCGCCGGCGTGCTCTACCTCATCTCGCTGCTGTTCGGCCAGGTCGGCGGGTTGGCGCGGCAACTCTTCCCCGGCCGCCATCTCGAAGCGTGACGATCAACTCATAAAGGAGGATGCCATGCTGACCCGACGCGCACTCGCTGCCGGCGCTCTCGCCGCCCTCCTCGCTGCCGCTCCGGCGCGCGCACAACAACGGCTCGATGTAGTCGCGAGCTTTTCCATTCTCGGCGATTTCGTGAAAAACGTGGGCGGCGACCGCGTCGCGGTCGAGACTCTGGTTGGACCTAACGGAAATGCCCATGTCTATGCACCTTCCCCCGGCGATGCCAAGAAGGTGGCCGACGCCAAGGTCGTGTTCGTGAACGGACTAGGCTTCGAAGGCTGGCTCGAGCGGCTGGTCAAGGCATCCGGCACCAAGGCCCCGATCGTGGTCGCAACAACGGGTATCAAGCCGCGCGAGCGCGCCGGCGACCATGACCACGATCACGATCACGGACGCGCGGACCCGCACGCCTGGCAATCGGTCGCCAATGCGAGGATCTACGTCGCCAATATCCGCGACGCGCTGATCGCCGCTGATCCCGCCGGCAAGGACACCTACCATGCCAATGCCGCGGCCTATCTCGCCAAGCTCGATGCCCTCGAGCGCGAGGTGCGCGACGTCGTCGCCAAGATTCCCCCCGATCGCCGCCGCGTCGTCACCAGCCACAATGCCTTCGGTTATTTCCAGGATGCCTACGGCATAAGCTTCACCGCGCCGCAGGGAGTATCGACCGAGGCCGAAGCATCGGCCAAGGACGTCGCCGCCATCATCAGCCAGATCAGGAAGCAGAAAGCCGCGGCGGTGTTTCTGGAAAACGTGACCGACCCGCGCCTGGTGGAACAGATCGCGCGCGAAACCGGAGCCAAGGTCGGTGGCACCCTCTATTCCGACGCACTGACCGACGATAAAGGCGACGCCCCCACCTATGTCGATCTCATCCGCCACAACCTGCGCCAACTCGCGGCGGCGCTGGTGAGTTGAGCCGTCAGCAAGAACAGTAGCGGGCAACGCGTTCGCCGTTGCTCACCCCACCTTTGGCGGCGCATAGCCTTTCGGTGCCTCGTGCATGATTGCGAGCATATGTCCGTCTGGGTCGGTGAAAAATGCCATCCAGAGATCGTGATCGTCCATGCTCGCGATCAACCGAGGTTTATGCTCGAAAGAGACCCCGCGCCTGCTCAATTCATCGACGGCGAGGGCAATATCCGCACAGCGAAAGTAAAGGCAGCCCTGGGGCCTGAGGTCTTTCCTCGACTTTTCGAGGAGAAGCCGGACGCCGGCACAATCGAAGAATGTCAGGTCGCCAAATCGATATAGCTTCGGCAAGCCGAGCACGTCTTTGTAAAACGCCTCAGAACGGTCGACATCCGTTACCGGAAGGGCGATTTGGCCGATATGCCTGAGATTGAGCAACATGTGGTCACTCTGGGTTGGGTTGCGCGTGCGGATGCGGCGGGGACGATAGCATCGGCGCCCGGATGCATATATTACCGTGGCCACACGGAGTTGCGCGCATGTCCGACAAGGTCCCCGTCACTGTGCTGACCGGCTATCTCGGCGCCGGCAAAACCACGTTGCTCAACCGCATCTTGTCCGAGCCGCACGGGCGAAAATACGCCGTCATCGTCAACGAGTTCGGCGAGATCGGCATCGACAACGACCTCGTCGTTGGCGCCGATGAAGAGGTGTTCGAGATGAATAACGGCTGCGTCTGCTGCACCGTGCGTGGCGATCTCGTACGCATCATCGACGGGCTGATGCGCCGCAAGGGGAAATTCGACGCCATCATCGTGGAGACGACGGGGCTCGCCGACCCCGCGCCGGTGGCGCAGACGTTCTTCATGGACGACAATGTCGGCCGCAAAGCCAAGCTCGACGCGGTGGTCACGGTCGCCGACGCGAAGTGGCTCAACGAGCGGCTCAAGGACGCGCCGGAGGCAAAAAACCAGATCGCGTTCGCCGACGTCATCCTGCTCAACAAGACCGACCTGGTGGCGCCCGACGAGCTTAGCGAGGTGGAGGCTCGCATCCGGGGCATCAATCCGTATGCCAAGCTGCACCGGACCGAGCGCTGCAAGGTCGCACTCCCGGAGGTGCTGGGGCGCAACGCCTTCGATCTCGACCGCATCCTGGAGATCGAGCCGGAATTTCTCGGCGACGGCGGTCACCATCACCACGAGCATGATGATGCCCACGAGCACGATCATGACCACCATCACCATCATGGCGGCGGCTTGAAACACTATCACGACGAGGAGATACAATCCGTTTCGCTCAAGACCGAGAGGCCGCTCGACCCGGACAAGTTCTTCCCCTGGGTGCAGCAGCTCGTGCAAACCGAGGGGCTGAACATTCTGCGCTGCAAAGGCATCCTGTCGCTCAAGGGCGACGACGCGCGCTTCGTATTCCAGGGCGTGCACATGATCCTCGACGGCGATCATCAACGGCCGTGGCAGCAAGGCGAGAAACGCGAAAGCCGCATCGTTTTCATCGGCCGCAACTTGCCGGAGGACAGGATCAGGGAAGGCTTCGCCGCCTGCGCGGCGTGATGGCTGTTCTAGTGCAACGGTGATGGGCCTCGTCCACCCCCATGCCAAGGGGTGTCCTGCTCGCGATGCGGGTGCAGCATGAGCGTGACCGACACCCGTGCCGACATTCCCTCCGTCGCCGAGCGCACGCGCCCGCTCAAGGCGGAGGCGCCGGTCGTGGCGGCGCATTTTCTCGGTCAGACCGCAATCTTCGTGCTCGGCGAGGAGGCGCTTCTGTTCCTGTCGCGTGCGGGCGAGGCGCGCACCATCCCCATCCATGATGGCGCCATCCTCGCCTCGGCCGCGGAGGCGAGCCGCATCGTCACCGGCGGCGACGACGGCAAGGTGGTGGCGACCGATGCGGAGGGAAAAAGCATCACGCTTGCCAGCGATGCCAAGCACCGCTGGATCGACCACGTAGCGGTCGGCCCGGCCGGCGCCGTCGCCTGGTCGGCGGGCAGAGAGGCCTTCGTGCGCGCGGCCAAGGGCGCGGAGCGCACGCTGGCGGTGCCGTCCACGGCCGGCGGTCTCGCCTTCGCACCGAAGGGGCTGCGCCTTGCCGTCGCCCACTACAACGGCGTCACGCTCTGGTTCGTGAACGCTCAGAGCGAGCCGGACGTACTGCAATGGAAAGGCTCCCATCTCGGCGCGCGCATGAGCCCCGACGGCCGCTTCCTCGTCACTTCCATGCAGGAGCCGGCGCTGCACGGCTGGCGGCTCGCCGACCGTAGGGACATGCGCATGTCGGGCTACAGCGCGCGCGTGCGCTCGTTCGAGTTTTCTGCCGGCGGCAAGTGGCTCGCGACCTCGGGCTCGAATCAACTCGTCCTCTGGCCATTCCAAGGCAAGGACGGTCCCATGGGCAAGACGCCGCGCATCCTGGCGCCGGCGCAGCCGCAAATCGAGGTGGTCGCCTGCCATCCGAAACAGGAGGTGGTCGCGGCGGGCTATACCGACGGGCTCGTGCTCTTGGTGCGGATCGAGGATGGCGCCGAGGTCTTGGCGCGCAAGGGCGCTGGAGCGCCCATCACGGCGCTGGCGTGGAGCGCGAGCGGCGCGGCGCTCGCCTTCGGCGCGGAGGACGGCGAGGCGGGCGTTATCGATCTGGGCTGACGAGCAATCCGCGGCACGCGCGCGTCGGCGGACGTTGCGTGTTCTCGGCTCGGCGCTACTTCTTCTGCGGCGCGGTGCCTCCGCGCGGCGCCGGGGGTGCGCCCTGGGAGGTGAGCGCGCTGTCGGGCAGCCGGTTCCAGACTTGGCTTTGCCCGAACAGCGAAATGCCGAGATAGCCCCGCACCTCGAGCTTCTGGCCGTCCGGACTGACACGCATCAGCGCGCGATAGACCGAGCCGTCGCGGGGATCCATGATGGTCCCGCTCTCGTAGGACAATCCATTGCGCCGCATGCCTTTGATCAGGGTCAGGCCGAGCACCGGCCGGCCTTTGTCCGCGCCTTCGCACTTGTCGCAAACCCAGTTCGCGTCCTCGCCGGGTTTGAAAAAGATTTTGGCGACGGCGCCTTCGTAGACTCCGTTGCGCTCGGTGATCTTGAACCAGCTCTCGGGCTTGCCGGTCTTGTCGTCGATTTGTTCCCATAGACCCGCGGCGGTCGGCTCGGCGGCGCGAAGGGGTGCGGCGGCAGTAAACACGAGAACCCCCACCATCATCGATGTTTGCAACCACGCACGCATCACAATACCCACGATCCGTTCAGGCTCAGGCGATGGTCCCATCGGCCTTGCGCCTCCATGGGGCGAGAGTGTGGTCATTTCACGGAGAATTCAATGCGGCGGTAAGTCCGACATTTTGAAGCGGCGAAGACACGACGTCACGCCATATCGTGTCGTCCCCGCAAAAGCGGGGACGACGGCAGTCGGGTTACCCACGAGCTAGTTCACCAGGACGTTGGTGAACTGCCAGGGATCACTGGTGTCGAGCGTCTCGGGAAAGAGTTCGTTGCGGCCGACGAGCGGCGTCCAGTCGGTATAGCAGCCGATCACCGGCCCGAGATAAGGCCGCTGCAGCTCAAGGCAGCGGCGGAAATCCATCTCATCGGCCTCGACAATCCCGCGCTCGGGATTCTCCAGCATCCAAACGATGCCGGCGAGCACCGCCGACGTCACCTGCAAGCCGGTTGCGTTCTGGTATGGGGCAATCCGCCGCGTCTCCTCGATCGAGAGCTGCGAGCCGTACCAGTAGGCGTTCTTGGCATGGCCATAGAGCAGCACGCCGAGCTCGTCGATGCCGTCGACGATGTCGTGCTCGGAGAGGATGTGCCAGGTCTGCTGCGGCTTCCACTGCGCGCCGGCGAGCTCG
>Ga0207700_10001920_pt1 | contig 11819 bp, 13 predicted proteins | sample LARL82metaG_FD_184348 | JGI IMG/M metagenome (GOLD analysis project Ga0207700, IMG submission 184348) | Corn, switchgrass and miscanthus rhizosphere microbial communities from Kellogg Biological Station, Michigan, USA - LAR L8-2 metaG... | ecosystem: Host-associated > Plants > Roots >...
ACGGGAGCGGGGACCTGGGACCGACAGAAAGCGAAGAAGAAGACTACACATGACCAGCGACTTCACCGGCGAACCCCTGGAGCCCGCAGAGCCCACGGAGCCTGACGAGCCCGCCGAGCTTGATGAGCCCGCTTCCGATGACGGGCCCGGCCTGCGGGCCTCGCTCGAGGCGATCCTGCTCGTTGCCGACGAGCCGGTGCCCGAGGTACTCCTCGCCCAGGTGCTCGAGCGGCCGCGCGGCGAGGTCGAGGCCGGGCTGCGGGCCCTGGCCGCGGAATACACGGCCGACGGCCGTGGCTTCGATCTGCGGGAAATCGCCGGCGGCTGGCGGTTCTATACTCGGGAGGACTGCGCGCCACTGGTGGAGCGGTTCGTCAGGGACGGACAGGAAGTACGGCTCACCCAGGCCGCGCTCGAGACCCTCGCCGTGATCGCCTACCGGCAGCCCGTCAGCCGGGCGCGGGTATCCGCGGTGCGGGGGGTGAACTGCGACGGCGTGATCAGGACACTGGTGCTGCGCGGCCTGGCGGAGGACTCGGGAACCGACCCGGAAACCGGTGCGATCCTGTACCGCACCACCGGCTACTTCCTTGAGCGGCTGGGCATGGCGAGCCTGGACGAGCTGCCCGACCTGGCGCCGTTCCTGCCGGAGAACATCGAGGACATCGAGGACAATGAGCACACGCGGGCATAACCGGGAGGTCGGTCCGGGCCGGTCGGCCGGGGGAGCACAACGCGAAGACGACGACGAGGACGACGACTGGGGCGATTTCGGCGGTGAGCGGGACGACCTCACCGACGTCCCCGGCGGGGTCCGGCTGCAGAAGGTGCTCGCCGCGGCGGGCGTGGGCAGCCGCCGCCACTGCGAGGAGCTGATCGGCGCCGGCCGCGTCGAGGTGGACGGGCAGACCGTCCGCAGGTTCGGCGCCCGGGTAGACCCCGAGCACCAGATCATCCGCGTCGACGGCAAGCGGATCCCGGCCCGGCAGGACATCATGTACCTGGCGTTCAACAAGCCGCCGAAGGTGCTCACCGCGATGTCCGATGACCGTGGCCGCAAGACGGTTACCGACTTCCTCGGCGACCGCGCCGAACGGCTGTTCCACGTGGGCAGGCTCGACTACGACACCGAAGGCCTGATGCTGCTCACCAACGACGGTGAACTGGCGCACCGGCTCGCGCACCCGAGCTACGAGGTCGCGAAAACCTACCTGGCGGACGTGCCGGGCCCGGTCCCCAGGGACCTGGGACGGCGGCTGGCCACCGGCGTCGAGCTCGAGGACGGGGTGGCGGTCGCCGACCGGTTCCGGGTGCTTGAGCAGGCCGGCTCGCACGCCCTCGTGGAGATCACCCTGCACGAGGGCCGCAAGCACATCGTCCGCCGGATGCTCGCCGAGGTCGGGCACCCGGTCACCCGCCTCGTCCGCACCACGGTGGGGCCGGTCAAGCTCGGCGGCCTGCGGCCCGGCGAGACCCGCGACCTCACCACGAGGGAAATCGGCGAGCTGTACGCCGCCGTCGGCCTGTAGGCACCAGCCGGTAGCCTGGCGAGCCAGGGAAAGGAGTTGAGCACGGTGACAGTCCGGGCGATCCGGGGCGCGATCCAGCTGGACGCGACCGACCGCGACGCCATCCTCGAGGGGACCGCGGAGCTAGTGACCGCGGTCATGAGCCGCAACGACCTGACCGCGGACGACGTGATCAGCTGCTTGTTTACCGTCACCCCGGACCTCACCGCCGAGTTCCCGGCGCTGGCGGCCCGCAAGACCGGCTTCCACGCGGTCCCGCTGATGTGCGCGACCGAGATCCCGGTGCCGGGGGCCATGCCCCGCGTGGTCCGGCTGATGGCACACGTGGACACCGACCGGCCGCGGTCGGAGATCCAGCACGTGTACCTGCGCGGCGCGGCTGCATTGCGGCTGGATATCGCGCAATGACCCTCGCTGGCGGGGACGCTCGGGGACTCCGGGGCAGATTCCGGCGGCCACTCCTTCGGAACGCCGCTGGGAAATCTCCCCTGCGCCCCGCTCCCTCCCAGAGGAGGACCGCGATGACGGTTCTCGTTTCCGGAACTGGCCTCGTCGGGACGTCGGTCGCCCTCGCGCTGCGCGCGAAGGGCGCCGAGGTCTGGCTGAGTGACCGCGATGAGGCGACCGCCCGACTGGCGGCTGACCTGGGGGCCGGAACTGTCGTCCCGGATTTGCGGGATGCCAAGGGGATCGCGGACGTGGCGGTGCTCGCTATGCCGCCGGCCGCTGTCGCGGCGGCGCTCGCCCTCGGGCAGGAGCACGGCGTCGCGGACGTGTACAGCGATGTGGCCAGCGTGAAGGGGTTGCCGGTCAGGCAGGCCCGCGAGCTCGGTTGCGATCTCTCCAGCTACGTGCCTGGGCATCCGCTGGCCGGGCGGGAACGGCACGGGCCCGCGGCCGCGCGTGCCGATCTGTTCCTGGGTCGGACTTGGGCGCTGTGCCCGCTACCCGAGACGTCGCCAGCCGCGGTGGAGGCGGTCACCGCGCTGGTCCTGGCCTGCGGCGCCGACCCGGTGATCACCGATCCGGAAACGCATGACCAGTGGGTGGCACTGGTCTCGCACGTGCCGCATCTGGTCGCTGCCGCGATGGCGGCGCGGCTGGCGCCGTCCGTGGTGCCCGCCGACGCCCTCCGGCTGGCCGGGCAGGGACTGCGTGACGTCACGAGGATCGCGGCGGGGGACAGCGCGCTATGGACGCAGATCTTGTCCGCCAACGCGGGCCCGGTCGCCGAGGTGCTCGGCGCGGTGGCCGTCGACCTCTCCGCGGCCGCCCGCGCTCTCGGCGCCTCGGCCCGGCCAGCCCGTGGGGACGACCGATTTCCCGCCACGGCAGTCCCGGCCCCCGTTCCCCCTGCCGGCGTTTCCGCGGAAACGCCGGCAGCCGACGTCACTGACTTGCTCGAGCGGGGGCAGGCCGGGGTGGCGCGGATTCCTGGGAAGCACGGCGGCCAGCCACGTAACTTCACCGTGGTGCAGGTGGTCATCCCCGACCAGCCGGGCGAACTGGCCAGGCTGTTCAATGCCGCCGGCGCCGCCGGGGTGAACATCGAGGACGTGCGGATCGAGCACTCGCCAGGCCTGCCGGTCGGCGTGGCCGAACTGTCGGTCCGCCCGGACCAGGCGGCGGCACTGCTTGACGCGATGGAGGCGGGCGGCTGGCCGGTGCGCCGGTAAAGGTGTTGTCACCGTCCGGCAAGGGTGTGCGAAGCTTGACGTCATGAGTGACACCGCGAAACGGGCCGCCCCCAAGGCCGAGGCCGAGGCCGAGGCCGACCAGACCGCCCCCGAGGCCGACGTGAAGCAGGGCGAGCCGGAGGCGGTCACCGAGGCGCCCACAGCGGCCGACGCCGAAGCCGGCCCCGCGCAGCCGGACATGGACGAGGTGAAGCGCAAGTTCCGCGAGGCCCTGGACCGCAAGCGCCAGGCCCATACGGAGGGCCAGGGCAACGGCGGCCAGGACCCCGGCAAGATCCACGGCGCGCACGGCCCGGCGGCCAGCCGCCGCAACTTCCGCCGCAAGAGCGGCTGACAGCCGCTCACGCGACTTACAGGGCCTGAAGTGCTGAGGTCTTTGCCTGGCCCACCGGGACGGCCCACCGGCGAGGGCGCGGCGGCCGGCCTGAGCCCGCTGATTTCATGCCCGGAGCGTTGATAACAGCAAGAAGCGGCGCGCGCCGCCGCCACCGGGGCGCGCGCCGGGACGTCAGCGGGGAAGGGATGCCGGCGCTGCCGGTACCATTTCGGGGTGGGAGATTCTTCGCCGGGGCGTTTTGTCGTGGCCGTGGACGGGCCGTCGGGGTCGGGTAAGTCGAGCGCCTCGCGCGGCGCCGCGCGCGCCCTCGGCCTGCGCTACCTGGACACCGGCGCGATGTACCGCGCGCTGACCTGGTGGCTTTTGGACGTGCCCGCCGACACGGCCGACGAAGCGCTGGTGGCGAGCCTGGCCGGGAAGCCGGTCATCGAGGTCGGTACCGACCCTGATGACCCGTGGACGCGGGTCAACGGCACGGACGTTTCCCGCGATATCCGCACGCGGGAGGTTTCCGCTCAGGTCAGCGCCGTCGCCAGCGTCGCCGCGGTGCGGCGGCACCTGATCGAGCAGCAGCGCGCCATCATCGCGGCGGCCGTCGGCGGCATCGTCGCCGAGGGGCGCGATATCGGCACGGTGGTGGCGCCCGACGCGCCGCTCAAGGTGTTCCTGACCGCGGCCAGCGGGGCCCGCGCGCAGCGGCGCGCGGCCGAGCAGGGCGCGGCCGTCGACGTGACCGAGGCGGACCAGGCCCGGCGCGACCGGCTGGACGCCGCCCAGTCCGCCAAGGCGGCGGACGCGGTGCTCATCGACGCCACCGACCTGACGCTCGCCGAGGTGATCGGCGCGATCGTCGGGCTGGCTCGCGAGCGGCGGCCGCTCGCCCGTGCGGGGGACAAGAGCAGTTGATTCTTAACGTAGGGACTGACGGAGAAGTGGAAGGAACGCAGCCGGTGCTCGCCGTCGTCGGACGGCCGAATGTCGGCAAATCCACCCTGGTGAACCGCATCCTCGGCAGCCGGCAGGCGGTCGTGCAGGACGTGCCCGGGGTCACCAGGGACCGCGTCGCGTACGACGCCAACTGGCGCGGCCGGACGTTCACTGTGGTGGACACCGGCGGCTGGGTAGCCCGCGCGCAGGGCCTGTCGGCGCAGGTCGCCGAGCAGGCGAAGATCGCCGTCGACCTGGCGGACGCCGTGCTATTCGTGGTGGACGCGCGGGTCGGCGCGACCGACGAGGACGAGGCGGTCGCGAACGTGCTGCGCCGGTCCGGCAAGCCGGTCGTGCTCGCGGCCAACAAGGTGGACGACGCGCGCAGCGAGGCCGACGCCACCTCGCTGTGGTCGCTCGGCCTCGGCGAGCCGGTCATGATCAGCGCCATGCACGGCCGCGGCGCCGGCGACCTGCTCGACCTCGTCCTCGACGCGCTGCCCGAGGCCCCGCCGGAACGCCTCGGCGAGTCCGGGCCGCGCCGGGTGGCGCTGATCGGTCGGCCGAACGTCGGCAAGTCCAGCCTGCTGAATAAGCTCGCCGGCGAGCAGCGCGCGGTCGTCGACCCGGTGGCGGGCACCACCCGTGACCCGGTGGACGAGCTCATCGAGCTCGGCGGCACCACCTGGCGGTTCGTGGACACCGCGGGCATCAGGCGGCGGTTCAGGGAGAGCCAGGGCGCGGACTACTACGCGACGCTGCGCACCGCGGGCGCGCTGGACCGCGCCGAGGTCGCGGTCGTGCTCGTCGACGCCAGCGAGCCGCTCACCGAACAAGACCTGCGCATCATCACCATGGTGATCGAGGCGGGCCGGGCGCTGGTCATCGCCTTCAACAAGTGGGACCTGACCGGCGAAGAGCGCAGGCACTACCTGGAGCGGGAGATCGAGCGCCAGCTGAACCACGCGCGCTGGGCGCCCCGGGTGAACATCTCAGCCGCCACCGGACGGCACGTCGACCGGCTGGTGCCGGCCATCGAGGAGGCCCTCGCGAGCTGGGAACAGCGAGTCTCCACCGGGCAGCTCAACCAGTTCCTGAACCAGGTCGTCGCCGCCACCCCGCCGCCGATGCGCGGCGGACGCCAGCCGCGGATCCTGTTCGCCACCCAGGCGGGCACCAGGCCGCCGCACTTCGTGCTGTTCACCACCGGGTTCCTCGAGGAGACGTACCGCAGGTTCATCGAACGCCGGCTCCGGGAGGAGTTCGGCTTCGAAGGCACCCCGATCAAGGTGACCATGCGGGTGCGCGAGAAGCGGGGCAAGGGCGCGGGCAAGCCGGCGAAGCCCGCCGCCAGGCGGGGATAGGCGGCCGAGAGCCAGCCGCGTACGTTCGGGATAATCCTTTCCATGCTTTCCCAGGAAAAGCTGCTTGAGCTGGACAGGCAGCGGGTCTGGCATCCGTACGCTCCGATGCCGGGCGCGTATCCGCCGCTGGTCGTCGCCGAAGCCAGCGGCGTGCGGCTGCGGCTGGCGGACGGCGCCGAGCTGATCGACGGCATGTCGTCGTGGTGGGCGGCGCTGCACGGGTACGCGCACCCGGCGCTCGATGCCGCCGCCAAAGAGCAGCTGGGGCGGATGAGCCACGTGATGTTCGGCGGGCTGACGCACGAGCCGGCCGTGACCCTGGCCGACCGGCTGGCGGCGCTCGCCCCCGACGGGCTCGAGCACGTGTTCCTGTGCGACTCGGGCTCGGTCAGCGTCGAGGTCGCGGTCAAGATGTGCCTGCAGTACTGGCGGTCGCGCGGCCTGCCAGGCAAGAACCGGCTGCTCACCTGGCGCGGCGGGTACCACGGCGACACGTTCATGGCGATGTCCGTGTGCGACCCCGAGGGCGGCATGCATCGGATGTGGGACGGCGTGCTGCCCCGGCAGGTGTTCGCCGGGCTGCCGCCGGCCGGGTTCGCGGCCGGCGTGGACGAGACGTACGCGAACGAGCTGCGCGGGCTGATCCGGCGGCACAAAGACGAGCTGGCCGCGGTGATCGTGGAGCCGGTCGTGCAGGGCGCGGGCGGCATGCGCTTCCACGACCCGGGGTACCTGCGGGTGCTGCGCGAGGCCTGCGACGCGCACGGGGTGCTGCTTGTCTTCGACGAGATCGCCACCGGGTTCGGCAGGACCGGGGCGCTGTTCGCGGCCGGGCACGCCGGGGTTTCGCCGGACGTGATGTGCGTGGGGAAGGCGCTGGCCGGCGGATACCTGTCGCTGGCGGCGGCTCTCGCCAGCGGCGAGGTGGCTGCGGGCATCGCGGCGGGCGAACTGCCCGTACTGGCGCACGGGCCGACGTTCATGGGCAACCCGCTGGCCTGCGCGGTGGCGAACGCCTCGCTCGACGTGCTGCTCGGCGACCGGGCGACGACGACGTCCTACCCGGACGGCTGGCGCGCCGCGGTCACGCGGATCGAGGCGGGGCTGCGCGCCGGGCTGGCCCCCGCCGCGGGCCGCAAGGGCGTCGCCGACGTCCGGGTGCTCGGCGCGATCGGCGTGGTACAGCTTGACCGCGAGGTCGACATCGCGGCCGCCACGGCGGCGGCGGTGCGGGCCGGGGTCTGGCTGCGGCCGTTCCGCGACCTGGTTTACACGATGCCGCCGTACGTGACGGCCGACGAGGACGTGGCCGCGATCTGCGCGGGGGTGCTGGCCGCGGCCGAGGCCGTCGCGTCCAGTTAGCGGGCCTTCGCGCCATGCGACGGAACGCGGTCCCTTACGCCGCCTCGGTAGCGGCGGATTTGCCTATGTGCGGATTCAAGAGCCCTAATGGTTTTTTGGCAACCTGTGCGCGAGAGGCGGGAGGGCAAGCGTTCCTGATGCTGGGCGTAATGTCAGATGAAATCCCGGATGGGATTTCATCTGACGGAGTTTCGCTGTATGGTTCTCGTTGTGAGGGCGTCCTTTTAACGACCCGGGTTTGGCCTGCCTTTAATTAGGGATGCAGCGACGTGATGACTCTGTTCGCTCGCGGGAGGTGGACCTCCGATGGCTACCGGCCCGACCGTCAGAAGGCGGCGGCTCGGCGCTGAGCTGCGCAGGCTTCGAGACTCCGCGGGCTACAAGCTAGAGGAAGTCGCCGGGATACTGGGCGTCGCCCCGTCCACCTTGTCCCGTATCGAGACCGGCAAGGCTCCGACCAAGTCGGCGTACCTGAGCCAGCTGCTCGAGCTGTACCGGGTCACGGACGCCGGGCAGCGCCAGATCCTCGTCGACATGGCGCGCGAGGGGCACCGCAAGGGCTGGTGGGCGGCGTACGACGACGTGCTGCCCAGCGGGCTCGGTGTCTACGTGGGCCTCGAGGCCGAGGCGTCGGGACTGCGCAGTTACGAGATCGGCGTGGTGCACGGCCTCCTGCAGACCACGGACTACGCGCGTGCCGTCTTGCGGGCGAGCGCGCCGCGGCACACCGCGGACCAGATCGAGCGCCTGGTGGACCTGCGGATGCAGCGGCAGCGGCGGCTCGGCGACGATCCGCCGCTCGACTTGTGGGTGATCCATGACGAGGCGGTGATCCGGCGCACCGTGGGCGGTCCGGTGGTGATGCGCCACCAGCTCGCGCACTTGCTCGTGGCGGCCGGGCTGCCGGGGGTCACGCTCCAGGTGCTGCCCTTCGACGCCGGCGCGCACGCGGGCCACGACGGCCCCTTTTCCATCATTGAGTTCTACGACAGGTCCGATTCTGAAGTCGTCTACGTCGAATCGACGGCGGGGCCGATTTACCTGGAGAAAGACAGGGATATCCGGGTCAGCGCCGAGGTGTTTGACCGGCTCAGGGCGGCGGCCCTGCCACCGGAGGCGTCCCTCGACCTGATCTCCAAGGCGGCGCGAGAACTTGCCTGAACCCCCCGCGGTTTACGGATGGTGAACCTAAACACAGGAGGGAAGTGCATGGAAGGCGAGTTGAACGACCTGCACTGGTTCAAGAGCAGCGCCAGTGCCTCCGGGGCGTGCGTGGAAGTCGCGCACCTGCCGGGCGGCGGCGTCGCGCTCCGCGACTCGAAGGACCGTACCAAGGCGCCGCACGTCTACTCCCGGCGGGAATGGCAGGCGTTCCTGACCGGCGCCAAGAACGGCGAGTTCGACCTGCCGGCCGCCTTAGCCGGCGGCGCTAGCCCGGGAAGCCCGGGAAGCCCGGGAAGCCTGAGAGAGATGGCGACGGGTTTCCGCTCTCGGCGGGAGCCCGTCGCCCGGCGGTGGCCGCGACGAACGCGGCCCACCGCTCTCGCCTGAACAGCAGCGCGGGGCCCGCCGGGTGCCGCGAGTTCCTGACGGCCACCCGGCCGTCGCCGAGGCACGCGATCTCCACGCAGTTGCCCCCCGTGGGCCCGCTGCGGGTGCTCTTCACCCAGCGAGCGGCGGTCAGGCCGGTCGCGTCACTCATCGCGTGCCGCCTCCAGCTCCTTGATGATCTCGTCAAGGATCTCCGTGGTCCGCTGGGGATCGTGGGCCATGATGCTCAGCCGTTCCATGGCGAGCAGGTACCGCTCGACTTCGGTCGGCCTGTCGAGGTACAGCGCGCTGGCCAGGTTCTCGACGTACACCACGTCGGGGAGGTCGGGCTCGGCGAACCGCAGGATGCTGAACCCGGTCGGCGTCGCGTGGCCGCCCAGTCCGTAGGGCAGGACCTGCAGTGTCAGCGACGGCGTGCCGCTCTGGTCCCTGAGGTAGCACAGCTGGTCAAGGTGCACGCCGATCCCGGCGACGGGACGGCGCAGCGGCGCCTCGTCCACGATCATCCAGAGCCTGAGCTTGCCCTCGCGGTACCGGCGCTGGCGCTCCATGCGCAGCAGCACGTGCCGTTCGGTCTGCTCGACGGGAAAATCGCCGAGCCCGAGCACGGCGGCCGCGTACTCCTCGGTCTGCAGCAGGCCAGGGATGAAATGCGGGTCGTAGCCGCGGATCGCCCGCGCCGCCTCTTCCATGCCTACGTACGCCTGGAACCATTCCGGCAGGATGTCGTTGTACTGGTGCCACCAGGCCGGCCGGTTCGCCTGCTCGGCCAGGGTGAGCAGCTCTTCCCGCTGGGCGGGGGCGACGCCGTACAGGGTCAGCAGGTCGAGCACGTCGATCTCGCGAATGGCGTTCCGGCCCAGCTCAATGCGGCTGATCTTGGAGTCCGACGCCCGGATGGACGCGGCCGCCTGCCGCGCGGAGATTCCCTTAGCTTCCCTGATCCGGCGCAAGTGGGTGCCGAGCAGGATGCGCAAGACGGTTGGCCCGTCAGAAGAGTCAGGCACGCGGGCCAACCTCCCCATTCCCGTCGCCATGCGCTGCGGCTAAAGACGCATGGAATTAGGCATTCCCCTCGCGGAGGGCGCATGCATACGCCCGATGATATCCCAGACGCCTAATCAGGCTAGGTTCTCAGAGAGTGAGATCATGCGCCGGCCGGTCCCGCGGCGCGGTCCGGTGCCGGGCCGGCGGCCGCCGGCGCCCCGGTCCGGGATCACGGCCGGCCTCGGCGGAAATTTACTGCCGTGAATTACCGGATTAACCCGGCCGCACGACAGCGCCGGCCGCGGGCCATTGCGTCAGTTATTCCGGCGCGGCCTATTCGCCGGCCCTTTTGTCAACAGCATTGTCAACAGCGCGCCATCGCCCCGTCCGCCCCGGCCCCGCCGCCAGGCCGCCGTCCGCGAGGTCCTGCGTGCGTCCGTATGATGCCTGCCATGCGCTATCGAATCCTCGGTAACTCAGGGCTGCTCGTATCGGTGGTCGGCCTCGGCTGCAACAACTTCGGCGGCCGCATCGACCTGCAGCGGACCCGCGCGGTGGTCGACGCGGCGATCGACGCCGGCATCACGCTCTTCGACACCGCCGAAATGTACGGCAAGGACGGCGGGTCTGAGCTCGCCCTCGGCGAGGTGCTCGCGGGCCGCAGGGACAAGGTCGTGCTCGCGACGAAGTTCGGCCACCAGAAGGTGGACATGGGCTACGGCCCCGCCGCGGGCGCCAAGGGCGGCCGCGGCTACATCAGGCTCGCGGTGGAGAAGTCGCTGTGGCGGCTGGGCACCGACTACATCGACCTGTACCAGCTGCACACCCCTGACCCGCTGACCCCGATCGAGGAGACGATCGCTGCGCTCGACGAGCTGGTGGCCGAGGGCAAGGTCAGGTACATCGGGCACTCGAACCTGTCCGGCTGGCAGCTGGCGGACGCCGCGCACAAGAGCGCCGCCCGCACCCCGTTCATCTCCGCGCAGAACCAGTGGTCGCTGCTCGACCGCGGCGTGGAAGCCGAGGTGGTGCCCGCCGCCGCCGCCTTCGGGCTCGGCGTGCTGCCCTACTTCCCGCTGGCCAACGGGATGCTCACCGGGAAGGTCCGGCGCGGCAGGCAGCTGCCCGCAGGCAGCAGGATCGCGACGCGGTCGCACCTGGTCACCGAGGAGAAGCTGGACACGGTGGAGGCGCTCATCGAGTGGGGCGCTGAACGCGGCGTCTCCCTCCTCGAGATCGCCATCGGCGGCCTCGCGGCGCAGCCCGGCTGCGCCTCGGTGATCGCGGGCGCGACGTCTGCGGAGCAGATCATCGCCAACGCCGCCGCCGGCGAGTGGGAGCCGGCCAAGGAAGAGCTCGCCGAGCTCGACAAGATCTCGCCGCCGCCCGCCAGGGAGTTCTAGCCGGCAGACGGCTAGCCGGCAACGGCGCCGGCTAGCTGGCGGCCTTCGCCGCCTGGTACAGGACCGCCACCGCCGCGCCGAACGCCACGGAGTACGACACCTGCGGCAGGTCACCGCCCTGCTCATAGCCGCCGATCACCCCGATGACGGTGCCCTGGCCCGAGGACGCCTGCACGTCGGCGAGGAACGGCCCGCCGCTGGTGCCGTCGGTGTACCCGCCGCAGTCGAACTCGAGCTGCGTCGGGCTGAAGAGCGTCGTCCAGTTCACGCATGAGACCGGCTGGTCCGCGGTGTCCGGGTAGCCGATCACCCGCACCAGCCCTCCGGCGGCGGCGCCGGTGGCGACGTGCTCGGCGCCGGTCACGGCCTCGACCGGCGCGCCGCCAGGCGCGCCGGACAGCTGCAGGAAGGCGACGTCGTCGTCGGGGTCCTGGGCGGACTGCCAGGCCGCGTCGGTGTACACCCGGGTGACCTGCCAGACCCCGTACGGTTCCGTGCCGTTGGCGTAGCCGGGCACGAACGCGATCTGGCCGGTCGTGCCGGTCACGCAGTGCGCGGCCGTGATGGCCAGGTCACCATGCGGGCTGTCCACGACGCTCGCCGTGCAGAAGTGCGAGCTGAGTTTTCCCGAGCTCTGGCCGAACAGCGCGCCGACGGTCGCT
>Ga0207700_10001922_pt1 | contig 11814 bp, 6 predicted proteins | sample LARL82metaG_FD_184348 | JGI IMG/M metagenome (GOLD analysis project Ga0207700, IMG submission 184348) | Corn, switchgrass and miscanthus rhizosphere microbial communities from Kellogg Biological Station, Michigan, USA - LAR L8-2 metaG... | ecosystem: Host-associated > Plants > Roots >...
CAGCCGCCGGGCGCAGCGGTGACGGCAGGGGGTGCGCAGCCGCCGGGTGCGGCCGTCACGGCACTGGCCGGGCGGCAGCCGCCGGGCGCAGCGGTGACGGCAGGAGGTGTGCCGCCGCCGGGCGCGGCCGCCGCGGCAAGGGGCGCGCCGCAGCCTCCGGGCGCGGCCGCTGCGTCATCGGCCGGGCCACAGCCGCTGCCGGGCTCAGCCGCCATGACACCGGCCCTCGCCGCCGCGGGAACCCCCTCCGCAGGAGGAGCCACCAGCACCGGCCGGGTGGCCACGACCTCCGGTGTTGTCGGTCCGGCGTACGTCGCCCCGGCGCCAGTGGCGACCGCCGTCGCGGATGTCGGCTGCGCGCTGCCGTTCCTGCTGCTGGGCCCCCTTGCCCAGGCCGGCTACCTCTCCGCCCTCGAGCCAGCCCTGCAGCCGGTCGGCTTGCAGGCGGAGACGGCGGCATTCGCCGCTGCGCTCGCCTACACGGTGCTGGGATCGCTGGAGCGTGGCTGGCGCCGCCAGCCTGAGGACCTGGCAGGGGCGGCCGCCTTCGCCGGGCTCGCCTCCCCCGTACCTGGCCAGACCCTGACCGACTTCGCCCGGATCGCCGGCCCCGCGTTGCCCGCGCTGGACGCTGTGATCACCCAGGTGCTGGCCGAAGGGCACACCGCGGGCGAACCGCTGGTCCTGGCAGCGGTCGGAGAGAGCGCCGATGGCGGGCTGGTCTTGTTCGACCGGGAAGGACTATTCCCCGTCGCCTGGGCCGACGCCATATCCGGACTCGTGCCGGCCTGGCGGATGTTCGGCTCACCGCCTGTCCTGGTGGCACCGACCGCGGTCGGCGCGCTGCGCGGCCTGGCGGACGCGGGGGTCAGTTTCGTCGTCGCGGCCCCGCCCGCCCGTGCCGAACGCTGGCGTCGGCTGCCGCCGTACCGGCTCTGGACCAACAGCGACGATCCGGCGCTCGCCCAGCACGCGAGCGGTTACCAGCAGGCGGTGGACCTCGCCGCCCAGCTCACGCACGCCCTGGCGGACGAGCGCGCCGCGATCCCGCTGGCCGCCACCCCGGCGCTGGGCCGCAGCCTGCTGCTAGCCGCCGGGCTCGGGCTCGGCACGCTGGCCTGGACCTTGTGGCGGGAGCGCGAACCCCCCGATCCGCTGCTAGCCCTGGAGCGCTTTGCCGACCTCAGCGCCCGGGTCAGTTTCGAACCGGATCGGGTTCTTGTCCGGCTGCCGCTCGGCCCGCGCCACTCCGACCTGTCCGTGCACGGCCTGCTCGCCGACGTGCACGGCGTGCCCTGGTTCGGCGACCGGGTCGTGCAGTTCTCGGGAGGGTGATATGCCGGACCCCCTGGCCGTCAGGCACCTGCTGATACGGCTACGGCCCCTCAACCGGGCGCTCCGTGTCGCCGTCGAGCGGCAGGCCTCCGAAGTCGCACAGCTCGAACGTCCCGACCTGGTCCCCTATTGCATCACCGACGAGCAGGTGGCCATCCTGCTAGATCGCCTGGACACGTTGTCGATGCCCGGCGCCGCCGCTCCGGCTCAGCTGACTCCTGCCGAGGACGCTGCCGAACAGCAGCTGCGCGACCAGGCCGCCGCCGACGGCGTGACGCTGCCGCTGGACGAGCTGGCCGGCTCGTTCGGCCTGACCTACGAGGAACAGCAGGCGCTCGTGCTGTTCGCTGCCCCCGAGCTCGACCGTGCCTATGAGCGGGTCATCGCCTACGTCCTCGACGACCTCAACCGCCGTTTCCCATGCGTCGAACTGCTCACCGCGGTTACCGCCGACTCCGGCCTCGGCGGCCTGGCCCATCGCGGCCCCCTGGCCCGCACCGGTCGGCTCCGCCTGCTCGGCCTGCTGATTCCACATGGCGAGGCGCCTACCGAACTCCGCCAGGAACTTCGCGTCCCTCCCGGTGTTGTCGACTTCCTGCTCGGCCGCGGCGGCGACCTCGCCGTTCTGGCCCACGACCCCGGCGCTGTCCTGATCCCCGAGACAGCCGCGACACCGCCGCAGGTCGACGTCGCGCGCCTAGACCGCCTTGGCAAGGCCCTGCGAGCTGGCGACCTGGATCTGGTCGGAGTCTGGGGGCCGCCGCGGGCCGGCCAGTATGAGGTAGTGTATGCGCTGGCCCGGGCCGCTGGCATGCCGCTGCGGCAGTCGGCCAACGACGACATCGAGAGCGCGTTGAACGCGGCGGCCTCATTGGGCGCCATCCTGTGGCTGCGAACGGACGCCCTCGACGGTGCCGTGACCGGCCTGCTGGCCCGCTCTCGTACACCGGTTTGCCTCAGTGGCGCCGAACCTTGGCGTCCTGCGGCTGTGCTGTCTGTGCGCCCGTATGCCGAGATCACCGTGAGCCGTCCGTCATACGGCGACCGCAAGGCGATGTGGGTGCGGGCGCTGCCAGACCTCGACGCCCATTCGGCCGCCAGCCTCGCGGCCCGGTATCGGGTGAGCGAGGAGGAGCTACGCGCTATAGCCGCGCTCGCCTGCGGCGACGTACTCAATACCGGTAACCGGGCAGGCGGGGATCTGAGCGTCGATGATGGCAAGCTGAACGGCTATGTCGCCCGGGCTGTCACCGCCGTCACCTGCGGTCCTGTCAAGAGCCTAGCCTATGCGATTACCCCCAGGCGCCGGTTCGACGACCTCGTCCTCCCGCCTGCGGAGCATCAGATGATCCTTGAACTCGCCGCCGCCTACCGAGCGTGGCCGCAGGTGGCCGAGGAATGGGGTTTCGCTGTCCATGGCGGCGCGGGCGGCCTGAAGGCCTTGTTCACCGGCGAGCCTGGGACGGGCAAGACCCTCGCCGCTGAAGTGATCGCAGGAATGCTCGGTCTTATCTTGCTCAAGGTTGATTTGTCCCAGGTCGTGTCCAAATGGGTCGGCGAGACCGAGAAGAACCTCGACACCGCCTTTCGCCAAGCCGAGGACAGCCAGGCGCTGCTGTTCTTCGACGAAGCCGACGCCCTGTTCGGCAGGCGCGGCGAGGTCACTAACGGCATGGACCGCTACGCCAACCTCGAAGTCGGATTCCTGCTGCAACGCCTGGAACAGTCCCAGGCCCTGGTCATCCTGGCGAGCAACCTCAAGGAAAATCTCGACCAGGCCTTCACCCGCCGCTTCCACCACATCATCCACTTCCCCCGTCCCGAACCGCTGGAGCGCGAACGCATCTGGCGACTGGCCTTCCCCCCCAAGGCTCCCCTCGGCCCCGATGTCAACTTCGCCGCACTGGCCAACCTCGAAATGACCGGTGCCAGCATCACCGGCGCCGCTCGCTCAGCCGCGCTCCTGGCCGCCAGTCTTCCCGCTACGGAGATCTCGATGACTCAGATAGTTCAAGGCGTGCGCAGGCAATACCAACGGGACTGCCGCCTGTTCCGGCCAGAGGAACTGGGGGCGTACGCTGCTGCTGTCGGGGAGGCAGAGCATGGGCGCTGAACTGCAGAAGGCGGAGCCTGAGGTCGCCAGGCCTGCGCCGGCCTCGGCGGCTGTGCCGCGAGCAACTGCCAGGGCGTCTGTCGCCACGGTGCTGAGTCCGCAATCCCTGGTCGGCAATAGCGCGCTGAAGCAGCGGATCGCCGCCCCGGCGGGAGAAGAGCCTGCGCAGGCCCTGCTCGCGCTTCAGGGCGCGGCTGGCAACCGGGCCGTTCAGCGGTGGGCGCGGGACGGGAGCGCGCCGCCCTCGCCTGCGCGCATCCACCAGGCGGCGCAGGCTGGCGTCGCGGGGCCGGGTGAGCGCCTGCCGCACTACCAGGCCATCCAGCGATCCTTCGGGGCTGCTCATGACCTGTCTGGTGTCCGGGGGCATGTGGGCGGCCCGGCGGCCGGCGCGAACGAGGCCATGCACGCCACCGCCTTCACGACGGGCGAGCATGTCGCGTTCAAGGCGTCGCCGGACCTGTGGCTGGCGGCGCATGAGGCGGCGCACGTGGTCCAGCAACGCGGCGGGGTGAGCCTGGCGGGTGGTGTCGGGCGGGCGGGCGATTCGTATGAGCGCCAGGCCGATGCGGTGGCCGGCCGGGTGGTCAGCGGCCGCCCGGCGCATGACCTCCTCGCGGGCTCCGGCGCGGCTGGCCGGGCGGCGGTTCAGCGTTGCGGCGGCGTTGTCCACGAGGGCTGTGACTGTGCCCAGGAAGCCGGGGAACCCAAGAAGGTCGAGGAAACCGCCAGCGAGATGTCTGTGGCGGTGCAGCGGAACGGGGACGGCGGCTTCCTCGATCGGGCCGAAGGCGCGCTGAGCAGCGCCGTGAGCACGGTGGAGTCCGCCGCTGGGGAGGTGGCCGCGGGCGTGGAAAGCGCCGCGACCACGGTGGCCGCCGGTGTGGAAAGCGCGGCATCGTCAGCGGTCGACGCGGTCTCGGGCGCGGCGTCCGCGTTGGGCAACGCCGTCTCCGATGAGGTGCAGGCGGCGAGGCAGGCGCTCGGGGCCTACCTGGAGGGCAAGACCGCCGAGGCGGTGGCGCTGATCGCCAGGCTGCAGAGCCAGCTCGGCACGCTGGCCACCATGATCATCCCCGCCGACAAGCTCGCCGAGCTCAACGGTTACATCGCGTCGGTGAACTCCCGCGGCAAGGGGCTGGTCTCGCTGCCCAGCATCGGCGGTGCCGCGGGTGGCGAGGCGGGCGAGTCGAGCGCCTCCCCAGGGGCCGTCAGCGGCCTACTCGCCAGCCTGCAGTCGGCGATGCAGAGCCTCTCCTCCTCCCCCTCCTCGGCCAAGTCCCCGCCCGTGCAGCGCTTGGCGAGCGGGGCGGCCATGCTCGCCTTCGAGGAGGGGATGAAGGCCGGAACGATCGCCATCGAGGCTGAGGCGATCCCCGCCGCGGTCGCAGCACCGGAGACCTTCGGCATCTCGATCCCTGTTGCGCTGGCCATCGCCGCAGCGATCGCGGTCGTGGCTGGCCTCATCGCCTACGCCGTCTACCGCTACACCCACCCGGAGAAGCGCCCGTGGGGTCCCGGGGACGAGGCCACCTACTCCCGGCTCCAGCAGCTCGAGCCCACGATCGCCGGCCGCCCCGGCGTCGACTACCGTGTCAAGCCGGCCGACGTTCTAGCCGACCCCGCCAAGTCGGCCAAGTGGGACGAGTGCGTCGCGCTGCACGAGAAGTACGAGCCGACGAAGAAGCAGTATGTCGACGCCGCAGGGCCCATCGCCGTGATCAAGGCCAAGATCGACGCCGGTACGGCCACCTCCGACGACTACAACAAGTTCTGCGAGCTGCTGCGCGCGCGCATCAAGCTCGCCGAGCAGCTGGCGACGGAGCGCTTTGACTACGTCGCCCTCGACTGTGACGACCTGCCCTGGCCGGTCCCGCCAGGACAGACGCCGCAGACGCCGGCTGAGGCCCGAAAGGGACACATCACGCAGTTTGAAGAGAACCTCAACTCGATGAAGAATCTGTTGGAGGACTTGGCGAGGACCTGGTGCTGAGCGATATCGAGGCCGCCGAGGCGGCGATCCGCGAGGCGTGGTCGACAGTCCCCGCGCCCGATCTCGCCGGCGTCCCGCACACCGACTACTGGAATGGCATCACGGCGCGGGTCTTCGCCGACCGTGCGCCGCTCGCGGTCGACATCGCCTCCGCCGAGTTCTCGGCCACGGAGCCGCTGCTCGACCTGCCCGCCGCGGCTGCCGCGGCCTACCTTGCGCCGTTCCTGCTGGCCCTGCTGAAAGACCTGAGGTTCCAGCTGCAATTCGGGCTCTTCACGGAGATCATCACCCGGGCGCACACCATCTCGGCACTGGCCGACGAGCAGTTCCAGGTCGACGTCGTCCGGGGGGCGCTGCCCCCCGGCGCGCAAAACGCCGTCGCGCGGACCGCTGCGGTCATGATCGCCCACGCGGAGGAGCTCGCGATCACGCCGGACAATCTGGCGCGGCTCGGAAGGCTTCTCGACCTCGGGCGTGACCTCTAAGCCAGCGACTTCTCCCGTAAAAATCAAACAGGACCCAGAGCTAATGGACATTGTGGACCCAACTACTGGAAGGCTAGGTCCTCGCAGTTTCTCAGCTTCCACGGTTATCGCCTTCCTGGAGATCACCACCAGCGCTCAGTGGCGATTCATCCAGCCACGCGCTGTAAAAGTGGCAGCTTGGGCCTCCGTGCTGAACAAAGCGAAACTACCAAGGGGCCTGCAAGTGATTGCTCTGCTCGCAATCGATCGTGGTGCTTACTTCAGCCTTCCGGCGCCCGAGCGTGAGGCGCTCCATAAGACTCTCGCAGCTAGCGGCGGCGTAACCAGCCTCCACCGCGATCTGGCGAAGATATCGGTAGTCGACGCTAAGATACTTGCCCTAGAACTGGCCAAGCTTGGCGTGCTAACACCTAATCCATAGGGCGGTGACGAGCTGAAGCGTCAAATGTAATCTGAACAGGGCAGTGGGCTGCCAGGTGTGGCCTCACGTGGCAATTGGTGATGATCAAACACAACCGAACCGGGAATTGAGTATGCAGGAGCTTGCCAATAAGCAGGATCGACCCCAGTCGTACAAGCCAGCAAGCCCTGCGGTCAATAGCACGTCAGCGCCTGCGCCCGGTTATCCTTCCAATCGCATACTTCAATTGCAGGGAACCGTAGGCAACCGCGCCGTGCAACGGCTCATGCAGCCACACTCTGAGGAAGTCGAAGCAGGCCCACTCGCTGGGGAACCGGTCTCCCCGGCGTACGACCATGTAAGCCGAGTGTCGCTGCTTCGATCGGCCATACAGCCGACTGGGGTGCAGCCAGGCACCGAAAACGGGAAGCACGCGGGCCTGGCGGAGAACGAGATAGGACAGCCCCCGCCTGATGCCTCGCGCGAACAGTTTGAACACGTCACGCACAGCGCAGTTGGTGTCCGCGCGCACGTCGGCGGACCGGCCGCCCAGGCTAACGCCGCCACGTCCGCCACCACTATCCCCCAGTGGGCAGCCGCATCTGCACTGCAACGATCGTGCAACTGCCCGGAAGGTACCTGCGACTGCGGACAGGATGAGCTCACCCGCTCAGCCACTGGCGATGAGGCACCTGCAGTGGCACCACCTTCGGTATTCGACGTCCTGCGATCCTCCGGCGAGCCTCTCGACAGCGGCACCCGCGGCTGGTTCGAACCCCGTCTCGGCATGGATCTTGGTGAGGTCCGTGTACATCACGACTCCCACCAGGCCACCAGCACCGCCCGAGAGGTGCGAGCATCCGCTTATACAGTCGGGCGGCACATTGTCTTCGGAGCTGGCAAGTACGCTCCGGGGAGCCCGGCCGGCCGTGAGGTGCTCGCGCACGAACTGGCACACGTCGCCCAGCAGCAGGATGTCGCCTCGCCCTCGGGACCACTGCTCGTCAGCCGACCCGGCGACACCGATGAAGTGGCGGCCCACAAAATGGCCGACGCGCTGCTAGCCGGGCAATCTGCCTCGCCGGGACCCGGCTCACTCCAGCATGTGGTCCGCTACCCTGACCCACCGGCCGCGGTGTCGATAGCGTCACCGCTCCCGGCCGCTACGACAGTGACCTCACCAGGGACGTCGACAACGCGGCCCGATGGATCAGCCATTCCCGGTGGCTGGGCGGGGGCCTCGGGCCCCAACGCAGCCCCGTCCCGCATCGGCACCGTTGAACGCGTGCCGATTGAGGGTCTGCCGGGCAACCAGAGAGAGCAGCCGGACCTGCCTGGCGGCAAGCCCGCAGACTCCTACAAGACCTCCGCCGCCATCGGTCGCCGGACGACCGAGGGGGCCGGCCGTGCGGTCGCTCTCGTGCCCGACTCCGTGCGCACAGGTGGGCCTGGGCCGGTTGACGTGCTATTGCACCTGCACGGTCTCGGCGGCGGAATGCGCCGCCGAGACGGCGACCCGACCGATGTCGGCGACTACGACATGCCGCAGCAGATCCAGGCCTTCCTCGCGTCACGTCCCGATGAGCGGCTCATCGCGCTCCTGCCGATCGGGATCTCGGTGCAGCCAGCGTGGACGGGCCCTAAAGGCCACGAGGTCTTGGGATTCCACAACACCAGCTTCGGCGATCTCGACCTCAACAAGTTCATCAGTGTGTGCTTCTCGCGGTTGAGCGGAAGCTTGCCCTCAGGGGCGACGCCAGGCCGCGTCATCCTATCCGCGCACAGCGGCGGGGGGTTGGAGATCAGCCGGATGATCGCGGCGAAGCGGTTGCCAAGTAACGTCGTCGGGGTACTCTCCTTCGAATCGATTCACAAGGATCTGCCGACCTGGACAGCGTTCGTGCTGAGTCATCTCCACAATGACCTGAAGGAACTTGAGCGGCTCCGGACAACCACATCCGACCCGGCGTCACTGCTTCAGGCGCAGCGGAGTTACCTTACTGAATCCGGCTTCCGATTCGTGGCGATGGCTCGTTCGTCCAGCGGGTACGGCAAACGGGTCCAGGCCCTTCGTGCCGCGATCGTCGACTGGTTCGGCCAGAACGCCAGCGCCCTGGCTACTGCAACGGCGGGGCAGAACTCCGTGCAGGATCTGCTGTGGGCCAACTATCAAGCAGTGGCCGCCAGCACCGGCTCCCATGACGAGGCGCTGGCTACCGCGCAGCACAACCTCGGCCGGGCCCTAGCAACGCTGCCGCCATCACCCATGGCGGCGGCCAGCGTGATTACGACGACGACCACCCTCCCAGCAACAACCGGAGTGCAGCGCCTGGCACGACAGTCCGCACCGCCGATGACCGTCAACTCGTCGGAGGCGGCAAGGCTACTCACCGATGCAGCGGTCGCGATGGGGCGGCAGGACAAGGTTGCTGTTGTGACTCCCAGCCAGGACCGCACCCGGCTGCGCCAAGACGACATTCGTGCCGCGATCGCCGCGCGCGCGACGAACCGCGATCTGGACCAGGCCTTCACCGACGGCGTCGCGGAAATCGTCGCGGCCTCCGACGCGGATCGTCCTGCCGCCGTCAAGCGGCGGGCACGCGGCATCCGATCCATACTCGAGACCCAGTTCGTGCACGATCCAGCGCGCTCGGCACTGGACCTACTCGACCCGGCGAGCGCCACCCGCTATCGCCGCATCCACTGGGATCCAGCCGACTATCCTGGCGGCCCGGCCGGGCCGAACGAGGATGCGGCCCGATCCATGGTCCGAGCCATGACGGCCATCATCCCGGAGCGTCGTCCCCACAAGGGCGCTGCGAACGTGATGACCTCCGAGGAGCTGACGGCCAAGGCGGAGGCCAACATCAAGGCCAATTGGACCGGTATACGGGGCCAACCGGGCCAGCTACTGCTGACCCCGGCTGCCGACGCCTTCGAGAAAATGCAGCAGGCGGCCAAACTCGATGGTGTTGATCTTAGTATCAACAACTCATTCCGATCCTTCGCCGTGGCCAAGGCCAAGGCCGCCGCAGCAGCCAACCCGGAGGCGCAGGCCTCGTTCTCCGCTCACAGCCTTGGCCTCGCCGTTGACTTCAATCTCACCGCCGGGAAACAGCATTTCGCTGAGGTGACGACGACGCCGATGCAGAATGTGGCGAATATGAGATCGTCGCCCACGCACAAGTGGATGGCGCTGCACGGAGAGGAGTTTGGCTGGTACCCGTTCGGCAACGAGCCGTGGCATTGGGAGTACAACCCGCCCGGCTTCCGCGACACGTTCCGGGCCCTGGTATTCCCGCAAGCTTCGACGAAGCCCTTGGCCCCCGCAGCCACGCCCTTATCCGGGTCGCCATGATGAAGGGCCGGCCTTACACGGGCAGGACACACCGCTGCGGCGGTTCTCGCGGCGGACCGCCTTCGTGAGGTCCGCCGACGCCCGGGCTCACGGTGGACCAGATCGCCGAGCCACAGCCCACAGCTGTGGCACTACCCCTCAGACGAGTTATTGGCGTGGTAGAGGACGATGGGGCGCATGGTACAAGGGCAGCGATGACTTGGATATCGAGTGCCACATCGACGTCTTCCTCTACCACGGCGCCTAGCTGTGGCGGCTCCACGTCAACTTGAATCTCGCTCACCTCGGGTACTGGTATTTCAAGACCGGCACAGTATCGATCCAGCTCGTCGCGGTTAAGCGCACCACCTAGCGATAGGATGGCGATAGCCTGCCCGTATCCGCCGTTCTCGGCATCAAGGAAATCATATTGGTACGCCAAATCCAGGACGTTATAGCTCCTGGGTTGCGGACCGTTTCTATTCGGCGGGCGATTGGGGACGGGAACGGTATGCATCTGCATCCTGGTTTCCTTACCGTTGTCAATTCCAAAACGCCCTGTACCACTTCTCCTAGCTTCGCAGGGACCTTCAGCGCTGTGCTAGGCCGAAGTTCCCCCAGTTGATCCGCGCGATCTATCAGAAGCCGAAGCTAATGAGATCGGTATGCTTGGCGGAAGCTATAATCAGTTCTTGATACTCCAGGAGCTAGAAGTAATTCCTGAAATCAAACTGATCGCGCCGGGCACGTAGGACGACTCACGGGATAACGTGTTTCTTACCCGCCGTCACACGCTTGTACGCGTCGGCAGCGTTCTTGATCAGCGCGGCATACGTCGCCGCCTGCCCCTTGCCGTTGTAGCCTTTGGCAACCGTGAGGTAATCGTTTTTCCTGACAGCATCGACCAGTCCGGCCTTGTTGATGTATTCGAAGATGCCAGTAATCTGCGGCCGTTCGGCCCTGTTGAATGCATTGGCCATGTCTACAGCGGAGACGTATCCCACGCTCTTCGCATTCGAGCCCATGATCTGCCCCGCGCCCCAGGATGCCGATCGGAAAGCGGGCTCCTTGCCGCTCAAGACGGCCGCGAAATCCATAACTCGCCACTCCTGCGCCTGGCTCTGATGGCAATTCTCCCACGGTTTGTTCGGGTCATCCCGGAAACGATGACCTTCCCATGGCTTCCCTCCCTTCGACCGGTCGAAGTCGAAGTGGTCATTGAAGGTCGAGGCATTTGCCGAGCCCCACTCCTTCCAGAAGACGTGATTCTCGAACCGCACGATCGTCTTATCAGTCGCCTCAGCGAAGGTGGCGCCCCCCGACTCGACCTTCATGATCCCCGCGGCGGCGTGGGTCGACACGCCCAGATCGCGCGCTTTCTCCTCGATGAGCTGGCCTCTCACGTTGTAGATCGAAGCCATCGTGCGATCCAGCCCCTTCAGGCCCTCAACGTCGATCACGTCGCTGGCCTGCATGTCGGTCCCCGTGCCGAGGAGGTCGTCGATCACCTCGGCCAGTTTCCCGGCATCCGAGGCGGGAGCATCACCAAGCTTCCCCTTCAGTTGCGTCAGCATGTCACGGGGCAACGTGCGGAGCGCTTCGATGATCCTTACCCGCGGCTTACCAGCAAGCAGGGCCCACACGCCGGCGAACGAGCCGCTCTTGGCGTCCCGGATCGCGTCCATGATCTCGAGGCTCATCGTCCCGGCCTTCTTCTCGCCCCATGACGATGACCGCAAGGCGGACTCCAGCCGAGGGCGGTCGAACCGGCCTTCAGTCTCCGAGATGTGGGCAAGCAGTTTCGAGCGGACGTCCTTGCCGCAGATGCGGAGCACCTCAAGCATCTCGGCGGGACTGAGGCCGTTCAGCATCCAGAATGCGCCACCCGGGGCTTCCGGTCCCTCCTGCCCTTCGGGCACCGGCGTGGACAGGTCAGCGAACCGGCCCTGGGCGACCTGCTCCTTGACGAAGTCAGCCTTCAGTTCGGCGCTAGTTTTCGCCTTCCGGGGCGACGGCGGCTTCTTCGCCGCCTTACGCTGAACCAATAGAAGCGAGCTGACCGCCTGGTTTCCGACCGACCGCTGAAGCCCGCTCACATCGATGGAGCGCGATACGGCGGCTCCCTGCACGATCAGCCGCTCAGCAGCCGCC
>Ga0207700_10001923_pt1 | contig 11814 bp, 3 predicted proteins | sample LARL82metaG_FD_184348 | JGI IMG/M metagenome (GOLD analysis project Ga0207700, IMG submission 184348) | Corn, switchgrass and miscanthus rhizosphere microbial communities from Kellogg Biological Station, Michigan, USA - LAR L8-2 metaG... | ecosystem: Host-associated > Plants > Roots >...
TGGTGCGCCCGCTGTTTCCGCTGCTGTCACTGGTTTCAACGGTAAAACTTCCCAGGGGAACAAAGTCGAATAGAAATTGTCCCTGGTTATCGGTAGTGGTGGTGGCCGAAGTTGGACCAAACAAAGAAACATTGATGCCACTGCCTACCGGCGTTGTTCCGTTGCGTCCGAAAGCTGTTCCGCGAATCGTGCCGGAAGGAGTCAACGTTAGGTTTACGTTCGCCGATTGATTCGGAGGCAGGTTGCCGCTGAATCTGGTACGCAACCCTCCGGTGAGATCGACCGCAACAATCGTAAAGGCACCGGGCGCAACTCCATTGACCTGGTAAAAGCCGCTGGTGTCAGCAGTGGCCGTGCGCACATCGGCTCCGGAGGTCAAAGTGACTTGCGCAGCGACGACGGCCCGTCCAGTCTGGCTCGTCACATTGCCGGCGATCACGCCGGTATTCACTACAATCTGAATGGTGCCTAAATCAACTGTTGCGTTGGCGACTCCAGGAGATTTGGGCGCTGAAGAACCTTCAAGAATTTGATTGTTTCGCGTCGTGCGCGCCACCGCGGTAAGCGAGCCCAGATCGGCAGGCACTTTGGGCAGGGAAAAGAAGCCGGCTGCATCCGTGGTTGCGATAAAGAAGCGGAACACCACGACGTTCGCGCCGACAACCGGATTTCCGCCCTGATCCACCACGTGTCCCTGAACGGTATTGGTGGGATCCGAGACCAGCGGGTTCAGGCCAAGCTTTACTTCAATTCCATCCGGAATGCCGTCACCATCCGTATCCGGATTCAGCGGATTGGTGCCCAATCGGATTTCGTCTGCGTCAGTCAATCCGTCACCGTCAGTGTCCGGATTCAGCGGATTTGTTCCCCGCTTTACCTCTTCGCCGTCGGAAACGCCGTCACCATCCGTATCAGGATTGCGAGGATCGGTTCCCAACTGGAATTCCTGAAGGTTGGTCAGGCCATCACCGTCCGTATCCGCGCCGGCGACACTGGGATCGTTGGGATCGAAACCATGAGCGATTTTCCAGGAATCGGGAATGCCATCGTTCAAAGTGCTAGCGAGAATACTAATGTTAATCTGGATCGTCGCCGAAGCGCCTTCATTGCGGGCTGTGATAATAGCCGTGCCGCGTGATACAGCAGTTACAAGACCATCCGCGCTAACGGTTGCAATGGCGGGGTTGCTGCTGATGTAAAGGGTGCCCAGCGCTCGTGTGCTCAGATCTTTGAGAGTGTTTGTCGGCAGTGTTCCTTGGACCGCAAGCTGCACCGTTTGTCCGGAAGTTGTCAGCGTGGTACTGGATGCACTAACGGCAATCGATACCGGAGCTGGATCAACATTACCCACCACCAAAGGCCCGATCAACGTCTCACCGCTTGGATTGAGCGTTAAGAACCCGGAAGCAGCTTCAGTCGTGGTGTGGTCAGGGTTTGTGCACACAATCCGCACACGATAGAAGCCCTGGTCCACGGGGATATTTGGCAAAGCAAAAGTGCCGTCAGGGCTGATCTGAATGCTGCGGTTCAGCAATGTCGCCGTGCATTTGTCATTGATTGCGAAAGGCGGAGGTTGAGGGGGCGGATCGTTGGGGTTCAGGGGATCGGTACCTAGCGCAACTTCCACTCCATCCGGAATTCCATCGCCATCAGTGTCAGGATTGTGAGGATCGGTTCCGTGTTGATACTCCTGAAGATTGGTCAGGCCGTCGGCATCGGGATCCTGGTCGGCTACGGTGGGGTCGTTTATATCCAGACCATGAGCGATTTTCCAGGAATTCGGGATGCCGTCGCCAAAAGGTTGGTTCGGGTCAATGACTCTTACATTGATGGAACCGGAGACTGACAGATCACTGTCCGAACCCACGTTATAGACAATGGAGACGGTTACGAGTCCCGGGCTGATTCCATGGACCAGACCGGCCGGACTTACAGAAACGTGTGTTACGTCCAGGCTATAGCTTGTAAAAGAGCTGGAGGTGACATCCAGAAACGATCCATCCGCAAAGCTTGCGATGACAGAGAGCTGGACGTCCTCATTGACGGCCAGAGCTGTTTTCGGCGCTGTAACAGAAATCGACAACGGCACCGTCGCCTGTGAATATGCGACAGCCGATAAGATCAACACCAACGCAATGGCGCGAATAAATGTTTTTGGTTTCACGTTGAGCTCGCTCATCCAGCTAATGATCTCGAGGACCCATCAATTCCCACGTTTGCAATATTCGATCAGCAGTTGCACGAACCGTTCTGTCTTTGTCTTGTTTGGCCAGTTTTTCCACCCTGGGCTTGAGCAGTTCGCGTGAAATGTAACTCGGCACGGCGCGATTAAGCACGATCAAGGCTTCGCTCCGGACACCGGGCTCGTTGTCCTGCAACAATCCCAGCAATCGCTTCAGGGGATCGACCACCTGCCCGTTCTCGCGTCTGCCTTCGTATTTCAAAAATGGAAACAAACTGGCTACGGACAAGCGACGGGTCTCAGCATTGTCTGAAGTCACAGCCTGCACAACAAACGAGTAACTCCCCGGATCGCCAAGTTCCGCGAGGTTGCCGGCCAGCACGCTTCGTCGTTTAGGGTCGGGAGATTGCGGGATCAACTTTTTTAATGCATTCTTTCCCGCCGGGTCTCCCATATGCGCGAGCGCTAAAGCTGCACTCTCTTTGACCACTCCTTCCGGATCTACCTGCAGGGCGGTCTTCAATGCATCAGAAGCCTTCACTTCCTTTCGCAGTCCTAGTATCTGGGCCGCAGTAGAACGCACAATGACCTCCTTGTTTTCGCCTAGAGCCTTGATCAGCGAATCAGAATCTGTCTGTACGTTTTGTGCCCGCAGCAACCCTTCGAGCCATTGAATTGCCTCGGCGTCACGATCACTCCCCTGCCTATCCACTTGCCGCGATAGACAACTGGCGGGAACCAACAGCGTGAAACTCAAAGCGATGAAAATAATTCGCACCAAAGCAATACCTCTCATGGTTTACAGGCGGCCGGCCAATTCTGTGCAGCCGGGGCCGCTCCCCCCCGGGCTTTAATCTGATTGATCAGGTTCAGGTACAACGGTATTTCGAAATCATGCGCGCGAACTTCAGGAGCGCCCATAAAACTCGCCATGGACGTCGCATACAGACTCGCGAGCTTTGCGTCAAATGCGGCCGTTTTGGCCGCTGCTTGTGATGGATCGGCGCATTCCGTGCAATTCGCCGCTTGGCTGACAAACGCAGCCAGATCATTCATGACCGGCGTATAGACCGAACCAGTCAGGTCGTTCACGTGGAAACGCTCGTGCGAGTTGGTGATGCTGGAAGACGCATAATGGGTGCGCGGCGGCCCGACTCCGCTGCCTGCGGGGAAAGGAGTCAGATCGGCAATAATTGCAGCGCAGGTTGCCGGCGTCACCACAGCATCATTTGCGCTATTGACATTGGTCTTCCCCAGAAGCGCTGGGTCAACACCGAAGTTGTGCTTCTCCGTCACCACGTCAACTCGCCAGCACGATTTGCCACCATCGGCACAGGCTTTGTAAGTTGCCGACATAGACAACGGGTCTACCTCGCCAAAATTGCCGGGCCCCGGCGCGTGCGCGATTTCCACATGGTTCAGCGTGGGGACAATGCTTGCGCACGATGGGCTGATAGTCACATTTTTCGTTTGCGTAGAGCTTCCGCATTTCGCTGTGATGAGAGCCGTACCCAGAGCATTGTTGAAGGTCGCGTTCAGGGTTGCGCCGGTAAATTGGGCCGGCATCGCAAGGGTGGCAGTCCATTTGATCCGTCCCGACGAGTTGCCGGTCGAATCTGTGTTATATGCCGCCTGTCCAGCCGGGGCTACTACGCATGCCCCGCTGATCTTGGTGAAGCTGTTGCTATCGTCGGTGCACTGTCCAATCAGGTTACAGCTCTTGGACGGGCACTCGTTCCCCGTGCCACAGGGTGTGCGGAAAGCTCCCGGATTGGGAACGCATGTATTCGCGATGCAGGTCTTGCAGGGGCCACAGCCACTTCCGCAAGTGGAAGGGGGAGCCGGCGGCGGTGAACCGCCCCAGCCGGAAACGATGAGGCCAAAGCCGGGGTCTGACACTATGATGGAACCGTCTTCACTTACACGCGCTGTTCCGCCAGAAACAAATTGCTCCAGATCATGGTTGTAGCAAAATGTTTCTGTCACAGTTCCCGCAGGCAGAGCGTTTGAGTTAGGGATCTGCACCTGGATGGGCGGATTGAATTTGACTCGCGGCGGCTGAACGGTCCACATCAAACTCGGGGCGGTGCCGTTAGGCGGGTTCATGGGCACCTTGTCGGAGTGGACCTGCGAAATCGACAAACGCCCGACATGCGATCCATCCGGGAAAGTCGCCGAATGTGCGAAAACCGTAAATGCCGCTCCCGGCACGCCTTTGATGGTGAGAGTTACATCTTCGTCGCCACCCACAATTTTGGAGTTGTCAGTATCAAGATCCGGCAGAAAGATTGGGCCTGACAAATGGTTGTTCTGCCCAGCCACCGTGACCATGGGGAATTCAAGGAAAGGATAGGGTTCTGCATCAGTGCTCGTACTGCCATCGATGAACAGATCTATGCTGCCCACCGGCGCGTTCGCTATCGTGAACCGGCCGGTCGCGTCAGTCAAAGCCGAGAGGTTGGTGCCACGAATACTCGCCGTAACGTTGACGAGGGGCTCATTGGCGTCGCCCAAGACAATACCGCTGACCAATGTTGCTGTGGGGTTTCGTGGAACGTTACCGGATGCCACCATCGTGGCCGGGGGACCAGTAAGACCTGCAACTTTAGCGGAGACTACGTTGTTGTTGATGCCCTCTTCCGCTGCCAAGACCAGTACGACTGAAGCGCGTCCATCTGTATTCGTTGTTTTCGTGACCGTAGCCGCGCCATCAATCGTCCCGCCACCCTGGTCAACATTGAACACCACAGGAACGCCGGCTACTGGGTTGCCTCCGGAATCGAACACTTGCACTACGAAGGGTTCCGGAAGCGCGGTGCCAACAACTCCAGTTTGTTGGGCTCCGGAAATATCGTGAATTTGCGCCGGAGCGCCAACTGTGGAAGTTGCGCAGAACATCACCTCTCCCACAAATCCCGGTGAAGTCACCAGAACCTGATTATTGCCGCTGCCGAGCCGAGTGCCCAACTGGAAGTTGGCGCTTGCTTGGCCATTCACATCTGTTTGCAGCGTGACTTGGCGGCCTTGTTGGGGGAAAGCACTCAATTGTCCATCGCTTTTATTGACGTTAAAAGTAATTGGCACATTGACCAGAGGCTGTCCTAGTGAGTTGATCACCTGCGCTACCAGCGGTTGAGCCAGCGTCGCCCCGGTAACTCCGGACTGCCCATTGCCGGATACCATCACGATTCGCTGCTGTGCGGTGGCGTCCAGCAGAGTCACCGTAACCTGACTCTGGTTAATGTTGCCTGCCGCGTCCTTGGCAATGGCGGTAATCACGTTCTTCCCCGGCACCAGCAAGACATCCTCCGCCATGAAACTGCGGTTGGTAACATCTGCGTTAACGCCATTGATGGTTACGCTTACCTCGGCTGAATTGACCGTACCGGGAACCACATCGCTGACCAGCCCCGTCACGTAAATCCGGGAAGCTGTGAGGACGGCTTTATCTCGAGGCGAATCTATAAGTACCGTAGGCGGAGTAGTATCCAGGACAACATTAACGCTGGCTGTTCCAGCGCCTCCGCCCGAGTTGACGCCGGTTGCCGTTACCAGGTTTGTGCCTTCACGCAAAACAACATTGTTCGCAGTAAATGTAGTACCGTTGACCGTGGCCTGTGAGCCATTAACTGTGATCCGCGCAGTTGGATCATCCACGGTCCCCGAAACACTGATAGAAGCCGACCCGAATAGCGTCTGAGGCGACGGAGAAGTAATGGTCAGTCTTGGCCCCTGAAGGTTGACACTTACTGATGCTGAGGCGACATTTCCCGCAACATCTGTAGCTTGTACGCCGACCGAGATAGCACCCTGAACAATCAGGGCCGAACAGCTGAAACTACCACTAGACACGCTCGCGGGTACGCCATTGCACAAAACCGTCGTCAGCCCCGATAACCCATCACTGACTTGACCGCTCACGGAAATATTTGTGGATGTGCTCACGCTCCCATCCAGAGGCGAAGTGATATTGAGCAAAGGCGGAGTACGATCAAGATTCACGATGGCACTGGCGCTCACAGCAGTTCCCACTGCGTCTATAGCGGTACCGGTAATCGTCTGGTTTGCGCCATCTGCATTAACAGTTTGCGAGCTCGGGCATGAAACAGGATCCAGGCCGCCCGTGCATTGGAAACTCACTGTGACTGGACTGTTGTTCCATCCGGCAGCATTCGGCGCAGGTGCAACCGAAGCGACCACCTGCAACGGCGGGAACGGCTGGAGATTGAACTGGATACTTGTTGCTGCAGTGTTGCCTGCGATATCCGTGGCATTGCCGCTGAAGGTTTGCAAGCCGGCGGTCGTCACCGTGATCGGCGTCGGACAAATGGCCACACCTGACAAACTGTCACTGCAGGTAAACGTTACAGTCGCGGAAAGTGCTCTGATACTTCCGTTAGCGTCTGGGACGGGTGAGACAACGGCTGTGATGGTTGGCGGGGTTTTGTCCAGATTGATTGAGACGCTGGTGCTGGCCGTTTGACCCGCAGCGTCCGTCACGGTGCCGCTGATTGATTGATTTGCGCCTTCCAGCGTCACCGTTTGCGACGCGGCGCATTGTAGCGGCGGCACTCCGCCCGCGCATGAGAATGACACGGTTACATCTGAGTTGTTCCATCCTGCCGAATTGGCAGAGGGCGCAGGAGTCGCGATTACCGAGAGCGGCGCCAGTTGCACGCTCAATGTCACGCTCGTCGATGTCGTGTTCCCTGCTTTATCGGTGGCAGTGCCGTTGAAGACCTGTCCCGCTCCTGCTGTTGTTACGTTAATCGGCGCAGGGCAGATAGCGATGCCTGAAAGTCCGTCCGAGCAATTGAATGTGATAACCGCAGGCGCAGTTACAACTCCGTTGGGTCCCGGCGCCGGTGCGACTGTCGCCGTGATGGCGGGCGGAGTCTTGTCGATATTCAACGTCATGCTGGCGCTGGCCGTCTGCCCCGCGGCATCGGTGGCTGTGGCGCTGATGATCTGATTCGCGCCTTCCAGCGTGACTGTCTTCGTCGCCGGACATTGCAGCGGCGGTACTCCTCCAGCGCACGTGTAGGTGATGGTAACGTCAGTGTTGTTCCAGTTGTTCGCATTCGCTGCGGGCGCCGCGCTGGCGCTCACTGAAAGTGCTGTCTGCTGCACGTTCAAAGTAAGCGTGGTTGAAGCCGTGTTTCCAGCTTTGTCCGTTGCTGTGCCGTTGAAATGTTCGTTGGCTCCCGCGGTGGTGACATTAATTGATGCAGGACAGCTCGCTGTGCCGGAGAGCGCGTCCGTGCAGGTAAAAGACACCACAGCTGGCAAAGTGACTACGCCATTCACCGCGGCCGGAGTTACGCTGGCAGTTATTCCAGGATTTGTTTTGTCGATATTCAGCGTGACCGCAACCGATGCATGGTTGCCGTTGGCGTCCGTGGCCGTAGCAGTCACTACTTGATTTGCGCCTTCAGTTATTACGATTTGCGAGCCAGGGCACTGCACCGGCGGCACGCCGCCTGAACAGACATAAGAAACCGTAACGTTTGTGTTGTTCCAGTTGTTGGCATTCGGCGCTGGCGATAGGATCGGAGAAACTGCCAAAGGCGAGACAACCGTGAAAGTTGCGGAGTTACTTGTTCCAGAGCCCGGCACGGAAACCACTACCGGAATAGCACCCAGCGCTACGCCGCTGGGAACAGGAACAACAATGCTTGTATTGCTCCAGCTGGTGGGTGCCGCGGAAACACCGCCCAAAGTTACTGTGCTTGTCCCTTGCGTAGTTCCAAAGCCTGTGCCGGCGATCGTGACTGAAGTGCTAATCGGCCCGGATGCAGGAGTCAGGCCAGTGATGGTTGGCGCAACCGCCACCGGTCGAACTTCCACTAGGCTTAGGTTGTAAGCGTCAGCCGTTGGAGCTGTGTCATTAATCGTTACAGATGTGCCAGTGGCGGGAACCAGCGTTGGGACCTGCTGCACCCACAACGTGCACGTCTGGCCTGACACGGTGCACAGAAGTTGATGAACCAGCGACTGGTTTGCTCCAACGGTTCTGGCCACTTTCGCGGTGGGGTCGTCGCCCACGCCAAACACCACTGAATTCGCGCGCGTGGTGGTAAGCGTTGCCGAAGGAGCGCCTGAGGCTGCGTTTGCCGTCCCGATCGCGCCAATCGCACCAGACCCGTTGGTCCCCGTCGTGTCAACTCCAGTGAAACTCACGACCGTCATTGAGGACTGCACCGTTTGCGAAAATGTTGCGGTGACGGTTACCTTGCTCAACACAGCTGGCGCAAACGCGCGCCAGATTTCAGCCGTGCCTTGTTGCGTGTTCGTTCTCTGTATCAGCACCCAAGTCAGGCTTGCGCCAGCCACACTGCTTACCGTTGTTGTGGCTGCCGTGCCTTTTCCGCTGGAAATAAACGCCAGCAGCAACTCGTTCGTGGCAGTAGTTGAAAATGAAGCGGTGGCGCGTGTGGTGGACGTAGTTGTGCCGTCGGCAACAATAATCTGATCAATTGCCACGCCGCCGGGGTTGAGCACCTTGAAAACAACCGCATTGCTTGAAACCCCGCCCGCCACCGTGACCACAACATTCCCTGTTGTCACGCCGCTCGGCACCTTGGCCACAATGCTCGTGGCGCTCCAACTGCTGATCGTCGCTGGAACGGAATTAAGCGTGACGTTGCCGTTGCCCTGCGTCGCGCCAAAATTGGTTCCTGTAATCGTGAACGACGATCCAAATCCTCCACCAGCCGCTGGTGTCACGCTGGTAATCGCTGGCGCTGAAGTCACCGTGAACGTGCTTCCGTTGCTTGCCACGCCGCCTGCCGCAGTTACAACCACGCTTCCCGTTACAGCGCCCGACGGAACCGTTGCCACAATGCTTGTCGAACTCCAACTGCTGATTGTTGCCGCCAGTGTGCCGAACTTCACCCCGCCGTTGCCTTGCGTCGAACCAAAGTTTGATCCGGTAATCGTAATCACCGAACCGACAGCGCCTGTGTTTGGAGCGAGGCTGGTAATGCTCGGCGCAGGCGTAACGGTGAATGTCGATCCATTGCTTGCCTGCCCACCTACTGTCACAACTACCGGGCCAGTCGTGGCTCCCGTCGGGACAGGAGCGGTAATCGAGGTCGCACTCCACGCTGTTGGCGTAGAAGCGATCCCATTGAAGCTGACTGTGCTGCTGCCCTGCGTGCTACGGAAGTTTGTTCCGGCAATCACCACCGAACTCGCTACTGCTCCCGTGCTGGGCGTGAGGCTGGTGATTGTGGGCGCGGGAGAGCCGAGCGGCAGGACGACGGTTGAATCAAAATTGCCGTTCAGCGTTCCTTCGATGTCCAGTTCGCCGCTGAACGCTGTCGCAGAAGTGGCCGTGAGATTTACTCCGACCCAAAGATAGAAGCGGTCCGTGGCCGCCATTGCAATATTTGCCGTGGTCGTGCAACTGATCGCCTGTTTGGTAACTGTGGTTGAAAGAGCGGTAGTCCCCGTGGCTGTGCAGAAAAGCGTTCCCGTTGCATTGTTGAGCCTGATTTTCGCGCGTGGAAATACCGTGCCGGTATTGGCGGTCTTCCGCATGAACACATTGAATGTGAGCGTGGAGCCTGAAGGAATAACGCCGGCTGTGTTCGGGTCGCCCGTCTGCGTTTCAAATTCCTTGATCAGATACTCGCCCGCCGCCTTGCTAGTGAGCGCCGTCGTCAACGCCACGCTGGTTCCGTCAGGACCGGCAGTCAAAAGCTTGTCGTCGGCTGCCGTAATCGCCGAAGCTTCCTTGTGCAGATGGTAGGTGGCTGTCTGGGCAACTCCCGGCAGCGAAAACGCCCACGAAAAGATCAACAGCAACGCGAAATGAAGACGCCGATATTGCATTCAATTCCCCTGTCGAGGACCGCAACAGAACTCTTCTTGCTTTGCCACAATGGCCATGCACGACCGCTCTATCTGAATCGCGGTCTTGAAAAATAAAAGATTGCTGGAATGAAAATTAGTGCTTGCTAACTCCGCGAACGTCTCAGTGTTCACAAGCGGGACGGCGGAAATTCCGGCCGATTTGGGGACTTGCAGCTGATGATTTCGATCTACCGGCCCCGTAAACGCCTGTGCACGCGAACTCAAGCTCAAGGCGATCGGAAGATAGGTGCGGTGCGCGGGATAACCCTGGCCTTCCTGCCGGTTCCTTCTTACATTGCGGATTACGCTACAGCGAATTTTCTGGGCCATCGCTCGACCTTGGACGCACACGTTCCCTGTCGCCGAATCATCGGCGCCGACAGGCACACTGGTACCAGCAATCGCTCAATGGCTTAATTTGGCGACACTATGCCCAATGCTTCTGGCAAAAACTCAATGACTTGTGAACCTAATACAAATGCACGACAACAGGTATGGCCGTGAGATGGTGAGGGTATTCTGCTGGATTCGAGCCCGCTACCCGCAATCTCAAACCTTGAACCTAACTTCCTATGATCATTTGCGCATATTTCTGCACAGAAACGATCAAGGTAAATTTTTTTGATTCAGAGTTGCTGGAGAGTCTAAAGTAGAAAATAAATTTGTCAAATTAAATTTTGAATTTCACAAGAAAAGTTTCTTGTGCCAGAGATTTTTGAAAAATGAATCACAGAATTTATTTTGAAACCCATACCAGTCTAAGTAACAACTATTTCGTATAAATCTCGGGGGATAAGTAGATCGAATCGCGTTTTCCCATTTTGGAACTCGGAGACTTATCTTCATCAATCTTCAGCAAAATCGAGAAGATTACAGCAGTATTTATCGGCTGATCTAGATTGGTGTGAAGTTATCCTCGCCTGATGGCATGTACTTTTGTCGCGTTGATGATCAAAAATGGCCAGCGCAAGTCAGCTCTTCCGCAGTTATCCGCAGGATCGTGCCTCAGCTGAAAGAAGCGCCTTGGACTTTGTCACGCGCTGGATCCGCAATGGGTCGGAGTTATCCATTTATTTCGGGGCCTGCTCTCAAAAGAAAAGTAGCTCGAAGCGACCAAACAAGAATTCCAGGTAGAAATTTCAATTGAAATGTGTTAATCATTCAGCCTCACACCTGCAAAAACCAATGGGGCGTCCACCGTGTTGACTCCAAAACCTGACCGAGGCCTGTTCCGCTTCGCTGCCATCGTTATCGTTATGGCAGCCACGGCTCTCGCCATCCCCCTGATGGGTACAGGCTTTGATGGTCCTGGCCTTAAGAACAATTCCGGCAACGACAAAGATGTTACCGGCACCGGAAAGCCCAGTCCGCAATATAACTATCGGTTCGGCAACAATCCTTTTCTCCCCAGTCAGGCAAAATCAGCCGGCGACGCTTTTATAGCCGTAGACAAGTTTCCGCCGGCAAGTTATTGCGCCACATGCCACGCTGAAACGCATCAGCAATGGCGTCAATCGGCGCATGCCAATTCCTTTCGCGCGCCTTTTTACAAGAATAATGTCGATGTACTGATCCAGCAGAAAGGGATTGAATTTACCCGGCATTGCGAAGGCTGCCACAATCCTATTGCTCTTTTTTCTGGGGCGCTCACCAGTGGTTCGCCGGTCAATCGTTCCTTTGATGAAGATGGAATCACATGCATGGTCTGCCATTCCATTCAGCAGATCCAGAACACAAGCGGCACCGGAAGCTACGTGATGGGAACTCCGGCGGTA
>Ga0207700_10001924_pt1 | contig 11813 bp, 6 predicted proteins | sample LARL82metaG_FD_184348 | JGI IMG/M metagenome (GOLD analysis project Ga0207700, IMG submission 184348) | Corn, switchgrass and miscanthus rhizosphere microbial communities from Kellogg Biological Station, Michigan, USA - LAR L8-2 metaG... | ecosystem: Host-associated > Plants > Roots >...
CGATGCTGGTGTTCCCAGGCATGCTGTTGATTTCCGTGATGTTGCTGGATCGGGCCTCTTATATGATCACTGCAGGCATGGTCCTGGTGGCAGTGGCGGCGCTGGGGATCGCCGAAAAGCAAGGCCTCACCCGAGCCATACCGCACGTGCGCAGTTCCACAACATACGAGTCGATATTCTTCGTAGACCTAAACCTGCTGGTCTTTGCCATGATCGGCAGCCGGATCGCCCGCGACACCCAGAGCAACGTCCTCGACCTCCGTGCCACCATCGACCAGGTATCGAAGGCGAACCTCACATTGGAAGAGACCGCCGAAGCCTTGCGCGAAAGCGAACAGCAACTGGTCTCGATTTACAACACCGTCCGGGATGTCATTTTCCACCTGGTTGTCGAACGTGAAGATCGATTCCGCTTCGTTTCTGCCAACGCGGCTTTTCTGAGAGTCACTGGACTGAGCAGGGAAGCGGTGATCGGCAAAACGGTGAACGAGGTCATCCCAGAGCCGTCCCTGACGATGGTCCTCGGAAAGTATCGGCAGGCGATCGAAGAAAACACCACCGTGGTTTGGGAAGAAACGTCGGATTACCCAACCGGGCGGTTGACCGGCGAAGTCAGCGTTGCACCCGTATTTGACAACAAAGGGAATTGTACGCATCTGGTTGGATCGGTTCACGACATCACCGATCGCAAGAGAGCTGAGGCAGCGCTTCGTGAGAGCGAAGCGCGCTTAAAAAACGCAGAACGCCTTGCGCATGTAGGCCATTGGACCTGGGATCTCAAGAGCGATGATGTAACTTGGTCTGAGGAAATGTTTAATATTTTCGGTCAGCCACGGGATTACACACCCACTTATGAGGGATTCTTCCAACCGGTCATACCACAGGACAGGGAGCGGCTACGCGGCGAGCTAAGAGATGCTCTTGCCGACCACAACGGGTTCTCCGGCGACGTTCAGATAGCCCAACCAAATGGCGATCTGCGTACGATTACCATCGTTTCCGAGGTTTTGCTTGATGAGGATGGCTGGCTGACTGCTGTGTTTGGTGCCACTCAAGACATCACTGATCTTAGGCGGGCGCAAAGTGCTGACTTTGCCCGGCAGAAGCTGGAGAGCATAGGAACGTTGGCCAGCGGTATTGCCCATGATTTCAATAATCTTCTGGGCAGCGTATTGGTTCAAGCCGAGGTAGCACTCCGTGAACTCACCACTGGGTCGAATCCCGAAGAGGAGTTGAAAACGATTCGAAACGTGGCGATAAGCGGCTCCGAAATCGTCCGGGAATTAATGATCTATGCCGGAAAGGAAAGTGCGACGGTTGAACTGGTTGACTTCTCGCGGATCATCCAGGAGATGCTTGAGTTGCTGAAAGTCTCGATCTCCAAACACGCAGTCCTTGAAGCGAACCTTGGGAAGAATCTTCCGCCCATCCGGGCCAATGCAGCGCAGCTTCGGCAAATTGTGATGAACTTGATCACGAATGCGTCGGACGCCATCGGAGATCGCGATGGATTCATCCTACTGAGTACGAGGTGCGTGAGGGTAGATCAAGACTCTCAATTGGGTCATTTGGACGAAGGCGAATACACGCTTCTAGAGGTTTCCGACACCGGTTGCGGCATGACGCCGGGAATGGAAGCCAAGGTGTTCGACCCTTTCTTTACTACGAAATTCGCAGGTCATGGTCTCGGGCTCGCCATCGTCGATGGAATTGTTCGGGGTCTCCGTGGCATGATCCGTCTGAAGAGCGAGCCCGGAAAAGGCACTACGTTTCAGATCTTGCTCCCCTGTGCCGAAAGCCACGCGGTGGGCGACGGTCATACAATTTCTGGCCTCGATGAGAACCTTGAAAGTCAATTTCGGCATGCGACCGTTCTGATTGTGGAAGACGAAGGTCCCTTACGCCAAGCCGTCACGAAGATGCTCCGCAATACCGGCTTCGAGGTATTCGAAGTTGCCGACGGTTCTTCTGCAATCGATCTCCTTCGCGCGAACGGCCGCAACATTGATCTCATCCTGCTGGATATGACCATCCCGGGCGCTCCAAGCTCTGAGGTCGTCGCTGAAGCCGGGAAGGTCCGGCCAGACATAAAAGTGGTACTGACTAGCGCTTACAGCCAGGAAATGATTGCGGGCGCAATGAACGCACCACAAATCCGCGGTTTCATTCGCAAGCCGTTCCAACTCGGAGATCTCGTGAAAAAGCTTAAGAATACTTTGGTCATGGGCTAAGCACAGCCATTTAGGCGAGATCCGGACCTGGAAAGCGCGGCAGCTGTCTTGCAAACAATCCTTATTCCTTAAATCCAAATCTCAAAGGCCCTGACAAATCTGCTCTCCGAATTAGCCGGTTGTGGACAGCTGGTCGGCCACTTGGAAACAGTCCACATGACGTATTGTCGACTCGTACTTGTGCTCTTTGTCAGCGGCGCCGGTGTCACGAATCCAGTTTGGGCGTTTACCAGCCGGTGGTGTCCGGCCTGTTCCCGAACTGTTCCTAAACGCTTGGCAACAAGGCAGGAGTGATCCGCGAAGCCATGGGGCTAACTTCGAGTGCCCACGATTCGCCCAGAACCTCGTCTTTCCCGTACCACAGACCCATTTCCACACAGCGTGGCATGTGTGCGACTAACGACCCATCGTCTCGCGTGCGGATAGTCGGGCTTCCGGCGCCACAATTCCGCAGGGATCTTCTCAAGGCCTATTGCGGAATTACTGCTCCCTTCCGGCTATCTTTGCCTTCGTCAACTTCGTCGCGTCGGTGGCCGGTTGTAGCTTGACGTATTCCGCCCTGGCTTGCTTGAGAATCGGGATGTCGGCGTCGGCGTCTTTCCAGAGGGTGAGAAAATCCTGGTACGCAGTCTTCGCCTTAGTCTTATCTCCCGACAACGCCAACGCTCGGCCGAGCTGCAAGTGCGCCAGTGCGCCTACGGGATCGCTGACCACAATACTGCGGCCATCGAGAATCTTCTGGAATTCCGCAGCGGCCTCGGAGCCTTGATGTGCAGCCAGATAAGCCAAGCCGCGCACATAGACTGTATAGAATGGCCCGATAAACGCTGGGGCGATGGAAGGCGGTACGCCCCGATCATAGGGTCGGGAGACTTGTAGCAGGTCGATCGCTTTGGAAGGTTCGCCCCCGCACAATTCGAGAAGTGCGCGAATCGCAGGCAGGTAAAAACCGTTTACTGCCGTATCCCCCGGGAAGCGCGTCTCCAGGTCCTTCGCTAGTGCCCGTGACCGAAAAGACTCCCCAGAGAGAGCCAGGGCGAAGGCAGCAGCGTACTCCACATCCCGATCCATGGAAAGATCCGCCGCTACGCCCGCGCTCTTCCTGGCTGCACGCACATTTCCGAAGAGGGCGTCCCACAGGGCCGGCCCGATTTCGAACAAAGCTCTCTTTCCCCGCTGGTCCGGCTGCTGGTTCAAGTCTGCCGCACGCTGGGACATCAATCTTGCCTCTTTCAACCGACCGGAATATGCGAAGACAAAACCCTGGCGGTCATAGACCAGATCATCGGATGCGGACTGAGCCAGAGTCGCTTCCCGGTCCATTCCGGCCTGATCACCTTTCAAAAAAGCGATGTCGTATCGCTGGACCGCTAGCTCAGGGATTTCCAGCCTGCGCTCAGAGGCCCGATGAAGAACTTTATCAGCTTCATCCACGCGGCCAGCAAATTGAGTATTGAAGGCAAGCTGAAGATACCCGATAGGAAAGTCCGGATCGCGCTCGATCAATTGCTTGGCTGCCTCGACGCCTTTTTCGTATTTGCCGAAGGTGGGGTACAACATTGCGCCCAAGAGTCCGTACGGATGAATCTCGCGAGGATAAGTCTGCACCCACAACTCACAGGTTTGTAGCGCCTTTTCCAGGTTTCCGGTTACCTGCAGTTCGTAGGTGGTCGCAATAAAGAACTTCTCCCGGTCACTAGCGCGATCCCGTAATTCAAAGGCTTTGCTGGTGCTCTCCGCGGAGAGCGCCGGCTCTCCTAGAAAGCCATAAGTAAGTCCCAGCGACGCGTAAGCCATGGCGAATTTAGGGTCTATCTCAATGGCGCGTTTGAAAAGGGGCACGCCGGCCGCAAGATCATGATCCGAGGAAAGATGCTTCGAGGCCGCGCTATAGGCTTTTAAGGCTTCGAAGGACGGCGTCGTAGCCTCTTCAAGCGGAGTGCCGTGTTGCTTGACCGTGGCGAGCGACTCACCAACTCGGGTTCTGAATTTAATGGCGATTTGACTCAGGGCGTTCAGGACATCTTCTTCTCTTGTCGCTTGCGCCTGTTCCTCGTCGAGAACCTCTCCGGTGCGGCAGTTCTTGGCGCGCAACCCCACTACGTATTGGCTACCGAGGCGTTGAATCGTGCCGTCAAGAACGGCAGCGCCTGCAGTTCGCTCGCAGATTTCTTTGGCGAGCTGCGGAGTAATCGGCACATCTATCTCCTGGCCCATCAGGCCTAGCGTCTTCTGTATCCGCTCTTCGGGAACGAGACTGAGGAAAGGCGACTGTTCAAGCTGTATCGCCAAGCCTTGGCGAAGCGTCCCGTCAAATACGGGGTCGCCCGTCGTGTTTTTGAAATCGGCCAGGACAATCGTGTCCTTGTCGGTGAGTTTCGGGGCGCGGTGAGAATAGAAGTAGCCGGCGGCAGTGACCACGAGCAGGGCTGCGGTAGCGGGAACAATCGCCTTCCAGCGTTTGGTGACGCCGTTTGAGGCTTGGGTCTCCGATCTAGTCGTCACCCGGCCGGAATCCATGTCCCGCTTCAGGCGTTGGAGATCGGCGCGGACATCCGAAGCGTGCTGGTAGCGCAGGTTGCGATCTTTTTCCAGGCACTTGGAGATGATACGTTCCAATTCCGGCGGCAGGTCGGGATTCAGACGCACTGGAGAAACAGGAACACGGTTGAGAATGGAATCAAAAATGATCCCCGAGCTTTCTCCTCGAAATGGCAGCGTGCCCGTCGCCATTTCATAAAGCACCGCACCGAAAGAGAATAAATCCGTGCGCGCGTCCAAGTCTTTCGCGCGGACTTGCTCCGGCGACATGTACGACACCGTCCCCACGGCGCTCCCGGGATTGGTCAGCGAGTCTTCGATTGTGAGGGTCCGTCCCGCGGTTTCGCCAGCGACTCGGCGGGGGTCGAGGACAGGATCGACTTTTGCTAATCCAAAATCGAGAATCTTCGCGTGACCGCCCTTGGTGACGAAGATGTTGGCAGGTTTGATGTCACGATGGATAATCCCCCCTCCATGAGCCGCATCCAATGCGTCGGCGATTTCGATGGCTAATGAAAGCAGCGTTTCGATTTCCAGTGGGCGCGCCGTGATGTGATGCTTCAAGCTAGTTCCGTCCAGGAACTCCATCACGATGAAGGACTGGCCGTCCTGTTCGCCGATGTCATGAATCGTACAGATACTGGGGTGATTCAAGGCGGAAGCGGCACGGGCCTCGCGCCGGAAACGACTCAAGGCCTCCCGGTCGCGATCGAGTTCGTCAGACAAAAACTTGAGAGCGACAAAGCGCTGGAGCCGGGTATCCTCCGCCTGGTAGACCACGCCCATCCCGCCGGCGCCCAGTTTTCCAACAACGCGGTAATGAGAGACTGTCCGCCCGATCGGGAAATCGTTGCCTTCTTGTGCGTCTTTGCGCACTTCCGGGTCTGGGCTCTGCTGCCGACCGAGGGCCCTCGCGGCTACTTCTATCGCCGGATTTTCCAGGAACCTTCCTGCCTGCTCCTCGGACGTCAGCAGCGAACGGACTTCCCGCTCCAGCGTCTCATCGCCTGCGCACGCCAGCCGCAGAAATGCGTCGCGCTCTTGTGATGCACGGTCCAGCACGGATTGCAGTAGATCATCGACTTGTTTCCATCGTTCCGAGTCCATTAGTAGTCCCACCAGTCAGTTCGCCCCCGCCGGTCATTTCACGATAGAGCCAGGCCTTGGCCCCCCTCCAGTCGCGCTTTACGGTGACAGGCGATACCTTGAGGACTTCGGCCGTTTCTTCCACCCCGAGCCCGCCAAAGAAACGCATTTCGACAACTTGCACCTTGCGTGGATCAATCCGCGCCAACGCGTTCATTGCGTGGTCGAGCGCCACCAGGTCCGCGTCCTGGTCGCCGCCCACGACGGCTGCTTCTTCCAAGGAGACGTGCTGTACGCCACCTCCGCGTTTCAGGTTGTGGCGCCGGGCATGTTCTACCAAAATGCGCCGCATCAACTGGGACGAAACAGCGAAGAAATGGGCCCGATTCTGCCACTGCATGCGCTTATAATCCACCAGGCGCATGTAAGCTTCATTGACAAGGGCCGTTGTTTGAAGGCTGTGGCCGGGGCGCTCACGTTTCATGTAGCGGCGTGCCAGGCGGTGGAGTTCGTCATAAACGATGGGGGTCAACCTTTCGAGCGCGCTCTGGTTTCCGTCGCTCCAGGAGCGGAGGAGCTTGCTTATGTCGCCCACCGCCGGTCCACCAGATTGTGCCGCCCTCTGCATCGTGTTTGGATTATACCGCTGGGTTGTCACTTCAAACTACCCCGGCCATTGAATGATCCGCTTGTGGCGCATTCTGCGCCTACCTGAATAGAGGAACATATGAGACGACCATGGAAACTTTACTCACTAGCGCTTGGCTTCTTCCTGAGCGCCACTTCTAATGTTCTTGGACAAGGTCCCACGTTCACGACGATTGATTTCCCCGGCGCTACCTCGACCCTGGCCTGGGCGATCAACACTCGTGGCGACATCGTGGGAGCTTACGTGAGCGCCGACAACTCGACCCACGGTTTTCTGCTGCGCGGGGGCCAATACAGCACCATCGATTTTCCCGACGCTACCAGCACCCAAGTCTTTACGATCAACCCTCGCGGCGACGTTGGGGGAGTCTACACATCAGATGGTGTGAACCATGGTTTCGTCCTAAGCGGCGGCCAGTTCACCAAGATTGATTTCCCCGGCGCTGATAGCGCCGAAGTCGGTGCGGTCAACTCTCGCGGCGACATCCTGGGAGACTATACAATAGCCGGCACGCGTCATGGTTTTCTGCTGGGCGGGGGCCAATTCAGCACAGGCCAATTCAGCACGATTGACTTCCCCGGTGCTGCCAATACCTCGCCCGTGGCAATCAACCCGCAGGGTGACATTGTGGGAGGGTATAACACAGCCGGTGTGTTCCATGGCTTTCTGCTAAGTGATGGTGATTTCACCTCTATTGACGTGTCGGGTGCCACCCGCACCGGCGCGAACGGAATCAATGCTCGCGGAGACATTGCCGGACGGTACATCGCTGACGGTGTAAGCCATGGTTTTCTGCTCAGCGGCGGCCAATTCAGCACGATCGATTTCCCCGGCGCTACCTTCACCTCGGCCGACGCGATGAATGCGGGTGGCGACATCGTGGGACGGTACATCATTGGCGGTGTGACGCATGGTTATCTGTTGGTGGGCTTTCAGCCGCCATGCCTAACCTCCGGCCCGCCCGCACCTGCGCTGTTGTCACTATCCGGCGACGGGCACGGACAGGGCGCGATCCAACACGCGAATACATATCAAGTCGCATCGTCCAGCAACCCTGCCGTTTCAGGAGAGATTCTGGTCGTCTATTTCACAGGTCTGGTTAACGGGCGTGTGGCTCAACCGCAAGTATCCGTCGGCGGGCGGATAGCCGAAGTCCTATTTTCCGGCAGCACGCCGGGATACGCGGGGCTAGATCAGGTGAACGTCCGAGTACCGAGCGGCGTCGCGCTGGGACCTGCTGTACCTGTGCGCTTGACCTACCTGGGCCGGACGAGTAATGAAGTCACTATCGGTGTGCGATAAGTGTAGCCGCCGACGACTTTCCCGAAATGCTGATCCCGATATCACAATTTAACCGGCGAACAAAGCCCCAGCGTTTGCGAATCCACTTGGCTGATTTTTACCGACTCGTACTTCTGCTCCTTGTCAGCGGCGCCTGTGTCAGGAATCCCGTTTGGGCGTTTGTTGCTACTAAATAGTCGTACTATGTGCGCTTCAGGAAGCTGATTATTAGTTTCGCGCACTGTTCCGGCTCGTCGAGCCATACAAGGTGACCTGCACCCCGGATCACTTCGCAGCGTGCATGCGGCGCAAGGGACGCCATTTCTTGACCTAACGTTGGCGGCCCGAAGGTATCCTTGTCGCCCCAAATAAAAAGCGTTTCCGGCCGCAGATTCTTCAGTTCCGGGCGGAGCGCGTAAGTCAATCCGCGGCGCTCACGCCCAATCTCCTCAAGCATCGTGTCCCAGGATTGAGCAGCGCCGGGCAAAACGCTGCCCGCATAGTCTGCCATCAGGACCTCCTGCGGCACGCGATCCACGTTGGCGACCAAAACCGCACCGTAACCGGCACGCGTATTCTCAACGGAAGCCTCCTTTCGTGGAGGTCTGGGCGCGCCCGGTCCGGGGGGCGAACTGCCCGCGACTTCTCCAATGAGCACAAGTTTGGCAACGCGCTCCGGCCTCGCGAGAGCGAAGGCGAGCGACCAGTATCCCCCCATCGAATTACCCACCAGCGCTCCTTTGCGGAGCTTAAGCGCATCTACAACACCAGTCACAAAAGCTACGGCGTGCTCGCGAAAAGGAACACCACGATAGTCGATCTTGTCGGTGAGACCGCAACCGGGGCGATCCGGCGCAAACGTATGGAACTGGCTTTGAAGTGCTCCAAGCATTGGGGCGAATTGAACGGCAGTAGCAGCTCCGCCATGAATGAACACGACCGGATCACCATGGCCGGCTTCGAGCACATGCGCAGTGAGCGAAAGCATTGGTATTTTCACATATCTGGACTGAGCCGAGACCTTGAACTTCGCCAGTGAACGCGCTTGGGCTTTCTTATAAGCGTCGACCTCAGGGCCGGGAATTAATGGGATTATTGGATCTGGTGGAGCGGCGACGAGGCCGGAAACTGCTATCGCCGCTGAGGAGAATCCTGCCACAAATTCCCGCCGCGTTTTGCCACTGAAATTTATCGCTGACATTAGGCCTCCAGCACGCAATACTCATCCGAAAGCTGCTCACGCAATAAGGAGTTCAAGTATACGCGGTTTAGTTTGCATGTGGTCGTAGATCTTTGTACCATCTTGGAAAAACGAACGGGAGAGTAGAAGGGCACGCTCTTCTCGCTGGGGTCAAATCCTGAAGCCCCAGCGTTTAGAAATCCAAGTTGACTTCTAGTCGGCGACTCGTACTTGTGCTCCTTGTCAGGGGCGCCGGTGTCAGGAATCCGTATGAGCGTTTACCAGCCAGTGGCTTTCGGCTTGTTTCCAAACCGTTTTTAAACGCTGCCCGACTACTTCAGACAGATCTGTTCCTTTGGAGTTTTCCGAATGCGGCGAGAAGAGCGGTCCTGTTGTTTTCCCAATGAAGGTGTGCCATACTTCCTGTTGGAAACCCAATAGACCGTGAAAGAGAAAACCGATGTCCTGCAGGGAACGCTCGCGTTGATGGTGCTAAAAACACTCGACGTGCTCGGCCCCCTGCATGGCTATGGCATCGCCCGGCGTATCGAGCAGATCAGCGGGGACGTTCTCACCGTTAATCAGGGCACGCTGTATCCCGTTTTGCTCAAGTTGGAACAGGAAGGCTCAATCGCATCCGAGTGGGCGGCATCCGAGAACAACCGCAGGGCTCGTTTTTACCGGCTGACGCGCAACGGGCGCAAACACCTGCAGACCGAGATCCGAGGTTGGGAACAGACGGCCGCTATCATCGGGCGATTCTTTGCCGTGAAGGCGGAGGATCTGAAATGAGGTCACTTCGGCGATTCTTCAGCCGGCTCCTCTCCTGGGCTACTGCGCAGCGCGATGAAGAGCGATTGCAGGCTGAAATCGAAGAACATCTCGCGCTTCTAACAGCGGAAAATCTTCAGGCCGGCTTATCGCCGGCGGAGGCGCGGCGTCAGGCTGCATTGAAGTTCGGAGGCGTGGAAGCAATGAAGGAAAGCTATCGGGACCAACGAGGACTGCCGTTCGCGGAAACATTAATCCGGGATTCCCGCGTGGCACTGCGACGGCTGCGAAGGGCCCCGGCATTCACCGTTGCAACGATGATGACCCTGGCATTGGGCATTGGAGCCACGACCTCGATCTTTACTTTGGCGTATGACGTTCTCCTCAAATCGCTGCCGGTGGCGAAGCCGGACGAACTGTACCGCGTGGGGAAAGAGGCGCGTTGTTGCTACCTGGATGGGTATAGCCAGGACAAAGAGTTTTCTCTCGTCTCCTACGATTTGTACAAGTACCTGAGAGACAATACCAAAGGCTTTGTTCACTTGGCCGCTTTCCCGGCAACCGATATGCTGTTCGGCGTCCGGCGGGCCGGTAGTTCAGAGGCAGCCCAAAGCTACGGAGGCGAATACGTCTCCGGCAATTATTTCGCGATGTTCGGGATTGGTGCGTATGCAGGACGCACCTTTACGGCCAGCGACGATCAGCCCGGCGCGCCGCCAGTCGCCGTCATGAGTTATCGGTTATTTCAGGAAAGATACGGGTCGGATCCGTCAGTAATCGGCAGCACCTTCAATGTCGATGAGAAGCCTTTTACGGTGGTCGGAATCACTACGTCAGGTTTCTTCGGCGATACCCTGCGCGGCACTCCACCCGATTTGTTTCTGCCGCTGAACACGGAACCGTACGTCGAGAGCGAGGCCGATCTGAACAAGTATGGTCAACACTGGCTGGAGCTGATAGGCCGCGCCGCGCCGGGCGCTCGGCCCGCGGCCATTGAAGCGGAAATGCGGGTCGAACTGAAGCAGTGGCTCCGGTCGCATTGGGGCGAAATGAGCGAGGGCGACCGCGCGAAATTTCCCGAGCAGACGTTATTCCTGGTCCCTGGAGGCGCTGGCATCGCCACCATGCGCGAACGATACGAGCGATGGCTCCAGATCCTGATGGCGGTAACCGGATTTGTGCTGCTGATCGCGTGCGCCAACATCGCCAGTCTCATGCTCGTTCGCGGGATGGAACGGCGGCGGCAGACTTCGTTGAGCATGGCGCTGGGGGCGCGAGCCTCGCGGATCGTAAGGCAGGACCTCACCGAGTGTATGGTGCTCTCGTTTTTTGGGGGTGCGGCGGGCTTGGGCGTAGCATTCGCGGGTACGCGCCTGATTCTGCGTTTCGCATTCCCCTCGAATAATGGCCTACCGGGCGTACCCATCGATCCGTCGCCTTCCTTGCCGGTTCTACTATTCGCGTTCGGTGTTGCGGCGATTGCGGGTGTTATCTTCGGCGTCGCTCCTGCATGGATAGCCACGCGGACTGACCCTATTGAAGCGCTGCGGAGCACAAGCCGAGTTACTGCTCGCGCCGGTTCCCTCCCAAGGAAAGCATTGGTGGTGTTCCAGATCGCGCTCTCTCTCGCTTTGCTGTCGGTATCGGGACTGCTCACCTCGGCGCTCCACGCACTGGAGACTCAGGATTTTGGATTCGAACAGGACCGGCGCATAGTGGCGAAGATAAATCCAAGGCTTGCCGGTTACCGGCCTGTCCAACTCTCGCAGCTATATCGGCGCATCAACGATTCGATAGCCAGCATTCCCGGCGTCTCCTCCGTGGCGCTGTGTCTTTACTCACCGCCCGATGGTGGTTGGGGGTCTGGTGTGTGGATAGATGGTCGTCCCGCTCCTGGACCGAGGGAAGACAACTCCAGTTCATGGGATCGGGTTACCGACCGATACTTTGACGTCATCGCCACACCAATCGTCAAAGGGCGCGGCTTCTCCGAACAAGACACAGCGGCCTCGCGGCACGTGGCGATTATTAATCAGGCGTTTGCGCGGAAATTTTTCAAACACGAAGATCCCAT
>Ga0207700_10001925_pt1 | contig 11812 bp, 9 predicted proteins | sample LARL82metaG_FD_184348 | JGI IMG/M metagenome (GOLD analysis project Ga0207700, IMG submission 184348) | Corn, switchgrass and miscanthus rhizosphere microbial communities from Kellogg Biological Station, Michigan, USA - LAR L8-2 metaG... | ecosystem: Host-associated > Plants > Roots >...
TCAGGTCGTCGACGTAACAGAAGCTCCGCGTCTGCGAGCCGTCGCCGAAGACCGTGAGCGGCTCCTGCGCGAGCGCCTGGCGGACGAAGTTCGAGACGGCGCGGCCGTCGTTCGGCCGCATCCGCGGGCCGTAGGTGTTGAAGATCCGGACGATCCCCGTGTTGACGCCCTGCTGCCCGTGGTACGCCATCACGAGCGCCTCGGCGTACCGCTTCGCCTCGTCGTACACGCCGCGCGGCCCGATCGGGTTCACGTGCCCCCAGTACGTCTCGGGCTGCGGGTGCACCTGCGGGTCTCCGTAGACCTCGCTCGTCGAGGCGAGCAGGAAGCGGGCGCGCTTGAACTTCGCGAGACCGAGCGCGTGGTGCGTCCCGTACGAGCCGACCTTGAGCGATGCGAGCGGCATCCGGAGGTAGTCCTCCGGGCTGGCGAGAGCGGCGAAGTGGAAGACGAAGTCGACCGGCTCGTCGACGCGGATCGGCTCCGCCACGTCGTGCGGCATGAACGTGAACGCGTCGTCCTCGACGTGCTCGATGTTCGCGAGCGAGCCGCTGACGAGATTGTCGACGCAGATCACGCGGTGCCCGCGCTCGAGGAGGTAGTCGCAGAGATGCGAGCCGAGGAAGCCGGCTCCACCCGTCACAAGCGCCGTTGGCACGGGGCGATGCTAGCTGACCTATTTGAGGTCTTTGTTCGATTCCATGTCGAACCACATGGCGAACAGCGTGAACTGGAGTCCCGAGATGACGAGGAGCGCCACGAGGACGACGGTGGCGACCGGGATCGAGTCGCCCGCTATCCGGAACGCGACGACGACGAACCCGAGGCCGACGCCCGCGACCGTCGCGATGAAGCCCATCACGTAGAAGAAGACGAGCGGGTGGAAGTCGCGCTTGACGTACTTCTCCCACAGCCGCCAGAAGAAGCCCTTCAGCAGCAGCCACGAGATCCGCGGCACGACGTGGCGGTAACGCATCGCCGACCGCTCGCCGACTCCGTAGATGGGGCGCGACGGGAAGTCGCGCACGCGCGCGTTCCAGACGTTGAGGTGGACGAGCATGTCGTTCGGGAAGCCGTACTGCGTGTAGACGCGGTCGAGGTCGAGCTGCTCGAGCATGGCTCGCGAGATCGCCGTGTAGCCCGACTGCGAGTCGGCGACGTGCCAGTAGCCGGACGCGATCTTCGTCAGCATCGAGAGGATCGCGTTTCCGAAGAAGCGCGTCTTGGGGATCAGCTGCCAGGCCTGGCCGGTCGAGAGACGGTTCGCCTTGGAGTAGTCGAGCTCGCCGCGGGCGATCGGCGCGATCAGCGCCGGCAGGTCGTCGGGATCCATCTGGTTGTCTCCGTTCATGACGACGACGACGTCGGCCCCGTCGGCGAGAGCCCGGCGGTAGCCCGTGAGTGTCGCGGCGCCGACTCCGCTTCGGCGCTCGTGGGTGAGCACCTCCACGCGCGGGTCGCCGAGCGCCTCCGCCCGCTCGCGCGTCTGGTCGCTCGAGCCGTCGTCGACGACGATGATGCGATCGACGAGCGGCGGAATGCCGCTCAGCGTCGCGGCGATCAGCGCCTCCTCGTCGAACGCCGGGACGACGACCCCGACGCGCTTCCCCTCGAACACGCCGAGAGCCTAAGTCAGGCGCCGTTGCGCGGGTTGAGCCGCGCGGAGACCGGCTCCCACAGCAGTGCCGCGAGCGCGCCGATGATGAGGCCGATCAGGGCGGCGATGACGACGGTGTTCCGGCGGCTGCGGGCCGTGACCTTCTGTGCCGCGGCTCCGACGACCTTGCGCGGCAGCTCGACCTGCTGGGCCTGCAGGAGCTGAAGCGTGGCGGCGACCTTGTCCTGCTGGTCGCTGCGCAGCGTCGTCTGGAGGATCAGCTTGTCGGTGGAGGAGATCCCCGGGTTCGAGATGGCGGCCTGGAAGGCCTTGATGTCGCTGTCGTCGGCGGCGATCTCGGCCTTGAAGTTCGTGATCTTCCCCGCCGCGTACGTGCCGAGCCTCGTCGAGACGATCTTGGCGAGGTTGTTCGCCGCGCACTGCGCGATCTTCGACTTCTTGGCCTGGACGCTCAGCTGGACGAGCGGGCTCTGCCCGTTCTTCGACAGGTAACCGGTGACGGCCTTCGTCGAGATGCCCTTGCGAAACTCCTTGACGTTGGCCTTGCACTTGGCGGCCACCGCCTGGACGACCTGCTGCTGATGGACGATCGTGCCGACCGAGGACGGGTTCGTCTGCAGGGTCTGGAGCTGGGTGTTGCTGGTCGCGGACGTCGGCTGGCCGAGATAGAGCGTCGCCGTCGCCTGGTAGACCTGCGTCCCGCCGAGCGAGATGAGGTAGCCGATCACCGCGCCGACGACGAGCCCGGCCACGAGCAGCCACCAGCGGGCGCCGAGCAACCGGACGTACTTCGCGAAGTCGACCTCCTGCTCGGCCTCCGGATCGAAGCCGCGCGAAGGGGGAGCAGGCGTTGTCACGAGGCGCGACGATAGCCGACCCGAATGAAGGCGCTCTTAAGAACCGCCGTCAGCGAGCGAGTTGCCGGTGCTTCGGGCGCTTCGGCTCCACCGCGTACAGGCGGGAGAAGCCGTGGAGAAGCAGCCGCATCCCGTTCCCCGAGACGGGAACGTAGTCGCCGTGTGGGAAGGTCAGCACCCGGCGCCCGCTGCGCACGGCGATCCCGACGATGCGGTGCGAGAAGCTGCCGGCGTACGCGACGCCGTCCACGATCACCGCCGCACCGGAGATCGGCCCCCCGGTCGAGACACGCCAGAGCACGCGGCCCGTCGCGGCCGAGACGCCGTAGAACTCGCCGTCGTACGAGCCGAAGCAGACGACACCGTCGGCGACGGCCGGCGACGAGTAGACGTAGTAACCCGCTGTGACCCGCCACAGGTAGCGGCCGCTGGTTGTGAAGGCCGTGAGCGAGTTCCCGGTGGAGGACGGCACGAAGACTCGGCCGTGCGAGACCGCGGGCGTCCCGTAGATCTTCCCGTTGACCTGCCCCACCCAGCGGGTCGCGCCCGTCGCGGGAGACAACGCCCACAGCCGTCCTGCGTAGTCGCCGATGAAGAGCCTGCCGCCGGCCAGTGCGGCGCTCGATGTGATCTTCGAGCCGAGCGACCGGCTCCAGCGCAGCCTGTGCCTCGTCAGGTCGAGCGCGTACATCTGGCCGTTGGCCGCGCCGAAGTAGTCGACCCCGTTCACGATCAGCGGTGACGACTCGATCGCCGAGCCCGCGTTCCACGTCCAGGCGAGGTGCCCGTTCGAGCGATCGAGGACGTACACGCGGCCGTTCATCGAGTGGAAGACGACGCGGTCGTTGTCGACTCCCGGCGAGGAGGCCATGCGCGGCCCGCCCGGCGTGTTGTGCCGCCAGGCGATCTTCCCCGAGCGCATCGAGAGCGCCTGGACGGTGGAGGCCTGGTTGCCGATGTACGCGAAGCCGTTCCAGACGACGGCCGGGAACTCGATCAGGTGGCCGAGTCCCCGGCTCCAGATCAGGCGGAAAGGCGGCCGCAGGTGGAGGTGCTTCTGCGCCTGCGTCCGCGCGGGGTCGGCGCCGTAGAACGGCCACTGCAGGTCGGGCTGGTAGATGCGGATCGTCTGGCGCGGCCGGGTCTTGAAGTCCAGCCGGACCTGGACGGGCGAGTAGCCGCGTGCCGAGACCGAGACGTCGAGCCGGCGCCGGGGCGCGTCGATCAGCGTGACGCCGTGCCGGTCGGTGCGGCCGGTCTGGTGATCGAGCCTCACGACTGCGTGCTGCACCCGAACGCGCCGGTCGCCGTCGAGAATCGTGACGACGACCTTCCCGCCCGGTGTGGACGGCCCGTGCCGCACGTGCGGCTTGAGCTTGGGCTTCGGCTTGGGCTTCGGCTTGGAGGGAGCCGTCGTCGTGGCGGCGCGGTGACCGCTGCCACCGCAGCCGGCGAGAAGCGCGACGATCGCCGCGACGACGAGAATGCGCGCGGTCACGCGTGCTCGCCGACCGCGAGCTCGCGGTAATCCGTCAGCCAGATGGGCACGCCGTCGATGTCTCGCAGGATGACATTGTCGTCGGGAAATCTCGGCACCGGCTCCCCGATCTCGTCCACGCGGCCGAGCGTGGCGAGGACCTGTGCCTCCGCCATGTTCGCACCTCCGGCGGCGAGCGCCGAGGTGGCGGCGACGTGGCGGACGTTGATCTCCGTGATCTTGAGGGCTCCGGTGCGGTCCTCGCGCAGGTCGACCGTGAGCAGCCCATCGGCGCGCTCGCCGGTGACCCCGCAGAGGAAGCGCACCGCCTGCTCGGCGAGCGCCCGCGCCCGCTCGTCGTTCACAAGCCGGCCCCGGTTGATGTTGCCGGTCACGCCCGAGACGGCGAGGTGTCCCATGAAGTACTCGAGCCGCTCGTAGCAGCCCGCCTTGAGCAGCGCGTCCTCGCGGAAGAGGAGCGTGCAGGCGATGTTCCTCCCCGGGAGGTGCTCGGCGACCATGTAGCTGGGGATCCCCGGGTTGAGGTACGCCCACGCGTACGCCTCCTCCGGATCGCTCACCTGGATCGAGCCGACCCCGCTCGAGGACGCCTCTGAGTAGTCGCGGAGCCAGACCGGCCCGCCGTCGAGCTCGAGCGCGGCCCGGCCGAGCAGGTCGTCCCGGCTCACGATGCGGGAGTGCGGCACGAGGCCCGTCTGCTGGAGCGCCTCGTAGAGCTTTCCCTTGCTGATGGCGATCCGGGAGAACTCCGGCGGCGGGAGCAAGGCCCGCACCGGGAACTCGGACCCGCTCCAGAACAGCACCTCGGCCTCGGGGCCGACGACGGCCACGTCGACGCTCTCCCGCTCGCAGAGATCGGCGAGGAGGTCGGCGTAGCCGGGGTCGCTCGGCTCGGAGACGCGGTAGACGCGCTCGTAGAGCCCCTCGTAGAAGCCGTACCAGTTGCCGCCGCGGTCCGCGCCGACGAGCCTCGCGTCCGCGAAGAGGGAGCTCGCGCGAAGCGAGCGGGCGATCGCTCTCGGCGTGACGCCGCACGCGCCCGTGACGAGGATGTTCAGGGGCGCCACGTGGCGGAAGGGTAGCCCGGACGCCTCAGGGGGCCTCGCGCCAGCCGCCCGTCTCGCCCTTGTACGTGCCTCGGAAGAGGGCGAACGGCGTCCGGGCGAGGATCCGCAGATCGAGCAGCGGCGAGCGGTGCTCCACGTACCAGACGTCGAGCTCGATCCGATCCGCCCAGGGCAGCGAGGCCCGGCCGTTGATCTGCGCCCAGCCGGTGATGCCGGGCTTCACGTCGAGCCGGTGCCGTTGCCGATCGTCGTACTGCTCGACCTGGTAGCGGAGCGTCGGCCGGGGGCCGATGCAGCTCATCTCGCCGCGAACGACGTTCCAGAGCTGGGGCAGCTCGTCGAGCGAGAGCTTCCGCAGGAGCCGCCCGCTGCGCGTGATGCGCGTGTCGCCGTGGTTCACCGACAGGCCGGCGCCCATCGTCTCGGCGCCGACGACCATCGTCCGCAGCTTGAGCAGCTCGAAGTCGGAGCCGTCCTGGCCGACGCGCGTCTGGCGGTAGAGGACGGGCCCGCCGTCCTCGAGCTTGATCGCGAGGGCCGCCAGGGCGAGGAGCGGCGACGCGAGCAGCAGAGTCCCTCCTGCGAGCGCGACGTCGGCGGCGCGGTTCACGCGAGCTCCTCGCGCTGCGGCGCCCAGGTGGCGGGGACGCCGCGGCGGAGGTAGTTCCACAGCGCGACGACGGTCGCCCACGAGATGAGGACGTAGTAGCGCGGGAGCCCGACCCCGACGAGCGCCGCCAGGAGCACGCCGAGCTGGAGCCCGAGGACGACGGCGTAGACCGTGCCGTGGCCGAGCAGGGCGAGCGAGCTCCCGAGCAGGACGAGGTGGAGCAGCCCGCTCGCGTAGCGCAGGTGCCGGTGCGAGACGAGCGCGACGAAGTAGCCCGGCGGCTGTCCGCGCAGCATCCGCCCGCGCAGCACGATCAGCCACGCGTGCTCGAACATCCGCACCTTCCGCCGGTACTCGGACTCGTTCGTCGGCGTGGGCCGCTCGGAGGCGATCGCCGCAGACTCGTAGACCGCACGCCGTCCGCGCTGCACCATGAGGTACGGCAGCGCGAGGTCGTGGCCGAAGCGGGGATCGACCTCGACGTAGTCCGGGCGGTTGAGCGCGTAGATCGCGCCGTTGCCGCCGGTGATCGAGCCGAGCCGCGACTCGCTCTCGCGCGTGACGAGCTCGTAGCGCCAGTAGACGCCCTCCTTGTTCGAGCCGTCGGGGGCCTCGAGCCGAAGACGGCCGCACACGTAGGCCACGTGCGGATCGGCCAGGTTGCGGACGAGCTTGCGGAGCGCGTCGGGCGCCCAGGTCGAGTTCGCGTCGGTGAAGGCGACGACCTCGGACTCGGTGGCGCGCACGGCCGCGTCCTGCGCGGCGACCTTCCCCCCGCGCGGGTTCCGGATCACGCGGGCGCCGGTCGCCTCCGCGAGCTCCTCCGTCCGGTCGGTGGAAGCGTCGGAGGTGACGACCAGCTCGAGCAGCTCCGCCGGATAGTCGAGCTCCTGCAGGTTCGCGAGGCGGTGCTCGATCGAGGCCTCCTCGTTGTACGCGGTCACGATCAGCGCGACCGACGGGAGATGGGCGTCGTCGACGGCGACCCGCCGCGTGTGGAGGCTGGCGAGGAGCGCGACGGTCGCGGGGTAGAGCGCGTGCGTCCACGCGAGCGCGGCGAGCGAGCCCCAGAAGAGGACGACGGCCACGATCACGGCCGCAACGCTAGCGGCGTCTCAGGCGCCCCAGGGCCCGATGTACGGCGCGTGCGGGACGGTGAGCGAGAAGCCGAGGGACTTGCCGGAGCCGGGAGCGACCGCGCGCAGCCGGTCCCGCTTCGACGCCTTCACGGCCAGATTGGCCTTGAAGATGCCGTACTGGTTGGAGCCGACCGAAGCGAGGTCGCGCCAGGGCCCGCTCTTGCCGTGCCGGATCTGGATCGTGACCGTCTTCGCGTCGCTCGTCGCGTCGCGGCCCCAGACCTGCACGTACCCGCGGTGCAGGTACGCCACGAACGGGAACCGGAACGCCGTGAGGCCCGGCTTCGATGCAGCTCTGTCGAGCGACGGGAAGTTGAAGTAGAAGCCGCTCTGGTACGGGCTCGGGCTGGGGTAATCCTGGAGCAGGAACCAGGTCACGAGCGTCACTCCCGAGCGCCACATCTGGTACAGCGACTCGGCCGTCCAGCGCGCCGCGAGGCCGAGGGAGGCCGCCTTGGGCCGCGGCGGGTTGGTGTCCCAGCCGAACTCGGTCACCCAGAACTGGACGCGGTGCGTCGAGACGACGTGGTGGAGCCGGACGCCGGCGCGCAGCAGCGCGCGCATGCCCGGCAGGTCGCCGAGCTCCGCGTCGTCCCGGAGCTTCGCCTTGGCGAACGGCCCGCCGTGCGTGTACGGGTTGTGCGCCCAGACGTCGAAGCGAACGGGCGTGCGACAGGTCGCGTGTGGATGCTTTCCGCTCGAGAGGCAGAGCAGCGAGCGCATGAACGCGAGCGGCGCGGTCGAGTACCACTTGATCTTCTTCACCTTCTTGTGGCCGACCGGCTCGAGCGCTCCGGCGACGACGAGATTCGCCGGGTTGACGGCGTGCACCGCGTCGGCGACCGCGTTCACCATCGCGCGGTACTTGCTCGCCTTGACGGGAGAGAGGTTGAGGCTCAGGTTCGGCTCGTTCCAGACCTGGAAGACGCGCTCGGCCGGAACGCCGGGGGTGCTGCCGTCGTAGTGGGTGGCGAGCGCAGTCGCGAAGTCGCCGAGAGCCGCGACCTTGGGCGTACCGCCGTTCGGCGCGCTCGGGCGACTCGAATACGCCCACTTGGGCACGCCGCTGATGTCGAGGATCGGCGTGAGGCCGGCCGAGTCGGCCGCCTCGACGGCCGCGTCGAGACCTCCCCAGGAGTACCCCGGCGAGGTCGGATCGGTCGCGACGAACCCGGCCCCCGGCGTGTCCGGCGCGATCACGCGCCACGCGACCGTGAGCCGCGCGTAGGTCGCTCCTGCGGCGCGCGTCAGCGTGAACGCGTCGGCCCGCTGGTTGCTGTTGAACAGGCCCGGATCGGCGATCGCCGTCACCAGCGGCGCGGTGCCACCGGTCGTGTACTTCCTCAGACCGTGCGCCGAAGCCGCCGCGGCGCCGAGCAGCGAGACCGCGCCGGCGACCGCCACGTACCGAAGGGCGACGAGGAGGCGGGCGCGCAGTGCTTGACCCGGCCTAGTTGCCCCAGGGACCGATGTGAGGATCGTGCGGGACCCTGAGCGAGAAGGCGAGCGAGGTGCCCGACCCCGGAGCGCCGGCGCGCAGCCAGCTTTTCGTCGTGGCCCGCAGCTTCAGGGCCGCCTTGAAGATGCCGTACTTGTTCGCCCGGATCCGCGCGACGGTGCGCCACGGCCCGTGGGTGCCCGTGCGGAGCTGGATCGTGGCGAGCTGCTTGTTGCTCGTCGCGTCGCGGCCCCAGACGGTCACCTTGCCGCTGCCGAGGTACGCGACGAACGGGAAGCGGAAGGCGGTGCGCACGGGCTTCACGCGCGCGCTCGACAGCGACGACGAGTGCCGGAAGAGGCCGCTCTGGTACGGGCTGCTGCCGCCGCGGTCCTGCAGGCCGAACCACGTGAGGAGCGAGACGCCGGAGCGCCAGGCCTGGTAGAGGGACTCCGCCGTCCAGCGGGCGGCGAGCTCCATCGGCGCCGCGTGGTGCCGGGGCGGATTCGTGTCCCAGCCGAACTCGGTGATCCAGAAGCGGACGCCGTGAGCCGCCGCGATGTGGTGCGTGCGGGTGCCGGTCCGGAGCAGCGTCCGCATCTTCGGCAGGTCGCCGAGCTCGACGTCGTCCGGATTCTTCGCGTGCCCGAAAGCGCCGCCGAACGTGTACGGGTGATGCGACCACACGTCGAAGTGGATCGACGTCCTGCACGTGGAGTGCGGGTGCGCGCCCTTCGAGAGGCAGAGCAGCGAGCGCATGAACGCGAGGGGTGCCACCGAGTTCCACTTCTGCTTCTTGCTCCGCTTGTGCCCGAACGGGTCGAGCGCGCCTGCGATGACGACGTTCCTTGAGTTGACGCCGTGCACTCCGTCGGCGAAGGCGTTGACCATCGCGCGGTACGTGCTCGCCTTGACCGGGTTGAGATAGAGGCTGACGTTGGGCTCGTTCCAGACCTGGAAGACGTGCACGGCGGGTGCCGTGCCGGTGCCGTCGTAGTGCTTTGCGAGCGCCTTGGCGAAGTCGCCGAGGTCCGCCGCCTTCGGACTTCCCGCGTTCGGAGCGCTCGGCCGCTTGGCGTAGGCCCACTTCGGCGTGCTCTCGATGTCCAGGATCGGCGTCAGGCCCGCGTCCTCGACCTGCTTCACGATCACGTCGTAGTTCGACCAGTTGTACCCCTGGGAGCTCGGATCGGTGGCGACGAAGCCGTTGGGCCGGACGGTCGGCGCGATCGCGCTCCAGCTCACCGTCAGCCGGACGTAGGTCGCCCCGGCGGCGCGCGTCATCGTGAGCGCGCGCTCCCGCTGGGTGCTGTTGAAGAGCCACGGATCGGCCATGGCGGTGGCGAGCGGTGCGGTCCCGCCGGTCGAGTACGTCCGCGCGCCGTGCGCCGAGCCGGCCGACGCCGTGACTGCGGCGAGCGTGATCGCCGCCGCTGCAACTGCCAGATTCCGAATGGTGACCCCCGTCACGCTTGCCACGCTACCGCCGATTGACGGTTCGGAAACTGATCTTTTCGGACTCCTTACAGCCTGTCCGGCTCAGTTGCCCCAGGGGCCGATGTGCGGCGCGTGGGGAACCGTGAGCGAGAAGGCGAGCGACTTCCCGGAGTCCGGAGCCACCGCCCGTAGCCAGTCCTTCCTCGTCGCCTTGACCTTCAGCGTCGCCTTGAAAATGCCCGACGCGTTGGCGCGAAGCGTCGCCACGGTGCTCCACGGCCCGCCTCGGTGGTGAGACCGCTGGACGGAGACGAGCTGCTTCGTGCTCGTCGCGTCCCGGCCCCAGACGGTGACGCCCTTCGTCCCTAGATAGGACACGAACGGGAAGCGGAAGGCGGTGTGCACGGGCTTCTCCCGTGCATGGTTCAGCGACGAAGAGTGGAAGTAGAGGCCGCTCTGGTACGGGCTTCTGCCCGGATAGTCCTCGAGCAGGAACCACGTCACGAGCGAGACGCCGGAGAGCCACATCTGCCGGAGCGACTCGGCGGTCCAGCGCGCGGCGAGGTTCAACGAGGCCGCATGCCTGCGCGGCGGGTTCGTGTCCCAGCCGAACTCGGTCACCCAGAACTGCGGCGTCCGTGCGGACACGATGTGATGGAGCCGCTTCCCCGCCGTGAGCAGCGTGCGCATCTTCGGCAGGTCGCCGAGCTCCACGTCGTCCGGGTTCTTCGCGTGCCCGAACGGGCCGCCGAACGTGTACGGATGATGCGACCACACGTCGAAGTGGATCGGCTTGCTGCAGGTCGAGTGCGGGTGCGTCCCCTTGGAGAGGCAGAGCAGCGACCGCATGTAGGCGAGCGGCGCGGTCGAGTACCACTTCTGCCCCTTCTTCTTCTTGTGCCCGAACGGGTCGAGGCCGCCGGCGACCACGAGGTTGGTCGGGTCCACGGAGTGGACCGCGGTGGCGACCGCGTTGACCATCCCCCGATAAGCGTTCGCGTTGACCGGGTTCAGGTCGAGGCTGAGGTTCGGCTCGTTCCAGACCTGGAAGACGTGCTCGGCCGGCACATCGGGCGTGCTCCCGTCGTAGTGGGTCGCGAGCGCCTTCGCGAAGTCGCCGAGATCGGCGGCTCGGGGAGTCCCGCCGTTCGGCGGCTTCGGCTTCGTCGCGTACGCCCAGTCGGGAACGGTGCTGATGTCCAGGATCGGCGTCAGCCCGGCGGCCTGCGCCTGCCCGAGGACCGAGTCGAGGCCCGACCAGCGGTAGCCGGGAGAAGTCGGGTCGCCGGCGACGAAGCCCGTCGGCAGCGTCGCCGGAACGAGAGCGCGCCAGTCCACGGAAAGCCGCACGTACGTCGCGCCGGCAGCCTGCGCCATGTCGAAGGCCCTCTGCCGGTCCGAGCCGGCGAACGCGGGATCGAGGAGCCCCGTGCGCAGCGGAAGCGTCGCCGGCGTCGCGATCACGCGCCGCGCGTGCGCCACGGTCTTGGCCGCTGCGCCGGTCGCGGCGGCCGCCGCCGCCAGCGCGCAGATGGCCGCAGCGACGAAGAACGGCAGCACGGACCGCCGGAGGCCGTCGCGTGCCGCTTTGCCCTCAGAGACCGTCGGCCCCACCGCGGGCCATGCTAGCCCAGGGCCCGGCGAGCGGTCCCGTTATCGTCTCCGCGGCGTGGTGCTCGACGAACCGACGGCGATCGTCCACGACTGGTTCCAGGGCATGCACGGCTCGGAGCGCGTCGTCGAGGCTCTGCGGTCGGGCCTGTTCGGCGACGGCAGAGAGCCCGACATCCTCACGTTCGCCGCGGCCCGCGAAGTCATCCCGGCCGAGCTTTCCCGCCGGATCGTGCGTGAGTCGCGCCTCGCGACGCTGCCCGGGATCCGGCAGTCCGGCCGCGATGCCGGGCGCTGGCGCTACCTCCTGCCGTACATGCCGCACTACTTCGCGTCGCTCGACCTGAATGCCTACGACGTCGTGATCGCCTCGTCCCATGCGTGCGCGATCAACGTCCGGCCCCGCCCCGACGCGCTCTTCGCCTGCTACTCGCACACGCCGATGCGCTACGCCTGGCTTCCGGACACGGATCCGGGAGGAGTCGGCGCGCTCAGCAGCCTCGGCCTGCGCGTCTTCCGCTACCGGCTGCGCCGCAC
>Ga0207700_10001926_pt1 | contig 11803 bp, 9 predicted proteins | sample LARL82metaG_FD_184348 | JGI IMG/M metagenome (GOLD analysis project Ga0207700, IMG submission 184348) | Corn, switchgrass and miscanthus rhizosphere microbial communities from Kellogg Biological Station, Michigan, USA - LAR L8-2 metaG... | ecosystem: Host-associated > Plants > Roots >...
AATAGAAACTTTGGCCCCGACCGACGCGCCCGCCAGCAGCAGCGAGTGCGCCATATTATTGCCATCGCCGACGTAGGCAAAGTGAAGTTTCTTGAGATCCCCAAAGTGCTCTTGCAGAGTAAAAAAGTCAGCCAGCGCCTGGCACGGATGCTCGAATTCGCTCAGCGCATTGATCACCGGAACACTGGCGTAGGTCGCCATCTCCTCAACCACCGCATGGCTGAAGGTGCGCAGCACGATGACGTCGATCCAGCGCTCCAGATTGTGTGCGATGTCATAGAGCGACTCACGAGCATTGAGGCGGCTGGCCGTCTGATCAAAAAAGAATGTGCTGCCGCCGAGGCTGTCCATGCCGGCTTCAAAAGTAAGCCGCGTTCGCAGGGAGGGCTTTTCGAAGAACATCACCATCTGCTTGCCAGCTAGAACGCTGCGAAAATCCGCAGGCCGCTGCTTGAGCATGGACGTGAGATTGAAGAGGGAGAGGATTTCGGCGGGGGCAAGGTCATGGATGGAGACGAGATCGCGCGGCGCAATCGACTCCGGCAGCAGGTTCGGCGGATGCGGCTTGGTCTTCATCGCCGGCGCGTTCATCAATCCAGGATCATTTCTCATTTCGTCTCCTAACCTTCCACTTCAAGATCTTCATTTCTCTTTTCAAAAACTTCATTTCAAGATCTTTATTTCACTAGTCTCGGTTCGTATCAGGGCATCGCTTCAGCGATGCCGTAATCACAACCGGCCCCTTCAGGGGCAGCCTCACGCCAATTCCCCAATACGACTGGCGAGCGCTTGCGCCTTCTTTTTGTCGCTGGCGATAACGAGTACCGTATCGTCTCCAGCTATTGTGCCGACGACCTCAGGCCAATGAGACGCGTCCAGCGCGGCGGCCACCGGCTGCGCGCTGCCCACCGTTGTCTTCACAACCAGCATGTTTTGCGCCTGCCGAATCTCCACCACAAACTGCCGGGCAAGATGCATAACTGAAGGCAAAACACCATCCCCACCGCTGCCCTCGCCAGCCCTGCGATAACCCTCCGGGCCTTTGACTAACTTCAGTTCGTGGATATCGCGCGAGAGTGTAGCCTGCCCCACGTCAAAGCCCTTGCGTTCAAGCTGCTGCTGCAGCGAGTCCTGGCTTTCGACCGGACCTTCGTCTATCAAATGGAGAATCGCTCTATGGCGCGCCGTCTTGGACATGAATAAAAATGCAATTCAATGCATAAGTATCCATTTCGGGCGGGAGCATGTCAAGCGTCAAGTCTTTAAAAGGAGGGTTACTGCCGGTTAGATTGCAGAGGCGGGCTTACAAATGGGCCGCTCGCGAGGTCTCAACATCGCCCCAGTCGTCATTAATCTTTTCGCTATTGCTGCGCAGCCGAAGCCGACCATATCACGCTGCAGTTACTGGCTCGCGCTCGCGAGAGGTTATCCGGCGCAGTTCCACCACTCGATGCCGGACGTACCCATCCTCCGTCAAATGGGCCGATGCAATGGCCTTTCGACTGGGAACTATCATCTGGTCAAGCGGACGACGCTGCTCAAATTCGGGATCGCAATCCCGGCAGAATTCACAAACCCGGCTCGATCGGGTATCGAAGCGTATGACGACACTGCGCTCAATATGTTCCACGAAGAAGGCTCCTGGGGCGGCGAAAATGGATGCGCCTGGATTTAGGTTAGTGCACTGCTCACTGCGACGATTTGACGATTTATTGATCGATTATCAGGACGACGCCTTTGTACTACAAGGCATGGTATTTGTACAAGGTCTGTCTGGAACAAAATTTTTCGGTACGCCGTAGCACAAAATTTTTGCTGTTCGGTACGCCTCAATTGTACATGGAGGTCGTCGTCCCCGCGCCATACACGACATACTGTAATTTTCTGCCTGTAATTTCTGCCACGATAAGCCAGTATGATAAGCCACTAGATAGACTCAAACACCTCGGATTCCGGAGATTCGCGTGCACCCTGCGGCAATCAATTCTGAAATCGTCTTCCTTTTTGATGTGGACAATACGCTGCTTAATAACGACCGAGTCGCCGACGATCTCAAGCAGCACCTTACCAGTAAAGTTGGCGGCGCCAGTTCACGGCGCTACTGGGAAATCTTCGAGCAATTGCGGTCCGAACTTGGGTATGCCGACTATCTGGGGGCCCTGCAGCGCTACCGTATCGAAAATCCGCGCAACCCCGAGCTGCTCGAAGTGTCGCACTTCATGATCAATTATCCATTTGCCAACCGTCTGTATCCGGAATCGCTGGCCGCGGTCGAGTACGCGCAGCGGCTCGGACGCGCCGTGATCCTGAGCGATGGCGACGTAGTTTTTCAGCCGCTGAAAGTCGACCGCTCGGGCCTGGGTGAAGCCTTCGCAGGACGCGTCCTGATCTATATCCATAAGGAATTGGAACTGGACGATGTGGAGGCGAAGTATCCGGCAAAACATTACGTGATGGTCGACGACAAGGTGCGCATCCTGGACGCGATTAAGCAGAATTGGGGCGCGCGGGTCACAACTATTTTCCCGCGCCAGGGACACTATGCCCTCGATGAGGCACTCGTTGCCCAGTATCCTCAGCCGGACATCACACTCGAGAGTATCGGGGAATTGCAGAAATACTCGCTCGACCAAGTCCTGTCGGCTGCGAAAACAACGCCGAAGAGGACGGCGAAGAAGACGCGGAAACGCTAAACCCTATTGCGCTTCTTCCTCTTCTTGAGCAGCCCCCGCTCGCACCAGCCCTTCCAATTCCCGGTTTAGATTGGAACGACTTTCTTCGGATAAATCCAAAAAGCGAAACGGCTGCAGGCATCCTTGCGTAGCCCACATGGGAAACATCATTTGCGCGCGGCAGCGAATGCTGGTGCCGGGCGTGCCGATGTGGAAGAGAACCGTGACACTGATGGCTTCGTCCAGCGGCTTGTCGAGCGAGATCAGCCCTCCCCGGACAGAAAGCTGATTCATGCGGCCGCGAATCTGCCGCCCGTTTTCAAGCAGCACCAGATTAAGAATCGAACCGCGGAGCTTCACCCGCAAGGCTCGCTGTTCCTTCGACATTTCACTGGTAGAAGGCATTTCCGCATCAAGTTTGCATCAGCCGACAGCGAGGCGGCAGATTACCAAAGTCAAGCAGTCGGTGTGATCACCACCTCGATTGATTTTGTACTTTCGGGTGACGGCGCCACTCCCCGCATGCGAAAATGCGGGGCCGTTGCCAATCAAAAAATGAGGCCAATAAGCATGATAACGACGATGAGAATCAGGAAAGTGAATAGCCGAATTTCTGTGCTGACCGTCGCTCTATGCGCATCGCTCTTCAGCCTTGCGCCAAACTGTTTGTCGCAATCCACCGCTTCGCCAGCCACACCAGCGCAAAAGCAAACTAAAGCAAATGCTGCCGGGGCGACCAAGATTGACAAGGCCTATCTGCAGAAAATCTGGGATGGATGGGCCACCCTCAACGCCTCCGGCCAAAAGCAGTATTACGCGCAAGGCCCGCATGTCTTCTTCGATACCGCCCCTCTCAAATACGCCAACTGGGATGAATATCAGTCAACAGTGAGCAAAGAACTCATGGAGTATAAAGCAGCCAGCTTTAAAGTGAATGACGATGCGCAGATCCACAAAAGCGGCGATGGCTACTGGGCCACCGCGACCGTTGCATCCGATATGACTCAGAAGTCTGGAAAGCGGGAACTAGAAACCTTCCGCTGGACAGCTGTGTTCGAAACACAAAATGGAAAGTGGCTGATCGTGCACGAGCACGTTTCGGTGCCACAGCAGTGATCCGATTACCAAGATGGAACGCCCCAAGCCTAATCTATGGCGCGAGGTTCTTGTCATACATCGCGCCATAATTTAGATACTGGCGGACTGGATCATTCAAGTACTCAATCTCGACCTTTTCAACCTCGCCGTTCTTCGCAAATCTAGCGGTCAGGTGAGCGTTCATGCCGGCAAAATATGTTGGCAGGTTAAGCGTCTTGTAACGCGCGACCACCTGATCTCGTAGTGTCGAATCGAAATGCACGCCATATCTATCGACCAGGGCCTTAATCGCTTCGTAATCCCCCTCCGCCTTGATGCGCATGAGTTCTCCAAGAAGCATGCCAACTCCTTGCCGCATCTTTTGATAGTCGGCAACACGAACATAGGTTTTGCCATCTCGCGAGAACTGTTCGATCGAGCCCGGAACTTTGTCGGCAATGTAGTGCGCGATCAACTGGCGATCGCGTTCGTGGTCTTCTTCAATTGTGTCGCCCTTTGGGATGCGCCGCAATTGCTGCAAGGCGGTCAGGGCAGCGCTGTCATACATTGCCTTAGCCACTTCTTCCTGGTTCGTGATCAATCCCAGTTCTTTCAACTTCGGATCCCACACATTCCACAGCGCCATCAAGTCGGCGCGCGCTTCCTCGAGAGTGGAAAAATATTCCCTCAGAAAAGGTTGCGATCCGGCACTGACCCGATCGCTCAGCTTGCCTGAACCATGGCCGATGACCTCATGCAACGCGGTCATCATACCTTGCGCTTCTGCGCCGTACTTTGCATTGCGTTCAATTTCGGCCGGATCCGCGGCGAACTCGCGAAGCGATGCGTGGCCAGTGGCTTCGTCGAGGGCGCGCTGGGTCCCTGTAAAGAGAAAGTTTTTCGAGCCGTCCTTCTCGTGAATTTCATTTTCATTCGGCAAATTGTCGCCAATCGTGGTCACTGCAAAATCGCCAGTTTCAACCAGCGTTTCCACCGCCTTCACCACTGGTAGCTTGAACGACTGCCGCTTGTATTTGTCATCCCAGGGAGCCTTCTGCTCGAAATAGCCGGCATTTTCAGCCAGCTCTTTCATGGCCGTCGTGACCGGCTTGTCCGTGATCGTCACAAAACTCTGTGAGCTTCCTTTTGCGCCACGGGCGTCGCGATAGACTTCGATGAAGCCATTGTCAAAATCCACCGTGGCATCGTTCTGAACCCACATCGTGCCGAACGCAACCCATTCTGCGTAATCGCCGCTCTCGTAATAACGGATAAGATGATCGATGGCCTCGGCTTGCCGAGGCTCCGCATAGCCGCGTGCCTTCTGCAAATATTCGTCAGCCTTCTTCAAATAGATTGCATAAAGTCCCGGCGGAACTTTGCCGTCGGGCGTGCCCGCGCGATAGACCTCTTCCGTGAGCTTGCCATTCGCATCTTTCACCACCCGCGAGTTCAACGCGTAATTGTCCTTGAATCCCTTTAGATCCTCCAGCGTTACGCCCTTATAAAAAGTGTTCGAACTAGCCTGAATCGCGTCCTTCCCGCCGACCGGACTTTTGGCCGTCATCATGGGCTCGAACGCGGGATCGAAAAGAGAAGCACGCAGTGACTCCACCTCCCGCGTCACATCCGCAGGCTTGGCCAAAGCCGGCAGGTCGGCAGAGGGCGTTCGGAATGCTCCATTTTGCTGCGCCACCAGCGCCGCTTTTTGCAACTGCTCAAAAGTAAAAGACGGCAGAAACTTTTGCGCCGTGGTCTCGTTGTGATTGCCGCGGTTGGCCCAGAACAGTTTCGCGAATTCCGAAATCTTTGCCATCACCTCGGGATCGATTCCCTTGGGATGCGCCTCGATCTCTTCCAGCAACCGTTTCTCCTGCAACCCATAAGCCGACAACTGATCGTAAATAATCGGATCGATGGCGATCGAAGCCTGGGTAAGCCAGTACGCCAGAGTCTGCTGCCGAGCCGTAAGCGCCGCGAAACTAGGAGCACGCAATTGAATAAATGCGGTGTCTCCAACGCGCTCGACCCGAACGTTGCTGGCTTTCACCTCCTGCCCCACCGCAGTTACAGGAACAGCAATAACGCTGAGTAGGAAAAAGAAGAAAAATACTGCGAAATTAGGCTGCTTCAAGAATCCCCCGGTTGAATCTAGTATGAACCGAACCAAACTTCGCAGGCTATCACAAACCAGCGCGCGGTGGAGAACGACAAATAATGATGAGGGAACGAGCCCCGCGTGGGCTTCAGCGATGCAGGAAGGCCGCGCCTGCTCCCTGTAGTCGAGCCTTATCGCCTCGCCTAGCATCTAACAAATGCAGTTCCAAGAGGGAGCACCCTGATCCTTAGCCGAGTTCTTTTCTTCGCCCTGTTTCTTCTAGCTGTCTACGCCGTCCAGCGCTTCTGGTTCTTGCGAGCCTGGGCCTGGATCGCCACGTTCTCGAATGCCAACTGGCGTTTCGGACTTCATGCCGGGCTGATCGCGCTGGCCGCCGCATTGCTCGCAACGCTACTTGATCCGCTGCTGGGGCACGGCGTCTCGCGCCTCAGCTTTTCTCATTCCAGCCTGGGCACTTTCAACTTCGGAAAATCATTCACCACATTTGCCCGCCTATGGCTGGTCGCTTCATTCTTTGGATTCCTCGCCATTGAATCAGTGGGAGCAATTGAGTGGATCACGAATGTTGCGGCGCGCCTTCTGCCTCATTCCGGAGCGGTCGCAGGCGGGTTCAGCCCATCGCGCCGAACTTTCTTCCAGTATGCGGCAGTGCTTGCCGGAAGCTCTCCCTTCCTTGCGGCTACCTACGGATTTGCGGCTGGGCGTTTGCGCTACACCATCGAGCGCGTCGACGTGCCGATTGCGAATCTTCCTCCGCAGCTCGATGGCCTGCGCATCGCTCAGCTCAGCGACATCCACATAGGCGACTACATGCCTCCGCATGAGATTGCGCGCGCGGTTGACATGGCGAACGATCTGCGCCCCGACATTTCTTTTGTCACGGGAGACTTTGTCTCAAGCGAAGGCGACCCGCTAGACACATGCGTCACCGAGTTGAGCCGCCTGCGCGCTCCGCTGGGCATTTGGGGATGCAACGGCAATCACGAAATTTATGCAGGCGTGGAGGACGACGCCGAGCGCCTCTTCCGCGAAAAGGGAATGCGCCTGCTGCGGGCATCGTCAGCAGTGGTCGAGCACAATGGAGGGCGCTTCAATTTGATGGGCGTCGATTACCAGCGCGACCACATGACGAGCGGCGAGCGTACCGGACCGATGCTGCGGGAGATTGAGCATCTGATTCGGCGCGACATGCCAAATGTGCTGCTCTCCCACAATCCAAATTCGTTTCATCGCGCCGCCGAGTTGGGGATCGAGTTGAGCCTGGCTGGCCACACGCACGGCGGGCAGGTGAAGGTCGAGATCGTGGATCACAGCGTCACTCCAGCACTCTTGATCTCGCCGTTTGTGGCGGGCCTCTATCGGCTTCCAATGAACGGAAACGGCGCATCTTCAAGCAGCGTTTCGCAGAAGGCTGCGCTCTATGTGAACCGCGGCCTCGGGACTTTTGGCTTCCCGGTGCGGATAGGCGTCCCTCCGGAGATCACGCTGCTGACACTGCGGCGAGCGTAGTAGAAAATCGCGGCCATCACACCCTGTCACGCCGCAACCATGGAGAGCCAGTGGAGCGCCGGGCGTCCTCGTCCGGCCACCCCATTACTGGACGGGCGAGACACCCGTCGCTCCACCTCTAATACTGTCCAACTCAATCATCTCTTCAGCACCCAGATTGAACTCCGCAGCAGAGCCTTAAATGCCAATGTTTGCGCCACGCTTTGGAGCTTCAGACGTGGTATAATTCCAGTATAAATCCGGTCAGATAATGCCTGTAAATGCAAGAACTTAGCGAGGTTTTTGACGGGGTAGAACTGGCGGAGATTTGCTCCGCTGGAAGGGACAAATGCGTCCCTTCCCAAGCAAAGGTTTAAAGGTTTACTGAGAACTGAGAACTGACTTTCATGGCTGATGATCAAAATCCTGAGCTTCCATTAACTCCTCCTCCCGGCGGCGACGGGCAATCTCCCGGCGCCCTCAACATGCAGCCCGTCAACATTGAAGAGGAGATGAAGCGGTCGTATCTCGACTATTCACTGTCGGTGATCATCGGCCGCGCCCTGCCCGACGTTCGCGACGGACTGAAGCCGGTCCATCGCCGCATTCTTTACACCATGCAGCAGATGGGCCTCGCTCCAGGACGGGCCACCCGCAAGTGCGCCCGTATCGTCGGAGAAGTGATGGGCAAATACCATCCGCATGGAAACCTAGCGGTGTACGACGCATTGGTGCGGCTGGCACAGCCTTTTGCCATGCGCGCTCCGTTGGTCGATGGACAAGGAAACTTCGGCTCGGTCGATGGCGATCCGCCGGCGGCAGATCGTTACACCGAAGCGCGTTTGACGCGCGTTTCAACCGCGCTGCTTGAGGATCTCGATAAAGAGGCGGTCGATTTTTATCCGAACTACGACGGCACGGAAACGCAGCCGTCGGTTTTGCCCGCGCGTTATCCCAACTTGCTGGTAAACGGCTCTGACGGTATTGCCGTCGGCATGGCGACCAAAATTCCGCCGCACAATTTGACTGAGATTGTCGACGCCACAATCACGCTGGTAAATAATCCTGCCGCGCAATTGCCGGAGATTCTGAAATTTGTGCAGGGCCCAGACTTCCCAACGGCGGCCATCATCCACGGCCGCGCTGGAATTTTCGAAGCCTATCGCACCGGCCGCGGCCGCTTCATGATGCGGGCTCGCGCCGCCATCGAGAACGTCACCAAAGACAAGCAGGCGATCATCGTTACGGAGATTCCGTATCAAGTGAATAAGGCGCGACTGATTGAGCGCATCGCCGATCTGGTCAATCAGAAAACAATCGACGACATCTCCGACATTCGCGACGAAAGCGATCGCGACGGAATGCGCATCGTGATCGAACTCAAGCGCGGAGCCGAGCCACAGATCGTGCTCAATCAGCTCTTCAAGCACACGTCGATGCAAGAAGGCTTCAGCATGATCCTGCTGGCGGTAGTCAACCAGCAGCCTAAAGAAATGGGATTGATCCAGGCGATCAAACACTTCATCGACCATCGCGTCGATGTGGTGCGGCGGCGCACGTTGTATTTGCTGAACAAGGCGCGCGACCGCGAGCACATTCTGGAAGGCTATCTGACCGCGCTCGATCACCTCGATAACGTGATCGTTATTATTCGTGGCAGCGCCAATCGCGCCGATGCTCGGGATAACCTGGTCGCGTATTTTGGCGGCAAGAAGATCGACATCAACACCACGGGACGGGCTCCGAAGCCGGCGGCTGACAAGCCGTTCACGACCAAGCAGGCCGATGCCATCCTCGAACTGCAACTGCACCGCTTAACCAAACTTTCGATCGAGGAAATTTCTAATGAATTGAAGTCGGTGCGCGAGGCGATTGCGGAATTCGAATCGATTCTCGCGTCGGAGTCAAAACTACGCAAAGTCATCATCAAGGAACTGGAAGAGGTCAAGAAACTTTACGGCGACGCGCGGCGCACGGTCATTGAAGATGAAGCCGCGGAGATCATGCTGGAAGACCTGATTGCCGACGAGCAGGTTGCGGTCACGGTCAGCCATTCCGGCTATATGAAGCGTACGCCGATCTCGACCTATCGCATGCAGCGCCGAGGTGGCACCGGCCGCACTGGAATGAAGACGCGGGATGAGGATTTCGTCCAGCATCTATTCATCGCCTCAACCCACGCCTACATTCTGATCTTCACCAACACGGGACGCGTGTACTGGCTGAAGGTGTATGAGATTCCCGACATCGCCGCTGCCGGCAAAGGCAAGCACGTTGGCAATCTCGTCGGCTTGCAGCCGGGCGAAACCGTCCGCACCATGCTCGCCGTCCGCGACCTGGAAGAAGAAGGGCGCTACGTCTTCTTCGCCACGCACAACGGCACGGTAAAGAAAACGGCAGTGAAAGACTTCTCGCACGTGATGCAGCGCGGCATCATCGCCATCAACATCGAGCAGGGAGACGAGTTAGTCGCAGCCTCGCTGACCGATGGCAACCAGATCGTGTTCCTGGCATCGCATGATGGCCAGGCGATTCGCTTCGACGAGAACGACGTCCGCTCCATGGGGCGCAACGCCACCGGCGTGCGTGGAATGAACCTCGCCGAGAAAGATTACATCGTCGGCATGGCGACTACGACGAAGCCGGAAGCCAAGCCGGTGGTCGAGAAGTCGCAAGGCGATGTCGCTCCCGAAGTAGCCGACCTGGTTCCCGAAAAAGGTTCGCTGATTCTTTCGGTGACCGAGAACGGCTACGGCAAGCGCACTCCCGCCGATGAATATCGCCTGACAAATCGCGGCGGCAAAGGCGTGATCAACGTCAAGACCACGGAACGAAACGGCAAAGTTGTCGGCATCTCTCAGGTGACGGAGAAATCCGAGGTGATGCTGATCAGCCAGTACGGCAAGATCATCCGCATCGAATCAAAATTCATCCGCGAATCAGGCCGCTCGGCGCAGGGAGTAAGGCTGCTGAACGTTGAGCCGGGAGACCGGGTAGCTGCGGCAGTGGTGATTCCGCCGGAAGAGCCAACGAATGGGACGCTGATTCAATAAGCTCGCGCAGGGGCGGACGCATTCGTCCGTCCCTATCCAGTACGGTCCAGAAGCCTCGCTGATTCCTACGCGGGGCTTTCCTTCGTAGGGTTAGAATGGCCGTGCATGACTCGGCAGCACATCCTGGACGAAATACGTCGGACAACCAAAGCCAATGGAGGATCAGCACCTCGCTGGCCTCAAAAGGCCTCATGATGAAGAGATCCCGGCGTGATCCGAGCGTCAATTACATTGATAAAAACAAGCTGCGGGTGCGAACTGAGCAGCTAACACTGCTCAAACGGATCATTCACGATGGGCGGCACGAGGCGGAACCAGAGTACGTGGAAGCGATAAAGCAGTGGAAGCCTGATATCTCGAAAGAAGAACTACAGAAACGAATTAAGCAGTTTCACGACGCCGTTTCGGAGGCGCAAGAGCGCGAGCGAGACTCTCGCTAGATTTCTTCTCGGCGTTTTTAAATTCCTCGTCAGTCATCTTCTCGGCAGCGGAATCTATAAGCTCGCCGAAGCTGTCGAGGAGGGTGTCCTCGGCTGATCTTTTTCTCGAAGGACTCGAGGTCGCCATCTGTGGCCCTTTCCTGAACAAAGATTTACCTTTGGCTTTGGCCATGAGTTTACCCTACTCCCCGGGTCGTTAGGAACCAAGATAACTGAAATAACCAGGGTAACAACCAATATAGATGGCGAAGAGCACGCTCGCGGTGGGCGCGTCCGGGTGCGCCGCATTACCGCAGTTACTTCCTCACAATCCCGCCTTCCATTACTGTTAACCTTAGCAATACTGCCTCTCCCCGTGTGTGCTGGCGCGGTTGCAGAATTTTGTTAGCGAGCGTTTGTGCATAGCGTCGTCATTGATAAAACTGAACCCGCGTACCAGGAACTTCTCAGCCGGCCGATTCGCGAGCTGGGGCTCAAGCTTGCCGGGTCTCCGGTAGAGCGGTTCGTGGAGCAGCTTTATCGCGAGCTGGACGCTAAGGGGCTGACGAAATTTCGCCCCGAGGTTTATTTGACGGATGAGTGGGGATGCCCGTCGGGCGAACCGATTATCGGGATTCCGTTTTATCTGGCAAATGCGGCGCTGGCGCAACTGGAGAAAGAGACGCACGACCTCGAAGACGCGAGAGAGATCATGATGTATCTGCGGCATGAGGCGGGGCACGCGTTTACTTACGCGTACAAGCTGCACAACAAGCCGGAGTGGAAGCAGATTTTTGGGCCCTTTCGGCGGCCGTATCACGACAACTACCGGCCCGCTCCATTCTCGCGCGATTACGTGCGGCATTTGCCGGGATGGTATGCGCAGAAGCATCCAGACGAAGACTTTGCCGAGACATTTGCGGTTTGGCTGACCCCGCGATCGAACTGGCGCAAGCGTTATCGCGGATGGGGCGC
>Ga0207700_10001928_pt1 | contig 11801 bp, 12 predicted proteins | sample LARL82metaG_FD_184348 | JGI IMG/M metagenome (GOLD analysis project Ga0207700, IMG submission 184348) | Corn, switchgrass and miscanthus rhizosphere microbial communities from Kellogg Biological Station, Michigan, USA - LAR L8-2 metaG... | ecosystem: Host-associated > Plants > Roots >...
ATCGGAATTCCCTCCTCGGTCTTCTTCTCTTCAGCGAAGAGTTCGCCTCACGAAATGTGGCGTCTCTTCGCCGGTGTTTTCATTCGCTACCTATCTTGTAAGCCGCCTTCGCGACGCCGCGTTGCCCCGATAACTCGGCGAACGTCCGCTGCTTCTCCAGCCACGCGTGATAGTCTTTCGCTTCCTCCACGATGACCTTGCTGCGCATCTGCGCATGCGCGGCACCGCACAGTTCCGCACAGAGGACCTCGAATGTTCCGGTGCGGGTGGGCGTGAACCAGTAATATGTCACCGAGCCCGGTATCATATCCATCTTCGCCCGGAACTCGGGCACATAGAAATCATGCAGGACATCAATTGAGCGCAGCAATATCTTCACCGGTTTCGCAAGCAGCAGGTGCAAGTCGTCACCTTGAATGACGATGTCGTCTTGTCCGGCGGGATCGTCGGCATTCAATCCGAGAGGATTGTCGGAACTGACGTTGCGGGCATCGGTTGTGCCAAGCCGGCCGTCCTTTCCCGGAAGCCGATAGCTCCATTGCCACTGCTGTCCCACGACCTCAACCTCGGTCGCGTCGGCCGGAACCGTGACGAACTGGTGCCAGACAACCAGCCCGGGTGCCAACATGGCTGCGACGCCGATCGCCGTCCCGACGCTGAGCCACCATTCGAGCTTCTTGTTTTCGGGATTATAGGCGGCCCGCCTTCCTTCGATGTGACGAAAGCGGAAGACGCAATAGGCCATGAATACGACGACCGCGGAGAAAACCGCGCCCGTGATCCAGAACGTCAGGGTGATCGTGTGGTCGATGTAGCTCCAGTTTGAGGCAATCGGCGTCCACCACCACGGGCTAAGGAGGTGAAACAGCACCGAGGCGACCGCAACCAAGAGCAGTATGAGTGCAACAGCCATCCCTTATGCATCCTTGCCATTAAAGGCCGCGGATACGAATTAAAGGGCGGAGCTCTCGTCTGTCACGATGGCGAACTTCATCTTCGCCACCGTGGTGCCTCTTGCTTCGCCCATTCGACCGGCTGCGACGTAAAAGCTTGGCACGGACTGCACGTCGCGACCGCTCATTTCGCAGGAACTAGGGGCGTTCAGAATTTCAAGATGATCCCCGTCGCGCCCGCCGTCAATAGGTCAATGTCACGTCCTTTCCGGCGCCATGCGCAATCCGCTAATCATCCGTCGGCACCAATCGTTTGGTGACGCAACGCAACAAAACGATGTGTGCAGTTGCACAATTCACCTAACCGTGAGCGCTATCTTGCTTCGATCACGCTAGGTTCACTGCACCGGTCGCGACAGATGTGGTCCGGCAAAGCTCCTTCTTGTTGAACTTGGTTTGCCGGGCTCGATCGCGATTTTCGCGCATGAGAAGAAATGTGCGCGACTTGAGAGCGCGCCGTTTCCCCTGCGACAACGAGCAAGGAGGTCGGGCCATGGCCATACAGTATTTCGCAAGACCCAAATTGCTATTCTTCGGCACCTCCTCGGCATTTGTCGTTCGCAAGATCGGCCTTTCCGACTTGAGCGACGCGCTGCGCCTGGGCTGGGAAGACTTCAAGGCCATACCAACTCACGCCGTTGTCCTGTGTGTGATTTATCCCGTTCTCGGTCTTGTTCTGTTCAGACTGGCCGTTGGCTATTCCGTGCTGCCGCTGCTCTTTCCGCTGGCCGCCGGTTTCACGTTGATTGGTCCTTTTGCCGCGCTCGGCCTCTATGAGCTCAGCCGCCGCCGCGAGCGCGGCGAGGAAGCCGCAGCGTGGCACGCCATGCAGGTGCTGCGCGCGCCGTCTTTCGGCGCGATTCTCGAGCTAGGCACGATGTTGTTCGTTCTGTTCGGGATCTGGATCGCCACCGCGGACGCTATCTACATTGCAACCTTCGGCCATACACCGGCTGCCAACATCCCTGATTTCGCAAGGCGCGTGTTGACAACGCCAGAAGGTTGGTCGCTCATCATCATCGGCTGTGGCGTCGGTTTACTGTTCGCCATCGTAGCCCTGTGCGTCAGCGTTGTGTCGTTTCCGTTGATGCTCGACCGGCATGCGTCTGCGATAGACGCAATCCGGACGTCGCTGCGGGCCGTGAGGGAGAATCCGTTTGCAATGGCCGTATGGGGGCTGATTGTTGCGGTACTGCTCGTGATCGGTTCGCTACCGCTCTTCGTCGGTCTCGCTGTCGTTCTGCCGGTGCTCGGTCATGCTACCTGGCATCTTTATCGGAAGATGGTGGAACCCGACCCGAATCCCCCACAAGAGGAGCCCCGGCCGCCGATTGGTCACCGCTATGCGGCAGATTTTCCGGCCTCTCTCTTCCCGTGGAGTCATGAGCGCTAGTCGTAGCAGCGGGAAAGCCGGGATCGCGCCGCTTCCTTGGTGCGCGATTCCAACCCGTGCTCCAAGTCGCTTCCGATCAAAGCCACCTCGCTCCGGTCCAATCGTGGGCGAGATGGTCGAGCAGATCCGTCGGCAAGATTGATCGGTTGCTCGACCGTGTGGTTGGGTTCCTCGGCAACACATGGGAGGCTCCGACATAAACTGACGAGTTTGAGTCATGGCGGCAACGAACGCTCGCACCGTCACCGTGTTCGGTGGAACCGGCTTTCTCGGCCGCCGCATCGTTTGGCATCTGCGGCATCGCGAATTTCTCGTCCGGATCGCGTCAAGGCATCCGGATCGGGGGCACAGGCTGTTTGGTCCTGATGATCCGCAACTTCAATCCGTGGGGACCGACATTCACGATGAGCGATCAGTCGCGGATGCGTTGGCCGGCGCTTACGGCGTTGTAAATGCGGTCAGTCTTTACGTAGAGCACGGACAGGAGACCTTTCAATCCGTTCACGTCGAGGCTGCCCAACGGGTAGCAACTCAAGCGCACCGGGCCGGAGTCGAGCGGCTTATTCATGTTTCGGGAATCGGCGCCGATGCGGCCTCACCGTCCCGTTACATTCGAAAGCGCGGCGAAGGCGAACTGGCGGTCCAGGCCGCGTTCGCCGATGCATGCTTCGTCCGTCCGGCGGTGATGTTCGGACCGGACGACGCGTTTCTCACTACCATCCTCGGGCTCCTCCGCCGACTCCCAATCTATCCGATGTTCGGCTTCGGCCGGACCAGATTGCAGCCGGCCTATGTAGAGGATGTTGCAGAGGCGATCGGCGGAATCGTGCAGCGAGCAGAGACGCCTGCAACGATCTTCGAGTTCGGCGGCCCCCGCGTCTACTCTTATAAGAAGTTCCTTAGAACCGTTGCGGGCCAAGCAGGCCTTACGCCTCGACTGATTCCAATCCCGTTTGCCGTTTGGCACGTGCTAGCATGGGCCTCCGAAATACTCCCGGCTCCGCCCCTCAATCGCAATCAGGTGGAGCTGATGCAGATCGACACCGTGTCATCGCCGGGGATGCCCGGATTTGCTGAACTTGGGATTTCTCCGCACTCGGTCGAGGCAATACTCGGGAGTATGCTGTCGAGTTGCGGATCAAAGAGGCCCCTCGGCTAATCGGCTCCAACGGCTGACGGTTTGCGTGCGACATCTGCCCGTGCGATCTAGGTCATTCGGATCTCTCCTGCGGCCCTCACCGGAACATGCGGCTAGATGTCGTAATAGAGATGAAACTCGTGGGGATGGGGGCGCAGCCGGATGGCATCAATCTCCCTTTTTCGCTTGTAGTCGAGCCAGGTCTCGATCACGTCGCGGGTGAACACATCGCCGCGCAGCAGGAACGCGTGATCGCGTTCGAGCGCGTCAAGCGCCTGATCCAGCGATCCGGGCGTCGATTTCACCTCCTTCGCCTCGGCGGGTGGGAGGTCATAGAGATTTTTGTCGATCGGGCTGCCCGGATCGATCCGGTTGTTGATGCCGTCGAGGCCGGCCATCAGCATCGCCGCGAAGGCCAGATAGGGATTGCACGAGGGGTCCGGCGAACGGAACTCGACGCGTTTCGCCCGCGGGTTTGGCGAATACATCGGGATCCGGCAGCAGGCCGAGCGGTTGCGCTGGGAATAGACCAGGTTGATCGGAGCTTCGTAACCCGGCACCAGGCGGCGATAGGAGTTCGTGGTCGGGGCGCAAAGTCCACATAGCGCCCAGGCGTGCGTCAGCAGTCCGCCGATGTAGTAGCGACCAAGCTCGCTCAGTTGGGCGTAGTCCCCCCCGCCGTAGAACAGGTTAGTCTCGCCCTTCCACAGACTCTGATGAACATGCATTCCCGAGGCGTTGTCCTCGAACAGTGGTTTGGGCATGAAGGTGGCCGTCATGCCCTTTTGACGGGCGGTATTCTTCACCACGTATTTGTAGATCATCAGATTGTCGGCCATGCGGGTGAGCGTGGTGAAGCGCATGTCGATTTCGTTTTGGCCGCCGGTCGCGACTTCATGATGATGGGCTTCGATCGCAATTCCCAGCGACTCCATCTTCAGCACCATCTCGGAGCGGAGATCCTGCATGCTGTCGGTCGGAGGAACCGGAAAATATCCTTCTTTCGGGCGCGGCTTGTGGCCCAAATTCGGCGCTTCGTCCTCGCCTGTGTTCCAACTGCCCTCGCTGGAATCGATTTCGTAGAAGGCGTAGTTGATGTCCTGTCCGTAGCGCACGTCGTTGAATACGAAGAACTCGGCCTCCGGGCCGAAGTAGCTGGTATCGGCGCGGCCAGTGCCCTTCAGGTAAGTCTCGGCCTTCTGGGCGATATAGCGGGCGTCGCGGCTATAGGATTGACCGGTCACGGGATCCCTGATGTTGCAAATCAGGACCAGCGTCGTTGCGGAGGCAAACGGGTCGAGGAAGGCCGTCGTCGGATCCGGAACGACCAGCATGTCGCTTTCCTGGATCTCCTGGAAACCGCGGATCGATGAGCCGTCGAATCCGATGCCTTCGTTGAGAGCGTTGATATTCACTGCGCTCGGCGGGACCGAAAAATGCTGCCAGACCCCCGGCAGGTCGGTGAACCGCAGATCGATCATCTGGACGTTCTGGTCCTTGATCGTCTTCAGGACATCTTCGGCTGTCGCACAATTCGGAACCATGGCTTCACTCCTGGCGCTCGCTGCCACGCAGCTCCGGACCGATTTTGGTACACGTTCCAAGTCGGCGCCGCCGCACCGGCCTCGATCCGGCATGGCGGCGCGCGCATTCAGGCTCGCCTCGCCACACCCGAGCCGGGCAGCTTCAGCTCTGGTGCGGCCCGCGCATAAGCTTCATGGCGTCTTCGATGTGCCGCCAGTCTTTGGCCAGTTCCACCTCGCCTTTTGCTTCAAGGTCGATGGCGTTCTGGGCGGCCTCCGCAATGGCCTTCGCGCCGTGTACTTCCAGCAACTGTCGCGCATAGTTATGGATTTCGATTTCTCGCATGGCGCCATGCTCCTTCCTTCTGCACGACCGTGAATTCCAGCCAGGCAGCAGAACCGTAGACGTCCATCAAGCTCGCGCAGTCTGCATCCTGACGCGGCACGTTTGCAAGAGCTCTCTTCCAGGTCGTGGCCGCAAAAACCGGACCCCGGCAACCATAACTCGACGGGAGTGTCGTAATTGCTTTGCGCCAGATCAAGCGCAGACGTTGGTGGCATGCAACATCATCAGCGCATCACCATATGAGAGAAGGAAGGAGGTGAGCGTCATGCGCATTCAACATTGGCAAGACGCGGGCAGCGTGTTGGTGGGCGTGTGGCTGATCTTGTCGCCGTTCGCCTTTGGCTTATCCGGAGCAGCGGTCGGTATAACCATCGTACTTGGTGTGTTCGTCGTTCTGGCCGCTGTAGAGGGATTTGTCATTCCGTCCTACATGGAGGAATGGGCGGAGATTCTCTTCGGTCTGGCTCTGGTGGCAGTACCTTGGACGGTCGGCTACGAGTCGGTAACGGCAACGGTAAGCAGTGTCGTCTCGGGCATATTGGTGATTTTGCTTGCAGCCTGGGAACTGACGACCGATCGCGATTTCGTCACCTGGTGGCACGATCGCTGGCATCATTCAGCCAGCTGAGAAAAAGTAGTTGCTTGAGCTTTTCGCCCGACCGTTATGTGCGGTCGCGACAGAGGGATTGTCTCGGCGAGATTATGGTCGCGCCGTCAGTGCAGGGCCTGGCGGCCCCGCACATGGGCGACTTTGTCACGACGCGGTTCTAGGCTCGATCGGTTCCCAGATGCTGATTTTACGGGTCTCCGGCATTAGGAAGAGGGCGAGCAGGAAGCATACCGCGGGAACCGCGATCGGGTAAATCAGCGCGTAGCCAATGCTGCCGGTGGCCGCGAAAGATGCCGAAGTGATGAACGGCACCAATCCGCCACCCCAGCCGTTGCCGATGTGATACGGCACCGACACCGACGTGTACCGAATCCTGCCGGGGAAGAATTCCGCCAGAAACGCTCCGACCGGCCCATACACCATCCCGACGTAGCAAACGAGGATGAAGATGATGAAGATCGAAGTCGGATAGTTGATGCTGCCCGGCTGCGTGACCGTTCCCAGCCACAAATACAGCGGATAGTACGTGATCGCGGCGAGCAACATGCCCCCCAGGATCACGGGCTTACGGCCGATGTGGTCTGACAACCAGCCAAAAAAGATCAAGCTCGGCGTGGCAATGAGCAACGCAGCTCCCACGATGTAGGCCGAGGTCAGCGCGTCCACCTTGGAAACCTGCTGCAGAAAGTACAACGCCCAGAACTGACCGCTATACCAGACTACGCCTTGCCCGATCAGCACGACGATGGCGATCAGTATGTATTTGATGTTCGAGCTAAGGAACGCCTCCTTCCAGGGGTTCCTGGTCATCTGCCCCCTAGCCTTGATCTCCTGAAAGATCGGCGTCTCCTGGAGCTGGAGCCGGATGTAGATTGCGATGGCCACCAGCAGGAATGAAACCAGGAACGGAACGCGCCACGCCCATTCGTCGAATGCCTGATTGCCGAAATACGTCCGCGTCGCAATAATTACGGCCAGCGACACCACGATCCCGAGAGTGGGAGAGGTCTGCAGCCAGCCGGTGTAGTAGCCGCGGCTGTCGTCCGGCACATGCTCGGCAACGTAGGTGATGGCGCCGCCATACTCGCCGCCCAGGCACAGGCCTTGGATCATCCGCAAGCCAAAGAGAAGGAACGCGGCGGTCAAGCCGATCGACTGGTAGGTCGGGATCAACCCGATCGCCCCCGTGCCGAGTCCCATTCCGCTAAGCGTAACCAGAAACGTATACTTGCGACCGATGCGGTCGCCCATCCATCCGAAGAGGAACGCCCCCAGCGGACGAATCAGGAATCCTGCGGTGAACAGCGCAATGGTGCTCAGCAGAGCCGCAACCGGGTGGGATTGTTCAAAGAACTTGACCGATAGAACTGCGGCCAAGCTGCCAAAGATATAGAAGTCATACCATTCGATGACGTTTCCCACCGACGCAGCTATAATCACGCGGCGGAAATCCCTGGGGATTTGAATTGCCATGTGCGGCTCCTGTTATTTCAAAGACATTGCCTCCGTTTTTCGGCTCTTCGTTTTCTCGTGGAGCAAAGGTTCATGCGCGACGTTGATAGGCGCGAGTGCCAGTGCGCCCGCAACGCCTGGCCTCAGGGGGAATTGAACCACCCGAGGAAAGCTCCAACGGCCTTCGCTACCGCGAGCTACCAGCTGCCTAACTCCCGTCTGTCGGGGAGCGAAAGCGCGGAAGGCAGTCTAATCTCCAATAGAACTGCCCCCTTATGAGACTTTTGGCTAAATCGAACGGAGCTGTTGTCCTAGCCGCGTTCGGCGATAATCCTGAGCGCTTCCGCGCCTGTGACCGGCCGATCGATCGCAAGCCTTGTGAAATCCGCCGGCTCGCCCTTGATCGCTTTGTCGAGCAGCGTCGTATAGCGCCGCCGCGAGATTTCGACCGCGCCGAAACTTTTCAAATGCTCGGTGACATATTGGGTGTCGAGCAATTCGAAGCCGCCCGCGATCAGCCGCGCCACCAGGTGCACCAGCGCCACCTTGGAGGCGTCGCGGGCGTGGTGGAACATGCTTTCGCCGAAAAAGGCGCGGCCGAGGCTCACCCCATAGAGGCCGCCGACCAAATCGTCATCGCGCCAGACCTCGACGCTGTGGCAATGCCCAAGTTCATGCAGACCGCAATAGAGATCGCGGATGCGTTTGTTGATCCAGGTGTCCTCGCGGCCCTGCTGCGGCGCGGCGCAACCGGCGATCACGGCCTTGAAGGCTTTATTGACGGTGACGGTGAATTGATCCGTGCGCACGGTGCGGGCAAGGCGCGAGGCGATGCGGAAGCCGTGGAGCGGGATCACGCCGCGCATTTCCGGCTCGACCCAGAACAGGGTCGGGTCGTCGGCGCTTTCGGCCATCGGGAAGATACCGCAGGCATAGGCGCGCAGCAGCACTTCGGGCGTGATTTCGGAAGAGGCAGAGTCGCGCGAGGTCATCGGCAGTAAGGATAGCAGGATAGGGCGCCGCGCGCGATGGGCAGACCAGCGATGCACCTTGCCACCGTCGGTCTGTGCGTTGTTCGTCCACAAGACATGCGGTCGCTCCCGGCTTTCTGGGATCGCTGTCCTGGTTGCAGCTGATCGCTCGAATCGTCGCGGCGGCTCGGGCGGTGCGTCGCAGATTGGGCTTGATTTAGAATATAGAATCTATTATCTAAATCAGATGTCCCGACGATCAAAATTCTCGGCCGCTCAAATCCTCGACACGGCGGCAACCCTCGTGGCGGCGGACGGGCCTGGTGCGGCCACAATCGGCGCGATCAGTGCCCGGCTCAAGGCACCATCCGGCTCGATCTATCATCGCTTCGCCTCGCGCGATGTGCTGCTCGGCCGCCTTTGGCTGAGCAAGGCAGCGTTCTTTCAAAATCGTTTCGCTGAGGCCCTCGTCCACCCCGATGCCGCCGTGGCCGGGCTTGAAGCAGCGCTCTCTCTGCCGCGATCTGTACGTGCCGACTTCGCTGGCGCACGGATCATGTTGCTTCATCGGCGCGACGACTTCCTGGCGGAGGACTGGCCGGTCGACATGGCCGAGGAAGCCGCTCGGCTGAGGCAGCAGGTCAACGCTGCGATGAAGGGCATGGCCCGGCGGCTGTTCGCGCGGGCGAGTACGGAGGCGCTTCGGTTGACAACCTTTGCGATCCTGGACGTGCCGTTTGCCGCTGTTCACCGTCACGTCGCAGCCAACGAAATCCCACCTCTTTACGTCGATCAACTGATTGCAGAGGCCTACCAGGCGCTGATCGCGTCGACGAGAACTGGCATCGGCAAGAGCGGTCGCAAGCAAGATCCCAACTAGCCGTACATCGGAGGATCAGATGGACCTTTTGACAAGAACGAATGCGGACGCCGCCCGGCGCTTGTTCGAGGCGGTTGAGAACCGAAACTCACAAGGTGTGGCGGCGATCTATCACCCGAGCATCCTGATCAATGAGGCTCCAAGCTTGCCATATGGCGGTGAGTATCATGGGCACGAGGGGGCCCTCCGACACGCGCAAGGCTTCCGGGCAACCTGGGATCGCTTCCAGCCCTCGAACGCGCGCGGTCTCGAGCCGCGCTTTGTCGCACAGGACGACCAGGTAGCCGTGCAGTGGCGACACAGGGCGGAGAACCGCGAGACCGGCGAGCGCATCGATCTGCCGGCTGCCGGCATCTATCGCTTCGTCGATGGGATGGTTGTTGACTCCAGAATGTTCCACTTCGACATCGCGGCGTTGCTCAAATTTTTGAACAAAAATACGCCTGGCTGAGAGCTACCTCCCGGAGAGCTCCTGATGGTCGACTTGGTTCTCGCATCGCTGTTTTTTCCGCTCAGCCATTTCCTGATATCGAGCACGCCGTTGCGCGCGATGTCGGTGAATCTTCTTGGCGAGAAACGCTACTCGCTCGGCTATTCCTTGCTTTCCGTCGCCGCCCTCGCTTGGCTTATCATCGCCTATCGGAGCGCGCCCAGTCTGCCACTCTGGGATGCCCCGCAGTGGCTCGATCTTGCGCTTGTCCCGGTCATGGTGGTTTCCAGCGTTCTGTCGGTGGCCGGGCTTACGACACCAAATCCGGTCATCGTAAGATCGGGGGCGTTGTTCGATCACCCCGACATTGTGCGTGGCGTCCTGCGTGTATCGCGAAATCCCTTCTTCTGGGGTGCGGGTCTGTTCTCGATCGCGCATATGATTATCTTGGGCGACGTTGCTGGGCTACTGACTTTCGGGAGCATCGGCTTGCTCGGTATCGCCGGCGCTTCGATCCTGGACACCAAGAAGGCGCGTCAGTACGGAAGGGCATGGGACGCGTTTGCGGCGGCGACCTCGAATATACCGTTTCTCGCGATCATTCAGGGTCGCCAGCAGCTCGAATTGCGCGAGATTGGAGTGTGGCGAATTGCACTCGGCACATGTCTGTCTCTCGGTACACTTGTTTTGCACCGTGTTTGACGCCTGTGTTCTAACCCGCCGCACTGGCCGCGCAGCCCGGTTTTGCCGCCCGCTCGTTGGCCCGGCGAAACCGCAGCACGATCCGGGTCCCCGCGTGATCCGGATCGCGCTCGACGCTGGCGTCAAGCTTGGCGGCCATGGCGGAGACGATGCGCTGCCCCATGCCGGTGGAACGCGGGTCGGACTTGCCGTTGAGGCCGACGCCGTCATCGGCGATCACAAGCTCAAGGTCATCGCCCTGCGCGCCGAGCTCGACATGGATCGGTCCGGCGCAGTCGGGATAGGCGTATTTCACCGCGTTCATCACCAGCTCGTTGACGATGATGCCGATCGCAACGGCGCGGTCGGGATCGATCTCGACCGGCTCGGCCTGCAATGTCAGCCGCGACATGCGGTTGCCCTCGGCCGAGCGCCGCAAGTCCTCGAGCAGCGCGTCGAGATACTGGTTCAGCATCACGCTCTTCAGAGAGTGCGAAGTGTAGAGCCTGCGGTGAACCTGCGCTACGGCAGCGACCCTTCCCATCGCATTGGTCAGCGCGGCCTTGACGTCGTCCTGGGTCGCGGAATTGGCCTGCAGGTGTAACAGGGACGCGATGATCTGCAAGGAGTTGCCGACGCGATGGTTGACCTCGCGCAGCAGGACTTCGCGTTCGGCGGCGAGCGCCGCATAGCGGTCGCGCGAGGCATGGATCTCGGCCTCGGCCTCGTCGCGGGCCTTTTGCAGCTCGGCTCGGCGCAGCGCGTTGCCGACGGCCACTTGCAGCAGCGGAATGAAGTCGCCCTTGACGTCCTTGACCAGGTAGTCGGCGGCGCCGGCCTTCAACGCGGTCACCGCGATGCTGGAATCTTGCGACGCCGTCACGAACACGACCGGCGGCGCATTCGGGATCGCCATGATCTGCTCGAGCGTTTCGAGGCCGTCGAGACCGGGCATGTACTGGTCGAGCGCGACGACATCGATGCCGCCTTGTCGGATCCGCTCGAGCCCCTGGGCTCCGCTTGAGGCGTGCACGACCGAAAAGCCGGCCCGGGTCAGGCCGCGATCGACCAGGCGAGCGAGCGCCTCGTCATCGTCGATATAGAGCAGCGTGGGCATCGCAGGTTTCATGTGGCGGCCGGCGGTACCTGAATGACGGAGAAGAACAGCCCCAGTTGGCGAATGGCGTTGGCGAAGCTCTCGTAGTTGACCGGTTTGGTGATGTAGACGTTGCAGCCGAGTTCGTAGCAGCGCTTGATCTCCTGGGAATCGTCGGTGGTCGTGAGCACCACGACCGGCGCGCATTTCAGATATTTATTCCCCTTGACCTGCCGCAAGATCTCAATGCCGGTCATATCCGGCAAGTTGAGATCGAGCAGGATCAGAAGCGCCTCGCCCTTGTGTTCGAGGCCGCTGCCATCCTCAC
>Ga0207700_10001931_pt1 | contig 11795 bp, 10 predicted proteins | sample LARL82metaG_FD_184348 | JGI IMG/M metagenome (GOLD analysis project Ga0207700, IMG submission 184348) | Corn, switchgrass and miscanthus rhizosphere microbial communities from Kellogg Biological Station, Michigan, USA - LAR L8-2 metaG... | ecosystem: Host-associated > Plants > Roots >...
AAGCTGCTTCTTCTGGTGACGATCAGCATTACCGCGAGCGTGGGCGCGGTGGCGTGGCTGATTGAAGAGCGCGCGCATGAGGCTTTCCGCCAAGTGGAGCAGGAGCGCACGTCGGCTCTGGTAAACCAATTCCGGCGCGAATTTGAACATGCCGGCGACGAGATAACGCGCGGCGTGGATTCAATTGCGGCTTCTGACGCGATGCAGCGCACGTTGACCGAACTGGCTAACGGCGCTGAGTATGCGAACTATGTAAATGAAGCTGCGTCTAACGCGGCGGCGCAGCGGCTGGATTTTCTTGACCTGATCGCGCCCGACGGCGCAATTATTTCCTCCGCGCACTGGCCCGCCCGCTTTGGATACAAGCAGCGCTGGTTTCTGGATCTTCCATCGCCTCTGCCGCGCCAGGCTTTTTTAAAACACGTTGAAACGCCGCAGGGCAGTGTACTAGCCATGCTCTGCTTTCGCACTGTTGCTGTTCATGGCCTGAACTATTACCTGATTGGGGGACGCAAGCTGGACACCGTGGTGCAATCACTCTCTCCGCCGGAAGGTTTGCGCGTGGCCATCTTCAGCGTGCCGGAGCAGGGATCGGGAGAAATGATTGGTCCGGGCAAAGAGACTTTCAATGCGACCAGGATCATGGCGCTCGTCCAGAAAGTTCTGGATAAACACGCTGAGGACTCTGTCACTGTTGATCTGGGGCAGGCTCAGGGGAACGAGGAGATTGTGCACGCGATTCCGCTGCCCGGTTACACCGATCGCGTTCCGGCAGTGCTTCTTGTCGGCAACTCACTAGAGCAAGAGTTGCTACTGGAGAAACACATTCGCGACATCAGCCTGATTATCGCCGGAGTGGGCGTTTTTATTGGCGTGGTGGTGAGCGGGATTGTGACCGCACGATTCAGCCGGCCCATCAAGACGCTGGCGCAGGCGGCAACGGAAATCGGGCATGGCAACTGGGACGTGCGCGTGGAAACTTCCGGCAAAGATGAGATTGGCAAGCTGACCGTGGCGTTTAATCAGATGACGGAAGAGCTGATGGGACAGCGCGAGCGTCTGGTGCAAAGTGAACGCGTTGCGGCGTGGCGTGAACTGGCTCGGCGACTTGCGCATGAGTTGAAGAACCCGCTCTTCCCGCTGCAGATTACCGTTGAGAATTTGCTGCGCGCGCGGCAAAACACACCACAGGAATTTGATGAAGTCTTTCAGGAAAGCACCGCGACGCTGCTGGCGGAGATTGCCAATCTGAAAACCATCATCGGGCGGTTTAGTGATTTTTCAAAGATGCCGGCACCGCAGATTCAGGCCGTCGATTTGAATGAATTGGTGCGCAGCGTGGCGCAACTTTTCCAAGGCCAGCTCAATCGCGATCCCGGACGCATTCAGCCGCGCCTGCAGTTGGGTGACGTGCCGCAGATCAGTGCCGATCCGGTATTGCTTCGTCGAGTGATAGAAAATCTGGTGCTGAACGCAATTGACGCGATGCCCAAGGGCGGGACATTAACTTTTCGGACCATGACCACGAGCGATGATCGGTTTGCGGTTTTTGAGCTGGCCGATACCGGCGCGGGATTGACGGCGGAAGAGTGCGAACGCCTGTTCACTCCTTATTACACGACCAAGCAGCATGGCACAGGCTTGGGGCTGGCGATTGCGCAGTCGGTCATCAGCGATCATAAAGGGAGAATTACGGTAAGCAGCAAGAAGGAGCAAGGGACGACGTTCCATGTGGAGCTGCCGGTGTGGGAAGGCGCGGGCGGCAGGGATGCGGGTGTTGCATGAGCCTTTTTTCTGAAATCCCGACCCTAGCTTGCCGAAGGGGAGGGAGCCCTATTGCACAGGAGACTCTGTAGGACCGTGAGCCCGACCCCGCCGAAATCGATGAGGGGATTTCAGCGTTGCTACTTTGTTTATATTCTGGCGGGCCTCACTGGGACACTGTATGTTGGTCTTACCGATGACATGAAGAAGCGTATGATTCAGCACAAGTCCGGGACATTTGATGGCTTTACCAAGAAGTATGGTGTCGACCGACTTATGTACTTTGAAACTTATACCGAGTCAAAGATTGCCGCCGCTCGTGAGCAGCAAATGAAGAAGTATGGGCGGGAAAAGAAGATTGCTTTGTTTGCACAGAGCAACCCGGAGTGGAAGGATCTGACCTCCGAGCTTTTTCAGAGTATAGGGATCTCTCGCTACGCTCGAGATTTTAGAAAAAAGCCATGAGAGCCCAACTTTTTATCGTCGACGATGACGCCAACACGCTGGCGTCGCTTTCTCGTGCCTTCCGGCTGGCGGGGCACGAGGCCACGGTGTGTGACAATCCCATCAAAGCGCTGGAGATGATCAAGGCGGAAAAGTACGACGTGATTTTTTCCGACGTGGTGATGCCCGCGATGAACGGCCTTGAGCTTCTCGAAAAGATCAAAGCTACGGGAGTGACGACGCCTGTGGTGATGATGTCGGGACAAGCGCACATTGAGATGGCGGTAAAGGCGACGCGGCTGGGCGCGCTTGACTTCCTGGAAAAGCCGATTTCCACCGACAAGCTTTTGCTCACAGTACAGAACGCGCTGCAGATGGAACGCCTGAAGCAGGAGAATCAGCAGCTACGGCAGCAACTGGGCGGCGGCGGGATTGTTTTTACCGGCGAGAAGATGCGCAAGCTGATGGCGCAGGTGGAGCGCGTGGCCGCGAGCGAGACGCGTGTGTGCATTCTGGGTGAGACCGGCACAGGCAAAGAGCTGATCGCGCGGACGATCCATGATAAAAGTCCGCGGCATGCAGGACCATACGTCACACTGAATTGCGCCGCGGTGCCGGCGGAGCTGATTGAGTCTGAGTTGTTTGGACATGAGAAAGGATCTTTTACCGGCGCGGCGTCTCGGCATATTGGCAAGTTTGAGCAGGCCACGGATGGAACGCTGTTTCTGGATGAGATCGGCGACATGCCGCTGGCGATGCAGGCCAAGCTGCTGCGCGTGCTGGAGCAGGGCGAGGTGGAGCGCATTGGCGGAGACAAGCCGACCAAAGTGAATGTGCGCGTGGTGGTGGCCACGCATCGGCAACTGGAAGAGCAGGTGAAGCAGGGGAATTTTCGGCAGGACCTGTTTCATCGCATCTTTGTTTTTCCCATTGTGCTGCCGCCGTTGCGTGAGCGTCCTGAAGATATTCCGGCGCTGGCCGCGCATTTTGCCGCGCAGATTGTGAAACAAAATAACTGGAAAGAGATCACGTTCAGCCCGGAAGCATTGCAGGCGTTGCAGGCGCATTCATGGCCGGGAAACATTCGCGAACTGCGCAACGTGGTGGAACGGCTGCTGCTGTTTGCCGAAGGCGACACCGTGACGCCCGCAACGGTGCAGGCGGCGCTGCCATCGCAGGGCGCAAGCGGTGGGAGCTTGGCTTTTTCCGGAACTGGGACGCTGGCTGAGCGCGTGGAGCAGGTGGAGCGGCAGATGATCCTCGAAGAGATCAGACGCCATAATCAGAACATCACGAACACGGCGAAAGCGCTGGGGCTGGAGCGCAGCCATCTTTATAAGAAGTGCCAGCAACTGGGGATTGATCTGAAAGAGATGCGGAAAGAGTAGATCTACCACAGAGGACGCAGAGGAACATGGAGAGCAGCGGAGGATTTAACCGCAAAGGACGCGAAGAACGCAAAGGTTAGTTACTGGTCTATCCGGGATGCGATGCGCTGAATTATTTTGCGCGACATCTGGTTGAGCTTTGCAAATGCCTGATGCACCCGAATTTGGCCTGATTGCCAATTGCTGGGGGCTCCCGCTTCGCTCACGCGCGCAGAACGCTCAAGGTGGGCCCGGTAGGATTCGAACCTACAACCAACAGATTATGAGTCTGCTGCTCTAACCGTTGAGCTACAGGCCCCCGCGTTCAAGTTTCGCACACGCTCGCCAAGGTTGCCAATTCCGATTCTGGAGCCAGTTTATTGCGCTAGAGTTTAACCCGCCCCACAACCTGCTCCAGCCATCCAATCAGGTCTGCGGTTACTTCATCCCGGTTGGTCTCATTGAACAGCTCATGCCGCGCCTCAGGATAAAACTTGTGCGCCAAATTCACCAAGCCTGCGGCGCGATATTCCGCCATCCATGGCTCCAACTGGCGCGTGTTGCCGCTCACCGGATCCCGGCCGCCGGCAATTAAATAAATAGGCAGCGCTTTCGGCACACGATTGCGGTGCTCCGCGCGGGAAACCGCAGCCCATCCGCCCAGCAGATCGAGCCAGAGCTGCACGGTCGCGGGGAATCCACACAGCGGATCGGCAACATATTTATCCACCTCAGCCGGATCACGCGAGAGCCAATCGAACGCCGTCCTCGTGGGCGCAAACTTTTTGTTGAACGCATCAAAGGTGAGCGACTGCACCAGCTTGCTCTTGCCTCGCGCTCCCAGCCTTGCGCGCTCTGCCCGGGTAATTGCGGCGCCGATTTTCGCCAGCGCCGTAGGCTTCCCGTTGGCCCCTGAAAGCACCACGCCGGCCAGCGCATCGCCGTGATCTCCCATGAACTGCTCCGCCAGGGTTGCTCCCATGGAATGTCCCAGCAGAACAATCGGCAAGCCCGGATGCGCGGCGGCAACGTGCCGGTTAAGCTGCCACAGATCGTCCACACATTTGCGCCAGCCGTCGCGCTCCGCAAAGAAGCCAAGATCGCCGGCCGCCTTCACCGTCCGCCCGTGCCCGCGATGGTCATTGGCATACACCGCATAACCCGCGGCGTTGAGCGCCTCCGCCAGCCGAGCATAGCGCGCCGCATGCTCCGCCAGGCCGTGCGCAATCTGCACCACCGCCTTCGGCTCACTCGGAAGCCAGCAGTATGTAAACAGATCGACGCCATCGGGCGTGGTCAGGGTGAAAGTGGAAGTTCTGCTCATTGTGGTTTCGCCATCATGGCCGCTAGCCTCCAGGCCCTCTACGCACGAGGAACCGACACCTCAATCCGCAAAAATACGCCGCCAAGGCGGACTTGCTGCGTGACGACCTCACAGGCGCAGCGTCGAGGGATCATCTTTGGGGATAGCGTAGAGGTCGGTTTGGCAACGCTGCAGAGTTTGCTTGGCATGACCTAGCAAAGCACTCAACTCTCTTATTTCCTTGGGGCAATCGACATATGATAAGCCTCTTTCGTTCAATCGACTCATTCCTTCTATTTTTTGCCTAACGGCATTAAGTTCATCAAACGCGCTGCTCAGCGTGTTTGCAATTTCTCGCGACAATCGACCGGCTGAATCTAGAACTTGAGAGTCGTTCAGCGGTGTAAGGATGACGGGAGTTGGTAATCGCTTCGATGTGACGGCCAGAGCAAACTCCCCAGCGACCTGTTGCTGCCAAAACTCAACGTTTCTGAGTGCGCTCTTAATGGCCACGTCGATTACGTTGTGTGCTAGGACACCTTGACTATATATCTGCTGTCGAAGGGTTATTAGTGTATCAGTTGCTGCATGTGCTTGAGCTTGAGCAGCATTCGCCTGCGCCATTGCCGCTTGCGCTGCTGATTCAGATGCTTTCGCTTGAAGCTACAGCGGCATCTGCTTGGCGCTTGCTGCTCAAGGCATAAGAATGCGTAACCTTTACTAAAACTACTACAGCAACCGCATTGACTAGAGTGGCAAGACACGTAATTACCGTTGTAATCCACGTCGCGGCTTCACCGGATGTACTCATTTAGCTTTTCACCTTTACTGGGTAACGAGATAAAGCTGATTTTGATGTGACAATTTTGAGGCGATTCCTCAATGGAGCGATGCTCCAGATACAGAAACGGGAGCAATAACTGATCCAGCAGTAGTCCCCCGACCTCGTCTTTCCGTGTATCGAACCAAATCGACAATTGGTTTTGATTCCTTATCGATAGCTTTCCAAACGTCTTCAAGATGTGAACAAACCGAATGGAAGTCCGACTTTAACTGGTCGGCAGCGACAACAAAATCAGCTGGATTCATGTGATACATCACGGCAGTCCAATTCCGATATTGCGCAATTTTGTCAATTCTCGGGATCAGCCTGCGTTTTTGCAGGTCCTTAGGAGTCGAAATCATCTCGTCGTGTAGTAGATTTCGGTATTCACTCAGGCGCCGGACGATTAGTTTCTCTAGCTCTCGTTCTGAAATACTAGAATGTCTGCCCGTAAGAGATTCATACAGCATGTCGAATTTCTTTATTAGCTTGATCCCCAATTCGCAAGATCTTTGTAGCGTCCCATACAGTTCTTCAATGAATTTATAGCGTTCAGTCTTCACAAAAATCTTTTGTCGAGCGCGGCATAGCGCCACAAATGTCGAATAATTCATTATTGCAAATGATTCAAACTCCGGGTCGAGGCCGTCCCGAAGCCAAATCTGGCCGGGTATCCGCAAAGGATATACGTGTTGCTGCCAAACACTCTCATAGTGCGGCACCAACTTTCGGAAGTGCCCCCAATGGCCGCGTTCAATTTCGTCTCCCTTACGAGCTAATTGTGGATTCAAAGAGCTGTCTTGCGAGTCATTACGACCCCTCTTCATATTATCCTCCGCGCGTTCAGGCCACCTGAAAAAGTGGGCTGCGTTGCGCAAATGGTAGTATCTACACTTTGCGCAGCAGCCGCATTATCTCATTTGGAGGAGCTGATGCCACGCTACAGAGTCAAGTTCCTGCTGGAGACCCCGCTTGCCTTTGCTCAAGATGTAACTCTCACATTTAGAAACCACGCCATAACGTTTTTTTTCAGCGGAAGGGTCGATCAGCATTTCATATATGCCCGCACCGTGACCGATGCGGATAATTGGAAAATGGCCATCGAGAATGCGGAAAAAGCGATTACACCTGCTCTCGACATCATATCGATGCATCGCAAAGCTCCGACAATGCTGCATTCAGCAGTAGAGGTGCTAAAAGCGGAGCAAGGTGCTAGACGAAGGGCTTTCATACTGACTATCGAGCGCAAACAGGAACCTGTGCCCTTAGACGAAGTCGTCCTAGGAGACATTCAAGCTGCGCTCACTCGCGACCGGGCTTTCAGTCGAAGCTGTGTGAGGATGCTCAGATACAGTTTCCGCGCACTTACCGTCCTTGAACGCTTCGTATTCTCTTGGCTCGCGTTTGAAAATATGTCTGGGAGCTCGACTATCAGACCACAATGCCCAAATTGTGATACGCCATTGAATCCAAGACCCGCATTCAATAGAGATGCAGCATTTGAAATTGTACGGTCGGCCAAGCCCGCGCTTACAAGGCAAGAATTCGACTTGCAATACCAAATATGGTGGAACAAGCTTCGAAATCCTGTTTTCCACGGTGGGAAAGCTGTGACAACGAAGATGCGAATCCAAATGCTCGAAGCGATGGACGCCTTCGTTCCGCCGATGGAAAGCAGAACGCAGGCAGAAATGGAATTTGCGCGCGCTTACCCAGGTAAGCATCCGAACGACGGTACATTTCAACTCCATCTCCAATCATTTGTCGAGTTTCAGTCAAATAGCCCCGATGAGTTTGCGACCGACGTGCCTACAGCCACTCAGCTTAGAGGCGCAGAACACGGCGACTTTGAATTATTACCGCAAGATGCGTTCAACGATTGGTAGGAACAAGCCCATCTGGCCATGCAAGCTGGTCTATTGGGGCCTTGATGTGCCCTTCTCACAAGGTCTATGCGCGGTTGATTTCCCTTGACAAAAGCGAACAAAATACGATATAATTTGTCTGACGTTGGAAGTGTTTCTATGCCTGCTGCCCATGGTGGCGGGAGGGTGATCTTTGACAAAATAGCTCCTAGCTCCTAGCTGCTAGCTTCTAGCCAGAACGATCTGCGACCCTCTGCCTGATTGGGTTTGGGATTGGGTTTGGGTTTGGGTGGCACTTGGGCCACCCAAACGCCACCCAAGGGCCACGCAAGCGTGGCGCAAGGGCCTCCCAAGGGTCGATTGGCGGAAGGTCTTTTGTTTGCAACAAAACTCTCAAATACGGGGGGTGGGGTGGGCGCGCAGAGCGCGCCTATCGCCGGAATCGTGCGGGATCGCCGACATCGAGCGTGACCGGAAAGGCAAGGCTCAACCCACGCCAATCTGCGATGACCTGGGATTGGACCATACAAACCCTTTGGAATCCTAGTTGAGGGGTGAGGGGAGGGGTGGCGCGAGGCGCGCCTATCGCCGAAATCGCACGTGATCGGAAAGCCAAGAACTTTAACCACCCATGCGGCAGGCTCAGGGCAGGAAGGAAATGGAGGAGTAATCGAAAAAATCCACCGCCGAGGGCAGCGGTATCACCGGGACGCGGAAGGGCCAAATGAGACCCCTCCGGCCCGCAGGTAGACCTTATTAGGCGGCGACGACAGCAGCCGGCGTGAGTTTGTGCGAAGTGGAACTAATCACGTTCCCCACACTCACTTTTGGAGCGCCATCCAGGAATTTATCCAGGCTCTTCAACACCACCGGATACGTGCTGGTGACGTATGCGTCAGCTTGTTGCTTGGAATCCCACAGGCTGATCACAGTAACGTGCGTGTTGACATCGCCGGCGAGGCAGATTTCGTCACGGAATCCCGCCTGCTTGCGCAGCATGGGTACGATTTCCTTGTCGAGCGTCTGGGTGAAATCGTTCAGGGTATTCGGCTTCAGGGAAATAGAAAGAGTACGAGCAAACATGGGCAACCTCCTTAAGGTTGGGGTTGCTAAGAGGAAAGGAATCCAGAAAGACTGACTTAGTCCAGAGGATCTGAATAGAGGGAGAGGTAAAACTCTCTCATCTCTTACCCTACGCTGCATGGCGCTCAGAGTCAACGTTTATCGGTAGTCTCTGAATAGTCGCCGCGGTTGCCACATAGCAAACGTTGGTGAGGGTGCAAGCTTTTCAACTTCTCGATTTTTGATCAGTTCGCGCGTCTCTGAACCAGTTCTTGAGCCGTTGTGGCGGGACGCCGAGCCAGTAAGCGAAGCGCAGAGAATATATAAGGAGCGCGGTGCGGAACACGCCGTGTTCGATGTAGCGGCGGCCGGAGACCGTGAGCGGCGTCCTTAAGACCGTGAACTTCCCTGCCCGCTTGATGCGGCGCACCAGTTCTACATCTTCAAACAGCGGCCATTCCGGCGCGCCGCCGATGGATTCAAATACTTGCTTGCGGACGAAGATGCCCTGGTCGCCGGTGGCGGAGTTGCGGAAACGGGCGCGCACGTTAATGCCCCAGGCCACCAGACGCAGAGATCGCGGACGCGATTCGGCAAAGCGAATGTAAAAAGCGCCGCCGGCAAGCTGCGGGTCAGCCAGCGCGGCGTGCAGAGCGTCAATGGCGGGCTGGGAAATGACGCAGTCAGCATGAAGAATGAGCAGAGCAATATCAGGAGAGGCTGATGTGGACGCGGTTGCGGCTGTGGCGGGTTCTGCCGTGTCTCTTCCCGGCGCGTGGGTCGTGGCGACTTCAGTAGCGGGCACTTCTTTGGAGAATGTTTCAGCGGACGCGGTTTCAGCAATAAAGAAAGCCGCGGCGGCGCCCACGTTGATCTGCGGGCCTTTGCCGCGCATGGAGCGCACCAGCACGATGTCCGGCTGGGACTGCAACCACGCAACGGTGCCATCGGTGCTGCCGCCGTCGGACACAATGATTTCCGAGACGCCGCGGCAGGCGCGCAGGGCAGCGATGGTCGCGGGCAGCGAGCCGCGTTCATTCAGGACTGGAATGACCACTGAGAGTTTCATTTTGACGGGGTCTTGCCCAAAAACAATTCTCACCACTGATGAACACTGATCACACTGATAGGAAAAGCCAGTTTGTCAGTAGATCCATGCGTGGAGCATTGGTTGATCAGTGTTTATCAGTGTAAATCAGTGGTACGACTTTATTTTGTTGCGTTTCATTTCGAAGGAAAAGCCCGGCTGAGCAATTCGGCGGTGCGCGGTGCGGCGGCGGGATCGTTGGCCAGCTGGCGGCGCAGGCGCTCAAGGTCTTCATGGCTATCAATATCGAACCACGGATGGATGAGCACGGTCTTCATGCCGAACTGTTCCAGCTTGTGCGTGGTGGCGGCAAGCGTGGTGGAATGGCTCCACTGAATGCCGTCGAGCACGCCCACGGGACAATCCTTGAGGCCGATGAGATAGAAGCCGCCGTCAGAAGAAGGGCCAAGAACGGCGTCGGCGTTTTGCAAAGCGTCGCGCGCAGTTTGAAGATAAGCTGCGGGAAGGCCCGGGCTGTCCGCGCCAAGGGCCAGCACAATGGGCTTGCGCTTGAGCGCCAGCCGCAAAACTTTTTCCAGGCGCTCACCCAGGTCGCCTTCCGACTGCAGCCAGACTTCGTCCGGCTTGAAGTAAGGGCGCTCAAAAGTTTTGGTGGCGGCAATAATGCATTCCGCCCACGGAATGGTTCGGATCATGGCGACCGTGTCTTCAAGAAACGCTTCCGCCAGCTCCGCCGCGCGCTCCGGGCCAAGCTCCGGGATGAGCCGGGTCTTCACCGATCCGGGGATTGGCGGTTTGGCGAAAATGCAAACGATGGCTTCCGGCATGCGATGTGTTTCCTGTCGAGCACGATTACGGCTGGCTTTCGGGCAAAAGCTTTGGGCGCAATTTCCACGGCAAGAACCCGATTATTGTTTCATGCCGCTGGCGGCGTCTGGTCCCATTTCTTCCCGCAACGCTTTTTTTGCGATGCGGCCCAGCCACCACACCAGGACCACGATTGCCGCCAGTCCGCCCCATAATAAGAGACGTCCGGCGATGCCGGAGTTGGGCCGTCCGCGCAGGAGATCGGAAATATCGTTCATCACGGAGCCCAGATAGACATAAAGCACGGTGGCGGGAAACATGCCGATCCATGAAGCCAGCATGTAGTCGCGCAGGCGGATGCTGGTGAGCCCCAGCGCATAGTTCAGGATGTTGAACGGCAGCACCGGTTGCAGACGAAGCAGCACCACGGCCTTGAATCCGTTCTTTTCAATGGCGCGATCAATGGCCTCTGCCTGCGGATATTTTTTGAGCCGCCGCGTGACCCATCCGCGTGCAACATAACGCGCGATGAGAAATGCCAACGTCGCTCCGGCAACGCTGGCCGGCGACACGACTAACGTACCGATGATTGCGCCATAGAGAAAGCCCGCGCCGAGAGTGAGCGGCAGTCCGGGGAAAAAGAATCCGGTGCCGATGATGTAAAAAACGGCATAGATCACGCCACCGGTCGCGCCCTTGCCCTTGGCCCAATGGATGAAGTCGACCATCCATTGCAGGAACGGGAGCGCGTTGGCGAACAAAATCATTTGGCTATCATCTCAGATGATGGCTTGGAATGGACACATGGCAAAGCAGAGTTTTCTATGAGGCATTCAGTTGCGCTAGTCAACCCAGAGATCTCCCCATTCCGCTTTGCGGGCGCGTTTGTAGGCCTCTTTGCTGGAACGCGTGATCGTGCGGTTTTCAATCTGGCCATTGGCCGTGCAGAGCACAAGCTTGACGTGTCCGCTGTGCTTACCCGGATGGCGAACGATGCGCGCTCCTTTGATTGGCGCGGCGCTTTTTGCGGCGACGAGATAAGAAAATTTCTCGTCTTCATAGCCCAGCGCGCCGCCTTTCAATTGCCGATGCTGCGACGTGCGCTCGACACGCTGAGAAAAATGGCACCAGTCACCTGCGGCAGCCATGGGACATGCGAAATGATGCGGGCACGGCGCAAGGATAGTAGCAGCATTCGCAAGCAAGGCAGATCGCGCGGCGTTGATGGCGGCAAAACCACGCCGCGTTCCCGGCTCAATGAGCACAAGAAATTTGCCGGCGCTTTTCCATGCCTTATTGAGCACGGCTTCTG
>Ga0207700_10001932_pt1 | contig 11794 bp, 9 predicted proteins | sample LARL82metaG_FD_184348 | JGI IMG/M metagenome (GOLD analysis project Ga0207700, IMG submission 184348) | Corn, switchgrass and miscanthus rhizosphere microbial communities from Kellogg Biological Station, Michigan, USA - LAR L8-2 metaG... | ecosystem: Host-associated > Plants > Roots >...
CGGGTACCTGCACCTGCGGGACCGCCGGCAGGACCTGGTCCTGTCCGGGGGCAACAACATCTACCCGGCCGAGATCGAGGCCCGGCTGGCCGAACACCCCGATGTCAGCGACTGCGCGGTCTTCGGCGTGCCGGACGAGGAATTCGGCGAGCGCGCCGTGGCGGTGGTTTCGCTGCGCGCCGGGGCGGACGCCGCGGTCGCGGACACGCTCGAGGCGTTCCTGCGGACCGCGCTGGCCGCCTACAAGGTGCCTCGCGACTACGTCGTGCTGCCCCAGATCCCCAGGAGCGACTCGGGCAAGCTGCTGCGCCGCGTCGCGCGGGCCCGCTACCTGCAGCAGCGTGCCGTGGCGTGACCGGGCGGCTGACGGCGGACCTCGCCGCGTTCTTCGCCGAGTGCGTCTACCCGGCGGAAGCGGAGTTCGCGGCCGACGGCGGCACCGGGTCTGTCGATTCGCCCGTCCTGACCCGGGCCGCCGCCGAAGCGCGGCGACGCGGGCTGTGGAACCTGTTCAGCTCCCTGCACCCGGCGCGCCTGGCGGTCAGCGACCCCGAGACCGCGGACCTCGCCGAGATCGTGGGGCGCAGCCCGGTCATCGGGCAGGTGGCGCTGCACAGCCTGAACCCGGACGCCGCCGTGCTCGAGCTGCTCGCCGCGCTCGGGTCCGCGGAGCAGGCCTCGGCATGGCTGGACGCGCTGGCGGACGGCACGATCTCGAGCGCTTACTGCATGACGGAGCCAGGGGTGGCCTCCTCCGACCCGCGGTCGCTGCTGACCCGCGGGGAGCGCGCGGCAGACGGCACGGTCCGCGTGACCGGCGTCAAGTCGTGGTGCACCGGCGCGGAGGCGGCGAACTGCGAGATCCTGGTCGTGCTCGCGCTGACCGAGCCGGACGCCGGCCCGGCCGGCCGGTACTCCCTCGTCCTCGTGCGCCGCGACAGTCCCGGCGTCGCGGTCGCCAACCGCCACGATGTGCTCGGGTACTCCGACGCGTACCGTGGCGGCCACCCCGACATCGTTTTCACCGATGCGCCCGGTGAGCTCCTCGGGGAGGCCGGCGGCGGGCTGGCCGCCGCGCAGCGCGTCCTCGGGCCGGCCCGGATGCTGCACAGCATGCGCCTGGTCGGCACGGCCGAGCGGGCGCTCGAGCTGATGACCGGCAGGCTGCGGTCCCGCGAGGTCCGCGGCCGCCCACTGGCCGGCAACGATCTGTGGATCGACCGGGTGGGCGGCGCGCGGATCGCCGTCGAATCGATGCGGGCGCTGGTCCGGGCGATGGCCAGCCAGCCGGGCCTCGCGACGGCGGAATCGATCGCCAAGGCGGCGGTGCCCGTCCAGGCGGCGGAGATCCTCGACCTGGCGATGCAGGCGCACGGCGCCGACGGCCTTTCCGCCCCCGGCATCCTCGCCGACCTCTACGCCCACGCCCGGTCGCTGCGCATCTCCGACGGCCCCGACGAAGTGCACCGGCGGGTGGTGGGACGGCATGAGCTGGCGCTCGATCACGCGGCGGCCCTCAATCCTGGGGAAGGCGGAGCAGTCCCACCTGCGTGACGCTCGCGAGCAGCACCCCGGACCGGCTGAAGACGCGGCCCTCCGCGTGCCCGAGCCCGCCGGACGTCGCCGGAGTCCGCTGGTCATACAGCAGCCAGTCGTCAGCGCGGCCCTGACGATGGAACCACATCGTGTGCGCGACGCTGCCGGACGCGGTGTGCCGGTGGCGCTCCGGGTCCAGGCCGTGCACGGTCAGCGTCGGCCACAAGATCGTGTAGTCGGACAGGAACAGCAGTGCGCAGTCGTGCAGCCAGGGCTCGTCAGCCAGCGGCCGGACCCGCGGCCTGAGCCACGTCTGCTGGTGTGCCGGGTCGGCCGCGTCGGCGGCGCGCCTGATCTCAACCGGGTCGCTGCGCGACAGCGGGACCTCCGCCACGTCCGGCGCCGCCGGCATGGGCGGCTGGTACTCAGGCGCGCGATCGTCGCGACGGTGGAACGTCACGGTCGCGATCGCGCACGGCGGCTCGCCGTCGTGGGCCACCTCGACGAACCGCCTGCCGACGGTCCGGCCGTCGCGGAACGACCGCACGCTCGCCCGGAGCGGGCGCCGGGAGATCGCGGGCCTGAGGAACTCCACGTGCACGTGATGGACGGACAGCGCCGGCGGCACGGTGGCGTAGGCGGCGGCGAGCGTCACCGCCGCCACGTGCCCGCCGAACCCGCGCGACCCGCCGCCGGACGGAGCCAGCACGGCCGGTGATACGCCGTCCTCCCGCACGGCGAACAAGTCGGTGATCGGCACCCCGGCGGTGCCGGACGACGGTGCGGAGCCGCTCCCCGGCACCGTCATTCCGGGACCGTCAGCCGCGCGACCTGCCGCATGTCCTCGACCTCGTCCAGGTGCGTGAGCGCCTCGAGCAGCGCCTCGGTCCCGCGGGAGCCGAGGCGGCGCGCGCAGGACCGGAACTTGGCGTGCAGGGCCGCGTCGTCAAGCGGGTGCTCGGGGTGCCCGGGCGTCCTGGTCGCCTCGGCGGTCCGCCGCCCGCCGCCGGCGAGCACGACCTCCACGCGGCCGGGTTCCGGGATCATGTCCGGGGTCAGGTCCTCGTCGTCGACCACGATCGTCACCTTGGGCAGGAGCGACGCGAGCGCCGGGTCAGCGCGCCACCCGGCGTCGAGCTCGGCCGCCGACAGCCGCCCGCGCAGCAGCGCGGTCACGACCATGAACGGCAGGCTGAACTGGGCGAGCGCCAGCCCGTCCGGCCCGGCGAGCTGCCCGGGAGACGCTTTCACGCTGACCGGATCGCAGATGATGTCCCAGGTGTCCTGGCCGACGCGGACGACCACCTCCGCGATGGATCCGGGGCTGATCCCGGGATCGTCGTGCAGCGCGATCGCCGCGGTGATCGCGTTGTGGCCGTACTTGCAGCACGCGTAGGGCTTGATGCTGATCTCGTCGCCGCGGAACGTCTGGCCAAGGCCGCCGGTCAGCCGATCGCGCACGTACCCGTACCGGCCGCCGAAGAAGGCGGGGTACCAGCCCGCCCGTCCCTCGAGCGCGTCGTGCGCCCCGGTGATCCCCGCGCGGGCGAACTCGAGCGCCATGACGGCCGACTGCGCGGCGATGCCCTGCTGGAGCCGGACCGTCAGCGTGCCCTCGAACAGCCCTTGGAGGTTGCCCGCCACCTGGCTGTAGCCGACGCCGAGGCAGTCGAGCAGCTGACCGGAGTCAAGGCCGGCTACGCGGCCCGCGACCAGCGAGCCCGCGAGGACTCCCGTCTGGTAGGTCAGCGACATCACGCGAGGCCTGCGGTCGGCGCCGCCGAGCCGCATGTCGACCGCGAGCGCCAGCCGGCAGGCGATGTCGTTGCCGAGCGCCACGGCGTCGGTAAAGCGCCGCCCGCTGACGCCGCCGGCCTGCTCGGCCACCGCGAGCGCGACCGGCACCGTCGTCGCCGTGGCGTGCACGAGGGCCTGCTCGTGCACGTCGTCGAGCTCCATCGCGCGCGCGAGCGCGGAGTTGACGAGCGCCGCGTTATGGGCCGGCACCCGGGCGCCGGTCCCGATCACGGTCGCGTCGGGCCTGCCGCCCCAGCCCTCGATCACCCGCCTGATGCCCGGCAAGCCCGCGGCGTCGTGCGCGGCGATCGCCGCGCCGATCGTGTCGAGCGCCAGCCGGGCCGCCGCGCGGCGGCTGGCTTCCGGCAGGGTGCTGGCCGCCGCGACATGGCCCGCCAGGACCGCCGCCGCGTCGCCGTCGCCCGGCGGGATGGGGCCGGCGCTGCCCAGGGTCGGGTCGCCGGTGATCGCCTGGTTCATCGCGGTTCCTCTCGGCTGTCCGTCGCGCTTCGCGCCGTGACCGGGTACGAGGCCTGGAGCAGGGCACTGACGTGGCGCACGCCCCGCGTCATCGCCTGCCTGGCGCCTTCCGCGGCGATTCGCGGGCCGAGCAGCTCGACGTCGAAGAACCCCCGGTACCCCGCGGCCGCGAACTGCCCGACGAGCCAGCCGAGCGGCACGACCCCGTCCCCTGGCACCACCCGGTCCGGCATGCTGACGCTGGTCGGCACGGCATCGGCCAGCTGGACGAGGCCGAGGCGCGGGCCGCACGCGCGCAGCGAGCCCGCCAGGTCGCGCTCCCGCCACGACCAGAACATGTCCGCGCAGATCCAGACGCCGGACTCGGCGGCGAGCCGCGCCAGGTCGCCGAGCGTGGTGACGAAGCCGATGTCGTGGCGCAGCACGTTCGTGTTCTCCACGCACACCCGGACGCCGAGCGGGGCGGCGCGGTCAGCGAGCGGCTCGTACGCGGCGACGAACGCCGACAGCGCCTGCTCCCACGTGGTCAGCGCGCCGGCCGGGCCCGTCGTCGCCAGGACGGCGGAGGCGCCGACCTCGTGCGCCAGTTCCAGGGTGCGGGCGAGAGCGGCCCGCTCAGCGGGCCACGCGGACTCGTCGTCAAGGGTGAAGAGCCGCCCGTGGTGCACGTAGCCAACACGGCCGGCCAGCCGGCCGGCGCGGCCTGTCCAGGCCCGGTATTTCCGGAGTGTCAGCCCGTACTTCGCGCCGCCGAGTTCGTCGCACAGCTCAAGGTCCTCGTCGAGCGTGGTGTGCAGGTCGGCGAGCGGGTTGACGACAGCGAGCGGGTGCGCGGCCGGCGCCGTCACGGGTCCTCGCCGGGCGCGAGGGCGGCGAGCGCGGCGAGCTGATCCGTGTAGTGCCCGGCGGACGGGCTGAGGATGCGCGGCAGCAGCGTCGTCACTCCGGCCGCGCTCAGCCGCGCGAGGAATGACCGGGTGCCGTCCGGGTCGCCGAGCGGGTCGGTCACCTGCTCGGCGCGCGGCAGGAACACCACCTCGAATTCCGGGTCCCGTTCCCGGCCGGGGTCGAGCTCGGCGAGCAGCGCCCCGGCATCCTCCGGCTGCAGTCCCGTCGGCGCCCAGCCGCGCCCGGTCCGCAGCGCCCGGCGCAGCGCCGCGCGGCTGCCGCCGCCGACCCACACCGGAGTCCCGGCGCGGAGCGTCGGGTCCACGACCATGCCAGAGAAGGAGTAGTAGGTCCCCTCATACGCAGGCATGGTCACGCCGAGCGACGCGCGGATCGCCGCGATGCTGTCGTCCGCGCGCTTGCCGCGGTCCCGGAACGAGGCGCCGAGCAGCGCGAACTCGCCCTCGGTGCCGCCGACGCCGACGCCGAGGACCACCCGGCCGCCGCTGATCAGGTCGAGCGTCCCGTACCGCTTCACGATCTCCAGCGGGTGGTGGTAGCCGAGGACGACGACGAGCGGCGCCAGCCGGATCCGCCGGGTCCGGGCGGCGAGGTACCCGAGCGTGGTCAGCGGGTCCCAGTACCGGGTTCCCTCGGCGCGGCCCGCGGGGAGCGCCACATGCTCGGGTGCGCACACACAGTCGTAGCCAAGCTCGTCGGCTGTCTGTGCGATCATGGCGAGTTCGCTCGCGCCGGCCGTGCGTTCCCAGTCCGGGGTCGGGAAGTGCGGATGCGCCGCCACGGCCGGCAGCCAGACGCCCAGCTTCACTACGCCGCCACGGCACGGGCCGCGTGCGCGGCGGAGCGCCCGGCGACCCGGCCGAAGACCAGGGCGCTGGCGAGCGCGTTGCCGCTGCCCACGTACACGTCACCGAGCACGCCGCCGGTGCACTCGCCCCCGGCGAACAGGCCGGGGACAGGCTGGTTCGAGGCGTTCATGACGCGACCGTCCCGGTCGATGCGCGGGCCGACGGCGGTGACGCTCAGCTGGCACAGCCGCACCTCCGTGGCGTAGAACGGCGGGGTGGCGACCGGGCGCAGCACGCCGGGCTTCTTCAGGTGGACGGTGTCCTCGCCCGCGGCCACGTCCGCGTTGTATTTCCCTAGCGTCCCGGTCAGCCCGTCCGCCGGCACGCCGATGGCTCGCGCCAGGCCCTCGATGGACCCCGCGGTCGTGACCTTGCCCGCTGCGACCATCTCGTCGATCACGGGCTCCACCCAGTCCTCCCAGGTCATCCCGGGAATCACGACCTTCTTGAAGGCCCGGGTGGACTTCGGCTGCGAGGCGCGCTTCGCCGCGTCGTCAAACACCACCCAGACCGGCCCGTCCTGCGCGAGCACGATGGGCTGCGTGACGCTGTACGGCGACATCTCGTCGAAGAACCGGCGGCCCTCCTTGTTCACGCAGACCAGCCAGCCGGGGAAGTACGGGTCCGACTCATGCGAGAAGTTGGGCCGCAGGGTGCACAGCCAGCGGTCCTGCCCGGCGATCTGGGCGCCGACCGGCGCGGTCAGCGCGAAGGCGTCCCCGGTGGAGTACCGGGCGACGGGCTCCAGTCCGTTCGGGTACAGCCAGTCTCCGGCCGCCGCCGCGGCCGCGGGAAGGTGGCGCCTGATCAGCTCGGGGTTGCCCTCGATCCCGCCGGTCGCGAGCACGACCGCGTCCGCGGTGATCTCATCGCCGCCAGCCGCGACTCCCGTGACCGCGCCGTCGGTCACGACCAGCCGGTCGACCCGCTGCTTCAGCGCCAAGTCGATGCTGGCGTGGCGCCTGACCTGCGCCAGCACTGCCTCCATGATCGCCGCGCCGCCGTGCGTCACGTGCCCGCGCGGCACGAGCTCGTCGCCGGAGAAGTACACGTCGAGGATCTCGACGCCGAGATCGGCCAGCCACTCGATCGACGGCGCGGCCTCGTCCGCGAGCCGCCTGACGACGGACGCGTCGACCTTCCACTGGTTGAGGGTCATGTAGTGCCGGAACAGGGCCTCAGCGTCGTCGGCGATGCCCCGCTCGCGCTGGAACCGCGACCCGGCGCCCATGATCATCCCCGTGGAGAACTGGCTCCGGCCGCCTGGTTTGTCCTCTGCCTCGGCGATCAGCACCCGCGCTCCCGCGGCGGCCGCCTCGAGCGCCGCGCAGCCTCCGGCCAGGCCGCTGCCAAGCACCACTACGCCATAGTCGGCCACGTCGCCACCCATCGTCGGCCGGGCACGGGCGGGGCCCGCGCCCGACAAATCGAATTACTAGAGCAATAATCTAGCTATTTTGGCCTGATTGGCAAGCAATGCCTGGTGGTCCGGACATATAGATAATTAATCTATCTGTTTGATACCATGGTCGAAACGGGGAGCAAGGAAGCAGGGAGCAGAGCGCTGATGGATCTCGTCTTCACGCCGGAGCATGAAGCGCTCCGGGCCGCGACCAGGGACCTGCTCGCCCGGCACGGCTCCGGGCAGGCGGTACGCGCCGCGATGGAGACGGACAGCGGGTACGACCCTGAACTGTGGCGCCGGATGGCCGAGGTGGGGCTGCAGGGACTCGCGGTGCCCGAGGAGTCCGGGGGCGCGGGCGGCGGCATCGTCGAGCTCGCGGTGGTCATGGAGGAGATGGGCCGGGCGCTGTACTGCGGCCCGTTCCTGTCCTCGGCCGTCATGGCCGCGACCGCGCTAGCCGCGGTCGACGATCCGGTGGCCAGGAAGTACCTGCCCGACATCTGCGGCGGCTCGCTCCTCGCCACGGTCGCGGACGTCGGGCTGCTGGCGGGCGACGGGCAGTCGCCCGCCGTGGCCGCGGACGGCGACAGGACCGCCCGCCTTGACGGGCGAGTTGGCTACGTGCCCGACGGGCACATCGCCGACCTGTTCGTCGTGACGGCGCTCGACGAGGGCGAACCCGGCCTGTATCTCGTCGACAGGAGATCGGCCGGTGTCACGGCCACGCTGCTGCCGACGATGGACCTCACCCGTAAGATGGCCGCCGTCGAATTCAGCGGCGCCGAAGCACAGCGCCTGGGCACGCCGGAGGACGCTGAGCCCGTGCTGGCCCGGATGCGGCATCTGGCGGCCATCGCGCTCGCCGCCGAGCAGGCCGGCGGCGCGCAGCGGATGATGGAGCTCGCGGTTGCGTACGCCAAGACGCGCGTTCAGTTCGGGCGGACCATCGGCTCGTTCCAGGCGGTGAAGCACCGGTGCGCGGAGATGGCCGTGGACGTCGAGGCCGCCAGGTCGGCGGCCTACCACGCGGTCGCCACGGCGGCGGACGAGCCGGCCGGGAACGCGCTCGCGATCGCCGCCTCGATCGCGCACAGCTACTGCTCGGAGGCGTTCACCCGGGTGACGGCCGACTGCATTCAGGTCCACGGCGGCATCGGGTTCACCTGGGAGCACCCCGCGCACCTGTACTACCGGCGCGCGAAGTCGTCGGAGCTGCTATTCGGCAGCCCTGCCGCGCACCGCCGCGCGCTCGCCGCGCTGCTGCACTTGCCGACAGGGAGAGCGAGCTTACGAGCCCGCCCGGGTCTCCTGCCAGGGCCTGTCCTTGTCCACCCGGGGCTCCCGCTCCAGGCCGAGGACACGCTCCCCGATGATGTTGCGCTGGATCTCGTCGGTGCCGCCCCTGATCGACATGGACGGCGCGGTCAGGAACTCGACGTTCCCCGGGGTATCGCTCAGCAGGCCGTCGAGTCCCAGTGCGTCCTTGATCAGCTCAGCCCGCTGCTTGAACACGGCCGCCGACCTCAGCTTCTGCCCGGATCCCTCGGGACCAGGCTCGTTGCCGGCCTTGACGCTCGCCGCCGAGCGGGCCTGCATCATCCGGACCACGCACTCGTCGACGTACACCCGCATCGCGCGGTCGCGGAGCACCTCGTCGCGCAGCGCTCCGCTCGCCGCCAGTTCGGTCAGCCACTCGGCCGCATCGGTGATCGAGGCTGCGACGCCAGCGTCGTCCTTCAAGCCGGTGCGCTCGTTCGCCAGGACCGTCACGGAGACGCGCCAGCCGTCCCCCACCGCCCCGACTCGGTCGGAGTCGCTGATCCGCACGTCCTCGAGGAACACCTCGCTGAAGTGCCGGTCACCGTTCATCTGCCGCAGCGGCCGGACCGTGACCCCGGGCGTGTCCATCCGGATGGCGAACACCGTCAGGCCCTTGTGCTTGGGCACGGCCGGGTCCGTCCGCGCCAGCAAGAGCCCCCACGTCGCGTACGCGGCCCGGCTCGTCCAGACCTTCTGCCCCGTGAGCAGCCAGCCACCGTCGCCGGGGCGGGCCCTGGTCGCGACGTTGGCGAGATCCGAGCCGGCGGAGGGCTCGGAGAACATCTGGCACCAGATCTCCGAGCCGTCGGCGATCGGGCGCAGCCAGCGGCGCTTCTGCTCCTCCGTGCCATGCACGAGGAGGCTTGGCCCGATCAGGTCGATGCCGACGAGAAAGGGGTAGAGGTCGGGCCTCGGCAACTCGGCCAGGATGGCCCGCACCGTCTCCGCGGCGGCGGGCGACATGCCGCACCCGCCGTATTCGGCCGGCCACGTGGGCACGGCCCAGCCGCCGTCGGACAGGGCGCGAAAGTAGCGTCGCGGGGCCTCGATGTCGTCGTTGCCAGCCCCCATCCGGGAGCTCCGGACCGTTCCGAGGCTAGACAAGGCGGCACCAATCCTGGCGCGGATCTCGTCCTCTGTCACGTTCGCGCTCACGTAGCTCCGTCCTGCCGTGACGCTATCTCATATGTATATATTATCTAACTGTTAAAGTGTAAGGCGGGGTCATCGCGGATGTCCAGTAACCAGCCGCCGGGAGACGGCCGGGTACGTTCGGAAAAATCACGAGCCGCCACCGTCCGGTGCCTGTCAGCCCTGCTGGGCGAGCACCCGGCGCAACACCTTTCCGCTGGCGTTTCGCGGCAGTTCCGGCACGAACCGCCACGACGTCGGCACCTTGAAGCCCGCCAGCTCGCGGCGCGCGAAAGCGAGCAGCTCTTCCGGACCCGGTTCCGGAACATCCTCGTTCAGCACCACGAAGGCGCGCACGGACTGGCCGAGCTCCTCGTCGGGCACGCCGGTCACCGCGACCTCGAGCACGGCCGGGTGCTCGAGCAGCACATCCTCCACCTCAACCGGATGGACGTTCTCGCCGCCGCGCTTGATCCGGTCGCCCAGCCGGCCCACCAGGTAGACGTATCCCTCGGTGTCTATCGTGGCCAGGTCGCTGGTGTGCAGCCAGCCGTCGGCCGCGAGCTTGAACAGGTGATCGCCCCTGGCCAGGACCTCACCGACCCCGTTGCCATCGGGATTTTCCAGCCGCAACTCGATGCCCGGGGCGGCGCGGCCGACAGACGCGAGCAGGTCGGGCCGCCCGGCTAGCGCCCGCTCGTGGTCCTCGGGGACGAGGCAGGCGATCGGAGACCCCTCGGTCTGGCCGAACATGTTGATGAACCGCACGCCAGGCAGCGCGGACACCGCGCGCGCCAGCGTCGCCGGGCGGACCGGCGCCGAGCCGTACTGCAGCAGCCGCAACCCCGGGATCGTGAGGGCGCCGGCGTCGAGCAGCCGCTCGATCATCGTGGGAACCAGGAACGCGTGCGTCACCCCGTGGCTGCCCAGATCCTGCCACGCCCCGACGCTGAACCTCGGGAACGGCAGCACGGTCGCTCCGACGGCGACCATGACCGCGAGGTTGCCCAGGCCGGCGATGTGGTAGAACGGCGAACCCGACGCGTAGACGCTGCCGGGGCCCACCGCCATGAGCGCCGAGCTCACCGCGACCCGGTTGGCCAGCCTCTCCTCGGTGACGGGCACCCGCTTGGGCGCGCCGGTCGTGCCCGACGTGTGCAGGATGGCGGCCGTCGCGGTGGAGTCGGCTTGAGCCATGAGCGTGCGGCCACCCGGTTTCAGGTCAGGGACGACGGCGCAGGCGCAGCCCGCGCGTTCCGCCGCGGCGGCAGCCTGATCGGCGTAACCGGGCTCGGCGATGAGCATCCCGGCGCGCAAGCCGGTCACGCAGCCCGCGATCTCGCGCGCGGTGAGCCGCGGGCCGAGCGGGGCGATCGGGCGGTCCGTGCACGCGCCGGCGATGACCAGCGCGAGTGACACTGCGCTCGTGTCGAGCAGCGCGGGCACCGGGCTGCCGCCGGCGAACCCGAGCTCGTCCAGCCAGCCTGCCGCCGCCTCCGCGAGCCCGATGAGCTCTGCGTACGAGACAGCACGCTCACCGGTGAGTGCGGGGGCCTCGCTGTCCCTGCGGGCAAGGATCAGCTCGGACCAGGTCCAGCAGGCTTTCATCCGATCACGCTCGCATCCTGGTAGCATTGCCAAGTTATCAGATAGTACAATAATTTAGCGAAACTAGGATTAGCGCCGGATCCGCCCGAGGAACTCTATGACCCTGAGCAGCCGATGATCACGGCACGCACGGCGGCCCACGACGCCGAGGCGGCCAGCATCCCGCCGACGATCCCGGCCGCGCTCGTCCGCGCCGCCCGCCAGTGGCCGGACCAGGAGGCGCTCGCCGACGGCTCGTTCCGCCTCAACTACCGTCAGTACCTGGAGCGGAGTGTCCAGCTGGCGCGTGGTCTCATCGCCCGCGGCGTGGGGCCGGGCGACCGCGTGGTCGTCTGGGCGCCGAACTCCGCGGAGGTCGCGCTGACCGCGATGGCCGTCGCGTTCGCCGGCGGTGTCCTCGTGCCGCTCAACACCCGGTTCACCGCGTACGAGGCCGCCGCGCTGATCCGCCGGGCAGAGGCGGTGGCGGTGCTGGCGTTCACCGACTTCCTCGGCCGTGACTACCTCGCATCGCTGCGGGAACTCGGGGTGCTTGACGGGCTGAAGGCGGCGGTGGCGCTGCGCGGTCCGGCCCCCGAGGGGGGGCTATCGCTGCCCGAGCTGATGGCACTCGGCGAGGAGACCGACGAGGCGGAGGTCTGGGCACGGATGCGGGCGCTCGAACCCGCCGGCATCTCCGACATCCTGTTCACGTCCGGCACGACCGGCGCGCCCAAGGGCGCCATGCTGAGGCACGGGGCCTCCACGCGCGCCTACACCG